>Ga0210402_10000068_pt1 | contig 106915 bp, 85 predicted proteins | sample IncBWC7MmetaG_FD_161055 | JGI IMG/M metagenome (GOLD analysis project Ga0210402, IMG submission 161055) | Forest soil microbial communities from Barre Woods Harvard Forest LTER site, Petersham, Massachusetts, United States - Inc-BW-C-7-M | ecosystem: Environmental > Terrestrial > Soil >...
CGGCGTCATCGCCCTGCCGGTTGATCTCGAAGCCGGCCGACACCTACGTGACGGCGGCCTGCGATCACCCGATCTTCCTCAGCCGCAGCGGTGCCGGCTACTTCGTCACCGATTACTCGCCGACGATGCGCGCGGGGCTGCGTGCGCACGTCAGCGAAAATGCCGCCGGCCGAACAGATCTCGCTGCACGGCAACGAATGGCTCCTCGTACGGGCCATGCGCGAGGACGTGTCCGACTACCTGGCGCTGCTGCGGGCGATGCCGCGTCCCGCCGAACGGCCGCTGGTCGGCGCGATAGCCAACAACATCGAGTTCCTCAACAGCCGCCTGGTCGATGACACCAATCGCGCTGCCTGGCAGGCGTACGTCCGCGAGGTGATGCGCGGCTACGCGCCGCTGACGTGGGACGCCCCGGCCGGCGAGACCGGCGAGCAGCGCATCATGCGCGCGGAAGTGCTCAGTGTGCTCGGCGTCGTGGGACAGGACCCGGAAGTCATCGCCGGCGCCCGCCGCGTGGCCGGGCAGTACATGGCCGATCCGTCATCGGTCGACGCCGTCATCGCCGACCGCGCCCTTCCCATCGTGGCCATCAATGGCGATGAGGCGTTCTTCGATCAGGTTCTCGATCACCTCAAGACCGCGCCGACGCCGGAGATCGGCCGCCGCTACCGCGATCTCATCCCACTCTTCCGCGACCCCAAGCTCATCGCCCGCGCCGTCGACTACATCTACAGCGACCAGCTCCGCAGCCAGGACCTGCCGAACATGGCCGGCGGCCTGTTCTTCAACCCCGCCGCGAAGCAGATCGCCTGGAACGCCGCGAAAGCGCACTGGGACCTGCTCAACCAGAAGATCCCCTCCGCCATCGGCGCCATCACCGGCGCAACTGCGACGTTTTGCGACGCCGCATCGAAAGCCGACGTGCAAGCCTTCTTCGCCGCCCACTCCCCCGGCGGCGGCGAGCGCTCCCTGAAACGAGCGATGGAGGCGATCGACACCTGCATCGCCTTCAAGACCGCGGAGCAGGCCTCGTTCAACGCGGGGGTGGGGGCGGGGCAGTAGGGGAAAGCCCGACCTATCGATCGGTCTTGCCAGATCCGGGTCGAGTGGGCGGAGCTGCCTTGCCTTTGAGTTGCAGCAACTCGCTCATCCGTTCTTCAAGCCACCTCAACCGCTCGCTATACGTGAGCTCGAGGCCAGCCAGATCCTGACGCCTTCGTGTTCCCTCGAAGGTGCCATCGAAATCGGCCCACGCGGATTCAGGGTCAGTTGCGTTCATTCTTCTCTTTCAATCGCAGAAGGACGTCGATGTCTTCCACATCCCGAGGTCTGCCTGCCGTTCTCTTCATCGAGATCAGGTCGTCGATGGCTGCAATCGGAACCTCTGCGCTGCCGATCTTCGCCCGGCTGGCGCGGCGGTAGACATCGTCGAAGGGCAAGGGAGACTCGACGAAGATGTCGATCTCGAATCCAGGCATGGTCGGATGCCAAAGCGAGAAGACTTGGAGGTTTTTCTCATCGATCCATCGTTGTCGTTCGTTCGCGTCCGAGAATGCGTGAAGGGGAACCGGCGCGCGAGGATGAAAGCCGAGGTCCTCGAGCGTGCGGAGTGCAGCATCGACATTCGGTTGATCCAGACCGATGACCAGATCGAGATCCGCGGTAGCACGCAAGTGGCCGTGAAGCACGACGGCGACGCCGCCCACCACGACGTATCGGACTCCTGCTTCGCTCAACTTCGTCAGGAGGAGCTCGATCTCACCGACCATCGCGACACGAGTTTATCAGCGACGGGCTCGCCACTCGTTTTTGGCGACCCTGCCATATGTAACCCGGCGGTACAATGACGTCCGTAGCTTCCGTCATGGCCGAGGACGTCGAAGCGTTGCTGGTTGCCAACGTTCCGCTGATCGAGCGGCTTGGCCGTGCCGCGTGCCGCGGGTCGAACATGAACCCGGCCGACGTCGACGATTTTCTCTCCGAGGTGAAGCTCAAGCTGGTCGAGAACGACTATGCGGCGCTTCGCGGATTTCAGGGGCGTTGTTCGATAGCGACCTGGCTGGCGCTGGTCGTTCAACGCCAGTTGCTGGACTTCCGCGCACACATCTGGGGCCGATTCCGCGCCTCGGCGGAGGCGCGGCGCATCGGCGAGACGGCGGTGAGGTTGGAGTCGCTGATCGTGCGCGATGGGATGAGGATCGAGGAGGCCGTCGAGACCCTCCGGCGTAGCGGCAGCGACATCACCACGGGTGATGCTGAGCGCATCGCCGCGAAACTGCCGCGGCGCCGTCCGCAACCGGTGCGCGTGCCGCTCGATGATGTCGACGCCGACCGATCGCTTCCGCGAGTGGAGATGGCGGCGCCGGACCAGACCAGCGCGTCGCGAACGGTCAGTGCGGAAATTCGGGCGGCGGTCGCCGGTTTGTCTCCGAATGACCAGGTGCTCCTGCAACTGCACTTCGCCGCAGGCATACCGGTGTCCGAGATTTCCCGCAGCCTCGGCGTTCCGCAGCAGCCGCTCTACCGCCGCCTCCGCAGCCTCTGCGCGCAATTCCGGGAACGCCTCCTCGCCGCGGGCATCGACGCCGCGCGCGTGTTCGATCTGCTCGACGATACCGGCGCCGATCTCGACCTCGGCCTTCATCCATCGACAAATCCCGGCGCGAGACCGTCCACCGAGGAAGAAGGGAATTCGCATGCCTGACGAGCGCCATCCCTGCCCGGACGAGGAAACGCTCGGCGCGTTCCTCGATGCACGTCTCGAAGGAGCGGAGCGCCTGGCCATCGTCGCGCATCTCGCGACCTGCGACCGCTGCATCGCCGGCAGTGAATTCGTGACCCGGATGCGGAACGCGGAGCCGGCCGCGGACGTCATTCCCATTCATCCGTGGCGGAAGCAGTGGCTCATCGCCGCCGCGATTGTCGTGGTCGTCTCCGGTACAGCGTTCTTTATCTGGCGTGGGGTGAATCGTCGTGAGACGGGGATCCCCGCGCTGATCGCCGCGGCGCCGGTGCGGTATCGCACCTTGGAGCCGCGATTGGCGGGCTTCCGCTGGGCGGCTGTGCAGCGCCTTCGCGAAGAGCCGTCGACGACAACGGATCCAGAGGTTCTCCGCCTCGGCGGCGCCGCAGCGGACGTGTTTTTGCGCGCACAGCACGATGCGTCAGCCGAGGCCGCGCACGCGGCGGGCGTCGCCGAGTTGCTGCTGCAGAAGCCCGGTGAAGCGGCCGAGCGTCTGCGGGATGCGGCAGTGAAGGAGCCGAAGGCGGAGACGTGGAACGACCTGGCCGCCGCGTACTACACGGACGCGGTGCGCGAGGGCCACGCGGCCGAGCTGCCACGCGCGCTCGCCGCGGCCGATAAGGCGCTGGCGATCGCCCCCGACCTGTCCGAAGCGCGCTTCAATCGCGCTCTGATTCTCGAGCGAATGGGACTTCGTGCCGAGGCCGCCGCGGCATGGCGTGAGTATCTGCAACGGGATGGGTCGTCGGATTGGGCCGCGGAGGCGAGGCGTCATCTCGAGGCGCTGCAGAGCGGACCGACAACATCGCCGCAGGCGCGGCTGGAGCGCCTCGAGCGCGCCGCCACGATGCATGATCAGGCTACCGTCGATGTACTCGTTCGGGAGGGTCCGCAGGACGCACGAGCCTGGATGGAAACCGACGTCCTCGGACGGTGGGGTGAGGCAATGCTTGCCGGCGACAGGGCCGCCGCGTCGCGGCTTTTGGACGCGGCCGGCAACACGGGTGCGGCGCTGCAACGCTTCTCGGGCGAATCGCTGCTGGCCGACAGCACGGCTGTGATCGCCGGTGCTGACGATCGCCGGCGGATTTTGCTTGCCCGCGCCCACGCGGCATTCCGTCGCGGACGGCTTGCCTTTCGCGACCATCACGACGAGGCGTCGGCGATCCTTCTCGACGCTGCTCACGATTTCGATGAGGCGAAGAGTCCGATGGGGGATATGGCCCGCCTCTTCGCCGCATCCGTCTACTTCGACAGCAACCGGATCGATGACGCGGCAACGCTGCTCGATGGCATCACGGCCATTCGTTACGACGCGCTGCACGCGCAGGTGGCTCTGCGGCTGGCCGACTGTCGGATGTACCAGGGGCGGTGGGAGGATGCCGTACACGGCTTCCAGGATGCGGCGGCGCGATTCGAGCGGCTTCACGAGAGCAGCAACGCCGCCTCCGCGGAGGCGGGCCTCGGCGATGCCTACGACGAATTGGGAGCACGCGACGAAGCGTGGACACAACGAACCGCAGCCTTCCGGAACCACGGCCGCGATGCCGCGTCGGCATTGCGGCTGATCGCCACGGTGGCTGCGGGAGCGCGTAGCGAGCTGCGCGCGGAACAATGGGAGGAGGCGCGCTCGCTGCTCCGCGTGGAGGCAGACGTGGCCACCGATCTCGGCGATCCGATTGTCATCGCGGATGTCTGGCGCCGGCGATCTCTCGTCGACGCGCACCTCGGCGATGACGAGGCCGCGCGCGAAGACGTCGCGCGCTGCCGAACGTTCCTGTCGCGAGCCAAGCCTTCGGGATTGAGCGATCGCTTTCTGGCCGAGGTGAAGATCGCCGAGGCTGCGGTGGTCGGTCGTCACGACGCGCCGCGGGCGATCGCGCTCCTGACCTCGACGATCGATTTCCTCAGCGCGGCCGGCGAGCGGATGGCTCTGCCGGACGCGCTTCTCGAGCGCGGCCGCGCGCTCCGCGATCGAGCGCAGCCCGCCGAAGCGCTGCGCGATTTCGGCGCTGCGCTTGCCGAGGTGGAGGTGCAGAGACGGGTCGCGCCTCCTGGCGCGCCGGTGTTCGATGCCGTCGCGCCGCTGGTTGAGGAGACGATCGCCTTGCAGCTCGCGCGGAGCGATGCTCCGGCCGCGTTCGCCACCGCGGAACGCGCGCATGCCCAGGCATCTGGCGAAACCGAGACAACGCCGGCCACGACGCGTCAGGTCGCCGCGGCCCTCGCTCCCGGAGAGATGCTGATTGCGTACGCGCTCGTTCCGGACGGCATCGCGGCGATCGGAGTGACGCGCGATGGAATTAAGATCGCGCAGCAACGCGTGGACCGTCGCCAGCTCGCCGATTCCGTTCGCGCACTGCGCGCAAGCATCGCTGCGCGTGACGATCTCCCCGCGGTCGAGGCGCGCTCCTCGAAGCTGGACCGCATGCTCTTCGCACCGATCGCCGGCATGCGCACGGCCTCTTCGCTGGTCATCGTTCCAGACCGCTTTCTGCAGTCGGTGCCGTGGACGGCGCTGTACGACGAGGAGCATCGTGCCTTCGCCATCGAAGTACATGCGGTTACCGTCGCGCCGAGCGCGTCGCTCTGGCTGCGGAGCCGCACACCGCGGCCAAAAGGCCCCAACCCGCGGTTGCTTCTCGTAACCTCGGCGGCGCGAGTCCATGTCGATCCGCTCGACCACATCTCCACGGAGCGAAACGAGATTGCGGCGTCGTACGGGGAACGGATGGTTCTCGATTCCGGTGAGGCCACGCCGCAACGTTTCTTATCCGCCGCTTCGGACGCCGACGTCGTTCACTTCGCTGGTCACGCCCGCGCCGGTCCGGAGCCGGCGTTATTGCTGGGAGAAAGCGGCGAGTTACGCGCCAGCGACATCGCCCGGGCATACTTCGTACGTCCGCGTCTCGTCGTTCTTGCCGCCTGCGGGACCGCTGCCGGAGACGGCGACGGTTTCGAGGGTGCGCATGGACTGGTCCAGGCATTCCTGACCGCCGGTGTTCCTGCGGTCGTCGGAACGCTCTGGCCAGTCGATGACGCGGAGGCGGCCGCGCTCTTCATCGCCTTCCACCAGCGTCTCCGCGCCGGCGACGATGCCGCGGCGGCGCTGCGCGAGGCCCAACTGTCGTTACTGAACGGGAGCAACCCTCGATCACGCCACCCGGCCGCATGGGCCGCGGCGGAGCTGTTCGGCGGGGTTGCTCCGATTGCAAGACGTTGAAAGGAGGAGGTATGTTGGAGTTCATATTTCTCGGTCTATGCATGCTAGCGGAAAACTCTGAAGGCGGGCGTACGGTCGTGATCCCCGACATCACCTCACCGGTAAACGTGATGACGCCGCGCGGCCCGACTTGCGTGGAAGCGCACCTCGCGTACATCTCCGTGCCTGATACAGACGAGGTCACTTGCGTAGGGTGCGAGAAGCGTGTCAATGAGAAGGACGAAAAGATGCTGGTGCTGTACTTGAAGGGCGACAATGTGCACATCACGGGGCTTACGGAGCCATTCAACGAGAAGGGATATAGCGCAAGCATCCCGCATATCGATCAATACTGTCCAAACTTCCGTCTGTCAGTCCCGGAAACAGCGACAATAGTGCCTCTCAAGAACGGTAAGCTGAGCACGAGATGTGACGACGGTAAATGTGCTGACGGGCATGCCCGCGACAGTGTTCTCGCGCATGGGCACGTTGAATCCGTCACGATTGAGGCTCGGCACGGCAACGTTCTTCGAAGTATGGTGATAAGGCCCAAGGGGCCCTTCGAGATCACAATCTCGAATCGCTATGCCGTCGGCCATTTCCAGAACAAGTTGGAATTCCCGGCGCTCGCCGAGAACCATTGGCTCGCCTTCTACACGCTCTCCGCGACGCCGGTCATCTGTGATCTGCCGGTCACGAAGGGCGGAATCCTCGAGACCACGCTGGCCTGCTCCAATAGCGGCTATCCCTGAGACGAACCCTCGCGCCGATCGATTGGGCGCGAGATGGTCGCTTTCCTTCGGATTCCCAATATCAACGCACCATTGCAATAGCCCGATTGCGGCCTATATTGAAGATAAAGGAGATCCAGCATGCTACGTGGCGGCAGCAGTTTTGTGTGTCTGATCGCTTTGGGTTGTCTCGCACTTCTCGATGCCTCGCCGGCATCTCGCCGAGGCGCTGACGTTCACCTCACGTTCTCAGGTCTGATCTGTCACATTTTCGATGTGGGGCATGCCCCGCGCTCCGTGACCATGCGCGGGACCGATGCCATGCCGCATCGAGCAACGCTCTACCTGCAGGAGGCTGCGGTCGAGTCGAGCGAAGTACCGCTGACGTGCGATGGCACGGAGTGCATGCTCGACCTGACGAATACAGGCCTCCGCTTCGCCCGGGCCGGCAGTCCCTCGTTCAGTCGCGCCGGATCATTCGACACGATCTGCCCGCACCTTCGGGCGGTCACGAACGGCGAGATGGATGCTCTGAGGGAAGACGCGTTCGATGATGTGCCGTCGCCTTCCAGCCCGATCTCGGCATCGTTCCTTCTCCCGGCCGGCAGCCTGTCCGCGGTCGCATACGACCAGATGGCGCGTTACGATCCCGACTTCGAGGGCCGCGGTAGCCGGCTGTTCGCGCGCGACGTGATGCTCGACGGGCACGTGCCTCTCGGGCAATTGCTCGTGCGGCGGGCAGGTGATGCGGCATGGCGCCGCATCACCTTCACCGGCGATATCGACCTCCGCATCGTCAACAAGCCAATGCTGGCCCCGATGCCCGAACACGCCAATCTCTATTACGACCTTGCACGAGTGCCGCTGACCACCCGGCCGATGATCGTCTTGCCGGCCTCTAGCCAGGCGGGTGCCGGGACGACTGTTGGAATACTCGAGACGACGTCAGCCTGTTCCAACAGCGGTTATCCCTGAGACGAGACCCTCGCTCCGATAAATCCTGCGCGAGGGTCGTCTACCACGGCAGACGACGAAACGCGGCCGCGCGACGTCATCCCAAGACCCGAGACGGAAACCTTAACAACAAACGCGATGGAGCAATCCATCGATCACTTGGTGGCCACAGCCCAGCGAGGCTCGAGCTGTTCCAATTCCGCGCGGGAGATGTGTGTTCCGAGCTGAAGAGCGGCACGAACACGGGGCTGAGGGACGTTGATCGCCTGGTCGAAGGCTACGCCGCTTTGGCCTTCGCCTCGGCCGGTTTGTTTTCGGACGCCGATCCAGAGCCAGTCGCGGCCGTCGCGCCAGCGCGTTCGCTGGTAGCCTCGCCGCACGATGATGCCGACCGGCGCTCGGAGATCGGTAGCTGAGAAACTGTTTCTCTCACAGGTAGCGCGAGCACCGGTCGGACTGGAGAGTCCGACCTACGTTCGGCCGTTCTTCAACGGAGAGGCGGAACCTCTGCCTTCTGCCTTCTGACTTCTGCCTTATCCAGATACGATACGCAACATCCAGCGATGAAGAGATCCCGTTCCGCGTTTTTCGTCTTGGGATTGGCGATGGTGGTCAGCATCGCGCCGATCTCGTGCCGCCGGCGGGGAGGGGAGGGAGCGTCTGGTGACGTAAGACTCCCGCAGATCAGCTTTGTCCGGATACCTGCAGGAAGTTTCGACATGGGATTGAATTCGTCGAGGTCCTTTGACCAGAGTCCGGTTCATCTGGTCACCATCAGCCGCTCCTTCGAACTGCAGACCACGGAGGTGACGCAGGCCCAGTGGACGTCGGTGATGGGGAGCAATCCCTCGCATTTCAAGGGCGGGCAGCTTCCGGTGGAACAGGTCTCCTGGAACGATGCCCAGCTGTTCATCGGTAAGCTGAACGAGCGTGACCCCGGGAAGAACTACCGGTTACCCACCGAGGCGGAGTGGGAGTACGCCTGCCGGGCAGGAGGAGGGGAGTCGAGGTACGGTGAACCGAACGCCGTGGCCTGGTGGTTCGGGAATTCCGATGGACAGACCCACGAGGTGGGTCAGAAACAGCCCAACGGTTGGGGGCTCTACGACATGTTGGGAAATGTGTGGGAGCTCTGCGCCGACTGGAAGGGCACGTATCCGTCTGGCCCCGTCACCGATCCGGCCGGACCTCCATCGGGCTACTACCGCGTGAGCCGCGGCGGGAGTTGGTTCGATGCCGCCCCCGCGGTCAACGCGACGTTTCGGAGCAGCCCCGACCCCAACTACCGCGGCAATTCCCTCGGATTTCGCCTGGCCCGTGGCCCGGCCAGCTAAGCCGGCACGGCCGGCGGCGTTGGTTGCCCAAGGCTCGGCCACCATCGTCATTAGGTCTTCTGCCGCGCAGGCTCCTACGTACTACGAGAGACTCTATGCCGGTCCGGAGCCGCCGGTGAGTCTTCGAAGGTGTTCCTCGCCGAGTTCCCTGATTTCCGAATCGCTGTGCCCAGCCGCACGTTCCGCGATTCGTCTCTCGACTGCGGGGTCGATTCGCGAAACCACCTCGAGGAGATTGGCCCAGTCGAGATAGTCCGAACCGGCGAGCAGGCGCTGCGCGGCCGTTTCCACGTTGTCTCGAAGCCAATCGTTGGGCAGGTCGAGAATGGCGGCCTTGGCGCGACCGGCATACCGGCCGGATGCGCAAAGCTCCACGAAATGCCGGAGAAGGCCCTGCCGCTCCTCGGCGGTCAATCCCGGCAGGAGCTCGAACGCCAGTGCCGCGTCGTGTGAGTCCTCCATCGCCGCTTCCACGAGCGCCGGAAGCTCGGCTCGGACCGTGGCGTGGAGGCGCATCCGTTCCGAGACGTAGGTATCAAACGCCACCTTGACGCGGCGGAATGCTTCGATGGCGGCTTCTGAATGTTCAGCGCACATGATCGATCGATGAATCGAACGCTATTTGGCCGCCTCGCTTGTCCGGGGTGGCGCATTCTTCACGTACTTGTCGAACCAGCTCACCGTCTCGTAGAGCGTCTGCTCGACTGATTGGCGCGCCGCGTAGCCGTGAGACTCCAGCGGCAGAATGACCAGTCGCGCGGTTCCGCCCACGCCGCGCAGCGCCTCGAACAGCTTTTCCGACTGCAGCGGAACCGTGCCGGGATTGGCGTCCCGCTCGCCGTGAATGATCAGCAGAGGCTCGTTGATCTGCGTCACGTGCAGAAGCGGCGAGAGCTTCAGATACGTATCGGTGGCCTTGTACAACGTGCGACGTTCATTCTGAAAACCGAACGGGCGCAGGGTGTGGTTGTAGGCTCCGCTGCGCGCCACGCCGGCGCGGAACAGATCCGACCACACCAGCAGATTCACCGTCATCAGCGCACCGTGGCTATGTCCGGAGACGCCGACGCGGTCACGATCGGTCACTCCCAGCTCGACAGCCTTGTCGATGGCCGCTTTGGCGTTGGCCACGATCTGATCGACGAACGTGTCGTACGCTGTCTCCGCGGGGCCGACCACCGGCATGGCGGTTTCATCGAGAACGGCGTAGCCCAGCAAGGCCAGGAAAATGGGAGAGGCACCGTAGATCTCCGTGAATTCCTGCGGAGAGGCGGTGACCTGCCCCGCCGCGCTCGGGTCGGTGTAATCGAGCGGATAGGCCCACATGACCGTCGGGAGGTGCGTTCCCTCCTTGTAGCCCGGCGGCAGATACAGCGTGAAGGAGAGCTTCACGCCATCGGGCCGCTGGTACGTGACCAGACGCTTCGAAATCCGGCGAAGTTGCGGCGTCGGATCGGCGATGTGCGTGAGCTGCCGCGACGTGGACCGATAGGACGCCTCCCCGGTTGCCTTGCTCGAATCACGCCCCCCGATCGTCCGTAGATAAACGTTCGGCGGATCGGTTGGCGATTCTCGCCGGGTTAGGAAAGTCTTCGATGCGGGGTCGAGCGCGCCCAGGAATGACTCGAGCGCGTCGCTCGACGAGCGGAACCAGCGCTCGCTTTTGAGCGTCTTCAGATCCAACCGATCGACAAAGGGGCGATTGCCTGCCGGAGACGCTCCCTCTCCCGACAGGAAGATGCCGCCGTCGTGCTCACGGACGGCCACAGCGCCGTTGGGAAGCGTACGGTGGATCGGATTTCCCGGATCGCCGTAGCGGTCGTCCGAGCTCTGGCTCCAGACCAGCCGCGGCGCAGCCGATCGATTGTCCGCGTCGACCAGAAAGACCTTGTACCAATGCTTGTCGTTGTCGTAATCGCCGGAGAGCGCCAGTCCACCCCGCTCGATCCAGTCCAGACCGGTGAAGCGGTTCTCTGTCTGCAGGAGCTCTACCGGCTCGGCGCCGATCGCCTTCATCACCACGCGATCGTGATGGGGGACCTTCTTGTACGTATCGCCGTCGTCGAGCGCCTCGGCCCAAATCAGTGTTGCTGCCGCGGTCGGCCGCCAGGCGTGCTCGCGTGGTCCGGTGCTCACCCCCTGGATGGGCACCTGTTCGGCCAGCGGCAAACTGGCGAGCTTCTCGACGACGTTGCCTTTCAGATCCCAGACTTCGACATCGGTCGGAAAGCGGTTGTATGGCCGGGTGAATGAGTAAGGCCGGCGGATGCGCTCCACGAGCAGGTATTGTCCGCCTGGCGCCGGTTGTGCTTTCGCCAGAACATCGGCGGGACCGACAGGCGTCATCGTTCCCGTCACCGCGTCCACAAGCGCCAGTTGGGTCGTCGCATAGTGCTCGAAGAGATCGGCGTCATACGGCGTCTTGAGGAGGTCGCGCGCCTCGTACGTGCTGCTCGCTGCCTTCACCGCGCCGCTTTCCTCGATGTGCGGTCCGATCGGTGCGGCAACCTCCTGGGGCGGCGCGGCGCGATGCGAGGGGATGGTCTTGACGAGCAGCGTCTTCTGGTCAGGCAGCCAGGACAACGTGTACCCGAGCACCGGATTGAGACTGACGCCGTCAATTCGTTTCACCGTGGCCGTTGCCACGTCCAGAATCCAGAGCTCCACGTTCGTCTCGGTAATATTGAAGAAGGCGAACATCGAGCCGGAAGGATTCCAGCGCGGCCCGCTGACGCGCGCGGCGGCGGGAAGCTGAATGACCACCTCGGGACCGTCGGGAAGTCTCTTCAGCGAGTAGGCGACGAAGTAGAACGACCCGTGCACGCCGTTGTTGCGCGGGTTGATGCGGACGCCGGCCAGCCGCAACAGCGGCTCGGCCAGGTCGGAGATCGGCGGGTAGTTCAACGGCGTGCCGAGGAGCATGGTGTTCCCGGCGGGACTGACGTACGAGGTCGGCAGCGCCGGCGCATCGAGCACGTCGAGAATCTCTTTCGGCGGATGTTGATAGCTCGACTGCGCAAGCAGTGGATGGCCGGCAGCGATCAAGAGCAACGCCAAACCAACGATTCGGAGCTTCATCGCCATCTCCTTGAACGGAAGGAATGCCCCAATCTTATGGCAACCACACCGCTTCGGTTGCACGTGGCAGACGATGTGACGCCCGTCATCATCTCGAGCGGTGTGTGCGCGTAGAATCGTCGCGTGCTTCGCGTCACCAGAACCGCGTCACCAGAACAATGGAGAGATCCCTGATGAATCGTCAACACAAGGTGAGAATCGTCGCTTGGGTGGTCTTTTTTGCCTTCATCGGTCTGGTGGCTTCCGAGGCGCCGGCGCAACTGTACGTCGGCAATGACCATACCCCCGGTGTCGTCCAGCAGTACAGCCTTCCGATCAGCGCGAGCTCGACGCCAAATTTCTCGATCGCGTCGAACAACGTCGTCGCCGTCAGCCTGGACGCAAAGGGAAATCTTGCCGTCGGCGCGTTGGGTGGCGCGTTAACGTTCTTCACCGCTCCGCTGTCCGGTTCCAGCACGCCATCGGCAACGTTCAACAACGGTGCAGCGGGGAACGTGGGCCAGATCGCATTCACAGCGGCGGGTGACTTTTTCGCCACGTCGTTCACCAACAGTGTCAACGTGTTCACGCATCCGTTCAGCAATTTCAGCACCCCGTCGCTGACGATCACGAATCCCAGCATCAGCTCGGCCGCCGGCGTGGCTGTCGACGCCGCGCAGAACCTGTACATCTCCAACACGGCAGGAGTCAGCCCGAACACGTTCGGCGACATCATCGTTTATGCGCCACCGTACACAGGCACGCCGATCGTCACGGGGCCCGCGATCGGTGCGAATTACCGCAAGGTGGCCATCAGCGGCACGCAGTTGTTCGCCGCATCTGTCGCTGGTACGGGACGAATCGACGTCTACACGCTCCCGATCATCGGGTCGGCACTTCCCGCGTTCTCGATCACCAACGGCGTGAACCTTCCCGAAGCGGTTGCCCTCGACGTCGTTGGAAATCTTCACGTCGGGAACCTCGGCAACTCGACGGTCACCGTCTATGCACCGCCCTTCTCTGCCTCGAGCGCGCCGGCGATCACGCTGACCCCCAGTCCGGCGCCCTTCTCGATCTTCGCCGTCGCCATCGGGCCGTCGCAATCGGCCATTCTCCCCGCCGTCGCCTCGGCGAATGGAAATTTGGGCTCCTTCTTCCGAACCGGAGTGCAGCTTCAAAATCCGAGTTCCTCGGCCATTGCCGGCAGCATCGTTTTCCACACCGCCGGAGTCTCCGGCACCACTTCCGATCCGTTCCTCTCCTATACGCTGAATCCGGGCCAGACCCAAAACATCGCCGACCTTCTTCCAGCTCTTTCGCGGTCTGGCCTCGGCAGTGTCGATGTCGTCAGCACGTCAGGCAGTCTGCCGACGGTCGTCGCGCGCGTCTTCAATGATGCCGGAGACAAGGGAACCTCAGGTTTCACGGAAGACCTCATGAAACCGCAGAGCGCCCTCGCCGCCGGAGACCAGTTCGTTCTCCTGGTACCGGCGGATCTGGTTCGCTTCCGCTACAACATCGGCGTGCGTACGCTCGGCACGGGAGCCTCGATCACCGTCACCGAGCGGAGCGGCGCGGGAACGGTCGTGAGAACGGTGAGCAAGACGTACGCGCCGACCTACTTCGAGCAGGTGGACGCGACGACCTTCCTCGGCGCCGCGCCATCGGCAAACGATAGCCTCACCGTCAGTGTGGATTCGGGAGCCCTGTTCATCTACGGCGCAACCACCGACAACACCACGCAGGACCCAAGCGTCCAACTCGGCAGGAAGTGAGCTCCGAGTAGGCGTGCGGTCGTTTCTTCCTCGCGTCTCCGTTAGTCACGAATAACTGTGACACGCCAGTGACCGAACTCACGTACCTCGGTGATGCGCCCTGCACACCTCAGCTGATCTCGTGAGATAGTGACAAAGGTCCGTTCAGGCCTCCAATCGATCATGTGTAAGCCTCCTCCGGTTCTTCGTGTCTTTCTTCTCCTGGTGATCACGCTTGCTTGCCCGGCTTTTGCGCAGGCACAGCCGAAGGTTTCGATCAACGACGTCACGGTGGTCGAGGGAACGCAACCGGGAACGAGCACGAGCATCGCGGTATTCACCGTCAACCTCTCTTCCCCGCTTTCCCAGTTTCTGTTTGTTCCCATTGCCGTCCACGACCAGACCGCGAAGCGCGGACTCGATTTCCTGTGGAACAATGACTTTGCAATCTTCCGCCCCGGAACGCTGACCACGACCGTTCAGGTTGCGATCATTGGCGACAGCCTGCCGGAGGGAGACGAGACTTTTGCCTTGGAGTTGATGCCCCCCACGGGAATCCTTGGCGGAAAAACGATCGGCACTTGCACGATCCTCGACGACGACAACGCCGTCTCCCCTCCTGAACAAAGGGTTGCCGAAGGAGAAAAAGGGCAAATCAATATCCGTCTCACCGACCCCGCTGTCGCCGACGAAAAGGTGATTCTTCAGACCGACGACCCAACGCTTCTGGTGGTTCCGGGCTCCGTCACCATTCCGGCTGGCGCGACAGGAGTGTCCGTCGAGTTCACCTGCCTGAACAGAGTCGGTGCAGGATCGATCATGGTCACCTTGCCGCCCTCCCGCGGGGGACGCACGTATGTACTGTCCGTGGCGGTGCACGACGCAACGACACTGACAATCGATCCCATCCGGCTCGATCTCTCCCCCGGCGGCTCCGGGACCGTGACGGCTATCGTCAACCCTGTGCCGGCCGCGCCGCTCAGACTCATACTTCTGGCGGTGACGAGCGGAATTGTCAGCTTTCCGGACACGATCCTCACCGGTGCCGACGGTCGGGCGATCATCCCGGTTCGCGCGGTTAGCTCGGGTTCTACGATCGTGAACATTTCCCTTCTCGACACCGATGGCGGTGCCTCGTCGCCTCTCACCGTTAATGTGACGGGGACAGCGGCCGTCATTACCAGCATCGTTCCGGCCGGTGGCCGTGAAACGGGTGGCGATTGGGTCGCGATCAACGGATTCAACTTCCTGGACCACTGCGCCTACTCATTTGGCGGAATCCCGGTGGTGGACAACTGGATCATTCATCAGGGCAATGAGCTCGGTCTCCTGACACCACCGCATGATGCAGGCTTTGTCGATGTCGAGGTCCGATGCGGCACGGGCTCGTTCGTGCTTGCGAACGGCTTCTACTACAATCCGATGTCGGTCACGTTGAAGAGTATTTTTCCCACGTCCGGTACGACGAAGGGGGGAACGCTTGTCACCTTCAGCGGCGCCAATCTTCGTTTCGATTCGTGCACCGCCATGTTCGGGCAGACGCCGGCGTCGGCGGTTTCGACGCATGGGGCTACCCTTTCCATCAGCGCCATGGCCCCGCCGCACGAGGCGGGAAGCGTACCGGTCTCTCTGGTGTGTGGGAGCGAGACGGTAACGTTGCCGGATGCGTTCCACTACGTGGAAGGGGACGATCCCCCGGCGACGCTCTCCACGTATTCTCTGACACAAGGATCAGTCGCCGAAATGGTCGGTGTCTCTTTCCGCCGCGACGACCAGATTCTCATTAACGGCATTCCTTTGGCCGATGTTTTAACACCGGAAGCAGACAGACATGTCTTTAGCGTGCCCGAGATCACTGGACAGGCGCAATTGACCCTGCGCGATTATGCGGGCAGGACGCTGACCCGCACGGTGACGGTCTACGCGCCGCCGAAGGTGGCATATACGACGGTGCCGAATCGCATCACGCTCGGAGCGGAGTTCTCCGTTACCGGGAATGGATTACGCCCCGGCCTGACCTACACGCTTGGGCCGGCGCCGTTGCAGCAGATTCCGAACATGCTGATTAACACAAACGACCGTTCCGTCTGTGGGTATTTTTGTGATGAACCTGCTGTGTTTCGCACACCGATCAGCATCGGGCCCGGCACGTTTTCGTTCACCATCGCCGATCAGGGTACCGTTCTCCTGACGCAACCTGTCGAGGTCACGGCGTCCGGCCCCGCCGTAAGCACCGTCACGCCGCAGTGCGCCGCCCCCGAGGGGGGCTCGCTCGTCACGATTGTCGGAAGCGGCTTCGACAACGGCGCGGCCGTTCAATTCGGCACCACGCGGTCGATGGAGGTCGTTGTAAAGGATCGGTTTACGGTCGTTGCCAGGGTGCCGCCGGCGTTCGGGATCACACAGCCGCAGATCACCGTCTTCAACCAGGATGGCAGCGCGGCAACACTTACCAGCGCCTTCAACTACAAATCCGCTGTTGATGGGGGCTGTGGCGGCGGACGTCATCGCGCGGCGGGGCGCTGATGAGCCGGCGATGGTTATTCGCGCTCTCCCTTCTATTTGCCGCGTCGTCGCTCCGCGCCGCCACCGCGGTGATCACGCTGGAGACGTCTTCCTTCGGATTTAACAGAACCGAGGGTACCGGCGAGGTCACGCTCATTCGCTCCGGCGACCTGTCGGCCGCGTGCAGCGTCCAGTATCACGTGAGCATCGATGCGGAGGTCATCGACGCTACGGCGAGCTTTGATCCGAAGCAGCAGTTCAAATATATTTTCTTCCCCATTCCGTACGACCATCAGGTGTACGACAACCGCCCCAGTTCGGCGAAGAACTATTTCATCTCGATCAGCAACCCGGTCGGCGCCGTGATTGGCTCGCCGAGCACAGCCTCGCTCTCGGTCACCGAGAACGAAGCAGTGCCGATGGCCACGTTTCAGAGTACCTCCGCCGCGGAAGGCGACGGCGGGCTTACGCTGGTGCCGATCGCCGTCACCCTTTCAGCGCATTTGTTGGCCACAGCCTTTGTGGATGTCTTTGCCATCGGGGGGACGGCCGAGCCCGGAACAGACTATGAAGGTGTCGGGACTCTTCCCCACGTCTCCCTCGGCCAGGTGCGCTTCGACGCGTTCCAGACCACCGGCCAGATTGTCGTCCGCGTGAAAGGCGACCAACATTCGGAGCCCGATGAAACGATCTTCATCGGAGGCGGGATGCCGGGTTTCACGCAGTCGCCAACCGCGTCTGGAATCCTCACCATCCTGAACGATGATTACATCCTGACGCCGGGAACGCTGCGAATCGCTCGCGGCACGGTTGCCTCGCTGAGCGTCGCTACGAGCGTACCGACGCCTGTCACCGACCACGTGCTGCTCTCGTCGTCGGACCCGAGCGTGGCCGCCGTTCCCCCATTCGTCGACGTTCCTGCCGGCTCGCTGGGGAAATCCTTCGATGTGACCGCCGCCGGCCCCGGATCGGCTGTCATCGCCGCGACTTGGCCGCCATCGCGAGGCGGCGGCACGATGGCCGCTCGCGTCGATGTCTACATTGCGACCTTCTACTCCTTCGAGAAATCGCCCCTCAGCGTGACGCTCGGACAGAGCGCGGCCGCCACGATGCACTTCGACCCACCTCCGAGCGAGCCCCTCCTGCTGTATCTATTTCAGACGAATCCAACGATCACCAACATGCCGCCGTTCTTTACCGTCGGCACGGATGGTACCGGCTCGTTCACACTGCGCGGCGACGGCATCGGCTCCTCCGTCATTACGACCACGGTGCCGGCGTCCTACGGCGGCGCAACGACTGGATTCCGGTTCGACGTCACTCCCGCTGCGACCTTTTCGATTGGAAGGCTGGATACGGCATCAGGCCCATCCACAGGAGGGCAGATCGTCAGGATCTACGGCAACGCGATGGGTAGCCGATGCACGGCGATGTTCGACGGTGTTTCGGGATTGAACACGAGCCTCGTGACCGCCGGCTCCTTCACGACCAGCCCCCCGCCACACGACCCCGGGCTCGTCGACCTCGCCGTGCGCTGCGGGACCGATACAGAAACGTTGTCGAAGGCGTACACGTACACGCCGCAGACGTCACGCATCACCGGGCTCTTACCCACCATCGGCTCGGCCGGCGGCGGAGTGCTGGTCGCGGTGACTGGCGAGAACCTCCGTCGTGGCCGCTGCTCGCTTTGGTTCGGTGGCGCCGCCGCCACGATCATGCAGAACGACCAGGCCACGACGATGCTCGTCGCGGCGCCGCCCCATGCTCCTGGCAGCGTTGACGTTTTGATGCGTTGCGGCAGCGACGCCTCCACGCTCGCGGGCGCGTTCCTCTATACGAGTAACGAAATCCTGCCGCTGCTCGCGGGAATCAATCCACCATCTGCCGCGCCAGGCGACCGCATCATCGTCTCCGGCTCCGCCTTGCGCGCCGATGACGCGATCTACTTCGACAACGCCGCGGGCCTCGACGTGACGTCGACGCCCGAGCAGCACTTTGTCACGGTTCCGGATCTGCTCCTCGGCTATGTAACGATCACGCTTCGTGACGTGGCCGGGCATATCGCGGCAGGGCCGAGCTTCCGCGTGCTGCCGGTTGTGGCGCCGCAGATCGCCAGCGCTCCAACGCACGTGCTGACGTCCTCTGAGTTCCCGATCAGCGGCGCTGGACTCAGGAGCAGCCTCACCTTCCTCCTTGGCGGCACAACTCTGCAGCCGGTTGCGATTGCTTCGACATACGGGCAGCTGCGACTGCCGCAATCAATCGTCCCCGGGACCTACGCACTCACGATCGCCAATCAGAACGTCGCTCCGCGTACGATTCAGGTGACCAGCGGCTTGGCGATCATGTCGGTATCAGTCCCATGCTCATCGACCGAGGGCGGCTCGATGGTGACGATCAAAGGGAACGGCTTCGCGACAGGTGCGGTGGTCTCGTTCGGTGCTGCCGATTCCGCCGATGTGAACGTTCAGGACGCTCAAACCATCCTGGCTCGGGTTCCGCCGTCATCAGGTCTGGCCGGCGAGACGATCATCGTCACGAATCCCGACGGCCAGTCAGGGCAGTTGTCGAATGCCTTCCACTATCGTTGGCCGGATCCCGGCTGCGGCACGATAAGGCACCGCGGCGCGTCACATTAGTTACTAAGCCGCTAGAAGAGACGATATGGCTGCCCGTCATAGGCGAACGAGGGAATGGACGCTCTGGGTTGTCGCAGCCTCATGCGCGCTCCACCCGATGGAGGAGTACGTTACCGGCTGGCAGGCGTGGGCGCTCCGGACGCTGGGTATCGCAATGCCGGCGCCGCGGTTTCTTGTTGCCAATACCGTGCTTTTTGTCGCGGCGCTCTTTCTGGCAGGCATCGGGTGGAGACTGCCTGCTCTCAGCCTGACGATACCGGCCGCGACCCTCGTCAACGCTGTCTTCTTCCACATCCTACCGACGGTCGTCCAGCATCGTGTGTCACCGGGTGTCTACACGGCTACGCTTCTCTATTTGCCATTCTCCTCGTGGGCGTTCGTGGGGGCGTGGCGCGACGGTGTTCCGAAGCGCTCTCTGGTCGTGGCGCTCCTGTCCGGCACTCTCCTCATGCTGGCCGTCTTCCTGGGTGCGCGATGGCTGGGCGGGCAGAGGGCGGCATAGCGGATCAGTGCGGCCTGGGGAAGACACCGTGGTCACATCTTCAGTGGGATCGCTGCGGAACTGAGTGGGGAGATGGCCCCACGGGCCACATCGGTTGCCGGCCCAGAGATACGATCCATCCGTCCGTTTTGGAACGATCACGAAAACGACGTGTGAAGGGATGCGGGCAGGCTCGACGCCGGGCGTATCCTCCCAGCCTCGGAGGGCTCGACGATGCGCCGTCGTCTGTTGCTGCTGGTTGCGCTGCTGCTCTGCTGGTTGCCACTGTTTGCCGAACAGCCGGCCCTCATCCCGCGCAAGCTTCTTTTCGGAAATCCGGAGCGGACCACACCGCGGCTCTCGCCGGACGGTACGCAGATCGCCTGGCTTGCTCCCGACAAGAACGGCGTCATGAACGTCTGGGCGCGTCCGATCGCCTCAGACACGCCGCGTCTCATCACCAACGAGGCCACGCATCCCATGTACTGGTACGCGTGGGGGGCGGACGGCAAGCACATCCTCTATCTGCAGGACAACGCCGGGGACGAGATCGACCACCTCTTTTCCGCCGATCTGGAGAGCGGCAACGTCCGCGACCTCACGCCGTTCCGCGGCGTGCGTGCGCAGAACATCCTGACCAGCCCGCGGCAGCCGAACGCCGTGCTCCTCGGCCTCAATCTCCGTGACCGTAAGGTCTTCGACATGTACCGCGTCGACCTCGAGTCCGGCGCGGTGACGCTCGAGGCGAAGAATCCCGGCGATGTTCTCACCTGGAGCACCGACGCCAACTTCGCCATTCGCGGGGCTACGGCATTCAACGGCACGACGGGAGAGACGATCATCCGCGTGCGCGACGGTTCCGCGCAGGCGTGGCGTGACCTCGTGGTGATGCCGTTTGAACGGGCGCTCTTCGACGGGCAGGTGATCGGAGGCTCGCTGATCGCGGGTTTCTCTCCCGACGGGAAGAGCATCATCGTTCACTCCGCTCTTCACTCCGACAAGGGACGCCTCGTCCGCATCGACGTGCAGAGCGGCAAAGAGCTGGGTGTCGTCGCCCAGGACCCGCAGTCAGACGTCGACGATGAGGGGTTGAGGCCCGCGGTCATGACCAATCCGGTCACGCGGGAGATCGAAGCAGTGAGGTTCGACTACACCTCACCTCATTGGACGTTTCTCGACGCGGCCACCGGCGCCGATTTCGAGCGCATCGGCCGCCAGGTGCCGGGGTTTCTTCGGATCGTCAGCCGCGATCGCGCCGACAGGACGTGGCTGCTCTCGGCCTCGCGCAGCGACGCGGCGACTGTGTTCGTCGCCTGGGACCGTGCGGCGAAGAAGCTGACGCCGCTCTTCAGCGACAACCCCGATCTTTCCCGCTATCCGCTCGCTCCGAAGAAAGCCGTCGTGATCAAGGCCCGCGACGGCCTGCCGCTCGTCAGCTACCTGACCGTTCCTCCCGGGGTGGAGGCGAAAGGACTACCGCTGGTTCTCGACATCCACGGCGGCCCGTGGTTCCGCTGGGGCGACGACTTCGATCCCGAGGCCCAGTTGCTGGCCAATCGCGGATACGCGGTGCTCCAGGTGAACTACCGCGGCTCGACCGGGTATGGGATCGGTTTTCTCACTGCCGGCACGAACCAGTGGGGACGCGGCACGCAGCAGGATCTCTACGATGCCGTGCAGTGGGCCATCGACCAGGGGATCGCCGATCCGAAACGCATCGCGGCGTTCGGATGGTCGGGCGGCGGGTTTGGAACGCTGCACGCCCTGGAGCAACGGCCGGACCTCTTCACCTGCGGCGTCGACGGGGTGGGGCCGGCCGACGTCGTCACACTCTTCCGTTCGTTTCCGAACTATTGGAGCGGCATTCTTCTGCGCTGGCGGCGGCGTGTCGGCGATGTCGAGCATGACCCGGAGCTCAACCGTCTGATCTCGCCGCTCTACCACGTGGAATCGATTCGCGCTCCGCTCCTGATCGGCCAGGGGCAGAATGATCCCCGCGTGACGATTGCGAACACCGACGGCATGGTCAAGGCGCTGCGCGACGCCAAACGGGACGTCGTCTATGTCGTCTATCCCGACGAGGGACACGGCTTCGGAAGGCCGGAGAACAATCTCGACTTCTACGGCCGCGTCGAGGAGTTTCTGGCCAGTCACCTCGGCGGCCGAGCCGAGCCCTGGTCAAAGATCGAGGGCGCTACGGCAGAGGTGCGATGAACCCGTCGTCAGATGCGCCGCGGTTGCCGGCCAGCGCAGGCAAAGTGGCCGAATTCCGCCGCCCTCTCGGCCGAAGGGTCATCGGACTCGCCGGCGAAATGGGTGAGCATCGACAGGCCGACCTCGTTGAGCCAGCCGGCCATCAGGGACAAGATCACCCAGACGAAGACCCCGGCTCGGAAGAGCCACTCACTGAGCGATCGCGACGTTTGCCTCTCTTGCTCTGCCAATCGAGTTTGCATGATCGACCCCTTTTGCAATCGGAGCATCGGAGCGGGAGCGGTATCCAGCACTGCGCGTGACCGCGGAGTCGTTTTTCGCTGATTCGGCTCGCGGATGACGAATTCTGAGCCGGCGTCGTGAAGTATGGCGACGCCGAATCGTGAAAACTCCGTCAACGCCGACTGGCGTGCGTTATGAGAATCGCTGATGTCGAGATCGAAGAGCGAGACGGCGGTGGCTGGACGAGGCTGAAGTTGGGGGTTTACAGGATCTCCTGCTCCGAACCAGAGTCCCTTCTGCCGGAAGCCGAGATCGTTCCGGCAGATCATCATCCTGTTCTGCAGGAAGGAAAATTCATTCCTTCAGAACATTATACTATTCTGCCGGAACCAAAATTCATTCCTTCAGAACATTATAATATTCTGTCAGAGCGAAATTTGATCCCGTCAGACGCCCCGGCGGCTCCGCTGGAAACAAAAATCGCTCCTTCAGAATGATTTTTGTTTCCGCGGGAGCGCCCTCGCGCTGCGACGGAAACCAAATTCGCTCCGCCGGAATGATTTTTCGCTCTTGCAGAATATTATCCTATTCTGTTGTTGCCAAAATCGATTAGTCCGCATCGAAGCCCCGTAGCCCAAACGGGCCAGCGACGGAGTGCAGGCGTCTCGCCTGCTCCCGCCGTGGCGTCTCGCCCGGCGGTGGATCCCGGCACCGGCAGGGTTGAACCTGCACGCGCGGCCTGAGAGTCCGCGCGCATACCCAACATCGGTGTTCCCGTACCGCCGGGCGAGCCGCCACGGCGGAAGCAGGCGCGGACGCCCGCTCTCCGTGTCGACCCCATCAAAGTCCCGTACCTCTAAGTCACGCCGATGCTCGCCGGGCCACCGCGCAGAACCACCCCTTTCGCGGCGCCTCGAACGTCCCGACCTCGGCGTATCCGGCCGCGGCGAGTAGCTCCTCATGCTCGCGTACGCTGAGGCAACTCCCTCCGAGCACTTTCATGATGAGCGCCACCACGTCGTACTTCCTCCTCCGGTAGGCCTCCGCGATGATCACGAGCCGTCCGCCAGGCTTGAGCACGCGCCTCAGCTCCTGAAGGTCGCTGACCGGCTCGGGCCAGTAGTAGTGCGTCTCCACCGCCGTGATGAGGTCGAACATGCCGTCCGCAAACGGCAGGCTGGAGACGGAGCTCTGCACGATCTCGACCCGCCCCGCGGCGATCAACTCCGCGTTGGTCCCCCGCGCCACGGCCACGCTGTCCTCCGAGTAGTCGGCGCCATAGACCTTCCCCTCCGTTGCCATGGCCGCGAGCGTCTTGATGGTCCGCCCCCCACCACACCTCATGTCCAGGATCGTGTATCCCTTTTCGACGGCGACATGCTGCAGCCCCCACGCCGTCCATGACTCCGATTCATGACCACGGCATACAGCCGCCCCAACCCCAACAGCGGTTTCCGGCATTGCACGATCATGGAGGCGGTGACGACGATCGTCACAGCCATGAGGATCCCGTTTTCGAGAGTCATCTGCGCAGATACGCCTGGAACGCTCCAGTGTTTCGGTGGAGGGAGAACTGGCGATCCAGGCCGGAATCCGAGTATCGTCCTGCTAACGGTAACGGTCCCCCTTGACGCAGAACTGATCGGCACCTGACCCCAGTCAAAGTCCCAGAATCCAACCGCGAGCCAGACGTAGGTTGGACTCTCTAGTCCGACCGGTGCTCGCGCGCCTGTCGCCGAATGGGGGGTCAGGTGCAAAGGCCAAAGTGCAGTTCAGGCTGTCGACTAGCCTTTCTTCCTCAGCACTTTCGACTTTGGACCTGCCCCCCTTCGTTCCGGCGCGTCGTATACTCCCACCATGGCTGACCTGCCGCCTGTCGTTCAGCTTTTGCTAGATGAAGATCTGTCGGCACTTTCCCAACCGCACGATGCTATGGCTCGTCTCAAAACAGGTTTGTATCGCGAGCTCAAGCAACAAGGGGAATGGACTTTTTACAACTTCCCGTATCCCGACCATGACCAAAATCAGGCTTCAGATCAGTTCCTTGTCACCGCTTCAGGTGCCCTCAACCCCTTCGCAATAACCGGACCATGCACCGCGCCAAACTGTCGTTCATCACGCGTACCCACGTTCGCGAGAACCGTTGGCGTGTGGGCTGATCGCGTATTCGTGCCCGATGCCTTCTCGATGGAGTTACGTGATCCTGGCCGGCTTAGAGCCGCTTGGGTCGAGCGATTTTGTGGCTACATTCGCGTCCTGCGCGAGCTCGAGCCACTTGTCCGAAGGGGCATCATTGACTTCTGCAACCCGTCATTCGCGTACTGCGACGACTGCCAGACTCGCGTGCCTCTTGAGGTCGCAACACAGCTGGTCAAGGAATTTGAAGGACAGTTCACATTCGAACTCAATCGCGAGTGGCTACTAGTCGAATCGCCTTTAGTCCTAGAAGGGGAACTTGCCGAATTCCGCATACCCCTAGATGAATTGCCTACTGCGCTTGCGCTCGTCGAAAAACAGCGAAGCAAACGGTTGCCCGCAACCGCACGCCAGCTTAAACATGCCGTTATTGGTCAATTGCTTGGTGATCATGTAGCCGAAGTGTTCCTCGATCTGCTCGCTGCGCAAAACTTGCATTCCGTAGTTCTCTCCGGCAGCCGCACAGATCTCCTATGCCTAAAAGCAATCGAGCGCCAAGCGCCAGATCTCGCCCAAATTGAGGCTTGGGAAGATAGGCGTGAAGTAAAAGTCCCGTACCTTTCAGAGCTAACGTCCTCGGAGGTTGTCACGCTTCGCGATGAAGCAGCTTCAGCGTTACCACGCTTCCGAGAACGCTTCGCTCGTGTCATCGCAACAGGTAAGCAAGAGAGCATCGATAAATCTCTCGCCGACTTGCGGTCCGAAGCAGCCGAGGTTGGAGCTGAACTCGCAGCCTTAGCGCCCAAAGTCCGCCGAAGGGACCGCACCGGCATCGCGTTGGTCGCAACCGGCGTTGCGCTCTATGGCGTAGCGGCGCTCGGCGTTCCAGCCGCGTCGGGTGCGGCCCAACTTCTCACTACGCTCGGACTCATTCATGGCCTGTCTCGAGCAGATCGAACGGAGGAGGCAAAGCTGAAAAGCCGACCCGGATACGTCTTATTAAAGGCTCGCGAGTTGCTCGCACACAGACGTGAGAATCACCGCGCCGGCTAACTCCTCCGCGAGGCGGCCGAGTTCACCGGGCCGCGGGTGCCGCCGATAGAGAAGTTAGGGGTCGTATCTGGAAGCCCCAACTCAAAGAACGATCAACGTGAATTAGATAGGAGCCGATGCCTGAACTAAAACGCTGCCTGAACTGCGGGCAGTCGGTCTCCTCGACGGCTACCGAATGCACGCAGTGTGCCTCTAGGTACCCCTTTGGCGATACGTGTCGCATTTGTAAGCAGCTCGTGTTGGAGAAAGACAGCGTACCGCCGTCCTTGCTGATTGGTTGCGGGCTCTATCACTACCCATGCGCCGACTTGGTTCTACCTAACTTTCGACCCAATTGTCGTGTGTGCGATGCTGACCTTCGCAAACCGGGGAAGGATAAATTTGCGGCGCTTTCGTTCTACTATTTTGAACTTACGTATGACGTTTATGGGTATCCTCGGAAGAGGTCCCCTTGTCCCTTCTGTGGGGAGATCGCGCCCTTCGGTAAAATTGAGACGTGTGAAAAGTGTAGCTTCCTCGAGCGACCTGAAGTTTAGAGAGCACACCGATGATGGCCGTAACAAGTTGCTATACTTTCACAATGACTGCGCACCACCGCCGGCACCGACAACAACAGCCCGCGGCGAGAGCGGGTGTTTAGTCCTCCTTCCGCTACTCCTCTTGGCCGTCTTCGTTCTGTCGCGTGCAATATAAGCCCTCATTTCTGAGGGCTTCTTCTGTTCGAGCGCGAGGGGCCGCTTCCAAAGCGAAAGCGCTTCGCCGGTGATCGTGAGCGATCCATCGGGATCGCTTTCGGGGTCTAAAGTCGATTCTTTAGACTTTCTACCTGACCCCATCAAGGGCGTCAGGGATGTGTCGCGTTGCCTCGCCGATCACCAGAAAATTGCGAATGACCGCGTCGACCGTCCGATCGTCATTCGCGAACTGCTCGTGAGTCATACCCTTCGTGTATTGCGAGATCTTGGCAATCGCATCAAGGATGTGACGAACGCGGAAGGTCCACTCTCGTTCAGGGACACGCAGCGCCTCGGCGAGGATCGCGTCGCGAAGCGGCGGGAAGATCGAATCGCGAAGGACGACGTCCACCTTGGGCACGTTCAAGAGCTCTTGCAGCCGCAACTGCAGGGCGACGAGCTCGAAAAGCGAAATCGGCTTTGGGCTCTCCACCAGCACATCGACGTCGCTCAGAGGTCCCGCGTCGCCGCGCGCGGCGGATCCAAACAGAGCCATGGATTCCACGCCGAAGTCGCGGCGCAGCTCTTCGCGATTCGCGCCGAGGGTTTCCAGGATTTCGTTTCTAGACAGCATGGGATGCCTTTGGAATTGGCGTCCCCAACGGTTCCGAGTTGGAACCGCCTGGTTGCCTGGTTGAACGAGGTAGATTTCTTCCGGCAGATCGCGGCGTGAGTGCCGTTAGCGAGGCTCTGCTCTTGTCTCTCAGCTGGCGCTCAGGCGCCAAGCCGCCACAGCCGCCAACAGCAACGCCAGCAGCATCAGGCCCCACCGCGAGGCAATGGGGATCCCCGGCGGGTTCGATGTCAGCGTGTTGGTGCCGGTAGTGCCGATACCGCCGTTGGTCGAGGTGACGTTGCCGGTCGTGTTGACCTTGCTGCCGGCGGTGGTGGTGGTGACGTCGACGGTGACCGTGCAGGTTCCGCTGGAGGCGATCGTGCCGCCGGTGAACGAGAGTGAGGTGTTGCCGGCGGCCGGGGCGAAGGTCGGCGCGCCGCAGCCGGTGGTGGTGGCATTCGGGGTCGCCGCAACGTTGAGACCAGCTGGGAATGTGTCGGTGAAGGCGATGCCGGTGAGCGGGGTGCTGGCGTTGGGGTTGGTGACGGTGAAGGTCAGCGTCGACACGCCGCCGACGGAAATCGAGTTGGGCGAAAAGGCCTTGGCAATGCTCGGTGGTTGCAAGATGACGGTCAGCGTGCTGGTGCCGGTGTTGCCGGCGCCGCCGTTGGTCGAGGTGACGTTGCCGGTGGTGTTGACTTTGTCGCCGGCGGTGGTGACAGTGACGTCGACGGTGACGGTGCAGGTTCCGCTGGCGGCGATGGTGCCGCCGGTGAACGAGAGCGAGGTGTCGCCGGCGGCGGGGGCGAAGGTCGGGGCGCCGCAGCCGGTGGTGGTGGCGTTCAGGCTCGCCGCGACGCTGAGGCCCGCGGGGAAGGTGTCGGTGAAGGCAACGCCGGTCAGCGCGGTGCCGGCGTTGGGGTTGGTGACGTGAAAGACCAGCGTCGACACGCCGCCGACGGAAATCGGTTGGGGCGTGAAGGACTTGGCGATGCTCGGTGGCGCGATGACGGCCAGCGGCGACCGGGCCTCAGCCTGACCCAGCATCGCGAAGCACACTCCCGCCAAGAGCATGCCAGCGATTCTGATTTCGAGAGTAGTAACTCCAGCGTCGAGGCGGTTCCTCATTTGAAGTATCCCGCTACGTCGATGAGAAAGTCGAGAGGCGTTCCGGCAGCGTTAAACAGATTGATCGATCCGTCGACACCGACCGTGATTCGAGCGTTGTTGGCCAGCGTCCGGCCGGCGGTGTAATTGATCGTGCTGACCACCGGCTTCACGCTGTTCGCCGGCCCCGGATACACAGTCACCAATCCCTCGACGGAAGGACTGACCGCGGTGACATTCGCGGCGATAGCGGTTGCGCCGGTTGCGACGCCGCACGTTCCAGTCACGACGAGATTCATGACGCCGTTTGCGGGCACGGGCGCTCCGCCGCGCGTGTCTAGAACGCGACATGGAGTGACGAGGAAGAAGTTCGCTGATGGGCATCCGGCGTTGAGCAGTATCGAGACGTTGTTCGAGAAGAAGTTCGCAACGGCGAGATCGACCTTCCCGTCGCCGTTGAAGTCGCGGATGGCCACGGAGACCGGACCCGATCCCACCGCAAAATTCGTCGCCGCGCCAAAGGTCCCGGTCCCCGTGCCGAGAAGAATGGAGACGTTGTTCGAGTTTAAGTTGGCAACGGCGAGGTCGAGCTTCCCGTCGCCATTGAAGTCGCCGATGGCCACGGAGAACGGACCAGATCCCGCCGCAAAGTTCGTCGCCGCGCCAAAGGTTCCGGTCCCCGTGCCGAGAAGAATGGAGACGTTGTTCGAAAAATTGTTCGCAACGGCGAGGTCGGGCTTCCCGTCGCCGTTGAAGTCGCCGACAGCCACGAACTTCGGTTTCGTGCCCACCGCAACGTTCGTCGCAGCGCCAAAGGTCCCGGTCCCCGTGCCGAGCAGAATCGAGACGTCGTTCGAGTCTTGGTTCGCAACGGCGAGGTCGAGATTGCCGTCGCCGTTGAAGTCGCCGATGGCCACGGAGAACGGAGCCGTTCCCACCGCAAAGTTAGTCGCCGCGCCAAAGGTCCCGGTCCCCGTGCCGAGCAGAATCGAAACGTCGTTCGAGCCGAAGTTGGCAACGGCGAGGTCGAGCTTCCCGTCGCCGTTGAAGTCGCCTATGGTTAGTTTTTCAGGACTCGTTCCCGCCACAAAGTTAGTCGCCGCGCCAAAGGTCCCGGTCCCCGTGCCGAGCAGAATCGAGACGTCGTGCGAGCCGAAGTTGGCAACGGCGAGGTCGAGCTTCCCGTCACCGTCGAAGTCGCCGAGGGCGGCCCAGACCGGAAACGCTCCCACCGCAAAGGTCGTCGCCGCGCCGAAGGTGCCGGCCGACGTGCCGAGAAGAATGGAGACGGTGTGCGAATCTATGGTGGTGTCTTGGTTTACGACGGCGAGGTCGTCAATTCCGTCGCCGTTGAAGTCGCCGATAGCCACCGAGATCGGAAGCGATCCCGCTCCAAAGTTTGCAAGCCCGGAGAATGTCGCGCAGCTGGTCGCGGGAACCGCAGTGTAGGTGAACACACTGGCGGAGCTGTCGGTGCTCGTTCCCGACGCCGTGGTCAGCCGAACGTTGACCATGCCGCTGCCCGCCGGACTCGTGGCCGTGCATATTGTCGCCGAAGAGCAGCTCACGCCGGTGGCGGAATTCGCGCCGAACTGGACCGCCGTCGCACCCACCACGAAGTTCGAGCCCGTGATCATAATGACGGTGCCGCCGGTAGTAGGGCCGGTTGAGGGACTGATGGACGAGACGACCGGGGGCGCCACGGAGGCCGCATGCGCCGCAAAGCTCGTCGCCGCACCTAAGTTGGGGCGCTGCGCCCGAACGGGCGCCCCGAGTACGGTGCCAAGAAGGGTTGCTCCGAGCGCCCACGCGAGCGACGGAGAATTGACTTTCGGTGAACCAAGAGTACGCGCAAACGGCATCTGTCGCCTCCGGCGAATCTCGCTGCTTACATTTTCGATGTTCATACTTATTACATTTTGGAATGACCCTGTCGACACCTTTTACGAGACAAAAGCAAGCTGGACCGCGTAGCAGCAACGTGTTCCATCCGCACGGGAGCGCTTGCGGTAGGTACTGTGAGTTGCCGCGGCAGAGTCATTTCTGAGGCTGGGGCGCCTCTGTTCTTTCGTCAGAATCAAGGGTTTAGAGCGCAGATGGAGTCGTCGCTACGGACTCTGGCCTCAGCGCAGCATTTGATCCATGTCCTGCACGCCTGGAGAGAGGAAGTCTCGCCGAGGCTGGGCCAACCAACGCCGCGGCGCGTCGCCGCTGGCGTCGCCGCTGGCGTCCCCAACGGTTGCGAGTTGGAACCACGTGTTTGCGTGGTTGCGCGAGGTGGACTCCTTCCGGCAGATCGCGGCGTGATGCTGGTAACGAGGCAACTCCAGCCTTGGATTGACTCTCCCTCGCGGATGTGGAACTCAGAGAGCGCCGTGAAAGCGAGTCGGTCATCATCGCCTCGTGGCGCGGTCGCGTCCCCCGCATTGGCGATTCTCCGGCTGGGCCTCCTGTGCCAACGGGGACATCGTTGACACTGTCCTGAGACATCGAGGACGGTTTTGAGAACAGTATCAAGTTGTGGGTCTTCGGTTTTGGCTCTGTTCCATCGGCTCTCTTTTTCAAGTCGGAGGTGATGTCTGAGTTGGGATGGATTCAAGCCAACTATGCAAGTGCCTTCCGCCGACCGGCGCGGGCGACGCCGGTCACACGTTCGTTGAAGAGTTGAGTCTCCTAGGGGTGACAGGCTGGTTCGACATACCAAGAGTTCGACCAGAGGAAAGGCGTGGTCGCTGGAGGAATCGCAGCTACGTAGCAGTTGGCGCCATCGAACCAACTGCCCAGAAGTGGACACTGATGGCCGGGACGTGGCGTGTAGTAGAAGTTGTTCGCGTAGATGAAGACGGTGGTTCCAGATGGAGCTTGACCGACAAAGCAGTTCGCACCGTCGTACGCTCCAAGGAAGGGGCAAGGGTCACACTTCGCGCATTGCCAACTGAGATGAGCAACGACAGCAAGCCCGGAAAAGCTTTTGTCATTATTGTTTACATCAATTTCCAGCGTGTGGGTGCCTGCCGAAATGTTCGTAACATTCAGACGAACGGGGCCTTGTGGCGTGGTGAAACAGTTAGGCCCCGCGCACGAGGCAATAGGATTCGTGTTGAAATATGCCTGGGCACTATTGTCAGCGGTAAAACTACCGTCCAGTACCACCGTCGCTGGAATAGTACACTGTGGGATTGTAAATTGTATCTTGTATTGGTATATGCCTTTCGCGACAGCATTGGAGGCAGTCGATGAATGGACCGGCTGAATCCAGTTCGCTGGGGATTGAGTGGCGAGCCAGGCTCCGGCCTTTGCGGTGGTGTAGGCGGTACCACCATTCACTGTCCACAAGAGATCGGCTGGGCTGGTTTGCCCGGTGCTGAGGTCGAGCGCTTCGATACCATCAAGGCATTTACAACACGAAACGACCGCCGGACTCTGTTGTGCCCGCACGGGATGGACCAGGAAAGTTAGCACTGCGAGAGCTAAACCCGGCATCGGCGATTTCTTCATGAGAGTGTCTCCTTGGTTCTCGGTTAGTAGTTGGTTAGTTAGTTAAGTGTCACGCGTTACTGGCTTCAAATTCGGCCACTTCAATTGGCCACGATCGAGGCTGGTAAGGTGCAATGACTAGCCGGGCGCGCTGGCCTTGATCGCTAAAGTTCGACTACCCTCGTGGAGTAGTGACGCGCGACGCGTAAACGTTTCACACAGTTTTGGAAACGAGAGGAGTGCTTTGATCAATCGCGCGAGGGCGGCAGTGATCGCTTAGCTTCAGATTGTCGTCCATCTTTTCGACGATAACGGTCACGACAACGCGCCCGAAGGTTTTGCTCAGACTCTGCGAGATTGAGGAGGTCGGACGGGTGAAGTGGCGCTGAATTTGGGGGGGGTGATGCGGCACCCCATAAATAAGCGGCGCAAAAGGCTCAGAATCGGGCACCTCGGCGGACATCCAAGCTGCCGCGCTCACTTCCATGGAGTCTCGCGTTATTAGTCACCGTCCGGTGAGCAATGAGACCGCGCCCTGAGGCAACTTACTCCTGCGAACGGCTGATTCGGCGCAGCGGCTCGACCAGTGGCGGCAGATCTTCGACCACCGTTTTCCAGATCGTGTCGACCTTGACGTTTTCGTAATCGTGAACCAGGACGTGCCGCATGCCTTCCATCAATCGCCACGGGACGTCGGCGTTTGCACGTCGCACGTCGTCGGGGATGTGTCGCGTTGCCTCGCCGATCACCTGAAAGTTGCGAATGACCGCGTCGAACGTCCGCTCATCATTCGCGAACTGCACATCGGTCATGCCTTTAGTGTATTGCGAGATTTTGGCTATCGCATCAAGGATGTGACGAATGCGGAAGATCCACTCTCGTTCAGGCGACACGCAGCGCCTCGGAGAGGATCGCGTCGCGAAGCGGCGGAAAGATGGCGTCACGAAGGACGACGTCTACCTTCTGCACGTTCAAGAGCTCTTGCAGACGCAACTGCAGGGCGACGATCTCGAAAAGCGAAATCGGGTTTGGGATCTCCACCAGCACATCAACGTCGCTCTGAGGTTGCGCGTCGCCGCGCGCGACGGATCCAAACAGAGCCATCGATTCCACGCCGAAGTCGCGGCGCAGCTCTTCGCGATTCGCGCCGAGGATTTCCAGGATTTCGTTTCTCGACAGCATGGGTACCTTTGGAATTGGCGTCCCCAACGGGATTCGAACCCGTGTTGGCGCCGTGAAAGGGCGCTGTCCTAGGCCTCTAGACGATGGGGACGGAATGGTGCGACGGGCCTGTGGGCTCGGTGGGACTCGAACCCACGACCAACGGCTTAAAAGGCCGCTGCTCTACCGACTGAGCTACGAGCCCGTAACCTCAACGAACGAAACCCTCGAGGCGCGCTCGAAGGGGGGCGGAAGATACCACGCCACGTGCGGAACGGGTGAGACCGGCGGCTTATTGCCTCTCATCCTCGGGAGAGCATCGTCCAGAGGCCGATGACGATGAAGCCGGCGCCGGCGACGAGCTTCAGTGTCGACGGCTTCACGAAGCGCTCGATCTGCGCGCCGATCAGGACGCCGATGGCCGAGGCCAGGACCAGGGCGCTGGCGCTCGCGGCGAAGACGATCCACTTCCGGTTCGGCGCTTCCGAGGCGAAGAGCATGGTGGCCAGCTGGGTCTTGTCGCCGATCTCGGCGAGGAAGACGGAGATGAAGATGGCGGGGAAGGCTTTCCACATGGGGTGGAGTCTAGCGCGGAGTGCGTTGCCGGTTGTCGGTGGTCGGTAACGTGGAACGGCCAAAACTGGTAAGTCGGCGGACTCCGCGAGTCCATCAATGGACTCCATGAGTCCACTAAGTCGACTCCACGAGTCCACCAGTGGACTCCACGAGCTCACTAGTGGACTCCACGAGCCCACCTAGTCGACTCCGCGAGTCCACTAGTGGACTCCCCGAGCTTACTAGTGGACTCCACGAGCTCACTAGTGGACTCCACGAGTCCACTAAGTCGACTCCACGAGTCCACCAGTGGACTCCACGAGCTCACTAGTGGACTCCACGAGTCCACTAGTCGACTCCACGAACCCACTAGTGGACTCCGGGGGTGCGCGGGCATCTGCCTACGTTGACTGCAAATCGAGGTCTGCGATCAGCAACTCTCCATAAATCAGATGGTTACGTTCCTGCGGACGGAAGAACGTACGCCGCCGGGTTACCAGCGACTGTTTGGAGTCTTAGCGGGTCGGGGGCGAGACGCCCCCGGGGCCAGCCGGCGAGACGCCAGCGCTCCGTTTCGCTCCCGCTCACCCGAACGCGAACGTCCGCATCGACAGGTTGCCGTAGTGGAATCCCTCGTAAATCGTTGTCAGCTCGTCGGTAGGACGCATGGCGCCGAGGGTGATGAAGAGCGGCTCGAAGTGTTCGGGGGTGGGGACGGCGAAGGCGGCATTCGGGGCGATGGTGCGGTAGCGAGTAAGGGTGTCGAAGTCGCGGGCGGCGAGGTGGGTGGCGAACCAGGTGTCGAACTCGTTGGCCCAATCGTCGACCGGGGCAGCTTTGTCGCCGAGGTGAATGGCGCGGAGGTTGTGGACGATGCCGCCGCTGCCGATGATGACGACACCGCGGTCGCGGAGGGGGGCCAGCGTCTGGCCGATGCGCATCAGTTCCTCCGGCGTGGTCGGAAACGGCTGGGCGATTTCGACGATCGGGACGCGCGCCTCGGGGAGGAGGATGCGCAGCGGGACCCAGAGGCCGTGGTCCCAGCCGCGTGTCTCTTCGAGTGCTGCGCCGCCGAGGAGGGCGGCGATCTCACGGGCGAGAGCGGGATCGCCGGGAACTTCGTAGCGGATTCGATAGAGCGCGTCGGAGAAGCCGCCGAAGTCATAGATCGTCTCCGGGCGGGACACGGCGTTCACGCGCAGGCCGTGGGTCTGCCAGTGCGCGGAGACGATGGCGATGGCTCGGGCGCCGGCGAGCGTAGCGCCGTACGCGGCGACGGCACGGGTGAAGTCGTCCTGCTCGAGGGCGATGGACGGCGCGCCGTGGGAGATGAATAGGGCGGTCATGCGGACATGATGGCTGAAAAACGAGGGTAAGGGAGGGGCGGTTATTCGGTTATCGCCTATCGGTTGTCGGTTATCGGTTGTCGGTTATCGGGTTATCGGTTGTCGGTTGTCGGTTAGAGGGTCGGAGCAGCCGCAGGACGCTGACTCCACCGATAACTGACAACCGAACCGACAACCGATAACCGACAACCGATAACTGACAACCGAACCGACAACCGAACCGACAACCGAACCGACAACCGATAACCGACAACCGATAACCGACAACCGAACCGACAACCGATAACCGACACCGACAACCGACAACCGATAACCGACCCCCGTCTGCCGCTATCATCCGCCTAATGCCTAAGCGTTGCCTCATCCTCATCCTTCTCATCACCGTCGCCAGCCAGGCCGCCGAGCTCCGGCGATTGCCGACCGGTGTTTCGCTCGATCCGGTCGCGGGGTCGCACCTCGTCGGCAACTTTCCGTTAGCGATGGCGTTGGCGCCGGGAGGGGAGCGCGTGGCGCTCCTGCTCGGCGGATGGCGGGAGCAGGGAGTGCAGATTGTCGATCGGAAGTCGGGTGCGGTCGTGCAGACGCTGCCGCAGATCGCGGCGTTCCTCGGCCTGGCGTTTTCTCCCGACGGCAAGACGCTCTACGCCAGCGGCGGCAACGACGACTCGATCTTCGTCTATCGCTGGAACGGCAGCGAGGCGGCCGCAGACGGCAAGATCGATCTGGTGGAGCGCCCGAAGCCGAAAGAGAAGCCGAAGGATACGGAAGAGAAGCAGGCGAATCCGAAAGAAAAACCGAAGGAGCCGGAAGAGAAGCCGAAGGATCCGGCGGGGACGCAATACCCGGCCGGCATCGCCGTCTCCAGCGACGGCCGCCTTCTGTACGTTGCCGAAAACCTCTCCGATACGCTGGCCGTCGTCGATCTCACCACCGGCAAGGTCATTCAACGCGTCGAGACCGACCGCTATCCGTATACGGTGATCGCCGATGGGCGCGGCAATGTGTACGTCTCCGCGTGGGGCGACAGCACGGTGAACCGTTTCCGCCTCGGCGCCGACGGCATCCTCCGCCGCAACGCCCGGATCGCCGTGGGACGCCATCCCTCGGCGATGGCGCTTCGCGGTACGCGCCTGTTCGTGGCCTCGGCCAGCACCGATTCGATCGCTGTCGTCGACACGGCCACCTCGAAAATGGTCAACACGTTGACCGATCCGCCGCCGGCCGGGCCGCGCGAGGGGAGCACGCCGAATGCGCTGACGCTCTCGCGCGACGGCAGCCGGCTCTTTGTAGCCGAGGCCGACAACAATGCCGTGGCCGTCTTCGACGTGGCCGCTGGGAAGATGCTCGGACGCGTTCCGGTGGAGTGGTATCCATCGGCGCTGGCTGCCGATGCGAACGAGCTGCTCGTCGTCAGCGCCAAAGGGCGCGGCTCGCGGCCGAATCCGGAGCGGAAGCATCCAGGGACGAAGAATCCGGCACACTCTCCCGACTACACGCTCGGCCAGCTCGATGGGACGCTGCTGTCGTTCCCGGCGAACATCCCCGCCACAAAGCTCGCCTCGTTAACGCATCGGGTGGCGCATGCGAACGGCTGGGATACCACGCGCGGGGCGCGGCGCTATCCGCCGTTCAAGCACGTCATCTACATCATCAAAGAGAACCGCACGTACGATCAGGTGCTCGGCGACATGAAGGAAGGGGACGGCGATCCGTCGCTGGTCTTCTTTGGCGAGGACGTCTCGCCGAACCATCATGCGCTGGCGCGGCGGTTCGGGCTGTTCGACCGTTTCTTCGTCAACGCCGAGGTCAGCGCGCAGGGGCATAACTGGTCGATGGCCGCGTACAGCGGTGACTACCTCGAGAAGACGATGCCATCGACGTACAGCACGCGCGGCCGCACGTACGACTACGAAGGAGCGAACCGTGACAAGGCGGTCGACGACGACGATGACGTCAACGCGCCGGCGAGCGGCTATCTGTGGGACCTGGCGCTGCGGAAGAAGATCTCGCTCCGCAACTACGGCGAGTACGTGGCCAACGGCGATGAGCTTCCTAACATCGTTGGTAAACAGTGGGTCGGGCTTCGCCGCGCGTTACGCGGTACGTCATCGCCCGATTACCCCTCGTTCAACATGGACATCTCCGATCAGACGCGCGCCGACGTCTGGCTGCGTGAGTTTCGGCAGTATGCCGGGCAGGGATCGCTGCCGGCGTTCGAGATCGTGCGCCTGCCGAACGACCATACGGATGGTGCCAAGAAGGGAAAGCCGACGCCGCGCGCGCACATGGCCGACAACGATCTGGCCCTCGGGCGCATCGTCGAAGCGGTGACGCACTCACCGTTCTGGCGCGATACCGCCATCGTGGTCGTGGAGGATGACGCGCAGGACGGGCCCGACCACGTCGACTCGCACCGGTCTGTAATGATGATGATCTCCGCCTGGAACCGTGGCGGTGTCATTCATCGCTTCGTCAACACGACCGATGTTCTGGCGACGATGGAGGAGATCCTCGGCCTCGATTCGCTCTCGCAGTTCGATCACTACGGCCGCCCGGTGCGCGAGATCTTCACCTCCGAGCCCAACCTGACGCCGTACGACGCGATCAAGCCGTCGATCGATATGAATGAGAAAAACCCCGACAGCCCGCAGGCGAAACAGTCCGCGGCGCTCGACTTCTCCCGCCCCGATGCCGCCGATGACGACACGTTCAATCGAATTCTGTGGAGCACGATCAAGGGGAATGTGCCGTATCCAGGGCCCACGCGGGCGGCGGTGGGGGAGATGTTGGATTCTGCCGCGCGTGTGGAAGGCCATTAACCACAGAGGCACAGCGCGGGCTTCGCCCGCAACCCAAAAATGGAAGCCACCAGTTTTGGGAGAATTCTTTGCGCCGTGCGAAGAAACTCGTGGTTAGTAGTACAGAGATCACAGAGTAGGATGAAGGCGGAAGGATGAAGGATGAATCAATAGCGCTTTCATCCTTCCGCCTTCATCCTACTCTGTGTCCTTTGTGCCTCTGTGGTTGAATGGGTTTGGTCACGCGAACCCTTTCGGTCGCTCATCCAGCTCCGAGGCGAAGTCGATCAGGCCGGCGGTGAAGATGGGGTTGCCGGTGCGGAGGCGGAGCGGTTTTTTCTGATCGCTCTTGATGACGATGGTGTCGTCATCGACTTCGACGGAGACGTCGTAGACCTTCGGCAGAGTCAGCTCGGTACGTTTCTTTTCGTCGACGATCAGGCGGCGGTTGGTGATGAACAGCATTCCCCGGTCGAGCGGCGCCTGGTGGATGCAGTACTCCTGAAAGGCGAGGGGGACCGGGCATTGCGCGCGCGGGAGGCCGGCGGCGACGGCGCGAAGGCTGCGGAATTGCTCGATGCCATTGCTTTCGATGGGAACGTCGTCATCGGCGATGCCGAGCCCTTTGCGCAGGGTGAGAAGCTCGGCCTCCTGCGCTTCGCCGACGCGATCGTCGGCCAGGAGATGCCAGACGACCGTGGCGTAGAGGTCGCGTTCGGCGCCGGTGATGTCCTCCGGGGTCAGGCCGGCGGCTTCGCCGGCGGCGCGGAGCAGGCTGGCGATGGCCGCCGATCCGGCGACGCCGCGGCTGGCCAGCTCCTCGAAACCGATTTGCAGAATGACGCGGCGCGCGGCGGAGCGGTAAATGTCGTAGGAGAGGTCGAGCGAGACGCGTTCGCCGCGGAGCGCGATCAACGCAGGCTCGCCGTGATCGACGAGCAGATGGTTGAGCGCCTTGGTGTACCAGCTCAGCAGCTCCTGATTGCGGGCCTCGGCGGCGGCGTGCTCGGCCCGCTGGCGCTCCTCCTCGTCGTGAATCTGCCGGCGCCGTTGCGCTGTCATGACCATCGGGATGGCGATGCAGATGACGCCGAGGATGACCTCGACCCATCCCTGCGGTCCTTTTCGGACCAGAACGCTGAAGCCGAGGAGATTGAGCAGCAATCCGAATGCGATCAGTCCGAGGAAGGTATAGCCGCGCGGCGTGCCGTCGGGCCGGAGCGATTCCAAGAACGGCGTCTGCGTGATGCTCGGCTTGACCGGCAGCGCGGGCTCGGTGTGCCGGGCGGAATCGCCGAAGAAGGAGCCCCCCTTGCCGCGCCGCACGAATTCGCCGGCCGCTCCTGTGCTGAGGGCGATGTCGCGGTCGATGGCGTCGAGTAGCTGGCGCGTCGACACGCCGAATCGGATCGGTCCGAGGGCGAGCGGCTTCTCGATATAGAACGTCATCGGTAGCTGACTCTGCGGTGTGCGGACTTCGTGCCTGATTTTAGGGGGCGGCGGTGTACCTGACGGAGCGCCGGCGAGACTCCAGCGATGCGGGCGCTGCGCGCTCGCCCTCGCGCTACTCCTTCATCAGCGGCTCGACCTTGCCCGTGATCAACCTTGCTCCGCGCTGGAAGGTCACGTAGGCCCAGGCCCATTGCAGGATCACCAGGAGGCGGTTGCGGAAGCCGATGAGGAAGAAGATGTGGACGCTGAGCCAGGCGGACCAGGCCAGGAAGCCACTGAGCTTGATGCGGCCGAAGTCGGCGACGCCGGCGGCGCGGCCGATGGTGGCCAGCGATCCTTTGTCGTGATAGCGGAAGGGGAGGGAGGGCTGGCCGGCGATCATCCGTCCGATGTTCTTCGCGGTGTGCGTCCCTTCCTGGATCGCGGCGGGGGCGACGCCGGGGACGTTCGGTACCGCTGCGAGGTCGCCGATGACGAAGACGTCGGAATGGCCGGGAACGCTCAGGTCGGGCTCGACGAGAACACGGCCGGCGCGGTCGAGGGGGACGCCGAGGGTGCGGGCGAGCGGTGAGGCCTGGACGCCGGCGGCCCAGAGAACGGTGCGGGTGGGTATGGTCGTTTCGCCGACGCGGACGTCGTGATCGCTGACGTTCGTGACGATGGCGTTCGTCATCACCTCCACGCCGAGGCCGCGCAGTTGCGTCGCTGCCTTCTCCGACAGGCTGGGCGGGTAGGGAGGGAGGACGCGGTTTACCCCTTCGATCAGGATCACGCGCGCGCTGGACGGATTGATGCGCCGGAAGTCGCGGATCATCGTCTGCCTGGCGATCTCCGATAGCGCTCCGGCCAGCTCGACGCCGGTCGGTCCGGCGCCGACGACGACGAAGTTGAGCCAGGCCTGTTGCCGCGCCGGATCGGTCTCGCGCTCGGCCGCCTCGAAGGCGCGCAGCACGCGGCGCCGGATCTCCAGCGCATCCTCGATCGTCTTCAGGCCGGGCGCGTTCTCCTCCCATTCCGGATGGCCGAAGTACGAATGCGTGGCGCCGGTGGCGATGATGAGGATGTCGTAGGCAAGGGCGCCGTCGGCGAGGTGGACGACCTTGCGATCGAGATCGATGCCGGTGGCGTCGCCCATGATCACGCTGACGTTCTTCTGTTTCCGCAGCACCGCGCGGATCGGCGCGGCGATGTCGCTCGGGTTGAGCGCCGCGGTGGCCACCTGGTAGAGCAGCGGCTGGAAGAGGTGGTAGTTGCGCCGGTCGACCACTGTGATGCAGACAGGCGCCTTCTTCAACGCCTTCGCCGCGTAAAGGCCGCCGAAGCCGCCGCCGATGATGACGATTCTGGTGTCCATGTCCATGATCAGTTCACCTGAGAGGCTGTGAAGAAATCCCCATAGGGCAATTTGTCATCCTGAGCCTGCCGGAGCGCTGAGCGAGCGTAGCGAGCGAAATGCGCGGAGGACGGCGAAGGATCTCAACTTCGCTGCACCTGCCACAGGCGCTGCCACTGGAGATCCTTCAGCGTCCTGCGCGCATCTCGCTCGCTGCGCTCGCTCGGCGCTCCGGCAGCTTCAGGATGACAGTTTTGCTCGATATCCGATTTCTTCTCAGCCTCTGACGATGCGAAGCAGCGTCAGGATTGATTTCTGAGTAGCACAAACTCCTCCCCAAACAGCGTAAACCCGCCGATCGTGCCGTCCGGCGAAAGCCGGAACTGCAGCGGCTCATCGATGTCTTCAACGGTGTCGATGGCGCTGAAGTTGTCGTAGTTCTCGTGGACGAGCGGCAACGTGATCCGTTCCCAATGAAGGACGAGCCCATCGCCGGCGGCGGAGATCGTGGCGTCGCCGAAGCCGGCATTGTGGAAGGTACCGGCGTACGCGGCGAGGTCGTGCGACGGTTTGGGAGCTGTGGCGCGCCTGGCAACGCGCTCGGCCAGCCTGGCCTCGGCCTTTGCTCCGTCGACTTTCTCGTTGTCGAGAAGCTCGCCGTTCCAGTCGCGCGCCGGGGCTCCGAGGAATTGATCGATGATCGTGTTCCGCAGCGCCGCCAGCGCCGTTCCCCGGCCGACGTTCTCCAGGATGGCGATGCCGAGGTTGCGCTTCGGCAGGAGCGCGACATTCGACCGGAAGCCGTTTAGTGCGCCGCCGTGCGCCACCAGCAGCTCGCCGTGATAGTCGGAAGCGTTCCAGCCGAGGGCGTAGGTGAGGAAGTTCGTGTCGGGATAGAGCTGGTGCGTGGCCGGACCGATGGGGATGATCGTCTGCGGCGCGTGGGTCTCGTCGAGCGCTTCCTGTGATAGCAGGCGCTTGCCGTCGATGACGCCGCCGGCGAGCTGGAAGCGGAGCCACTGGGCCATGTCGTGCGCGGATGACTTGATCGTGCCGGCGGGGGCGAGGGCGTCGTAGTTGCGCATCGGCTGGATGTCTGAGCGCTCGCCTTTCGAAACCCAGCGATGGCCGGTGGCGTGATCGGATTTCGGCCAGTCGGCGAAGGCGATCCGCGATTCGGTCATTCCAAGCGGCGCGAAGATGCGCGTGCGGATCAGATCCTCCCACGGCATCTTCGCCGCCGACGCCGCTGCCTGACCGGCAGTGACGAACATCAGGTTGTTGTACTGGTATCCGGCGCGGATCGGCCGCCAGATTTTCATCATGCCGATGCGGTGGATCAGCTCATCGCGGCCGAAATCGCTGTCGTCCCAAAGCTCATCGTGCCGCGCCACGCCGCTGCGGTGCGAGGCGATGTCGCGCAGCGTGATCAGCGAGTCGGTGCAGGCGTCGGCGATGTGAAAGCCGGGGAGGTAGTTGCGGACCGGATCGTCCCACGACAGTTTCTTCTCGTCCGCGAGCATGGCCATGACGGTGGCGGTGAATGCCTTGGTCGTCGAGCCGAGCTCGAAGAGCGTGTCGGCGGTGATCGGGTCGTTCTTGCCAACTTCCTTGATTCCGTAGCCTTTGACGAAGATGACGCGATCGTTCTCAACCACGGCGATAGCCAGTCCGGGCAGGTGCCACGCCTCGATCGTGTCGCGGACGTCTTTGTCGATGATGGCCTCGGTGAGCTGGGCGGAGGCGGCGACGGCTATGAGCGAAATGCTGATTGCGATGACGAAGCGGCGCATGCATGGCATTCTATCGGCCATGCGTATGGTGGCTGCGTTTCTCGTTCTGCTGACCCTCTCCTGCGCGGGCTTGGCTGTCTACGAGCAGCAGCAGATGGACACGCTCTACTTCGGGACGCAGAAGCCGGACGGTTCGGCCCCCGTCACGGACGCCGAGTGGCAGCAGTTTCTCGCCGATGAGATCACGGCGCGTTTCCCATCCGGGCTGACGACTTGGGAAGCCTCCGGTCAATGGCGCGATGAGCACAACGTGATCGAGCGCGAGCGGACGCATATCGTGCAGTTGGTGCACCCGGCCGGCGGCGACGTCGAGGGTCGGATCACAGCCATCATCGCGCTGTACAGGAAGAGGTTCGCGCAGGAGGCGGTCTTTCGGGTTCGGTCGGATGTTTTTATCCGCAGATGACGCAGATGAAACGCAGATAAGACGCTATCTGTGTGTATCTGCGACATCTGCGGATGAATGTCTTCTTTCCAGCCACCCCCGTACCACATAAAACAACGTCCCTGCCGCGATCACGTACAGCCCGCCGACGCGCAAACCCTTCTGCGGCGAGATGACGATGTAGCTCCACAGCCCAAGCGCGATGATCGCGGGCAGCGGATAAAGCCACATGCGGAAGGGGCGCGGGCGCTCCGGCTCGCGCGTGCGCAGGATCACCGCGCCGATGATTTGGGCCATGAACGGGATCACCGCCCGGATCGAGAGGATGGCCTGCAGGACGTTCTTCAGCGAGAGCGAACAGAAGGCGGCGGCCACGCATCCGAGAAAGAGAATCGACACATACGGATAGGCCTCGGTGGCATGCAGTTTGGCGAAGAGTCCGAAGAAGTTGCCGTCGCGCGCGGCGGCGTAGAGGATGCGCGAGTAACCGAGCATCAGCGAGAAGATCGAGGCGAAGGCCGTCCATAGGATCAGGATCGAGATCCATTGCGCGGCGCGCTGGCCGAGGAGCGCGGCCAGATAGTCCGCGACCACCGAAGGGGAGGTCATGGCCACCTTCATCGGCAGGACCGAGATCAGGCAGGCGTTCATCACCAGGTAAATCGCGCCGATGGTGAGGATGGAGATCACGATCACGCGGGGGATGGTCCGCGTCGGCTCGCGCACCTCGTCGCCGATGTAGCAGATGTTGTAATAGCCGAGGTAGTCGTAGACCGCATAGATCAATGCGGCGCCGAGGCCGGCGTAGCCGATACCGCCGTCGAGCCGCGGCGCGCGCCAGAATTCGAACGCGGCCAGCTTGAGGTGAGGCAGGCCGGCGCCGATGACGATGGCCAGCGTCGCCAGCACGCCGGCCCAGAGCAGGATGGAGAACTTGCCGATCGATTCGATGCGGCGCAGGAGCAGAAGCATCGTCACGATACAGACCACCGTGGCACTCAGTCCGATGTGATTGCCCGCCGCGGGGATGACCACCTTCAGATAGCTGGCGAATCCGATGCAGCCCGACGCCATCGACAGCGGCGCGGAGATGAGGATCTGGAAGAGGAAGAGGAATGAGATGAGCCGGCCGGCTTTCCCGTAGGCGTGGCGCAGAAAGACGTACGAGCCGCCGGAGCCGGGGATCTCCGCCGAGAGCTCGGCGGTGACCAGGCCGTCGCTGATGGCCAGGAGCCCGCCGAGAATCCAGGCCAGCATGCCCCGGCCGCCGCCCATGGCCGCCAGAATCAAGGGTATGGTGATGAACGGCCCGATCCCGACCATGTCGATCATGTTCAGGGCGATGCCGCGCCAGAGGCCTATGTCACGACGCAGCTCAGACACTGCGGGGAGTGTACTTTTCCGGCCCCGCACTTGCACGGGTTGCATTTCAAAGGAAGAAATCCGATGCGCACACACCTCATCGTTTCCCTGATGATTGTCCTCTTCGTTCCCGTTCTCGCCGCGCAACAGACGCCTCTGGTGTTTCACGCGGCGCTGACCGGCAACAACGTCGTGGGCGGAGGAGCCTCGGCGAACGGTTTCGCCACCGCCACCCTGACAATCAACGGCGCTCTGGGGACGCTCGACGTCACCACCCTCGGCCTGACCAACATCACCGGCCTGACCCTGTTCGTAGGGGCTCCCGGCACCGACGGCGCGGCCATCAAGACGTTCAGCGACGTGAATAACGGGTTCGTGAACGGCCACTTCAACGGGACGGCTTCGCTCGACCCGGGCGTGATCAATCAGCTCCTGGCCAATCCACAGAACTTCTATCTCGTCATCACGGCATCCGGGTTCCCGGCTGGCGCCGTGCGCGGCACGATCATCAGCGCCAATACGCTCTTTCTGGCCGGGAGGATCTCCGGAACGAACGGGTTGTGCAACGGAGGCAATGGTTCGTCCAGTGGCGCCGGTACTTTCGTACTGGCGTTGTCGCCCGACACCGGCGGCGTGACGTACACGATTCGCTACGATCTCGTCACCAATGGACTCGGCAACACGCTCACCGCGCTGGAGATCGGCGACAACCTCGGCGGAAACGGTCCGATCAGCGTCGGGACCAATCTGACCGGAACCGGCGGACGCTTCGCCGGAACGACCCAGATTGCGGCGTCACGCGTGCAGGCGTTGCAATCGCTGCCAGCCGGCGTTCGGGTCATTGCCAGAACACCTGACTCGGGCGCCGGCTGCGCGGCTGCCGGCGCGCCGCAGCCCGCTCACGAGATCTTCATTCCGGTTGCCGGCTCCGTGCACGGCGCCGGTAATACGAACTTCATGACCGATCTGAATCTCTACAACAACTCGGCTCAGGGCACGGCCGTCAACGCCGACGTCATGGTTCAGTTTTTCCCTGCAGGGACGGGGAGCGCGGCGGCGCAGTTCGTCGCCTGGGCCACGCTCCTTCCCCGCGGGATCGCTGCCTATCGCGACGTTGCCACCAGCGCATTCGGCGCGGAGATCAACGGCATCGGCGCGCTGCGTCTGATCACCGCCAACAACATCTTTGCGAACGCCCGCATCTACAACAACCAGGTCACGGCCGGCGCAGGGACGTTCGGCCAGTACGCGGCGGGGTTGCCGCGAACCTCGGCGCTGACCGATGGAACGCTGGTCGGTCTTTCGAACATCGTCAGCGTGCCGCCGGTCGGTACGCCCACGTCACGTACGAACGTCGGTTTCTTCAACCCCAGCGACAGCGCGTCGACGGCGGCGTTCGAACTGCTCGACGGCAACGGCACCGTCATTGGCACGCGCACGCTGACCCTGAATCCGTGGCAGCAACTGCAGCTCCCGTTGATCGGCGGGCTGATCACCGGAATCAACGGCGACGTGGTCACGTCATCGCTTCATTTCCTTAGCAGCAATCCGATCTTCGTCTACGCATCCATCGTCGATAACGTGAGCGGCGACGGCAGCTACGTCACGCCCGGCATCAGCTCGAGCGGAGGAACGACCGCGAACTGAATTACGTCTTCGGTTTCAGCGTCACCACCGCGACCCTCTCTCCGTTGGCGGAGTCGTTGATCAGCGTGGCCAGGCGGCGGGCGCGGGTCTCCTCTCTTTTCGCGCTCGTGACCCAGTAGATGCAGACGCGGCGGTAGGACGGCGCCTGGGCGTTGAAGAACTGCCAGGCCTTCCGGTTCGCGCGGAACGTCTTCTGATCGGCCGGATCGAGCGTCCGTACCGCGTTCTCGTAGGAGTAGATGGCCGACTTATCCTCGCGACGCTGTTCAAAGGCGCGCAGACCGGCGGGACGCATCAGGCCGAGCCTGGTCAGCTCGGCCACACGAGCGATGTTGATCGCGCTCCAGTTGCTGATCTGCTTTCGCGGCGTAAAGCGGATGCTGTAGCTGACGTCGTCGATCCGACGGCGCACGCCATCGATCCAGCCGAAGCAGAGGGCCTGATCGACCGATTCCGGCCAAGTGATCGATGGCTTGCCCGAATCCCTTTTGTAGAACCCGACCAGAAGCTCCCTCGCCGAGTCATGATTCGTCTCCAGCCACTTGCGAAAGGCGGCGGGCGTCGGGAAGAACGTCGGCTTCATCGCCGTCGAGGATAGCAAAGGCAGAAAATTTTTCGATCAGGCTGTCAATTTCGGGGCTGCCCGTTCGACTATGGAGCAAGGAGAAAGAAACCATGGAATACCTGCTGCTGATTTATGAAGGTGAGAAGCGTTGGGAAGGGCTGAGCAAGGGGGATCTCGACAAGGAAATGGGCGAGTACGGTGCGTTCGGCCAGGAGTTCGCGGGGACCATCAAGGGCGGCCACGCGCTGCAGCCGACCAGCGCCGCTACCACCGTGCGCGTGCGCGACGGCAAGCGGCTGACGACCGACGGGCCGTTCGCGGAGACGAAGGAGCAGCTCGGCGGCTACTACCTCATCGAGGCGGCCGATCTGGACGCGGCCATCGCCGTCGCGGCGAAGATTCCGGGCGCGCGCGCCGGCTCGGTCGAAGTTCGGCCCATCATGACGTTCTCGTAACTATCATGTCGGTCTCTTGACCGCCATCGAGGAGATCTTCCGCGCCGAGTGGGGACGGCTTCTGGCCGCCCTCATTCACCTCCTCGGCGATTTCGACGTCGCCGAGGAGGCCTTGCAGGAGGCCTTCGCCATCGCCGTGACCGAGTGGTCCGGCGAGGCCCCGCGCAATTCGCGGGCGTGGCTTTACGGTACCGCGCGACACAAGGCGCTCGATCGTCTCCGGCGTCAGGCGCGCTTCGCGGACAAACAGGCCGAGCTGGTGGCGCTCACGCCGGAGCCGGTGTCTGGTTTTGATAACGCTGAGGAGTCGGGAGTGCCTGACGAACGGCTTCGGCTGATCTTCACCTGCTGCCATCCGGCCCTGGCCGAGGAGGCGCAGGTGGCGCTGACGCTGCGGACTCTGTGCGGCCTGACCACCGAGGAGATCGCCCGGGCCTTTCTGGTTCCTGTGGCGACCATGGCACAGCGGCTGGTGCGCGCGAAGTCGAAGATCCGCGGCGCGGCCATCCCGTACCGCGTGCCTCCGGCCTCGGAGCTTCGCGAGCGGCTCTCCGCGGTCATGGCCGTCGTCTATCTCGTCTTCAACGAAGGCTACGCCGCGGCGAGCGGTGAGGCGCTGGTTCGTCACGATCTCTGCGCGGAGGCCATACGGTTGGCGAGGATGCTGCGAACGCTGATGCCCAATCCCGAGCTCGAGGCGCTTCTGGCCTTGATGCTGCTCCACGACGCCCGCAGAAACGCCCGCGTCGACGAGGCCGGCGAAATCGTGCTGCTCGCCGATCAGGATCGTTCGCGATGGGACCGGGAGGAGATCGAGGAAGGGCGGTCGATTCTGCGATCGTCGATGCGCCAATGGCGTCCGGGAACGTACGCGCTGGAGGCCGCGATCGCGGCGATTCATGCGGATGCGTCAACGCCCGGGGCGACCGACTGGCGGCAGATCATGGCGATCTACGAACGGCTGTATGCGCTGCATCCGACGCCGGTCGTCGCGCTCAACCAGGCGGTGGCGGTGTCGATGGCCGACGGTCCCGCCGCCGCGCTGCCGCTCGTCGACGCGCTTTCGGAACCGCTCGATGGCTACCACCTCTGGCACGCCGCGCGCGCCGATCTTCTTCGCCGCATGGGCCGCGTTGACGAGGCTGTCGAAAGCTACCAGAGCGCGCTCGTGCTGGCTGGGAACGAAGCGGAACGGCGTTTTCTGACGCGAAGGATTGAGGAGATGACGCTGGAGAAGGCCATCCGCAGATGACGCAGATGAACGCAGATGGAGATGGGTTCTCTACTTGCTGCCCCAGGTTTCTGCGCGTGACGCGAAGTTCTCTTCCAAACGGGCCGCGCCAAGAGAACAGCGCTTGCGATTCTCGACCTGGAGATTGGACGTTAGGACGCCGCGATAGCGGCTCAAGAAGGTAGCCAGGGGTGCGAGCGCTTTTTGCGAGCACCCCTGGTCTGCGTTGTCTCTTGAAAGCGTGCCGCGTGAGCGGCACTGGATGGAGTCCCTGATCACTCCAGTGCCGCTGACGCGGCACCAAACCATGGCATCTTTTTACCAGGGGTGCTCGCAAAAAACGCTCGCACCCCTGGCTACCGTCTCGTTGCCGCTAACGCGGCGACGAAAGGGCGTGGCAAGTGGTTCAGACAGACTGTGAGAATGCCGGTTAACAGGTGATCCGCAGCGTCAGTCACCAATGCCTGCGATCATGCGAACACGCTCCTGCGTTTCCTCGGAAAAGGAGCTCAACTCGCTCTCGGACATCATTCCGCGAGCCACCGCAGCGGCGATCTGAAGGATGGCGTTGGACCGGCGGCGGTTATTGAAAACAATGGCGATGTCCCGGTCGGATTCGCCGATGTGCTTGTACAGAGCCAGATACTTTTCGTGGCCTGAGGATTCCCCGGCCGAGAAGCCGGCAGCTTTGGCGACGACCGCGTCGCAGAAGCGGTTCAGGAGAGTTGGCGCCAGGTGTTGCCAGCGCTTCCAGTCCTGTTCTGGCAAGTGTTCGGGCATGTCGTGAGTCGCAGGCGAAATGGTAGCGCACCTGCGATTCCGGTCAGGCCGCCGGCTGAATCAGCTGGTGTTCGCGAATAAAGGCGATTGCTTCATCCATACCGGGAGTCAGGCCCGCGAACGAAAGGGCCCAGTGGCCCCAGCCAAGCCGTTGGTTGGCGGATGCCCATTTTCGTTTCGCTGCCGAAACGCGGGAAAGTATGCGGGCGGGATCGTGGAACGTGATGGCCAGGAAGTGGTTGCCTCTTACGGTCACGACCGCGTAGCTTTTGATCTCGGCCCACGGAAGCAGACCAAAGCTGCCGGTAGGAAATGTGATGCCGGAGAGATCGAAGACGAAGGGAACGCCACCGGAAAGCAGGCGTTTTGCCGCGATGACGATGCACAGGGCAAAGAAGCCGGCTCCGAGCCAGCCGATCGTCCGATAGACGACATCCGGATGCGTCACGGCAACAAACCATGAAACAGCAACAAGCGCACAGCCTACGCCGATGAGACCGAGCTGTCCCCGCGGTGAGTAGCGAAACTCGAGTCGCTCAGACATCGGAACATTCTCCTCCGATCTGGTGGCTGGCGCTGTTGGCTACGAGGCGCGCCGTTCAAACACGAACAGGTCCGCCGCAACCAACCGCTCGAACGCCTCCCGCGACCGGCGAAGGCGAGATTGCATCACCTGCATGACTACGACCTTCGTGAGCGCACCGAGAAGAAACACGATCACTACAAGGCTTCCGCCCGCGAGGTGTAATTTGCCACCGGAGCGCGCAAGGAGAGAGGCGACGCCGAGGCAGACGGCACGCGCAAATACGTCGAGGAAGCCGAAGTTCGGCCGTGCGAGATACCAGGAGATTGCCGACAGCACCGACCAGACGACGAGCGCCGGACGGCCTTGATGAACCGCAGTCCAGGCGAACGCAACGGGCGCCAGGAGAATGATGCCGGCGACGCTCGTGACGGCCACGGTCCCCATCCTTCCAAAGACCACGCGCACGGCTTGATAGAAATCGCGGACCCCCCAGACCCATTGCCGGTCGGTGGACATATCGACGAAGTCTGCGTGAGAAGGCATCCGGGGCTTGGCGTTAGCCGCCATTTCTCACAATCTGTCTGAACCGCCTGCGACGCCCCTTCGTCGAGAGTCCTTCTCCCCCCGCGGCCTTTTTGCGGGGGGAGAAGGTGCCGAAGGCGGATGAGGGGGCGGTTCTCGCGCTGAAGTTGAGTATTCTCATAAGTTTCCCACGCCCGTTCCTGAAAATGTTCCACTACTCGGCAAGAACCAGCGCCCTTCATCCGCCTGTCGGCACCTTCTCCCCCAGCTGAAAAGCGCTGGGGGAGAAGGCTCTCGACGAGTAACAGGGTGCCGACGATTCCAGTGAGAGTTGAGCAATACGGAGCAATACGGGCAAGACACGGGTTGATACTTCCTCTCAACGCCACTACTTGGGGAGAAAGATGCTCTTCGGCATCTTCACGTGGACGCCCATGTTCGGCTTATCGACCAACTGAGTGACGACCACGTGACCGGCCATGCTGACGAGCTGATAGGCCTGATGTTTGGTGAGGCTCCTCGTCGCGGCGAGGAAATCGACCATCTCCTGAATGGCGCTTTTGGTGGCGACCATCAGATCCGGGTCGGTGGCCATGCTGATGTATTCGGCTGGCGTCTCGGCGCGCGGCCAGGTCAGCTTCATGTCTTTGCGCACGGTGAGCTGCAGCCGGCCGCGTAGCGACGTTTCGATCGCGGTCTGATCGACTTCGCCGTCGCCTTGTGCGGCGTGCCCGTCACCGACTTCGAAGAGGGCGCCCGGTGCGAACACCGGGATGAACAGCGTCGTGCCGGCCACGAGCTCGCGGTTGTCCATATTGCCCGCGTGTCTGCCGGGTGGATTGCTGCTGACGCGCCCCAGCTCCGGCGCCGGCGCAACCCCCATGCTGCCGTAAAACGGCTTGAGCGGAATCACGATCCCCGGCGCGTACTGCGACGTCATCGTCTTCTTGTCGATGGGGAGGATCTTCAAGCCGGCCGAACGGTCGCAATTCTCCGGCACGATCCCGCTGCAGCCGTTGTAGCCGTAGTCGATGGCGAAATCGATCGACAGGATTCTGACCTCGAGAACGTCGCCCGGCTCCGCCCCTTCGACATAGACCGGCCCGGTCAGGATGTGACCGCCGGGACCCTTGCGATCGCCGGTGACCTCGGCCACGATCGTCTTCAGCGACTGCTGGATCTGGGCGTCCGCCACCCCCGCTTTCGCCAGACCTGCCGGCGTATTCGTCAGCAGCGTGTCGACGTCGATGATGTCCCCCGAGGCGATGCGCAGCGCCGGCTTCGCCTCCGACCAGTAGTAGCCGTAGGCCACGGTATCGGGCGTCGCCAGCAGACGGTGGGTAGTGGGAGGGTGGGTCTGCGCCGTGAGGGCGGATGTAACGCAGACGGAAAGAGTCAGCGCGAGAGACAATCTCTTCATATTCTGATCACGCTACCAGAGAAAAGACCTTCAGTCAGCGCTAACTCAAATCCCGCCACCGTTCCTCCGCCGACACCGCCTTGACTCTCCGCAGCATCCGCAGAAGGCCTGTCACGGAGTTCCCGAGGCGCCAGCTTCGAGACGCGAAGACCTCGGCGAGGAGTTGGTCGAGGATCGTGGCGCGCTGCCGTGTCGACCGCAGCGCTTTTTCCAGGTTCTCCATCTCGCCGAGGACCGCGAGCACTTCCAAGGTTCGGGGTGATGAGGGAGCAACGCGATCGTGAAGGACTGAGCCCGAACGTAAGCCATCGAGTAGCGAGCCTTGATCCGGATCGAGGAGGCTGTTGTCACGACTCGTCCCGCTGCGGTTGAAATCGGGGTTGACGATCTGGCGGATGTGCTGCTCCGAGGGAAGCGTCAACCCTTCAATGCCGAAGCCTGCCAGCGCATCGTGAAGGCTGCGCACCATGCGGACCGGATCGGCCAGCAGCTCTTCGTATGACACGAGCAGACGAGGGAGGCCCTCCGTGTCGCGGAGAAGCGTGCGGTTGTAGTGCTCCCACAAGGCGATGGATGAGAGCAGCGGGAGCCGGTCGCGATTGGCCACCGAATGCGCGACGGCCATCGGCTCCCGCCAGGGGATGACGATGATCGCACCGGGCAACGCCTCGCGCCAGATCGGAAACAGGAGCGAGATGCGCGGATCCTTGATCAGAAATGGCCCGCGCCCATGCACCGAATGCGCGACGTCTTTTGCGCGTGAGACGAAGTCGTTCGATAACGTCGTCAGAGCAATCGGGGTGACGTTCTTCCAGCTCGCGCCGAGCGTGGCCAGGATCTCGCGATTGATCTCCGCCGCCACGCGATGCTCCCAGTAGCCGGTGGGATTGAAGATGTCCGGCGGCGCCAGATCGCCCGGCTCGCCGGCATAGATTCCCATGGCATTGAGAAGCTCCGCCACCAGCGACGTGCCGGAGCGATGCATCCCCGCGACGACGACGGGAGGCGACTCCCGCCCCCGTGGCTCGTTCGATTCCGGCGCGAATCCTTCGGCGCGCATGCGGCTGTGAAAGGCCTCGATGCGGGCCTGCGCGGGGGGGTAGATACACGGCAGCAGGAATCCGTCCTCCGAGGCCAGTTGGTGATAGTGAATGATGACCGGATCGATCTCGACGAACCCGGGAGGCTGCGCGAGGTGCTGCGTGTTGATCTGATAATTCAACGCCTCCGGCAGTTGCACGCACGGCACTCCGGTCTCGGCCAGCGCCAGAGCGAGGCTGGCCTGATGCATGTGCCGCTGGCATGGCGCGGCCAGTTGCGGCTGCTCGGCCAGGGCCAGGTTGTACCGGCGCCAGACCGGGGCGAGGATTCGGGCCATCGACGTCGGAATGGCGATGACACCGGAGTTGAAGTAGGGAACCGTCGGCGTACCGCTCAACCCGGTGACGTAGGAGCGGGGAGGCTTGCTCAGTGAGAAGTGCGCGAACAGGCGCTCGAAGACTTCATCACTGACGGTCGGCGTCGGGGTGATCTTCGCCTGAAACACGTCATCAATCAGAAACGGTAACGGATCCTGGACGATGATCGTGTCGCAGTCGAGGACCAGGAGAAGCTTCTGCGGAGCGTCGAGCAATTCCGCGAAAAGCTGATTGCGGTTGCCGGTAGGATTGGTGGGATGGAACCGCGTGACGGTGCGGACCTCGGCGCCGAGCGATTCCAGCGTTTCGCGCGCACGCGATTCCAGCGGCCCGACGCCGCAGACGACCACGCGTGCGGCGGCAAGCTCGCCGCCGAACCAGCGGATCGAGCGAAGGAGGCGGATGGCCTGCGTGAGCATCCTGGGGGCGTTTTCGGTGAGAAAGCCGACGACGACGTCGGGGGGGCGGATTGGGGCGGGCATACCGCCGCAGCATAGCAATGTGGAGCCCAACCACTTAAGGCATCCTGGCCATCGCCATCGTCTGCGGATGGCTGGTCGATCGTTGGCTGCGCGCTGCGCCCGAACCGCTATCGCGATTCGAGGTTGTGGCCAGCGTGGCGGTGGCGCTGGCCGGCTTTGTGGCGGGAGTCGTTCAGATCATCCCACTGCCCGGCACCAGCTTCGCGCCGGAGTGGCACTTCCACTGGGAGCCGGACCGCGCCGGCATGGTGCTGTCGATGGTCTGGCGCGCGTTCGTCCCTCTTCCCAGGCCGTGGATCGAGTTCTGGAACACCAACCTGCTCGACGTCTGGCCCGCGCTGCAGCCAGCCGGAGGACTGCTGATGCTGGCTCTGGCGGCCGCACTCCTCTGGCGATGGAAAGCGGCGTTGTTTACCTTCTGCATCGGCACCGCCGGCATCCTCGCCTTCGGCTACATCAAATACATCGGCGTCATGCGTCACGAAGGGCACCTGTGGATTCTCTTCGCGGCGGCGCTCTGGCTGGGTGGTTTTCAGGACGACCGCCGATCGTGGCGCGCCCGGACACTCGTGGTCCTGTTGATCATTCACTGCATCGCCGGAGTCTTCGCCAGTTGGGTCGATCTTCGCCACCCGTTCTCGAATGGCCCCGCGGCCGCGGAGCTGATCCGCCACGAAGGACTCGACCGCTACCCGCTGCTCGGCCACCGCGAGCCGCCCGCCGCATCGGTCGCCCTTCCCCTCGGCCGGCCGCTCTACTCGCCGTCGAGACGCATTTTCGTCACCCATCCCGATTGGGGTCCCGAGCAACGTGAGCTCAGCGACGAGGAAGTGCGATGCGCCGCGCGGGACCTGGCGCGGCGCGAGGCCAAAGACATCGTTCTGGTCATGAACCGCGAGATCCCATCCTGGGAGGAGCTGACCCCGGCCGGCTCCACACGCGGCGCGATCGTGGCGACGGAGGACTATCACCTCTACCTGCTGCGATACGGCCGCCTTGCCACAACGGATCGAGCGGCGCAGTGTCCACAACGCCCCTGACCAATCGAGGTTTGATCGACGTTAATCACTTTTTATCGATGTCGATCAAGGTTCGATCGAAATGGATCCGTGTGCAAAATATGCGCTTATCTCTGCCGCGATAGCGGCGAAAGAGGGTAGCCAGGCGTGCGAGCGCTTTTTGCGAGCACGCCTGGAACCCGATGCCATCTGAAATCGTGCCGCGTCAGCGGCACTGGATGGACTCCCCGACTACTCAAGTGCCGCTGACGCGGCACTAAACCATGCATCTCGTTACCAGGGGTGCTCGCAAAAAACGCTCGCACCCCTGGCTACCTTCTCGTTGCCGCTAACGCGGCACGACTTTGATGGACATCGTTACCAGAGGTGCTCGCCAAAAAGCGCGCGCACCTCTGGCTACCTTCCTGGGGCCGCTATCGTGGCGCCGGTGCCGATTGAAGTAGCATCTTGCCAGATGGCCGGTGATGACGGCGAACGTCCGAGGGGAGATAGGCGGTCGAGGGGACATCGCCGTGCGCTCACCACCTCGCGCGAAGACATCATGCGCGAAGAGGTTGAGGACGCGCTGGCAGCGACTCCCGCGGAGCGGATTGAAGCAATGATCGCGCTGCTCGACAGCGTATACGACCTGTGGACGCAACGAGGACTCGATCATGGCCAAGGACTTTGCCGATTTCCTGGAATCACTCAACAGAGAAGGCGTGGCCTATGTAGTGATCGGGGGATAGCGGTACTCCCCCAGAATGAAGCGGGCCACCGGCAATGTGGAAAAAGACCTGCCGGATGTTCAACGTCTTGAAGCGATCCGAAAGAACCGCGAAACCGAGTAAGTCCTCCGACCTCCACACACAGTAGAAAACTTGCATTTCTCCGCACACCGAGGGAGCCTCGGTTTGAGGAGGCGTTATGGAAAAGGAGAACGCGAGAGTGATCGAGGTGCTGGCGCGGCACTGGGGTTTCGCCACCCTGCGGCCTCTCCAGCGGGAAGCGATGGACGCGGCGCTCGCTGGACGCGACACGCTCGTGGTCATGCCCACCGGCGGCGGAAAGTCGCTCTGCTACCAGGTTCCGGCAACCGTTCGCGGCTCGCTGACGGTCGTCGTCTCGCCGCTCATTTCGCTGATGAAAGACCAGGTCGACGGCCTGGTCGCATGTGGGGTTCCCGCGGCGCAACTCAACAGCTCGCAATCGGGGGCGCAGCAACGTGACGTGGAACGGGCGCTCACCGGCGGCGCGCTCCGGCTGCTCTTCGTCTCTCCGGAGCGTCTGGCACTCTCGAGCTTCCGGCAACTACTCGGGCGTGCCAGCGTCGCCTCGTTCGCCATCGACGAGGCTCATTGCATCAGCCAATGGGGACACGACTTTCGTCCTGAATACCGCCAGCTTCGCGAATTGCGTTACCTCTTCCCAAACGCCTCGCTGCACGCCTACACGGCCACGGCCACCGAGCGCGTGCGCCGTGACATCGTCCAGCAACTGGCCCTCCGCGATCCGGTCCAACTGATCGGGAACTTCGACCGCCCCAATCTCAGCTACCGCATCGTTCCCAAGCGCGACGAAATCGCTCAGGTCGAGGATGCCATTCGGCGGCATCGCGGAGAAGCGGGGATCATCTACTGCATCCGGCGGCGCGACGTCGACGGGCTCGCGGCGATCCTGCGAGGGCGCGGTTACCGCGTCGCGCCGTACCATGCCGGCCTCGCTCCCGAGCTCCGCCGCGCCGCGCAGGAGGCCTTCTCCAAGGAGGCCTGCGACATCATCGTGGCCACGGTCGCCTTCGGGATGGGCATCGACCGCTCCAACGTCCGCTTCGTCCTCCACACCGGAATGCCAAAGTCGATCGAGCACTACCAGCAGGAGAGCGGGCGCGCCGGGCGAGACGGGCTCGAAGCCGAGTGCACGATGCTGTACTCGCCGAGCGACGCCGTCTCATGGAATGCCATTCTTTCCGGCAGCGTGGAGGATCCCAACGCCGAACATCTCCGCGCGGCCTTGGAGAACGTTGAGCGGATGCAGCAGTACGCCGAGGAGCTGGTTTGCCGGCACAAGGCGCTGGTCGAATACTTCGGGCAGGCATACGACAGCGGCAGTTGCGGCGCCTGCGACGTCTGTCTCGATCATCACGAGTTGGTGCCGGACTCCCTGGTGATCGCGCAGAAGATCGTCTCCTGCGTCGTGCGGGCCGGAGAGTCGTTCGGCGTGAGACACATCGTCGCGATCCTGCGCGGCATGAACAGCGAAAAGCTCCTTCAGCGCCGGCACGACAAACTCTCCACCTTCGGAATCCTCGGCGGTTATTCGAAGGAGGAGCTGAGCGACTGGATTTCCCAACTCGTGTCGCAGCGCTTTCTCGAACGGACCGGCGGGCCGTACCCCGTTCTCCGGCTGACCCCCACATCGCGCTCGCTGTTGCGCGGCCTATGCACGGTGAGCCTCATGCGCTCCGCCGCACACGAAGACTCCCGGGACGATCGCGCATGGGTAGGCGTCGATCACGCTCTCTTCGATGAGCTACGCGAATGGCGGCGGCGCGAAGCAGAGTCTCGCGGTGTCCCGCCGTTTGTCATCCTCGGCGATACCACTCTGCGGCACCTCGCGGCGGTGCGGCCATCGTCACTCGATCGCATGCGCCTGATCTCCGGCATCGGCGACAGCCGCCTAGCCACGCTAGGACCGGCGCTGCATTCGGTGATCCTCGACTACTGCACGAAATCGGGCCTTACCTTCGATGCTCCGGCACCGCCGCCTTTGCCGCCGAGACAACCGAAGATCGTGACAGCCAGCCGCAGCCAGGCATACGCCGCCTCCGCCGCGGCGCGTTGATCGATGACGTCGTCACTCTCACCGGCCGCACCCGAAGCACCATCACCGGCTACTTAGCCGATTTCATCGTCACCGAGCGTCCCCGCACGATCGACCGATGGATCGATCGCGAGCACTACGACGCCATCACCCCGGTGGCCGCCCGCCTCGGCACGGAACGCCTCAAGCCGATCTACGACGAATTCGAAGGCCGCCTGTCCTACGACACGATCAGGGTCGTGGTGGCGCACGTCGTCGCGCAGACCGCTTCCCAATCGCCGTGAACGAAACGAATGGCGGCGATGGCCAGCCGCCATTCGTTTGAATCCGAGAGGTGTTTTCGCGCCGCGCGGAAAGCCTTGTCACTGGTGCGAGATGATGTTGCCTAGCACCATTCGCAGCAGCGGCAACAGGTTCTTCAAGGTGGTTCCTTCGCAGGTGATGGGCAGAGAGCCCGACCGGAGGAGCACCACAACCTCTTCGACGATGGCGTCGCCGCGCTCGTGCTCGAATGTGTCCTCGATTGCGCTGGCGAGGGCAGTGGCGACGTCGTCGCTCGACGCGCGTGTCGATGAGCTGGCGTTTACGGCAAAGCGGAATTGGCGCGAGGCGTGTCGGACCAGGACCGTCAGGCCTACAACGCCTGCCGCCAACCGCGCCGATGCGGCCACGCTCACGTTGAACAGCTCGGGGCGGAGGCCGAACCGGGAGATGGGGTTTATCGGGAGGTAATCGGCTGCGCGAGCGAGTGCCATCACCTGGGAGTGTCCGCCGGACGGCATTTCCCTACCCTGAATCTGGACCAGCCACGGCCGGGCGGCAGCAAGGTAGGGTTAGTATGAGCCGTCACTATCTCTTCGAATGGTCCGAAATCCTGGGTTGCGAGCTGCTGCTGGCAGACGCCTGCCCCGGCAGGCGCGCATGCTGCGCCTCGTCCGATTCGCGGCGCGATCGTCCGCGAGGCGAAGCATCTCCTATCGTGCACTGTTCGACCTCGCGCTCGAGGCCATCATGTTTCTCGATCCCGAGAGCGGTGTGGTCCTTGATGCCAATCCAGCCGCGAGCGCTCTCTACGGCTATACACCCGAGGAGTTGATCGGAACGTCGGCGCTGAGTCGCTCGCGCTCGGAGGAGCCTCTCTTCGATCCATTTGCCGGTTTGCGCGCCCGCGACGTCTCGATGCGGCACTTCTTCATGGTCGATTATCGCCGCGACGGCACCGAACTTTATCTGGAGATCAACGCCTCGATCGTCCGGCACCGAGGACGGGAGTTGGTCCTCGCGTTTCATCGCGACACGACACAGAAGGCGATGATGGCGCGGAAACTTGCCGAAGCGGGTGGCGACTGGCAGCTTTCGATCGACTCGATCCAGGAGGCCATCCTGCTCGTCGAATCATCCGGGCGGGTGATCCGGGTCAACGAGATGGCGGCGAATCTGATGGGCGACAGGCCTGGGAGAGGGGAACGACACCTCTCCGACTTCGGCGCGACGGAGCCATGGCGCCGTGCCTCCGAGCTTGTGGCCTTCGTCGCCGAGCACGGAAGCGCTCTCTCCTCGCAGGTCGATGAGGTTTTCACTGGCGCGACGTGGGACGTCGCCGCTACGCCCGCGACCTCGGCTTCCGGCGAGCGGAGGGTCATTCTGGTGATGCGGGACGTTACGCTCATGGCCTCGATGGAGGCGTCACTGCGCCGTTCCGAGAGCATGGCCGAGATGGGGCGGCTGGTATCCGGCGTGGCCCACGAGGTGCGGAATCCGCTCTTCACCATCTCCGCCACGCTCGATGCATTCGAGAAGCGGATGCTGGCCAGTGCGGTGACGCTCGCGGAGCCCTACTTCCTGCATCTGCGTGAGGCGATCGAGCGTTTGAGCACCCTCATGCGCGAGTTGCTGGAACTGGGAAAGCCTTCGTTGATGCAGGTTTCGACGGAATCGTTGTTGAACCCGATCGTGGACGCCATCACCGACGTGGCGCAGTTGGCCGCGGAGAAGAACGTAACCATCGTCAACCGCGTGACGCCGGAATCGGCAAAAATACTCATGGATCGGAGCAAGCTTGCCCAGGCGTTGAGCAATCTCCTCGAAAACGCCATCTACCACTCTCCGGCGGGCGAAGAGATTCACATTTCCGCGCAGCGAACGCAGACCATGGGGCAGACCTGGGTGATCTGCTCGATCGAAGATCGTGGCGCAGGCTTCGCGGAAGACGACCTTCCCCGCGTGTTCGAGCCATTCTTTACCAATCGTAAGGGAGGGACGGGGCTGGGTCTGCCGATCGTGCAGCGAATCGTCCAGCATCACGGCGGCCGCGTCATCGCCGAGAATCGTACCGATGGTGGAGCGCGTATTACCGTGATGATCCCGCATCTGGTCGAAGGAGAAGAGGGATGACCCAGCGGAGAATCCTGATCGTCGACGACCCTCTCCAGATCAAGCAGCTCCGCGCGGCATGTGAGAGGCCGATCGTCCACGATCGGGATTGAGTCTGAGATCGGGACGCTCGCATCTCACTGCTCCCTGCCGTTCGCGCCGTAACTGACGCCATTCCAGCGAGTTCGGACTAGCTGAGGACATCGGTATCCCTGGCACTCCGCTTGCGATGGAAGGGGCAGGGCAGGTCCAACTTCTTAAATGAGATTACTAATTGTCGATGATGAGCCGAATGTGCTCTTCGCTATCTCCTCCTACCTCTGGGGAACCAACTGGCTGGTCGATTGCGCGAGCGAGCTCGAGGAAGCGCAGGCGTTGCTGGCCAATGTCACTTACGACGTCGTGATCACCGATGTGCGCCTTTCCGAGGTGCAGCAGGCCGAAGGGCTGCACGTGATCTCGTTCGTCCGCGATCGGGCCATCGACGTTCCGCTGGTCGTTCTGACGGCGTTCGAGACGGAGGAGATCCGTCGCGAAGTCGAGCGACTGGGCGTGAACGCGCTTTTGTGCAAGCCACAACCCCTCGAATTGATCGTACGGCTGATCGACGAGCTGGCCGCGGCGAGAATCGTCGCCTGAGATTGCTCGACGATCTGCCGCGGGAGGGAAGTCTGTGCATGGACTTCCAGCCGATGTACTTCCCGACCGGTTGACCGGCATGGTCACTATGTTAAGGAATGCATGAAACGTAATCAGGAAGGAATACACTATCTGACGGGTCTTCATACGCAAGTGTCGTTCACCCGGTGTAGCCGCCGCTTGCGCTAACGCGTCCACGGTCAACAACGAACGGTCGTCCTCAGGGTCAGGCGGGAAATCCGTCATGCGTTCTCATTCGAGGCTCAACCTCGGCCTGTGGTTTCTGGCGATCGCGGGAATCCCCGCGCTTCTCCGTGCCATGCCGGCGGGTTCGTGCCCGGCGCCGCCGCTCCGGTCCGCGGCCAGCTTCGCGGTGCTTGGCAGAACGGTGATGAGCTCCGGCCCGTCCATCGTGACCGGGAATCTCGGCGTCAGCTCCGGTACGCCGGCCGGATTTCCTCCCGGGCGCGTGAACATCGGAACGACGTTCCACGGCGATTCAACCGTGCAGCAGGCTCAAAATGATGCCACCGCCGCCTACAGTCTCTCCTGCGGGACATGTATCCCCCTGACGAATCCCAATCTGGGCGGGATGACTCTGGGTCCCGGCGTCTATTGCTCATCGTCGCCGCTGCTGTTGACGAGAACGCTCACTCTCGATGCCCATGACGATCCCAACGCCGTCTGGATCTTCAGGACGACGAACACGCTGACGACCGACCTAGACGCGTCTGTTCTCGTGACCAACGGAGGCTGGAATGGCAACGTATTCTGGCAGGCCGCCGGCTCGGTCACGCTCAACGCATCCACCACGTTCGTCGGAAACATTCTCACGCCAGCGGATATCACCGTGGGCACAGGGGTGAGCGTCTCCGGCAGACTCCTGGCTGGCGGCGCGGTGACGCTGGATAACGACAACGTGTCGCTGTGCTGCGATCCCATCACCTTGTCGCCGGCGACTCTTCCGAACGGAACGGTATGCACGCCATACGGCAATACGACCTTCTCGGCCAGCGGTGGCACAGCGCCGTATTCGTTCAGCGTGACAAGCGGGGACTTGCCTGACGGACTGATGCTGACCGGCGGAGTGCTCTCGGGAACGCCGTCGAAGAAGGGGAGTTTCAGCTTCGCGGTCACGGCGACCGACTCTCGCGGTTGTTCCGGCACTCGGGTCTATGCAATCGAAATCTGGTGCCCGCCCGACGATCCAATTCCTCTGCCGCCGGCAAAGGCGTGCGATCCCTATTGCCAGAAGATCACACCCGGTTGCGGGACAGGACCGCTGACCTCCGGCGATCTTCCCGACTGGTTGACGCTGTTTCCCGACAGGATGCTCTGCGGGACACCGACTACGCCCGGCGATTACGTGTTCACGGTGGCCGACCAGACCTCCGGCTGTACCCGGCGTTACGTCGTCCAAGTGGCCGCCAACGTCATGATTTCGCCTGCGAGCCTTCCGCCAGGAGTCGTGTGTACGCCGTACATCAAGACGACGATCACGCCCAGTTGCGGAACACCGCCGTACACGTGCAATGTCACCTCCGGCTCGCTTCCTGACGGACTAAAGCTGACTGGTTGCGTGATCTCGGGGACACCCACCGTTGCGAATACGTTCAGCTTCACAGTCAGGGCCGACGATTCTGGTGGTTCTTTCACCTCCCAGCTTTACACGATCCTCATCATCTGCCCGAGGATTCCTGTAGAACCACCGGTCCTTCCCCCGGCCACGACCTGCCTGTTCTATACGCAGACTCTTACGCGCAGTTGCGGGACCGGGCCGTTTGTGTACAGCGTGACGAAAGGAGCGCTCCCCAATGGTTTATCGCTGTCCTCCGGCGGCGTACTGTCCGGGACCGCGATGACGATTGGCGACTACTCGTTCACGGTCACGGCCACCGATCCAGTCAGTGGGTGTCCGGCCAGTACCGACTACGCATTCGTCGTGGCCGGCGGGGTAACGCTCACTCCGGGCACTCTGCCGGGCGGTTGGCCGGGCGTCCCGTACAGCGAGGTGATCACGGCCAGCGGCGGCACGGCACCGTACACATTCGTTGTCGCCGGGACGCTGCCCCCCGGCCTGACACCCTCGACCACACAGACAACCCTCACGATCTCCGGGACGCCGACGACAGCCGGCTGTTTCCCATTCACCGTGACGGCGACCGATGCAAACGGCTGCTTTACCAGCGTCACCTACACAATCTGCGTGGCTACCGGCGGCCCGACGCTTTCGGGGTGGGGGATGGTGGTGCTTTCGATTCTGTTGGTAGGGGCGGGGTTACTCATGATTCGCAGAGTCTCTGGTCAATGATCCGGCCCAATTGCCTGCTTAAGGAGTTTTGATTATGGCGCAGGACACACAGCCAGCGGTCGACGAAAACCGATGCATCGAGTGTAAGAAAGAGCTCCCTGCACCAGGCACGAGGCAGTGCACGGTGTGCCATTCCTGGCAGCCGCCTTGTGAGCGGTGCAGCACCTGCGCGCGGACGCTCCCATCGGAAGCCGAATTCTGCAATGAGTGCAAGTCGTTCCAAAAAGGCTTGCGCCGTTACTTCAATCTATCCAGCACGGTCCTGGCGTTGATCGCCGCGTTGATTTCAGTACTGTCGGTCCTCATTACGCAAGGCGCCGCTGTATTTCATAAGCATTCGCAAACTGTGTTCAAGGTCACCGGCGCGAACGACATCCTGGTTCACCTGAAAGTGTGGAACAACGGGAGTGAGCCCTCGACTCTTCTCAGCTATCGGCTGAAGTTCGGCGAGCTACCGCTCAAAGCCATGCCTCTCTATCCAAGAGATGCCCAGGAGGGGCGGATCATCCTCCTCCCGGGGAAGCCTGTCGAAGTCGTTCTGGAGCCATATGAAAAGTTGACGACGACTTGTAGACCCGAATATGACCAACCGTGCAGGAGAGCGGAGCTCTTGACGCAACTGAACCGTACGAGTGTGACCTTGGAGATGGACGTTGAGGAATCGGGCCATTTCTGGAATCTCTTCACCACACGGCCGTTCCGGCTCACCGAAGCGGATACGTTTCCGGGAAACATCATTTATCAATTCGTGGAGAAAACACCGTGAAGAACAACCTGACCAGAAATTTGCGCACGTTTGCTGTGTGGCTACGAGGATCTGCGTTCTTGATCGTGATGACATTCGCGGCCGCGGCTCATGCGCAGTTTGCGAGCATTGTTGATGTCCAGTTCACCGGCCAGTGCAATGCCATTCCAGACACCATCGGCATCGTATTGCGCGGTGAGGAGGCCTATCAGTTTGACGCCTATAGGAAGGAGGACGGTCACTGGATCGGCGACATCCCTGTGACGCTGGGGATGATCGAAGCATCGAACACGATTGGAAGCGCGCGCGTCCATGGCTGGCGCACGGACTGCCAGCGGTCGCGCAGGGGTATGCGTAACAGTGCCAGAGTCGTGTCTTTTACATTCAAGTGCGATCCGTACAAAGCAATGAATGCCGATATCAGTACAGCTCCGGCAATCAATTTCAGCTATGTACGCCTGTTATCGTCGAATCCGACAAATGACGGCAGTTGCGACTGCCTGGAAGGCGGAGCGAGCCGCGGGAAACAGAAGATTCAGGACCTGCGATTCTCGAGGAGGTCGATCAGTACCGGGCTCGGTCCGATGAAGGCAGACCCAGGCACCCCGTTCGAGGAGTTGCGCCTGCAATTGTTCGCGGCGAAGCCTTCTCCCAAAGCCTGCGGAATGCTGGTCAATGATCCGGAAGTCATCGCTGCGGCGCGCAAAGGCCCGATCAACGTTCAGGGTATCGTCAAACTCCTGAGCTCGCAGCGGAACGCAAGCAAAGCCTGTCAGGCGCCGACTCTGTCCACGCCCGCAATCGCTATCGACGAGCGGACGTTTCCCAAGGGCGAGCTCGAGCTAACACTGAAGAAGGCTGAGTGATGCGGCGATCCCCCGCTTTGGCCTATTGGGCCCCCGTTCTCTTCATCCTCTTCATCGCAAGGTCTGCCGCGGCACAGCAGCGTCCCATCTTTGATCCTGACGATTTCGTTGACGCCCGACAGCATGGCGGAGCAGTATTCATCTCCAGTCTCGTACTCGGTGGCGTTAGCGGTTTCGTCAATGATTACCGCCCTCTCCATCAGAACGCCGCCGTTGTCAGTCTCGCGAACAGTCTTTACTGGGGGCATATCCAGCTCGACTACAAGATCAGCGATATGAGCGGGAAGAACAACCCGGCGAACGTCTGCGGCTGCGCTGGCAATCCGATCTATTTTCCGACTCCACCGTCCGCCGACTCCATACCAGCTGCGTCGCCTCCAGGTCTGAAGCACACGACGCAGGTCGCTGGCTATTACGCGGTGGGTGGCGGCCCCGCCGAGCCTCCAGTCATGCTGCGATTTCGTCTATCGGCGAGTTGGCAGGCGATCAATACCGACGTCACCTCGATCGCCACTGGAGAGACATCGCGTCTCTCCGGTCGCGAGCGGTCGATTGGACTCGATGCCGACACGTACTTCCGCATTCGCGGTCATGACGTGTGGGGGTCGCTGATTTACGCCAGAACGGTGCGCACAGGGACGACGGACGATCGTTCGCAGAACGAGCTGGCCTACATGAGCCGTTTTCCTGGAAGGGCGCTCGGGCCGATCCTCGTTCGCGCTACGTTGACCGTTGGGGGAGTCACCGGCCGCGGCGCTTCGGGCCTGAACATCGTCAATCCGGCGTTTGAGGCGTTCTGGCATAGTCGGAGAGCAAACGTAAACCTCCACCTCGTCTGGAGTCCCCTGGCGGCAAGAAGCGGAGCGGACGGTTGGCAGAACTTCCACCAGATCGCGTTCTTCGTCGACCGTGCGCTCTACGTGAAACTTTTCCGACCCCGCAAGGAATGAGCCCCACGCGCGGTTCAAACCTACGGCCTTCAGTTCCGGAGGCTGTGGATGTGTCGTTTGATGACTATGTGCAGCGGCCGGGATGAGTCGTCGCCAATCAGTGTCTGGCCGCGTGACGCCGCCCGCCCGGTTCCGCGCCCGGAACTACCATTAGCGTGACGCTCTGCTGCGGCAGGGTGAGGGAGATCGACGATCCGGCTGGCAGGTCCTGCAATCGGCGGATCGAGTTGGATGAGTCGAGCTGCCAGCGCTGAACGATCGCGCCCGCGGCAACGAAGCCGGCCAGTGTCACCGTGGCCGGTGTGTCACCGAGCAGCGTCTTGGTTACGATCATGATCGTCAATGCATGATCGTATGAGCGCACGGCGGCGAACGACGAGACTCGATCGACGTCCGGCCCAGAGGCGCTGACGTTCACGTCGCCGAACGTCGAATGGTTGCCATCGTAGTTCCGGTACATCCTGATGGCCTTGTACGTCGGCGTAGCGGCGTCAGGCGTCGTCCAGCGCGTGGCCAGGTCCAGCCCTTCGCGGCCGAAGATGCCGAGGATGTCAGCCTGCGCAGTGGCGCCGTTGATCGAGCCCTCGGCACCCCAGTTGTACTCAGTGATGGCGATTTTTGTGCCGGGGTAGTAGGTATCCACCCATTGATGGAGCCGTGGAATCAGTTCCACCTTCTCGTTGATCCAGGTCGGGTCGACGTACGCGGGATCCCAGAGTGAACGGGTGGATTGGTTGCGCCGCAGTTGCATGGCCGTGGAGACGTCGTCGCCGAACTCGCCGCCCTGCGGGTAGTAGTGGACGCTGAGCACGTCGAGCAGACGCCGCCCGTTGCGCTGATCGTTCATCCGGATCTGGTCGAGCAACCAGGGGATGTAGTCCTGATTGCTGTGCGCCGCGCGGTCGGGAAACGGTCCGTTCCACCCGTGGGCCGCTCCCCACTGCTGGTCGTAGCCGCTGTAGAAGTAGCCGCTCCAGCCCCACTCCTCGGGGCCGGCCACGAGGGCGGTGGGATCGACAGACTTCACCCTCCCGGCATAGTCGATCATCCTGGCCAGGATCTCATCCATGTTCGCTCCGATCGTGTGAACGTCGCGGTGGGTGGCGTGCCAGATGCTCGGCTCGTTGTCGAGCAGGTAGTAGCGCAATGGGCCATTCGCGGCGGAGCCCCATCGGGCCAGCAGGTGCTGCAACCAGCCGAGCTGGTACGCCGAGTCCGCGGGCTGGTTGGCGTCGTGGGGATCGTTGCCCGTGACCTCCGTGCCGTTGGTCCGAACGCCGTTGCCGGCGTCGGGCATCCAGTAGTCCGTGCTCTGCTGCGGGCCGTACGTTGCCACGGAGAAGCTGGCCAGCTTGGCGCGCCCGCTCCCGAGCCTGGCCACCCAACCGATCATCGGCACGGTGACCATGGCGTACGCGCCCGCCGAGGCGCTTTGGCCGATGAACGTGTCGGCAAACTCGCCCGGCGTCGCACTCGTCTCGCCGATGCTCTCGTAGTACCAGTCGGCGGCACGATTGCTGGAATTGCTCATCCAGTCATAGCGCGTGGTGGCGTTCCCACCCTGACGGTTGAGAGAAACGTTGAGGTCGGACAGTTGGGCCGCGCTGGCGAAGGCCACGCCGTAGATCAGTGGACTGATCGGATGCCGGTCCTTTGACGCATCCACGCTGATGATGACCGGCGCGTTCTGACCCTCGGCCACGGTCCCGGCCGCCAGAAGAAGGAGGATCGTCAGTCTCGGAATTCGCGTCGCATTCTCCCCAATAATCAAAACACCTCGGGCCGCGTACGCCGTCTCAGGAGTCGCGAGCACCGAGGTGTGTCGATGGAAGTGTAGGCGAGGGGTGGGGGCGGGGAGGTGATGGAACTCACATTCGAACGAAGCGCGTACTATCTCCGCATGTCGTCGCCCAACGTCGATTTCGTGACACCCGGCGAATACCTCGAGCTGGAGCGCAAGTCAGAGACCCGAAACGAGTACATAGCCGGACGGATGTTCGCCAGGTCGGTCAGTAACCATCGTCACAATCTGATCGTCGGCAACCTGCTCGGCCTGCTCAGCTCCCAGATGCGCGGCAGAGCGTGCGAAGCGTTCGCGGTCGCTATGCGCGTCAAGGTCAGCGCTACCGGGATGTACGCCTATCCCGACATCGTCGCCGTCTGCGGCGAGCCGCGTTTGGAAGACGAGCACTTCGACACCCTTCTCAACCCGCAGGTCATCGTGGAGGTGCTCTCCGAATTGACCGAGGCCTACGACCGCGGGGAGAAGTTCGCACACTACCACCGTCTCGACACGCTGCGCGAATACGTTCTCGTCGCCCAGGACAAAGTCCGCGTCGAACACTACGTGCGCGAAGGAGAGCAGTGGATTCTTTCGGAGATCAGCGACCCGGAAGGTACCCTCCACCTCGCGTCGGTTGACTGCCATGTCGGACTCGCGGCGATCTATGAGAAAGTCGAATTCAATCCGTTGCCGAAGGTACAGACAGATGAGAACGACGATCAATCTTGACGACGAAGCGCTCGAAGCAGCCATGAGGGTTTCCAAGGGCCGAACAAAGAGCGAGGTTGTGAACGAGGCGCTCCGCCAATTCGTCCGAACACGAAGCCGCCGTCAGCTTCTCGATTTCCGCGGCAAGGTCGAGTGGGAAGGAAACCTCGACGCTCTCAAAAAACGGGGCTGAGTGTCCTGGTCGATCAAGGTTCGTTTAGAAGATCGTCAAGTAACGGGGATGCCGAGCTGAGGACAATCTTCGTCCCAGTCAGGCACGTAGAAGCAGGCCGAAAACGGATCAGTTCTCGCTTTTGACACGATGAGACCTTGCTCGGGCGGAGCGATCCCGCCCGAGGCCTGATTACGGATTCGGATCGTCCTCCGTGTCGAGACAGCCCGTCGTGATATCGAGCATCGGACCGTCGAACAGCGGAGTCTTCTGGTCGAAGAAATTCGTCTCCCGGATGGTCGTCGACGTCCCATAGGTCTCGAGACTCATCTCCGGGAAACTCACGTTCACCTCGACGCCGCAGTTGCTGCTGCCGCGGAAGAGCACCGTGCGCGATGCCGCGAAGACGCCGCGCGGAACGTCGGAATCGAAATGGCCGCCGGTGAGCACCTGGTCATAACTCGGCCACGCAAGCGTCTCGAGGCGGCCGGTGGCGCCGCTGCGCGTCCGGAAGTTCTTCTGCCACTGGATCGAACGGTCCTCGTTCATCAACATCAGCCAGGGCTGTTTTCCCGCTTGGCCGCACACGGTATACGCGGACGTCGTCGGGAACGGTCCGGCGCCGATGATCACGTCGCGATGATTCGCAACTCTCTGGACGCTGACCGGATCGTTGCCGAACACCGGCTCGCTCGCCCATTCCACGTAGCCGAACTCATTCGTGAAGGCGATCATCGGACTGACCTCGTTGCCGGCCGAATCGTATTTGTATCCCACCATGCACCAGGCCTTGTCGCCGAGCGCGATGTCGGTCCAGCGAAGCGGGAACACCGGCGAAGCGTCGGTGTTGCGCACTCCGTCGAGGAAACTCAGCGTCCCGGCGTCGAACTCCATGCGTAACCCGCCGGTGGGCATGGTCGGGTCGAAGGCGTAGGTGCCGAGCGCGAAAAAGCGCGGATCGGGCGTGGAGCGCAGCCGTTGGATCGCTACCGAATCGAGCTCCCACGCCTTCTGCACGGATCCAATCTCGTTGATCTGGATGAGATACGACCGGCTCTGATGCGTGGCGGAGATGACCGAATCGCCAACGAACGCCATCTTCGCCATCGACGTAATCCGCGGAAACGGCGCGGCGGTGATGTCGCCGCTGTAATAGCGCCTGGTCCACACGTCGACGGGCGGATCGCCCACCATCGCCGGATCGTCGAAGCCGGCTCCGAACATCATGATGTCGCCGGTCACGGCGTGCACCGCGGCGCCGGAGAGATTGTGATGGACCGCCTCGACCAACGTGGCGTTCTCGACGATCCACTTGCCGCGCTCGGACCCGTCGGGATACGAAAGCTCCTTCGATGTCTGCCAGAGGACATTGCCCAAGGCATCGTATCGAAGCACGGAGAAGCCCGCGACGTCGACATTACCCGGCGTGCCGTACGCCCAGCTCACGACCACGACGGAGAAGCTGGCCGACGTCGTCATGACGTCGAGCACCTTAGCGAAAAGAAGAGGTGAGGTCGGCTTGTGCAGCCGATGGACAAAGTCCTCGCCAGGAATGGCCATGCATCCACATCCTTTCTTGTTCTGGGGAGGTGAGTAGCGTAACGGAAGCCCGGTGCCCGGGTGGAAAACTTCCTAAAACATCGGGCGATCGATGCGAGGCAATTCAGAGCGAAAGATCGGTGTACAGCACAGCGAGATCGAGCGTGGCCCCGGAGGCCAGTTGCACGCTCCCTTCCCGGACTTCGAAGTACTCCCACGTGCCCGATGACGTACGTCGGAAGATCTCGACACGGGCCTCCTGGCTCACCAGGACGTACTCCCGAAGCGAAGAAATGCGCTGATAGTGCATCCACTTGTTGCCGCGATCGCCTTTCTCAGTGGTGACTGAGAGGACTTCAACGAGGAGCGCCGGATTTGTGACCGTGGTTCGCGCGGCGTCCTCCGGATCGTATTCGATCGGACCGCAGACCATCGAGATGTCGGGATGCGTTGCGCGGCCGGTAGCAACGATGCGAATTCGCATATCGGACGTGAACACGGTGCATCCGGGCGCGCATGTGTTTCCCATTGCGGTGATCATTCTCGCGGCGAGCGCGCTGTGCCGCGCCGTTCCGCCGGACATCGCTAGGATTTCGCCCGCATCGAATTCGTGTTTGACCTCACTGTCGCGCTCGAGCACGAGGTAGTCCCGGAACGTGTAATCGTGATGCGACTGCGACAGAGAAGCTGTCATCAGGGCCTAGGATAGCGCACGGTTCAGCCATTCGAGGTTCCGCAGCCACTGTTTACGTACCGTCCGGCCGAGGATGGTCGAACGAGGCACGTTGCGATCGCCCTTGGTGCGCCCAGTAGGATTCGAACCTACGACCTTCAGCTCCGGAGGCTGACGCTCTATCCAGCTGAGCTATGGGCGCGCACGGAAGGAAAGCGATTGTACTACGCGGCGTCGGTCAGGTTGATGTGCAGGTGACGTTTCAGGGCTACCCGCAGCGGACGAGTCGAGTCGCGGAGCCAGTCGTACGTACGGCGTAAACGGTCGCCGCTGACCAGATCTTTCACCTTCGGGTGATCGTAGAGGAAAACGCCGGCGCGGCGCTTGATCTGCTTCGGGGTGCCGAGCCAGCGGACCTCTTTTCTGCGAACCTTCTCCAGCTTGGCATCCAGCTCGGCGTAGAACTCCTCGTCCACGCGGAAGTACATGTTCTTCAGCCAGCAGAGGCCGGGCTTCACGCAGACCTCTTTCAGGATCGTGAAGCGCTTCGGATCGTATTCGACCTTGCCGCCGCGGAGCAGGACCTCGCGCATCTCGTCGCGCATCTTCTGGAACGCCGGCCCGCGCCAGTGCTCGGACATCGACTTCTCGTGCACGTTGCCGAGGGGTGGGACATCGGGGTTCAGCAGGAGGCAGCAGGGGCGGATGTCGCCGTTGCCGGTGACGGCGGCGGTGTACCAGGCGAAGAAGCAGGCGCCGTTGCGCTCGCGGAACGACGGTGCGGTCGGGTACATGTTCGTCGACACCGTACCGGCGCGTGCGCGGACGCGGTCCATCATCTTGTTCCAGCCGTAGACCGCGAAGTCGATCTGGAGGAGGCCGGCGTCGGCATCCTTGCGCAGCACCTGCTCCACGTGCGGTTCGGCGAGCTCGGCATCCTCGGGGCGGAGGAGCAGTTCGCGGTCGATGCGCTCGCGGGGGATCTCCAGCACGGCGTTCACGGCGATGCGGTCGACGCCGAGGGAACGGCCGAGGTCGTACATCTCGACGATACGCGTGATGTTGGATCGGTCGAGGAGAAACTGCAGGACGATCGACGGATAGATCGAATCGCCGCGGACCGCGACCAATGTCTTGATCGCCGTGATGACTTTGTCGAAGAGTGCCGGCTTCACCTTCATCATCCGCGCGTAGTCGGCGGCATCGACGGCGTTCAGCGAGAAGATCACCTCGCGGGCCTTGTTGTTCACCAGATAGCCGGCGATGTCGTGATTCAGCGCCACGCCGTTCGTGGTCAGGTTATCGACCACGATGCCGCGCTTGGCGAGATGGGCCAGGACGTCGTTGATCTCGCGATGAAACAGCGGATCGCCGCCGCCGGAGAGGCGCACCGAACGGAGGCCGGTCGCGGCCAGCTCATCGATCAGCTCCGTCGTCTTCTGGATGGGGATTTGTTCCTTGGTGCGCAGGTCCTGCTGGTTGCAGAAGTAACAGGCTACGTTGCAGCGGTCGGTGAGGTCGAGCTCGGCGTGCACCGGCCCGGTCGTCGGCGTATTGGCGACGATGGCGTCGATGATCTCGCGCTTGCGTTCGCGCGATACTTCTGCCCACCCGTGCGTTCCTCTCATGGTTCGTGTCCCCTAACGGCAGCATCCAAGGGAGCATTCCGAAGTTCTGGTTCGCGTGGATCGAAGACGTGGGAGACGCAACCCTAACTACGGATCTTTGAAGGGATTGAAAACCTTCAGACCTGGCCGTCGGAAGTCTTTATCGTTGCCCGTCGCGATGGTCAGCCCATGTTTGCGGGCGGTCGCGGCGATGTAGCTGTCCAAGAGCCAGCTCAAAGCCTGCGCTTCCTTGGCAGTTCGCGGCGACGGGGAGGGAAGTCATCCATGGGCACAGGGCACTCGGCCAGCACCTCCATCCAGTCCTTCCTTTCCGGCAGGCGGCGATAAAATCACCGCATCCTCATCGGCATCGAACCGCGCCTCAAAAGACTGGCCGGGCTGCGCCGGCATCAGGGTAGTGGGAAGGGTGAGGCGGCGTTTGGAATCCAACGTTACGATCATGGTGGGAATGTCCCACCACGCATGGCCGGGGTCAATGCTCATGGAGTCCGGCTGGGGCCTGCACGCGCGATCGCTCCGGTGTCTATCGGGTCCATCACTGATCGACTGCTCCACGCCGAACCTACGTATAATCGCGCCGCCTTGTACGGTCCGCTCAAAGTTTTCACCGGCCGATCGCATCCCGCGCTGGCGCAGGAGATCTGCGACATCCTGGGTATCAACCTCGGCCGCGTGTCGCTCTACAGCTTCTCCGACGGTGAGAACTACGTGCAGATCGACGAAAACGTCCGAGGTGCCGACGTCTTCGTGATCCAGCCGACCGGGCCGCCGGTGAATGACAATCTGATGGAGCTCTTGATCATGCTCGATGCATTCAAGCGCTCCTCGGCCAGCCGGATGACGGCGGTGTTGCCGTACTACGGCTACGCGCGGCAGGACCGGAAAGACAAGCCGCGCGTGCCGATCACCTCGAAGCTGGTGGCGGATCTGATCACGGCCGCCGGCGCCGACCGCGTGCTCACGCTCGATCTGCACGCGTCGCAGATTCAGGGTTTCTTCAACATCCCTGTCGATCACCTTTTCGCCGCGCCGGTCATCGTTCGCCATCTGCGCGACCTCGGCCTTCCGGACCTGACGATTGTCTCGCCGGATGCCGGGGGCGTCGAGCGGGCCCGGTCGTATGCGAAGAGGCTCGGGGCGACGCTGGCCATCATCGACAAACGCCGCACCGGTGCCAATCAGACCGAGGTGATGAACATCATTGGCGACGTGAAGGAGCGGAACGTCTTCGTCGTCGACGACATCGTCGACACCGGCGGCACGCTGATCCATTCCGTCGATGCGCTCCTGGCCAAAGGGGCACGGTCGATCTCCGCCTCATTTACGCACGCCGTGCTCTCGGGGAAGGCCATTCAGCGCATCAACAGTTCCGAGCTCGTCCATGTCATCGCCACGAACAGCATGTCGATGTCCGACAAACAGGCCGAGTGCCCGAAGCTGACCACGCTCTCGATCGGCGATCTGCTGGCCCAGGCCATCAAGCGGATTCACGACGAGGATTCGGTGAGCTCGCTGTTTGAGATGTGATGATGGGATGAAGCGGTTGTCGGTTGTCAGTTGTCAGTGAACCGATAACCGACAACCGAGAACCAAACCCCTGACTCCGCGCAGGGAATACACTGCCCCATCAACGACTTAACATCGTTTCGCTGTCCACACCGGAAGAAGGAGTTTCTGCATCATGGCTGAGGTCACCTTGGAAGTCTCCCGTCGCGAGCGCTCGGGAAAAGAGTACGCGAAGAAATTGCGCCAGGACAACAAGATCCCGGCGGTCGTTTACGGCGGTCACAAAGAGCCGGTGGCGATCACCGTGGAGCGCAAGGCGGTCTCGGATCTGATCCAGAAGAGCGAGCACGGCATCCGCTCGATCTTCCTGCTCAAGATGGCCGGCACCGATCAGCAGCGCCACGCCATGATCAAGGATATGCAGATGGATCCCATCTCGCGCCGCATGACGCACATCGACTTCGTGCGCGTGGTGATGGATGAGGTGATCCGCGTGACCGTTCCGGTGCATCTCACCGGAAGCTCCATCGGCGTCAAAGAGGGCGGCATCCTCGACTGGCAGATGCGCGATCTCCACGTCGAGTGTCTCCCCAGCGCCATTCCCGACAAGATCGACGTCGACATCACCAACCTCGGCGCTCACCAGCAGGTCCGTATCTCCGACCTGACCCTGCCCGAGGGAGTGAAGATCGAGGAGGATCCGCACCGCGTCATCGTCGGCGTCACCACGGCCCGTGCCGAGGTCGTGGCCGAAGTCGCGGCGGTCGAAGTGGCAGCCGTGCCGGAGCCTGAAGTCATCAAGAAGGGCAAGACCGAGACCGAAGAGTAACGTTCGGATACCGTCAATTCGCTTACGATTGCGCCCCGCGGAAACGCGGGGCGTTTGTTTCTGGAGGAAGCGATGGCCCGGCTCACAAAGCTCACGAAAGAACAGGTCACGGACGAGATCCGGCAGAAGTTTCAGGAGATCGGCGCGCAGCGGGGCAATGTCCCGAACATGTTTCGGGTCTACGCGCACAGGCCGGAGATTTTGAAGACGATGATGGCCCATATGAATGCCGTCACGAACACCGGCACGGTTTCGGTGCGGACCAAGGAGCTCGTGGCAACGCTGGTCTCGCGTCTCAACGCCTGCGAGTACTGAAACCGCTCACATACCGCGCAGTCTGCGCGGCACGGGGCAACGGACGATCAGATGGACGCACTGCTCGACTTCGAGAACGGCCCGTTCGATGAAAAGGAAAAGGCCGCGCTGGCGTACGCGAAGCAGCTCACGCTCGACGCGCACGGTATCGACGACGCGTTGTTCGCGCGGTTACGGCGGCACTATGACGAGGGAGAGATCGTCGAGATCTCGGCGATGGCAGGATTGTTCAACTACTTCAACAGAGTGAATGACGCCTTGCAGATGGAACCGACCAACCCGGGTGAGGGACTGTGAACGGTCTGGCCGTAAGCGCGTTTCTGTTGTTCACGATCAAAACTCAAAAACGGTGACTATGACTATGAAATCGACCCTGGCAGCCCTCTGCACGCTTCTCCTTGTCGTCGCGTGCGCGAAACAAGAGACCAAGACCTCCAATCCAACGCAGCCGAAGAAGGCGCTTGCATCCAAATCGGCTCCATCATCAAAGACCGCGAAAGAAGAGCCGGCGGACCTCTCCTCCGCGCGAACGGACGTCGGCGATCCGATGCCGCCGTATTCGGCGAAGTATCTCGATGGCAAGGCCATGACCATGGCCGCTGAAAAGGGGAACGTCATCTTCCTCAACGTCTGGGCGACGTGGTGCGGACCGTGCCGCTTCGAGACCCCGGAGCTGCAGTCGCTGCAGACGCAGTACGCGGCCAAGGGTCTGAAAGTGATCGGCGTCAGCGTCGATGAAGGCGACACCGAGGCGGTGAAGACGTTTGTGGCCGAGCAGAAGATCACCTACCCGATCGCCGTCGACCCCGAGGGACGCATCGCCAATCTGGTGCAGACGACGGTCCTGCCGACGTCGCTTCTCATCGACCGGACCGGAAAGATCGTCTGGCGCCAGATCGGCGCCATCATGCCGAACGACGCCAAGCTGAAGGCTGCGGTGGAGAAGGCGGTCGGGGAGCGGTAACTGCGCCTTCGGCGCGTTGTCGGTTGAATTTGCGCTTCGCGCGTTATCGGTTGTCGGTTGTCGGTGACTACGCGCTTGTGACTGACCGAAGTTCGTGCAGGACGGACAACCGATAACCGACAACGCGCGAAGCGCCCGTTACACTTTCCGCCGGTCTCCCGTGGCGCGGTCGACGGAGCGGCGCTCGCGTTGACGCTCGATGAATTCACGGACGTTGCGGGCGATGTGAGCAAGCAGAAGACGCAACGGGACGTAGGCCAGGCCGATGGCGAGGACTACCGCCAGCGCGGCGATGATGAGGATGACGATCGTGGACATGCTTCCGATTGAGCAAAGTCCGCGCCGTCGCCCTGAATTTTTGCGAGGGCGGTAGAGGTTGGCAGGAGCACCGATGGCCGACGTCCCCGATCCGCTTCCCATTCCGGCGGTGCTGCAGTCTCCTCTGCGCGCGCTGCTGCGCGGCGAGCCGGCGCCGTGGCCCGCGGGCGCGGGAAGCGATGACGCCGAGCGATTACTCGAATCGATCCAGCAGCACGGTGTTGGCCCTCTGGTCTATGCGCGCCTCTCGGGCGACTCGTGGCCGATTCATGCGGCCCTTCGTGATGCCGCCATCCGCGCCGCGGCGATGGAGTCGCTACGCCTCGCGGATCTCCGTTCGCTGCTGGCCGCGTTCGCGGACCGCGGCATTCGCGTGGTCATCATCAAAGGAACGGGACTGGCGTACGACCTCTACGACGCGCCGGAGCAGCGGCCGCGCGGCGATACGGATCTACTGATTACCGAATCGGATGTCGATGCCATGCGCCAGCTCCTGCAAGGCCTCGGATACGAGTCGCGGCTCACCAGCGGCGACACGCTGGCCGTCCGCCAGCAATCGTTCGTTCGGGCCGGCCATGTCTACGACGTCCACTGGGATGTGTCCAACTCTCCGGTGGTCCGCGATGCGCTGCCGTTCGATGAGCTGATCGGCCGCGCCATCGCCGTGCCACGCATCGCCCCTGGTGTGCTGGCGCCATCGCGCGCCGACGCGCTTCTCCTGGCCTGCATTCACCGCCTCGCCCATCATCACGACAATGAGCGCCTGATCTGGCTGTACGACATCCACCTGCTGCGGGAGGCGATGAGCGCTGAGGAGCACGCGGGCTTCTGGCGCCTCGCCGCGGAGCGCCGCGTGGTGACGATCTGCAAGCGCTCGATCAATCTCGCGGACGCATGGTTTGCAACGTCCCCGCATGATCGCGCCGCCGACTGGCTGACCGATGACGAGCGTACACGGGTCGAGCCCTCGGCGGCCTTCCTCGATCGCAACCGCCGTCACGCCTCGGTCCTCCGAGGCGATCTCGAGGCACTCGGCTGGCGTTCTCGTATACGTAGATTGCGCGAGCTGGCTCTCCCGCCGTTGGCATTCATGCGTCAGAGCTTTCCGTCCGCTCCGGCTGTGGCGCTGCCGGCGCTCTACCTCTGGCGCGGAGCGCGGGGAGTGGTTCGATTGCTGAGGCGAGTGAAGTAGTACCGCGGTTGCGCGGTCTCGGGGTGCGTGGTCTCGCGGTCGCCAGGTTGTTCTGTTGCCGAGCTGATCGTCCAGGTGGCGTTTGCGTGACTGGTGGCCGGGCCGGCTGACCGATTGCACTGACCTCAATTGTGGACACGCGGATCAGTTGAGTGATGACGCTGATCAGTTGGGTGATTGCCCCGATCAGATGAGTGATCGAGCCGATCAGATGAGTGATCAAGCCGATCAGTTGGGTGATCGAGGCGATCAGTTGGGTGATCGAGCCGATCAGATGAGTGATTGAGCCGATCAGTTGGGTGATCGAGCCGATCAGTTGGGTGATCGAGCCGATCAGATGAGTGATCAAGCCGATCAGTTGGGTGATCGAGCCGATCAGTTGGGTGATTGAGCCGATCAGTTGGGTGATCGAGCCGATCAGATGAGTGATCGAGCCGATCAGTTGGGTGATGGCGTAGATCAGTCAACTGATTGAACGGATCAGCAAGACTTGAGCGCCAGACACTCAGTTTCGGGCGGGCATCGACTAAAACCGGGCAACCGCGCAACCGCGAGCCCCCCCAACCGCTACTGAAACCACGACCCACCATTAATATCGATCGTCACGCCGTTCAGGTAATCCGCCATTGGCGAGGCCAGGAAGAGGATGACGCCGGCCACGTCGCCGGTGCTTCCGACGCGCCGCAGGGGGATCTGGCTGAGGATCTCCTCGCGGTGCGCTTCCAGCTCCGGCTTGGCCATCTCCGTCTCGATGAAACCGGGGGCGACGCAGCTGGCGACGATGTTGTCCTTGGCGCAGCCGCGGGCGATGGAGCGGGTGAGGTTGACCAGGGCCGCCTTCGATGCGCCGTAGTCGGCAAACTCGGTTTCGCCGCGGAAGGCCGCGCGGGAGGCGACGTTGATGATCTTTCCGCCGCCGCTCTGGCGCATGGCGCGCATGGCCAGCCAGGCGGCGTTCGCGGCGGCGAAGACGTTCAGATCGAACGTGCGCCGCCAGCCGGATTGCCACGCTTCGTAGTCGTCGCCGTCGAAGGGGTTGTATTCGAAGACAGCGGCGTTGTTGACGAGTACGTCGATCGATCCGAAACGCGTCACCACCGCTTCGATCAGCCGTTTCACCGCCGCCGGATCGGCCACGTCGGCGCGCATGGCGATGGCCTGATCGCCGATTTCCTTTACCACCGCGTTGGCCGCGGCTTCGCTGCCATGGTAGTTGACCACGACCCGCGCGCCGGCCGCGGCCATCCGCCGTGCCGTCTCCGCGCCGATGCCGCGCGAGGCGCCGGTGATGACGATGGTCTTCCCCTCGAGATCGAGCGTGGCGTTTGTTTTCACGTCCATCAGGTATCCTCGGCGGCGGAGTTTATGCGATGACTCATGAAGTGACTTTCTACACCCGGCACGATTGCCCGCTCTGCGATGCCGCGGAAGCCGCCGTGCGCGCGGCGGTAGTTCTGCATCAGTTGCCGCTCTCGATCACCCTCGTCGACATCGACGAGGATCCGGCGCTGCGGGCCAAGTTCACGGACGACGTGCCGGTCATTTATGTCGACGGAAAGGAAGCATTCCGGCATCGGGTGACCGCCGACGAGCTGGCGGCCTGGATCCGCAAGCGGGAGCCGCAACGGGCGCTGGCGGACGAGAAATGCATCCCCTGCAGTGGAGGCATTCCGGCGATGAAAGGGAAGGAGCTCGCCGAGCTGGCGCGGACCCTCGGCGGCGATTGGCGTGTCGTCGACGAACATCATCTCGAGAAAGAGTTCACCTTCCCCGACTTCGCCCAGGCCCTCGCCTTCACCAACCGCATCGGCGCCATCGCCGAGGAGGAAGGGCATCATCCCGATATCTACCTTGCATGGGGAAGAGTAGGTGTGAAGATCTGGACGCACAAAGTGGACGGGCTGACGCGGGCGGATTTTGTGCTCGCGGCGAAGATGGATCGGTAGGGGTCTCGCAGTCTCGCGGTTGCGAGGTCTCGCGGTGGGTTACTGGCTTGCGAGGTTGCTGAGCAGAGGGTTTCAGTCAGCGAACCAACTAACCCGGAAACCAACCATGCAACTTAGCGACTTCGCGCAACTCGGCAACCGCGAGACCGCGCAACCTCGAGACCCCGCAACCCCGTCATTCGCTACTCGTCTTCCACTCCTCTTTCTCCACCTTCCACGCGCCGCCTTCTTTGACCATCGTGATGGTGCCGTGGGAGACCTGGGCGTCGTCCTTTCCGGTTGCCAGGAGGGTGGCGTTGTTGCCGTCGATGGCGCCGCCGGTGACTTTGATGCCCTTCGGCTGCATGGCCTGGATGAGTGGGAACATCTTCTTGAAGTCGGGATCGGATGACGCTTGTTTGGCACGTTCCGCGGCGACGCTGCCGAGGAAGGCCTTCATGTCGCCGCCGGCGAGGAGCTTGAGGTAGGCCGTGTATGCCTTGCCGGGCTCGCCGCCGCCGGCGGGAAGGGGTGTTCCCTTCAGCACCGGCGGTCCCGGAGGACCGGCGGGCTTGCCGACGGGGAGATCGAAGGTAGCGTTGTACTGATACTTCTCGTCAAAGAAATCGTCGGGTTTGGCCATGGTGATCGAGCCGGCGATGTGCTCGCCGGTCATCGCCGTCAGGTTGGCCTTCTGCATCCCGACGCCGGAGAACTGCTTCATCTTCTTGAAGGCGGGGCTGAAGACGGTGGCGCTGATGACCGCCTTATCGGCGTCGATCGTGGCCGTGAAGCCGCTCAGTTGCTGTTTGTCCTGCGCCTTCATGAGCTCGAACTCGTCCGCGGCCGCAGCAGGGGAGAGCTCCTGATCGGTGACGATCACCTCGATCACGCTTTTCTTCTTGTCGAACGGATCTTTTTTCGTCTGCGCGTACGCATGTTTGAGCGCGACCGTCTTGCCGTTCGCGGTAAGCGAGCCGTCGACCTTGCCCTCGGCAGCGAGCGTGGGTAATGAAAACGAGATGAGTACGAGAGCCAGGGACGAGCGTAATCGATGCATGCTTCAAAACCTCCGGATGCGGTTGTGAGTGAGAGAGAGAAGTGGGGGCAAGATACGCTCGACGCAGGTTGGAAGCTGTGACGCAGGTCAACAGAGGCGCTGCCTCGGGCTAACGCCTCTGTGTATGATTTCGTGATGCGGCGCCTTCTGCTGGCAGCGTCTGTTCTTCTCTTTGCGGCGTCGGCGTTCGGTCAGGCGAAGGCCGAGTACACCGACGTCGTTTACCGCAGCGGGGCGTTGCGCATCGAGGCGTATCTCTACAAGCCCGATGGCGACGGCCCGTTTCCGGTCGTCATCTATAACCATGGATCGCGGGACGGGCGGGAGCGGGTTTCGGTTCCTTTTCAATATGTCGGCTCGATGCTGAACAAGGCTGGATATGTCGTGTTGGTGCCGGAGCGGCGTGGATACGGCAAGTCGGACGGGGTGACGTGGCGGGAGGAGACGCGGAATGACCCGTCACGCCTGGTGCCGCGGCTGCAGGCGGAGGCGGATGACGTGATTGCCTCCATCGACTATCTGCGAACGTTGCCCTTCGCCGACACGAAGCGGATGGGGATCATGGGGTGGTCATTCGGAGGAATCGTGACGATGTTTGCGTCGAGCCGCGGTAATACGTTTCTGGTCGCGGTCGATCAGGCTGGTGGATCGTTGTCGTGGGACTTCAACCCTCTGTTGCGCGCCGGGCTGACCTCCGCCGCGTCAAAATCGACGACACCTACGTTGTTCATGGTGGCGAAGAATGACCGGACAACCTCTTCGATCACCACTCTCGCCTCGATTTTCGAGAGGCGCGCCGTGACGCATCAACTGCGGATCTACGAGCCCTTCACGCCGAGCACGGGAGCCGAAGCAGTGGCTCCCGGACACCTCATCTTCTCCTCGCAGGGCGCGACCCTCTGGGAGAACGACGTCGTTCAGTTCCTGGACCGGTATCTGAAGAAGACGGAGCCGAAGTAACGTTGCGCGCCGCGATCTCCCTTGCGGCGATTCTTCTCATCGTCTCTTGCCGCGACGCGCAGCGCACATTCCGCGAGCCGCGCACGGGACTTCGTTTCGTTCTCATCCCGGCCGGGCGATTCGAGATGGGATCGCCAGCAACGGAAAAGGGACATCGAGGCGATGAGACGCTGCATTACGTCACGTTGACGAAGCCGTTCTACATGTCTGCGACCGAGGTGACGCAGGAGCAGTGGACGACGGTCATGGGATCGATTCCGAGCCATTTTCAAGGTCGCAATCTGCCGGTTGAAAGCGTCTCCTGGTTCGAGGTGCAGGAGTTTCTTCGCCGTCTCAATGCGTCGAACGAAGGATACTTCCGGTTACCGACCGAGGCGGAGTGGGAGTATGCCTGCCGCGCCGGGTCGACCGGTTCGTACAGCTTCGGCGAGCATCTGTCGGCCAGCGTGGCCAACTACGATGGTCGGGCCCCGAAACCGGTGGCGTCGTTTCCCGCGAACGCATGGGGGCTGTACGACATGCATGGCAACGTGTGGGAGTGGTGCGCGGACGAGTATTGTCCGTATTCATCGTCCGAGGTGTCTGATCCTTTTCAAGCGTGCGGCAGTCCGTACAAAGTGATCCGCGGCGGGAGCTGGTATTTCGGGGCGGACAGCGGGCGCAGCGCATTGCGGTACACGCACGAGCCTCGGCTGCGAGGGTTCAGCATCGGCTTCCGCGTGGTTCGTGAGACGCCTGACTCACGCGGAGACGCGGAGGAGATAAATAAAACGGCGGCCTTTGCGGGCCGCCGTTTCATCAAGTCGGTGTTTCCATGAACTTAGGGGACGCTGAAGCTGATGGTGTTGCTCCAGACGCCGTTCTGGAGGATCTGCGCGACGCCGCCGGTGGCGCCTGAGGCGACGCTGGCGACGACCTGCGTATCGCTCCAGCTCACCACCGTGCCGTAGGTGCTGCCGAGCCAGACGTTGCCGCCGCCTTGCGTCGTTCCGAAGCCGGTTCCGGTGATGGTGACCTGCGTGCCCGTCGTGCCGTGATTCGGACTGATGCTGGTGATCGACGGCGTGACGACCGTGAGGCCGATGGTGTTGCTCCAGATGCTGTTCTGGTAAATCTGGGCGACGCCGGACGTCGCGCCGGAGACGATAGTGGCCACGACCTGCGTGTCGCTCCAGCTCACCACCGTGCCGTAGGTGCTGCCGAGCCAGACGTTCCCGCTGCCTTGCGACGCTCCGAAGGAAGTGCCGTTGATGGTGATCTGATCGCCGGCGCGGCCGGTGGTCGGGCTGATGCTTGTGATGGTCGGACGGACCACCGTCAGGCTGACGGTGTTGCTCCATACACCGTTCTGGAGAACCTGGGCCACGCCGGACGTAGCGGTGGAAGCGATGCTGGCCACGACCTGCGTGTCGCTCCAGCTCACTACCGTGCCGTAGGTGCTGCCGAGCCAGACGTTGCCGCTACCCTGGGACGATCCGAAGCCGGTGCCGGTGATGGTGATCTGGTCGGCGGGGTAGCCACTCGACGGACTGATGCTGGTGATGTGCGGCGTGACCACGGTCAGGCTGATGGTGTTGCTCCAGATGCTGTTCTGATAGATCTGGGCGACACCGGACGTTGCGCCGGAGACGATGCTGGCCACGACCTGCGTGTCACTCCAGCTCACCACCGTGCCGTAGGTGCTGCCGAGCCAGACGTTCCCGCTGCCTTGCGACGATCCGAACGCAGTGCCGGTGATGGTGATCTGATCGCCGGCGCGGCCGGTGGTCGGACTGATGCTGGTGATGGTCGGCCGGATCACCGTCAGGCTGACGGTATTGCTCCAGACACCGTTCTGGAGAATCTGCGCCACGCCGGAGGTGGCGTTGGAAGCGATGCTGGCCACGACCTGCGTGTCGCTCCAGCTCACCACGGTGCCGTAGGTGCTGCCGAGCCAAACGTTCCCGCTGCCCTGGCTCGATCCGAAGCCGGTGCCGGTGATGGTGATCTGGTCGGCCGGGTAGCCGGTCGACGGGCTGATGCTGGTGATGTGCGGCGTGACCACGGTCAGACTATTGGTGTTGCTCCAGACCCCGCTCTGGTAGATCTGGGCGACGCCCGAGGTGACGCCCGAGGCGATCGTGGCCACGACCTGGGTGTTGCTCCAGCTCACGACACTGCCGGCGTAGTTGCTGCCGAGCCAGACGTTGCCGCTGCCCTGCACGTTGTCGAAGCCGGTGCCGGTGATGGTGATCTGATCGCCGGTGCGGCCGGTGGAGGGGCTGATGCTGGTGATCACGGGCGATCCCGGAGGGCCGATCTTCGCCAGGAAGGCGTCGACGTCTCCGCCGCCAAAGGTCGTCTGAACGGCACCCGCGGTGGTGGGGAAATCCGTGGAGTATGTCCAGCCGGCTACGTAAACGTTGCCGGAGCCATCGGTTACGACATAGTCGATTTCGTCGTCGTTTGCGCCTCCGAGGTAGGTCGAAAAGTCGATCGAGGTGCCCGCGGCGTTGATCCGGGTGACGAAACCGTCCAGGCCGCCTGCGAGCGACGGCTGGAGTGAACTGCCGCTGACGCCGGGAAACGACGTCGAGAAGGTTGTGCCTCCGACGTAGGCATTGCCGGAGCCGTCGATGGCCAGACCGCCGGTAAGTACGTAGTCGCCATCGGTGCCGCCGAGAAATGTGGCGTAGATGATCGACGTCCCCGACCCGTTCATCTTCATCACGAACGCGTCGCCGTTGCCGGCGTTGCTCGATTGAATGGAGCTCCCGCTCACGCCCGGGAAGGAGGTGGATGTGGTGTTGCCCGCCAGGTAGAGGTTTCCCGATCCATCGATGTCGAGGCCGGCGACGGAATCGTCTCCGGTGTCGCCCAGAAAGGTCGACCAGGTGACCGCGGAGCCGGAAGAATTGATTTCCGTGACGAATCCGTCATAACCGCCGCCGTTGGATGGCTGGAGCGAACTGCCGCTGACGCCGGGAAAGCTGCTCGAAGCGGTACCGCCGACGATATAGGCGTTGCCGGAGCCATCGAGCTTGATCGCGGTGGAGAAATCATCATCGGAGCCGCCCAGATAGGTCGAATAGAGCTGTGCCGTGCCGGCGGCGTTGATCTTGGTGGCGAAGACGTCGTAGTAGCCGCCGGCGTAGGACGGTTGGATGGACCCGCCGCTCACGCCTGGAAATCCGCCCTGCGTATCGCCGGTCACGTAGGCGTTGCCCGAGCCGTCGACGGCGATGCCGGTGCCGAGCTCGTCGCCGCTGCCGCCGAGATAGGTCGAATAGACGATCGCCGAGCCGGCGGCGTTGATCTTCATGGCGAAGGCGTCGCGCGTCCCGCCGCCGTACGAAGACTGGATCGAGCTGCCGCTGGCGCCGGGGAAGTTGGTGGAGTTCGTCCCGCCGGTCAGGTAGACATTGCCCGAGCCGTCGATGGCCAGGGCCTGCGCGTATTCGTTGCCGCCGTTGCCGCCGATGAACGTCGAATAGATGATCGAGGTCCCGGTCGGATCGATCTTGGTGAGGAAGATGTCCCAGTCGCCGCCGTTCGACGGCTGCAGGGAGCTTCCGGTGACTCCGGGAAACGACGTCGATCCGGTAAAGCCGGAGAGGTAGGCATAGCCGGATCCGTCGACAGCGAGGGCGCCGCCCTGATCGAGATCGCTGCCGCCGAGAAACGTCGAGTAGAGGAGAACGGGGTCGATGGTGAGTTGCCGGTTGCGGTCGTAATGGCCGAGTGTGAATCCGATTTCGTTTTTCGCCAGCAATGCATAGCGGCCATTGATCACCTGCCGGCGTCCGTTCTCCTCCTGGTAGATGAGAGGACGCGGCTGCACCAGGTCGCCGTTCGCGGTGTGGAGGATGAGCTCACCGTGCTTGCCGATCTTCATTGATTCGAGACCCTGGAAGGCCAGGCGGATCCGATTGGGATTCGCCTTCGGCGCGACGACGAAGTCATATTCAACCTGTCGGCGGCTGCCGTGGTAGACGAGATCGATCCCCGGGTAGACGCGCTCGGCCCGGACCTTCGCGTAGTTGGGGACATCCGTTTGCCACTTTTTCGGATCGTTGCCGATGAAGTAGTCGCTCTTCGTGGCAAGAGGTTCCACGCCGACCATGCGGGGATTGCGGTTGCCGCCGGCGGTCTGCCAGCGGACGACGGAGGACTTCTCCTTCCCGTTCAACCGGAGCACCGCGCCGGCCGGGGTGAGGAAGAGCGAGTAGCCATGTCCTCTGCTGAGGAACTTGACTGCGGCATCGGTCTGCCCGCTGTTGCTCTCGAAGGTGAGGGGTAGCTTGCCGTAGGCACCCTTGAGGCTGTTGTGAGCCGCAGGGGTGATGGCGGATACCGGAAACGCCGCCGCGAACATCACGGCAGCAGCCAATACGCAGACGAATCTGGATGATTGAGACAAGAGATCTCCTTGATGTTTTGATGGATGAACGTCGGATTGAATGGGACGAATAACTATTCAATTATTCCATCATATTTCAGTGTGCACGTCAAGAAGTAACGCCACCTGATAGGACGCGGCGTATCGGTATCCCGGCAATACTGGCGTACGCGCGCGGGTGCGTGGCTTCGGCTGGGCAGCCTGTTCGCCGGGTCGCGTTACACCAGGCCGCGCTCGCGCAGCTCGCGTTTGACGAACGCGTACATGATCGGGGCCATGACCACGCCGCTAATTCCGAAGGCGGTCTCGCCGATCAGGATGGCCATGAGGATCTCCCAGGCCTGAGAGTCGGTCTCGCCGCCGACGATGCGCGAGTTGGTCAGGTACTCGAGCTTGTGGATGATGATGAGGAACAGGAGCGAGGCGATGGCGGTCCCGGGCGAGATGCCGAGGGAGAGGATCACGATCACGGTGTTGGAGATCAGGTTGCCGAGGACCGGGATCAGCCCGCAGACGAAGGTCACGAAGACGATCGTCGTGGCGAACGGGATGTGCTGACCGAAGAGTGGCAGCACGACCAGTAGATAGAGCGCCGTCAGCGCCGTGTTCAGCACGGAGATCTTTACCTGTGCGGTGGCGATCTGGGCGAAGGCGCGCGTGAAGTGCTCGACCTTTTCTTCAAGCGCTTCGCCGAGCGTACCGGGAGGGCGGTCGGGATGATGCGTGACGTGGCGGAAGAAGACCAGCACCGCCAGGAGCATGCCCATGACAACGTGCACGATGCCGTAACTGAACGAACTGCCGGCGAGCTTGAGCGTCTCCGCGTGCTCCTTGAGCCAGACCGCAAGCGCGGCCTTGATCGTTTCCGCGTCGGTCATGACCTCGGGGATGAGCTGCTCGCCGTAGTCGCCGAGCCAGGCGCGCGTCGACTGAAGGATGTCGGCCATCTTGGTCATGATGGCCGGGATGTTGCCGGCGTGATGCCGGGTGAAGGAGATGAGCAGCGCGACGACGCCGAAGATCAGCCCGCCGCCGACGAGCGTGACGAGGATCAGCGCCAGCGGCCGGGCCGTCTTCCCCGGCATCCGCTTCGAGAAAGATTGCGAGAGGCGGTCGAGGAGGAGATAGAGCACCAGACCGCCGACCACGCCGGAGACAAGGTGCCGCATCAGGATGTAAAGAAGCAGTCCCCCGAAAATCACCCACGCGGCGATCTCCTCGTTGGAGGGACGTCCTCGGGGGGCAATCGGCGGAACGTCATCAGCCTCGGACGCGGCCGGCTGTGCGACGGGGAAGGGATTCGTGCTCATCTGTTTCGAATTGTAGACTCCGGGTCAAATAATATGCATCATGAGCGGATACGGGCCAGATGCTCCGGAGTTGCCGCACGCCCAAACGCGTGTGACAATGACCGGCGGGACCGAACGGGCGACAATCGATGACGGACAGACGGGTGTTTGCACACCGCGGCGAATTTGCGCTGCGGCAGGTAGGCAGCGAGAGCATCCTCGTGCCCATTCGCAATCATGTCGGCGATCTCGATTCGGTCTTCGTCTTCACCCCCGTGGCGGCGCGAATCTGGACTCTCCTCGACGGTAACCGCGACATCGATGCCATCGTCGCCGAGATCTGCAGCGAGTACGATGCCGATGACGGCGTCGTCCGTGCTGATCTCGACGAGCTTCTCGGGACGATGGAGGCAGCGGATCTGATCGGCGCGCCGGTCGAGGCGAAACCATGAGCGCAATGGAAACCGGCACCTATTTAGACTTCAGCGTCACCGTCCACGGCAGGGCCGAGCCGCTGCGCGTGCCGGTCAACGGCACGATCGAGGTCACCAACCGCTGTCCGCTGGAGTGCAAGCACTGCTACAACAACCTCCCGATGGGCGATTTCGTCGCTCGTGCCCGCGAGATGACGCTCGACGAGCACAAGAGGCTACTCGATGAGCTGGCCGAGCTCGGTTGCCTGTGGCTGCTCTTCTCCGGCGGCGAGATTTTCGCGCGGCGCGACTTCCTCGATATCTACGCCTATGCCAAGCGCAAAGGCTTCCTCATCACGCTCTTCACGAACGGGACGCTGATCACGGAGAAGATCGCCGACTTTCTGGCCGACATGCGGCCGTTCACGATCGAGATCACGCTCTACGGGGGCACGAAGGAAACCTACGAAAAACTGACCGGAATCCCGGGATCCTACGATCACTGCCTGCGCGGAATCGACCTGCTGCTGGAGCGGAAGCTGCCGCTGAAGCTGAAGACGGTGGCGCTTTCGATCAACAAGCACGAGATTCCGCTCATGAGGCAGATGGCCGCGGACCGCGGCGTCGAGTTCACCTTCGACGCCATGATCAACCCGCGCATCGACTGCTCGGCCAGCCCGCTGGCGGTGCGGTTGAAGCCGGCGGAGATCGTGCAGCTCGATCTCGAGAACCTCGAGCGCGTTTCCGAGTGGCGGCGGCTGGCACGCGATCATGGATCGCCCGTTCTCGTCGAAGGGGAGCCGCGTCAGATCTACGAGTGCGGCGGCGGGCTCAACTCCTTCGCCGTCGATCCGTATGGCGACCTTTCGATCTGCGTGCTCTCGCACGTCGACCGTTACAACGTCCGCGAGGGCAACTTCCGGGAAGGTTGGGAGAAATACCTCTTGGCCGTGCGCACGCGGAAAACCACGCGGCCGACGAAGTGCAACGGCTGCGGCCTCAAGTCGATGTGCGGGATGTGCGCGGCAAACGGCGAGCTCGAGAACGGAGACGCGGAGTCGCCCGTCGACTTCCTCTGCCAGGTGGCGCACCTTCGTGCCGAGACTCTCGACATCCCCGTGCGGCCCCACGGTGATTGTGAGTATTGCAAGGATGGGACGGGGTACGAGCTTGTTCGTTCGGCGGCCGAGGCGTTGAAGTCGGGCGAGGCGGAACGGATTGCGGCCATACCGTACGAGCCGGCGGCCCGTCCTGCCGCGGGCGGATGCGGCACGGGGAGTTGTGGCAGTTGTTCCATTACGAGCGCGGTGGCTCTTTAGTCAGAAGGGGATGACCATGCAACAGCAGACAGGCAACGACAAGAAGAAGTACGAGAAGCCCGAGGCGAAGCGCTTTCCGCTCCGTCCGGACGAAGCGGTCCTCGGATTCTGCAAGACGAACGCGGCCAGCGGTCCCTTCCAATTGGGTTGCCGCGGCTCTTCGGCTTGCAGCGTTCCCGGATCGTAGTTCGGCGGTAACGTTCCCAGAATGAGCTCCGCGAGTGAAGTTCTTTGCATCGCCGGCATTTCCATCCGCATCCGTTATGCGGATGAGTCGCTTCGCTGCCCGCTAGCTGAAACGACCAGCCGCTTCGCGATCACTTCATCCGCCGAAGCGGACGTCACGGTCACGATCGATGCGATGCCTGTCGCTCTCCCGCCGCCCGGCCGCCTGTTGTTCGATTCCGGTGGGGTCTGGCGTGCCTTCGACGATGACGGCGGCCTTCGTATCGATTGTTCGAGCGACCTCGGCGGCGACGTGCCGTACAAAGTGGCCTTCTTCGATCGCGACCTTCGCCAAGGACGCATCCTCATGCGGCGGGATGTCGTGACGGACGAGATGCACGCGCTCGACTATCCCCTCGACGAGGTGATAGTCGCGCATCTCCTAGGCCGCGGCCGCGGCGTGGAACTGCACGCCTGCGGCATCATCGACCGTGACGGCCGCGGGCAGCTTTTCGTCGGACAGTCGGGCGCGGGGAAGACGACCACAGCGCAGGTGTGGCTGTCCGAGGGCGACTACGAAGTCGTCAGTGACGACCGCGTGATCGTCCGCTTTGTCGACGGTGAATGGAGGATGTTCGGTACGCCCTGGCACGGCGAGGCGAAGCTCTCGTCCCCTGTCTCTGCGCCGCTGGGAGCGATCCATCTCCTCGTGCAGGCGTCGCGCACGGAGCTGGTCTCCCTTCCTGCGGCGCAGGCGGCTGCAACGCTCTTCGGCTGCACCTTTCCGCCGTTCTACGATGCCGGCGCGGTTGCCTTCACCCTGGAGTGCCTCGATCGCATCGTTCGCGATCTCCCCGTGCGCGCCCTCCGCTTTCTGCCGGACCGGAGCGTCATCGACTGTATCCGGAGCGCGGCATGAGCGAGTTCGAGCCGACCCTCCGCGAGCTGCTTTCTGCAGGGCACACCGCCCGCTTCCTTGCTTCCGGCGACAGTATGTATCCGGCCATCCACAGCGGCGACTATCTGCATATCGTCCCGTGCGGGATGTCGGAGCTGCGCCGCGGCGACGTCGTTCTGACGGCGACGGATCGGGGATTGACCGCCCATCGCATCGTGCGCATCAGCGAGCGCGGCGGTGCTCAACAGATCATCACGCGCGGTGATAACTCGCTTCGACGCGACCGCCCGGTCGGAGCCGCGGACGTCCTCGGGCGCATCACGCGCGTCGATGGGTCTGCAAATGTTCGCAAATCAGGTCCGGAATCGGCGACAATAATACGTTTCGTAGCGGTGGTTGTCCGCCGGCTGCGCGCTCGCTTTCAGCAATAAAGGATCGGTTCGCAAACAACTCAATGTGAGACCACGGATCCGCCGGTCGAGTCCGGCGTGTTCAGTTGTGACGAAATTTTTGCGTGAGTGGATATGTGTTACCAACGCTACCGCTAATAACCTGTTTGCGCTGAAGTCGGTCACGAGGGGAAATCACGCTGTGAATGTGCATGACGCCGTCCAGCCAGGACACCGCGCATCTGTACGCGCCTACGGTCCGCCTCTCTCCCCGTATCGGGCAACAGCAGCAGAGGAGTTTGGTATGAGGCAGTCGATTCGTTTCGTCCGGTCATTCATCGTTCCGGTTGTGTTTGTGCTCCTGTGCGCCGCTCCGGCTACGGCTCAGGTGGTCTTCGATGCGGCCTCGACTGCACCGGTGACGGTGTCGACAGTAAACGGTACCCAGGTGTCGTGGAACCACACGACGAGCCTCGCCAAGAAAGCGTACGTAACCGTTGGCGTCTCCCTGAAGCTGAACGGTGGTACAGCCAGCGTGACTACGATCGTGTACGGCACCGAGGCTGGCGGCCCGAATCTGACGATGGCGTCTCTCGGCGCGATCTCGAATGGAACCACCACGCGCGCCGAGTTGTGGGGTCTTTCCAATCCGACAGGGGGAACCCACCAGATCACAGTGACTGTGGCAAACCCGGGCGGACAGAACATGGTCATCGTGGCGGGGGCGAAGTCGTTCACGAACGTCTTCGAGACAGCGGCCGCCGGAACCGCGGTCACCGCCACCGCGACTTCCACAACTCCAACAGTGACGACGGCGAGCTCACCGTTCGACTACGTGGTCGACGCCGTTGCCTACAACGCGAACGTTGCCCTGACGGCCAACGCCGGCCAGACGAACAGCTACAACCTCACGAACGCCGCGCCGGTCTTTTCCGGCGCCGGCAGCATCAAGACCGGGACCGCGAACGCGGTCATGTCGTGGACGGCGACGGGCGCTGCGACGCCGTGGGCTGCCGTCGCCGTGCCTCTGCACTCGGCGAGTCCGCAGATCCTCTTCGATGCCGCGAGCAGCCTTGCCGCGGCGACCATCTCCGCCGCCAATCCGGTCAACGTGTCGTGGAGCCATTTGACCACGAACGCCGCCAACCGCTACGTGATCGTCGAGGTGACGATGCAGTGCGGCAATACAGCGGGCAAGACCGTGGCCAGCGTGACCTACGGTACGGAGGGGGGCGGACCGAACCTGGCGATGGCGAGGATCGGTGCCGGCCAGACCAGCGCCAACAATCACGTCCGCGTGGAGATGTGGGGCGTGATCGCCCCTCCCAGCGGAACGCACACCATCACCGCTTCGATCACCAACGCCGGCGGCACGACCATCACGGTCGCGGCGGGTGCGCAGACGTTCAGCAACGTCGATCAGAACACCCCGCTGGGAACGACCGTCCTGGCCACGAACACGAGCACCACTCCCACCGTGGCCGTAACCAACTCGGCGTATGACTATGTGGTCGACGGCGTGGCCTTCGACATCAACACCGGTCTGACGCAAGGCCTGACGCAGGACCAACGGTTTCAGATCACCAACACGCCTGGTACCGGCAGTAACTTCACCGGTGCGGCCAGCGGATCGAGAGGCTACACGAACACCACGATGCAGTGGGCCGGCTTGAGCTCGGTGCGATGGGCCATGCAGGCCGTCCCGCTCAAACAGGTTGCCGTTGCCGTGACAAAGACCGCGTCCGCGGACGTCATCAAGCTTGGCGACACCGTCACTTACACGCTCAGTGCCACGAACTACAGCGCGGCGAGCGTCGCCGGCGTGACGATTACGGACGCTATCCCCGCAGGGAGTGCGTTCGTTTCGCAGACCGGCTGCACCGGAACGGGTCCGGTAACTTGCACCGTCGGTACTCTGGCCGCCGGCGCAACGTCTGCCTCATTCACGGTGACGGTCGTGCCCACGGCGGCGGGCCCGGTCTCGAACGTGGCCACGCTCTCGTACACCGGGTCGACACAGCCGACTTCCTCGGAAACGCTCACGACGCTGGCGGAGGCAAAGATCTGCGCCAACCCCGGTAAAGACGGAGCGGGCGGGAACCTCTCTGGGATCAAGAACGATTACTGGCCGGGGAGCACCACCAGCGTCGCCGTCGGCGCAACGTCGTTCAACGTCGGCGCGCGTGCCGTGGGTGCTGCGGGTAACAGCATCGCCGCCGGCGATCTCGTCATCGTCATGCAGATGCAGGACGCGGCGTTCGATACCACCAACGATGAGACCTACGGTGAAGGCACCGGTTCGACAAGAGCCACCGGCACGGGAAGCGGCGCCGCGACGACGCTCAACAACGCCGGGCGATGGGAGTACGTCGTCTCCAACAGCACGGTTCCCGCCGGCGGCGGCGCGTTCAGCTTCACCGGTGGTGGCGCCGGCGGCGGTCTGCTTTACAGCTATACCAACCAGCCGTTCGCCAGCACGACCACGCAGGGGCAGCGCACCTACCAGATCATCCGCGTTCCGCAATACACGACGGCGACGCTGACCTCGACCCTGACCGCGTTGCCGTGGGGCGGCACGCCGGCGGTAGGCACCGGCACCATGCCTAACCCCGTCAACGCCGGCGGCGTTCTGGCCATCGACGTCAGCGGTACGCTGACTCTGAACGGTGCCGTGGTCTCCGTAAACGGCCTGGGATTCCGTGGTGGTGGTGGCCGCGTCCTCGGTGGCGATACCAGCGTACCGCCGGCCGCGTTCAACACCGACTTCCGGACGTTGGCGACATTGACCGTGAACGGCTCCAAAGGCGAAGGCATCGCCGGCACGCCGCGATACTTCTACCAGCATGGAGCGACGATTGGCGCGACGAATCCCGCGACGGTACCGTTTGATACCGCCGTTGAGGGCTATGTCAACGGCAGCTATGGCCGAGGCGCCCCAGGCAATGCCGGCGGCGGCTCGACCGACGGAAATTCCGCAAACAACGGGGACAACAGCGGCGGCGGCGGTGGCGGCAACGGCGGATCCGGCGGCACCGGCGGGAACAGCTGGAACTCCAACCTGCCGATCGGTGGTCAGGGCGGCGGCACCATCTCGCCGAAGCTGACCCGCATCACGATGGGCGGTGGCGGCGGCGCCGGCACGACCAACAACGCATCGGCCGAGACCTGCATCGCTCCTCCGACCTGCCGGGTCAACGTCGCGACGGACTGGCAGGACGACGAGACCGGCAATGGCTACTACAGCAGCGGTGCAAACGGCGGCGGCGTGATCATCATCCGTGCGTTGCAGGCCACCGGCACGGCCACACTGACCGCGAACGGCTTTACCGCCTACAACACGGGCCGCGACGGCTCGGGTGGCGGCGGCGCCGGCGGATCGGTCCTCGTCAGTACCCAGATTGGCAATCTTGCAGGGCTCACGGTTCAGGCAAAGGGAGGCAATGGCGGCAACGCCTGGTTGACTACAGCTCCCGGCGCCGCTCCCACGCAGCGCCACGGACCTGGTGGCGGCGGCGGCGGCGGATACATCCTGCTCTCGAGCGCGGTCGCTTCGACCGACGTTTCCGCCGGTATCAACGGCGTGACCGATTCGACGAACGATGCCTATGGTGCCCAGCCGGGATCTGTTGGCGTCGTTCAGCTGATCGCCGGAAACAACGTCCTCCCCGGTGGCGATGGGGCCTCGTGCGCGATCGCCGATCTGGCGGTGACGAACGTCGCTCCGGCCGTAGTGCAGGCGGGAAACAACCTCACGTACACGCAGACCGTCACCAACAACGGTCCCAGCCCGGCCGACGGCGTCGTCTACATGGCTCCCATTCCGGCCGGCTCGACGTTCGTCTCCATGTCGGTGCCAGCCGGCTGGACGTGCATATTGCCGGCAGCCGGCGGGACGGGGGTAGTCATCTGTACGACTCCCACTCTTGCCAATGCCGCGACAGCCAACTTCTCGCTGGTCGTCAACACGTCCGGTGGCGCTCCGGCAGGTTATGTGATGTCGGAGACGAACTCCGTTTCCAGCAACACGCCCGACTCGAACCCTGCGAACAACAAGGCCACTGCCACGACGATCATGGAGGCTGCCTTCGATGCCGACAAATTCGCCGACATGGCGGTGACGATTGCGCAGGACACGAATGTGCCGATCCCGGGTGGGAACATCAACTATACGCAGACGATCTCGAACCTCGGCAGCTTCACGGCGAACTCGCCGACATACAGCATCACGGTGCCGGCGAACACGACCTTCCAGAGTCTCGGGGCGCCGCCAGCAGGGTGGACATGCATCATGCCGGCGGTAGGTGGCACAGGCACCATCACCTGCAGCGGGCCTTCCCTGGCGTCGGGTGCATCGTTCAGCCTGCCGTTGACCGTGAAGGTCAACAGTGCAGGTGTGACTCCCGGCACCACGGTGATCACGGCCACGCCGACGGTGTCGAGCAGTTCGCGCGACCCGTACTTGCCGAACAACACCGCCAGCGTCTCGGCCACGGTCGTCGCGGCAGGCTCCGGCGATGTCCAGGTCACGATCTCCAACAGTCCGAATCCGGTCTACCCTGCGGAGAACTACACCTACACGGTGGTGGCCACCAACAACGGTCCGGCAGCAGCGACGACTGACTCCGTCTCGATTCCGTTGCCGGCTGGGACGACCTTCCAATCGCTCACTCCTCCGGTCGGATGGTCGTGCGCAACGCCGGCCGTCGGCTCCGGCGGAACCATCACATGCACCATCGCCTCGTTCGCGGCGAATGCAAGCGCGACGTTCTCGCCGGTCGTTCAGGTGAGTCCGGCCACGGCGGCAGGTACGACGCTGACCTGCAATGCCTCGATCACGACCGCATCGACCGACAGTATCCCGGGGAACAACAATGCCTCGACCACGAACCTCGTGGTCGCGCGTACCAGCGCGGACGTCGGCATCGTCAAGACCGACTCGCCAGATCCGGTCGGCGTAGGCCAGTTCATCACCTATCGCCTGACGGTCACCAACAACGGGCCGGCCGTGGCCACCAACGTAACCATCAACGATCCGTTGCCGGCGAGCGTCGGTCTCATTTCCGCAAACCCAAGCATCGGTTCCTGTTCCGGTACCACCACGATCAGTTGCACGCTCGGGTCGCTCGAGGTCGGCAACTCCCAGTTCGTCGACGTCATCGTGCAGGCCAACGCCACCGGTACCGTGACGAATACTGCCACGGTCACGCGGACGGAGGTCGACTCCGTGCCGGCCAATGACTCATCCACGGCCACGACGACGGTACTGGCGGTGACGCTTGTCCATCTGCGCGACTTCACGGTCACGCAGGACAAGAAGAACGTCCAGATCGCGTGGCAGACGAGCTACGAGTACAACAACCTCGGTTTCAATCTGTACCGCAACGTTGGCGGACAGCAGACGAAAATCAACAAGAATCTCATCGCGGGGACGGCCCTGCGGTCGAAGAAGCACGATAGCGAGGCGGGTCACGTCTACCGTTACAACGACACGCTCGACCCAGGGACCTTTGCACAGTACTGGCTCGAAGACGTCGATACCGCGGGCCATCACACGATGCATGGCCCGGTCCTGCCTGTAGCGGGGACGGTTTCCAACCCGCCGAATACCTCGCCGCTTTCAGGTCTCGGCGCGGGCGGCTTTGTCTTCACGCCTCCCGACGGTTTCGGCGCCGCTCATGCCACGGCGCAGGAGCCGGCCACCCCGGCGCAGTACAAACAGCAGCTCGTGCTGGCCGAGGATAACGGCCTGAAGATCTATGTCGCCAAGGAAGGGTGGTATCGACTTACGCGGTCGGCCATGACCGCGGCCGGCTACGACCCGGGGACCGATCCGCGCGCGATCTCGCTGTCGATGCTCGGCGCCGATCAATCCATCACGGTCGACGACGGTGGCGACGGCAAGTTCGATCCGAACGACGCCATCGAGTTCTACGGATACCCGCTCGACACGGTCTCCACCGGCGCACGCACGTACTGGCTGCGCGCATCGAAGGGCAACGGCGGCAGCCGCGTCACGCTCTCGAAGGTGAACGGCGGCGATCCCATCACCGGCAGCGTTCCCTTCACATTCGAGCGAATCGAGCGGAGCATCTTCAACCCCATCTCGACCCTCGACGACGTTTTCTTCGGCACGCTCATTACCAGCGATTCGGGCACGGAGCCGTTGACGGTCAGCAGCAACTTCGATGCGTCGTTTGGCGGCAACGCCACCATGGATCTGGTGATCCTTGGCGCGACCGATGTATCCCACACGATCGGCGTGACCTTCAATGGCCATAGCCTCGGTACCGTCACCCTGCCGCGGCTTACGCTGCAGACGTTCACCTTCACAGTTCCGCAGGCCTGGCTGACCGCCGGCACGAACAACGTCGCGCTGACATCGCTGAACGGCGAAGAGGACGTCAGCGTGGTAGTGAAGTCCCGTCTGACGTATCAGCATCTCCTTCGCGCCGACAATGGCGCGCTCAACGTGAATCTGGCCGGAGGCCGCGCCGTGACCATCGGCGGCTTCGGCTCAAACGCGGTGCGCGCGTTCGACGTCACTGACGCGCAGCACCCGACCGAGCTCCAGACAGCCACGGCCACCGATCCGCAGGGAGGCTTCGCCGCGACCTTCACGACGCTTCCGGGCACGGCGCGCACGGTGATGGCCTTCGACGCGTCACGCCTCCTCGCGCCCGGCGAACTGGCGCCGAACACGCCGTCGTCGTGGAGCGACACCAACGGCAACAGCAACGGCGCGAAGGGACCCGCCGACTTCTATATCGTCAGCAACAAGTTGTTCATCCCCGCCGCGGGGACGTTGAAGTCGGTTCGCGACAAAGAAGGAACCAATACCGCGATCGTCGACGTCGATGACCTCTACGATGAGTTCAATTTCGGCATCCGCTCGCCGGAAGCGATTCGCTCGTTCTTCCAGCTTGCCGCGAGCTGGAAGCGCGCACCGGGCGCCTTCCTTCTTCTCGGCGATGCCAGCTTTGACCCCCGTAACTATCTCGACCAGGGTACGTTCGACTTCGTCCCGACCAAACAGGTCGATACCGTGCTTCTGAAGACGGCCTCCGATGACTGGTTCACCGACTTCAACAACGACGGCATCGCCGACATCCCGGTCGGCCGCATCCCGGTGCGTACGCCGGACGAAGCGGCACTGGTCATCGGCAAGATTGCCTCACGCGGCACGCCGAGCGGCGCGTGGGCCCGAAACGCACTATTCATCGCCGACCACGCCCCCGATTTCGACTTTGGCTCCGTGGCGGTCTCGCTCACGAAATTGTTGCCGTCGTCGATCACGAGCCAGACCATCGACTTTGGGACGACGTCGTCGGCACATAACGACATCATGACCGCGATGAACAACGGCTCGCTTCTCGTTACGTACATCGGCCACGCTTCGGTCGAGATCTGGGCCGATAGCGTGTTCTCGTCATCGGACGCGGCGACGCTGACCAACGGCAACAAGCTGCCGGTGGTCATTGGCCTGGACTGCTTGAACGGCCTCTTCCATGATGTCTTCTCTGTGAGTCTGGCCGAGGCGTTGTTGAAAGCTCCGAACGGCGGCGCCGTGGCCGTGTGGGCGTCTTCGGCGCTGACCCTGCCCGATCAACAGGCCCTGATGGGACGTGAGCTCTTCCGGCAGCTTTTCGGCCCTGACAAACTCACGCTCGGCCAGGCCGTGGCGCGCGCGAAAGTCGTAGCCACCGATCCCGATATTCGGAAGTCGTGGATCTTCTTCGGCGATCCGACCATGAAGCTCCGCTAACAGCAAGTCTCCCTCTTCCCGCCCGATGCGGGGAGAGGGAGCTTGCGGACGCGGGGGAATCGACCCTTTGCCGGTGACCGAGCGATTCGCCGTCGTCATTCCGGCGCTCAACGCGGAAACGAGCATCGGTGCCGTGGTCCGCGGGTGCCTGGCTCAGTTGCCGGACGTCGTCGTGGTCGATGACGGTTCGATCGATGCCACCTCAGCGGTGGCCGCGGATGCCGGGGCCATCGTGCTCCGCCATCCCCGGCGGCGCGGCAAGGGCGGCGCGATGAAAACCGGTTTCGGCTGGGCTCTCACGCGCGGGTTCGACGGCGTCATCGGCGTTGACGCCGACGGCCAGCATCTTCCAAGCGAGATCCCTAAACTCCTGCGCTGCCGCGCGGAGAGCGGTGCGGACATGATCATCGGCGGCCGCTCCCATCTCTTCGCCCAGATGCTTCCCCGGCGGCGCCGTGCCAACCGTTTTTCCACCTGGGCCATCGCCATGCTGTCAGGAACCGCGATCACCGATTCGCAATGCGGCTTCCGGTTGTATTCGGCGCGGCTGCTTCGGAGCTTTTCACTTCGTGCGGAGGGCTTCGACATGGACAGCGAAGTCATCGTGCGGGCTGGGCAGGCGGGATTGACGGTGGCCATGACGTCCATCGAAATGGGTTTCGTCGACGGGATTACGACCAGCCATTTCCGGGCCGTAAGGGATACTCTGCGTATCGCGGCGACCGTCCTGCGCGCTCGTTTCATCGGATGATTTGCAAATTAAAGGCGGTTGGGCTAGCCTGACGGAGGTCCGTTTTCAGCGATTCCCCTTCACTTTATTTTACCTGGCCGAGGAGGCTGGTTGCGCGATGAGAGAGATCGCGTGGCAGCGGCCGGGAGGTTCAGTCTCTCACCAATGCTATTTTAAGGAGAGTCAGATGCAGAACCTTGGAAATGTGCGCCCAGCGGTCATGATGGCCGTCATTCTTCTCATCGCGGTTGGAGCCAGTGCTGCCGCTCCGGGAGGAGCGGTGGGTCCCGTCGGCAAGACGACCGGCGTCAAGACCATCATTGCCCTCGACGGTCCGGCCGCTCCCACCGGCCCGGTGGACAACTCTCAGTGTCACCACTGGAAATTGGGCGATGACAACCAGTCTGGGACGACTTGGGTAAGTGCCAGCAACGCGTACCTCTATACGGGTGCCGGCATTCAGTTCACGCCGAACAAGTTTACCGCGCCTGAGGACTTCAGCTCTCCGAGTCCGGACCTTGCCGGCGTGATCGGCGTTGGAATTGCGAACCCGAACTTCATCCCGCGCACCATCGACGTCTTCTATTCGCTCCTCCCGGTGTCGCGATCGTCTTCGTCGACATTGCAGCCGCCTCCGGCGACGGTCGGTCTGACGTGGTTCAACAGCTACGAGGCTGGCAACCGCTTCCAGCCGTCTGAAAACACGGTGACGACCTATCCGGTCTTTGGTCAGCTCAACTACTCGTCATTCTTTCCGCCGCTGAATCCGAATACGCGTTACCTCGTCTTTCTGCACACAGGCGATAACGGCAACGGCGCTGCCGGCAAAGACCGCGGCTTCGCGGCCGCGGGCGTGATCTGCTTCAACCGGTAACGGCTCACGATCGACGCGATGCGCGCGTCCCGGCAATTCCTCATTGCGGCGGCCCTTGCGGCCGCCGCAATCGCATTCGTCTACAGCAACTCGCTCCACAATGCATTTCACTTCGATGACAGACACGTCATCGTCAACAACGTCTTCATCCGCAGTCTCCGCCACATACCGTTGTTCTTCCGCGACGCGCATACCTTCAGCACGCGCGCCGACCACGCCACCTATCGGCCGCTGGTGACGCTGACCTACGCCATCGACTTCGCCGTCGCCGGCTCTCTCGATCCGGTTCGGTTTCACATTACCCAGATCGTTCTGCTTCTGGTGATCTGGGCGATGCTGGTTGTCTTCTTCCGGAAAGCGCTCGACGTCGCACGCCCATCACCTCGCAATGGATGGATCGCCCTGGCAGCGGCTACTGTGGCGTCGATCCACACGGTGAACACGGAGACGATGAACCTGATCTCCGCACGATCGGAAGAGCTCTCCGCGATCGCTACGCTGGCCGCGTTTCTGCTCATTCAGTTCTCGCCGCGGTCGCGGCGATGGCATCTCTACCTCATCCCGATCGCGATCGGCGCTCTGGCCAAGGCGCAGATCGTCATCTTCGCGCCGCTGTTGCTCGTCTACCTGATACTTATCGAAGGCCGGAGCGTCAGGAAGAAAGGGACGTGGGCCGCCGTCGTGCCCTCGCTCCTTGCCGGCGCTGTGCTCCTCTTCGTGCTGAACAGGATGAACGCGCCGGAGTGGATCCCCGGCGGCAGCTCGAAATGGCACTACTTCCTGACGCAGGGTTTCGCCTGGATGCACTACACGCGGCTTTTCTTCGTGCCGATTGGTCTGACCGCCGATACCGATTGGACAGTGTTCGAGAATTGGTACGACCCGCGCGCATTGGCGGGCTTCGCCTTCGTTGCCGTTCTCCTTATTCTCATCCGATACCTGTCCCGGCGCGAAGGCATGCGTTCCGCCGCGTTCGGGCTATCGTGGTACGCCATCGCTCTCGTTCCGACGTCGAGCATCTATCCGCTGGCCGAGGTCGTGAACGAACATCGCATCTTCCTGCCGTACATGGGCGTCGCATTCGCCATGATCCTCTGGCTGGATGAGATTCTGATACGGAATCGCCGTGTGTTCGCGTTCATCGTCGTCGCGGCCATCACCGCCCTCGGTGTCGGAACCTGGGTGCGGAACGAGGCGTGGGCAACGGAGGAGACGCTGTGGAAGGACACGATCGAGAAGAGTCCGGGAAACGGGCGCGCGCTGTTCAGCTACGGATTGTCGCAGATGGTGAAGGGCAACTACGCCGTGGCGAAGAATTACTACGAGCGAGCGGAACGGATCAGTCCGGACTATGCACCGCTTGAGATCAATCTGGGCATCGTCGAAGGGGCGCTTTCTAATGAAGCCGCAGCCGAGAAGCACTTCAAGTACGCGCTCGCAATTCGCGATGACGTCGATGGTCACTTCTACTACGGCCGCTGGTTGATCAGTGCGGGTCGCGCTCCCGAGGCGATCGCGGAGTTGACGACGGCATCGCGGATTGATGCCGCACGGCCGGAGCCGCGCGCTCTCCTGATGAAGCTGTACGCGGCCGCTGGCAATGCTTCTGAGGTGGAACGGCTGGCTCGACTGGCCCTCTCTTACGATCCCCGCGATCCTCGCGCGCTGTCCGCTCGTGCCGGGTCGATCAGCGCTTGCCGCAACTACCGGGAATGCTTTGATCAGGGTTTGCCGGAGATCGGCGGCAAACAGTTCCTCGATGCCGCGCTATCGAATCGCGAAGCGCTCCGTCACGACCCCAACGCCGCGGACGCATGGACGAACCTCGGCTGGTCGCTGGCCCAGATCGGTCTCAACGACGAGGCGGAGAAGGCATTCCGACGCGCCGTGGAGTTGAAGCCCGGCGACGAGCACGCGCGTAGCAATCTTGAATGGCTGAGGCGTGTGAAGGGCAACCAACGCTAAAAACACAAGAGGGCACGACGCCGATGCGCTATAATGGCACGCGGCAAAGCAATTGGTCTGGTAATCCACAACTGAATAGAACCGAAGGCGATGGACGTGTGTCCACCTTGCCTAGGAGGATCGCGTGAACCTTTCCCGCACTGTGCGCAGTCTGTCTATTGTCGTCATGTCTCTGTTGTTCGTCGCGGGCGCATCGTTTGCGTCCATCTCAACCATCACCATCGCGCCGTCCTCAGTTCCCGGCGGCATCAACGCCTTGGGTACGGTCAGGCTGACCGCGCCGGCACCCGTGGGAGGCGAGAAGATCACCCTTTCGTCTTCGGCTCCGAATGTCGCGGCGGTGGCAAATAAGGTCAACGTTCCGCACGGCCAGACCTCGGCTGTGTTTGCGGTAGCCACCATCGCCATCAACAACCAGAGGGTGGTCACTGTCACCGGTACCGCTCCCGATGCTACGACGGCAACGGCGACGATCACCGTCAATCCGCCCGTCATCAACGGCTTTGGCATCAGCCCGAACGACACTACAGGTGTCTACGGGACGGCGGTGGGCACTGTCGTGCTCAACGTCCCCGCACCTGCGAACGGTACCAAGGTCGACCTGTCGCGCAGCGATACGAAGGCGGTGATCCCGAATTCCGTTACCGTGCCCGGGGGCACGATCTATGGAATATTCAACATCACCACCAAGCAGGTGCCGTCCACGACGGTCGTCACCATCACCGCAACGACGGGAACCAGCACCGCTTCGAATACGTTGACGATCGAGCACTGCGTGCAGGAAGGGCCGGGCACCCCGGCCAACGGATTCGGATTCAACGCCACCGACGTCGTCTGGATCGATGACGCTCTTCCCGCCGGCATGACACTCGGCGGCGCGCACTGGAATACCACTCACTATGCCAGCGGCACGCGGTCGCTGACGCTGCCGACATCGAACAGCTATCAGCAATACCAGCTCTCGGGAGCGACGACACCGTTCCCGGTTTATGACTCCGAGGTGCTCTTTGCGTATGTGCTGCCAAGCATCTGCGCGCCTCCCCAGGAGATCATGCTCGGCTGGCACACCACCGGCGGCGTCTGGAAAAAGGCCTACGTCGGTCAGGCCGTCATCGGCGGCGAAGCGAGCGCGTTCAACGCCGGTCCCATGCCGCAAGCTGAATTCTGGAGCAGCATCCGCGTCTCGGCCAATGACCTCGGATTGAACGGGACGACCATCGACGGCTTCTCCGTGGAGACGTCGGATGGCAAGGTTTTCACCGACCATATCGGCAAGACGTGCGTGCAGCCGTTCGCTACGCCTCCCACGCTTCCGGCGGGGGATACGTACTGGATCGATGACACGCTGCCGCCTCAAGAATGGGTGGCAACTCAAACCAGCACACAACACGCGTCGGGGACGCTGTCACTCCTTAACGGCTACGACACTCATTTTGTCGACACCCCGTTCCCGATCTACGTCGGCGAGAAACTGGTCGCGTACGCTCTCACTGATTACTGCAGCACGCCGCAGGAGATGCGCATTACCTGGCAAACTGCGACGTGGGGCGAGTCCGGCGGTGTCTACTGGGGCACCCCGGACGTCTACGACAACGGCCTGCTCTACATGGGCCCCGTGCCGGCAGCCGGCACGTGGGCTCGGCTCGAAATCCCAGCCAGTCTGGTCAACCTCGAAGAGCGTCAGATTGCACAGATGACGCTGGCGGAGAGAGGTGGTCAGATGTGGTGGGACGCCATCGGCAAAGCGGGGGCTGGCTGCACGGTGCAGATCGCTCCGGCGCCGTCGATTCCGCCTGGCGACACCGTGGTCGTCGACGATTCACCTGTCGGCGTGCCGTGGGGAAGTGATACCGATACGAATAGCTGGGTCTTCGACCAGCACGCTTCGGGCGACCAGTCATGGACAATTGCGTATTCTCAATCGCCCGCCTACCACAACCTTCATGTGACTGGCCTGCCGCCGCTGCCGATATCCTCCGCCGACGTACTGATTGCCTACGTGCTGCTCGACGCGTGCAATCCGCCGACGGAAGTGGCGGTCACATGGAACGGAACTCAAGGCGCGTATTGGGGCACGCCGCATGGATGGGAGAGCAGCTATACCTTCATGGGACCGATTCCCGGAATCCCCGGCACGTGGCAGCGCCTGGAAGTTCCCGCCACGGCCGTGAATATGCAGAATCAGTCGCTGACGGCGGTCCAGTTCAACTGGCAGAACGGCGTTGCGTGGTGGGACCATGCCGGAAAGGCCGCGGGTAGCTGCCCGACGTTGGCTACCGTACCACCGCCGTCATTCCCCTCGGGCGACAGCGTGATCCTCGATGACACGCCTGCCGGCGCGCCGTGGGGCAGCGACACCGATTCGTCCACCTGGAGCTTCGACCAGCATGCCTCGGGCGTGGTGTCATTCACACTCGCCGCGTATCCAACGGCACCCGCTTACCACAACCTTCACGTGACCGGTCTGCCGCCGATGTCGATCTCCTCAGGCGACAGTCTCTTCGCATATGTCCTCCTCGATACCTGCAACACGGCCAGTGAGGTAGCGATCACCTGGAACGGCACCCAGGGCGCGTACTGGGGCACACCACACGGATGGGAGTCCGGCTATGCCTACATGGGACCGATTCCCGGAACGCCCGGCACATGGGTGCGCCTGGAAGTACCGGCCACCACGGTGAACATGCAAGGCCAGTCGCTGACCGCCCTCCAGTTCAACTGGCAGGACGGCCAGGCATGGTGGGACTACGCGGGCAAGAGCACACCGTAGGTTCTCCTGAATCACGCGGCGCCGGAGACGGCGCCGCGTGAGTATTCGCGGGCGCCGCGCGTGCGGCGCCGCCTATTCAATGAAAGTCGTGGCTGACGATTTCGCCGAGTCCATCCAGCGTCCAGAACTTATCCGCGCGGACGGAGCATTGCCCATCCTCGTTCTGCAGGATTCCCTCGACGATCAATCCCGGTGAGCCGACGATCAGGGCGCGATGGTCGCGGAAGAGGTCGGGCTTCACAATCGCTTGTGAGATGCCTGTTTCATCCTCCAGCGTCAGGAAGACGAATCCCTTGGCAGTCCCCGGCCGCTGGCGCACGATGACCGCGCCGGCGGTGGCCACCCGTTTGCCGTTCGGCAGTTTCTTCAACTGTTTCGCCGAGTAGACGCCGTCGCGCGTCAGTTGCGGCCGGAAATGAGTGAGCAGGTGAGGGCCCGCGGTCAGATCGGTGGCCGCGTAATCGGCGAGCGTTTCCTCGCCTGCTGACATTTCATCGAGGGGAGAAATCCCGGCTGGTGAATTGCTTTCGAACAGCTCACCAGCCGGTTTCGCCGCCTGTGCCGCCTGCCAGAGCGACGCGCGGCGCCGCAGGCCGAGGGATGCCAGCGCACCGGCGTAGGCGAGCTTCGTGAGCTGATCGCCGCGCAGGTTTGCGCGAATGGCGAGATCGTCGGCATCGCGGAATGGCGTGGCCGCTTCGATCGAGGCCGCCGCCGAAGCACGCAGTCCTTTCACGAACTTCATGCCCAGGCGCACGCCGCCGTTTTCCCAGCGGCAATGCCAGCCGGAGTGATTGACGTCGATCGGAAGCACGGTGACGCCGTGCCGTTCCGCGTCCTTGATCAGCGTGGCCGGATGATAGAAGCCCATCGGCCAGGCGTTCATCAGGGCGATGTAGAACGCTGCCGGATGATGCGCTTTCAGATAGGCGCTGGCGTAGGCGATGAGCGCGAAGCTGGCCGCGTGCGACTCGGGGAAGCCGTACAGCGCGAACGAGGTGATCGACTTGACGATCTGATCCTGCGCCGGCCCATCGATGCCGTTCTTCGTCATCCCGGAGCGGAGCCGCGTTTCGATTTCGGCCATCCGCTCCATCGATCGCTTGAACCCCATGGCCCGCCGCAGCTCCTCCGCTTCGCCGCCGGTGAAGTCGGCCGCCACCATGGCCATGCGCAGCAGTTGCTCCTGAAACAGAGGCACACCGAGTGTGCGGCGGAGGATCGGCTCGAGACAGGGATGCGGGTATTCGAGCGGCGCTTTTCCCTGGCGGCGGTCGAAGAACGGTTTCACCATGCCGCCGACGATGGGGCCGGGGCGGATGATGGCCACCTGCACGACGATGTCGTAGAACTTCGCCGGCGCGTTGCGCGGCAACGACGCCATCTGCGCGCGGCTCTCGACCTGGAACATGCCCACCGTGTCAGCCTCATTGAGCATCTTGTAGACGCGCTTGTCGTCCTGCGGCAGGTGGGCCAGGTCGACGTCGATGCCCTCGTTCGTGCGGATCAGCGGGATCATCTCCTCGATCGCTGCCAGCATGCCCAGACCGAGCAGATCGACCTTGATGATGCCGAGGTCCGCGCAATCTTCCTTATCCCACTGGATGACCACGCGGCCCGGCATGGCCGCCGGTTCGAGCGGAACGACTTCGTCGAGCCGTCCTTTGGACATGACCATTCCGCCGGAGTGCTGCCCGAGGTGGCGCGGCAGATTCTGGATCTGCATCTGCAGGCGCATGAAGTGCTGCACGCGCAAGTCGGTGGGATCGAAGCCCGCCGCTTCCAGCTCCCGCGGCATAGTATCGGCGCGCTCGCGGATCTCGCCGAAGTTCCAGGTGCCGAGGGTCTTGGAGAGTTTGTCGGCCTGCTCCAGCGAGAAGCCGAGCGCCTTGCCGACCTCGCGCGCCGCCGAACGGTCGCGATAGGTGATGACGTTCGCGGTCATGGCCGAACCGTGCACGCCGTATGTTTTGTAGACGTGCTGGATGACGCGCTCGCGTTGATCGCCCGAGGGGAGGTCGAGGTCGATGTCCGGCCATTCGCCGCGCTCCTCGGAGAGAAACCGCTCGAACAGCAACTCCATCGAAACGGGATCGACCGCCGTGATTCCGAGCGCGTAACAGACGGCGCTGTTGGCCGCCGAGCCGCGCCCCTGCACGAGGATCTTCTCGCGCTGGCAGAACTGAACGATGTCCCAGACGATGAGGAAGTAGCCGGCCAGGTCGAGCTTCTCGATCGTGGCCAGCTCTTTCTCGATCTGCGCCTGCGCTTTGGCAGTGAGCGGCCGGAAGCGCATCGTGGCGCCGTTCCAGGCGATCTTGCGGAGGAACGAATTCGCCGATTCGCCGGGGGGCAGCGGGTAGTCGGGAAAACGATAGCCGAGGTTTGCCAGCGTGAAGTCGAGCGTATTGGCGAGTTGCCAGGCGCCGTCGAGCGCCTCGGGCAGGTCGGCGAAAAGCGCCGCCATCTCGCCGGCATCCTTGATGTGCCGCTCGCGGTTGACGCCGAGCAGCCGGCCGGCGTTGTCGACATTGCGCCCTTCGCGGATGCAGGTGACGATGTCGTGCAGCTCTTTGTCCTCGGCACGCGCATAGCGGACGCCATTCGTGGCAATGAGCGGCAGACGGAAACGGCGGGCCAGATCGACGAGAGCGATGTTGCGATGCTCTTCGTCGCGGCGATGATGCCGTTGCAGTTCGATATGCGTGCGCCCGCTGAAGATGCCGCTGATCCTGTGCAGCGCCGTCTCCGCCTCGGTGATCCCGCCTTTGCGCAGTGCATGCACAAGCGGCCCTTCGTCACCGCCGGTGATGCAGTGCAGTCCGCCGGCGTGCTTCGCGATGAGGTCCCAGGTGAACCGCGCTTCCCCCTTCGGCCGGCCGAGCGCGCCGGCCGTGAGGAGCTTGCAGAGATTGCGATAGCCGTCATGGCTTTCGACGAGGAGCGTAAGCCGCATCTCCCGCGCGTTCGACCGCGCCGCATCCATCGTCGTAAGCGTCAGTCCCTTCACCGGTACGTCGTTGTCGACGACAACCTCGGCGCCGACGATGGCCCGCACGCCCGTTTTCTTCGCCGCCCCATAAAACCGCGGCGCACCGTAGACGCCATTGGTATCGATCAACGCCATCGCCGGAATGTCTTTCTGTGCGGCGGTGTGAATGAGGTCCTCGGGGAGGCTCGCGCCGTCGAGGAAGGAAAAGGCGGAGGCGGTCCGCAGTTCGGCGTAGGGGCGTTTTGCTTTAACGAGACGAAGCCGATCCGCAGATGACGCAGATCGACGCAGATGGGGATGCCTTTTATCCGTATTCATCTGCGTCATCTGCGGATCAATCACTTCGGCAGATTCGCGTTCCGAATGATCGCCGACAGCGAGGCCACGATCTCCCGCGCCTCCTTCGTCAGCGGAGCCAGCCGCGGAGACTTGATCGTTTTGGTTGCATCGAGGAGCCGTAGCCAGTAGAGCGTCTTGCGGGCTTCGCGGAGAGAGACGCGGCAGCGGGCGATGAAGTCCGCTTTGTCGTGGAACGATTCCGCCTCCTCGAGAATGGATCCGATCGAGAGGCCGAAGCGTAGCAGCTCGCTCAGCAGTGGCGCAGCCACTTTGCTCGTCGTCGTCATCCGGTGAAGCCGCACCAGGCTGCACGCAAAATCGAACGCACGTCCATGGATGTCTTTCATTCGCTCACCTACATTTCGTATCGGGCATCGACGAACCACTCCGCGGCGCTGCCGCGGAAGACGCGATAAACGCCGCCGCGCTCGAGCTCGACGTCCCAGTACTCCCGGATGTCGGGCCGGTCGCTCCACCACCCTTCCTCCACCCGCCACGGACCGGAACAGATGCGGACCGTCCCGGCGATCTCGACCTTTCCGCCGGCTTCGACGCGGGGACGGGAGTCGGGAGCCGGGGGGCGGGTGTCGGAGATGACGTCCGCAAGACTTCGGATCGTGGCGATCTGCACGTCATCGCCTTGTGCCTCCCTCGTAGTCACTTCGATCGGGATCGGCGGGCGGAACGTCCGGACGGCCAGGAGACCGCGGGCGCGTGCCGGAGTGCGCCGCAAATCGGGCGGCGGGGGAGGGGAAAAGAGATTGATCGCGTAGCGTTCGGGGAGATGGCCGTCGACAGTCATCGGCATTCCGACGCGGCCGTCGCCAAGGATCGAGATCAGCTTGGCGATTGTCGTGGCCAGCGTTTCCGGCGAGACGGCGCTCGGGCCGAAGAGCGAGAGCTGCGCGCGCCGCGGGCGGTCGGGATGGGCGACGAAAGAGAAGCCGGCCACCGGCGCGCCGGGCGGCGTCTTCTCCAGATCGAGGCGCATCAGTGTCAGCATCGTTTTCACGTCGCGTGTCGGCGCGGGGAGATCGATGCCGCGGGCGTCGTACCCATCGGGATCGAGAGTCAGCGTGAACTCCAGACGCTTGCAGGCGAAGCCCTGAATCTCCATCCGTTTCGACAGGCGATCCAGCGCGGCATTGGCGATGAAAAGGAACGGCTCGAGGGCGACCAGTGGCCACTCCAGCTCCATCCCTTCGCGAAACTCCGACGGCAGCGG
>Ga0210402_10000070_pt1 | contig 106754 bp, 94 predicted proteins | sample IncBWC7MmetaG_FD_161055 | JGI IMG/M metagenome (GOLD analysis project Ga0210402, IMG submission 161055) | Forest soil microbial communities from Barre Woods Harvard Forest LTER site, Petersham, Massachusetts, United States - Inc-BW-C-7-M | ecosystem: Environmental > Terrestrial > Soil >...
CATCCGAAGTCAAGAAGGCAACTGGCGAGATCGGCCAGCAGATCAACGGCATTCAGACGGCGACGCATGAGTCGGTGGCAGCCATCAAGGGGATCAGCGGCACCATCGAGAGATTGTCGGAGATTTCATCGGCGATCGCGGCTGCGGTGGAAGAGCAAGGTGCTGCCGCACAGGGGATAGCCCGTAGCGTGCAGCAGGTGGCGGGGGGCACGCAACATGTTTCCTCCAACATCGCCGACGTGCAAAGCGGCGCCACCGAGACCGGTTCGGCATCCTCGCAGCTTCTTGCCGCGGCCCGCTCGCTTTCCGGCGACAGCAATCGCCTCAAACTCGAGGTCGGAAAGTTCCTCAACTCGGTAAGGGCGGCGTAAGGCAGAGATTCTGGACCGCTGAGGTATCATCCGCTCGGGATCGCAATCCCTCCCCATCTGATCACGATGCGGATAAAGTTTGCTGTGCGATGTTCATGCCCTCTCGAAGTCGGCGAGAACTGATCGACCACGTTGGTCAGTCGCTCGCGCCCCCGTGCGGCTGCATACAACATAAAGTTGTGCTAACGACTCTGTGATACTTATAGGCTAAAAAATTAACCAAATCTTGAAAGGGCAAAAGGTACCGCTTGAAACGCGACGCAGATCGTCCTCGAGCGGCACTCCGGAAGCCAAATCACGCGGATGCTCCTTGTTGGGGCCTTGGTGGTCGCAAGAAAGCATTGAAAGGCTTCGGCCGCTTCGACAAGGATCGACGCAATGTCCCTTCTCAACCTCAGGATTCGCGGCCGGCTCTATATCGGGTTCGGCGCCCTCGTCTTGTTTGGCCTCACCCTCGCGGCTTTCGCCGCATGGCAGTTGGGTGAAATTCGCACGCAGGTCGCGGCGTTGACGCTGCAGTCGACCAACACAATCCGGGTCGAGCAAATCGCGACCGAGCTTCAGGCGGTCCGGCGCGCCATTCTGCGCTATGTGTTCGATCACGACGACAAGGCCCTTGCCGAAGCCGAAACGCGGCTGACAACAACTTCCGAGCTTCTTGACGCTGCTGGAAAGACATCGGATTCCGATGAATGGCGAGCTGCTTTCAAAGGAGTCGCCAACGCCGTTGAAGAGATCAAGAAGAAGCGAGTTGCTCTTGTAGATGCCGTCAAGCAGATGATTGCCGGTCGTGACGTGCTGTTCACCGATGGCGATCAGATGGCGGAGAGCGTCCAGAAATTCGTCGACGCTGCAAGCGATACCGAATTCGCCCACGCGGCAAACTCGCTCGAGAGCAAGGTTCTTCTGGTCAGGGTGGCGAACTGGCGCTTCCTGGCGACGCGCGATCCGAAAGGTCCAGCCAACTTCAAAACCGCCGTCGGCAAGGCTCAGCAGCGGATCGCTGATCTGGAAAAGGCCAATCTGCCGCAAAACCTTGCCTCGCTGCTGGCGCCAGTCAAGGCGGGAGTCGCCAAATACTCCGAGGCGTTTGAAAAAACGTCCACCAACCTTCTGCTCGGTGACGAGCTCTACAACAAGGGGCTTGTGCCCGTCACGGTCAGCTCGATTGAACGACTTGATGGCGTAAAGGAATCGATCGGGCAGGCATTCAGAAAGACAGCAACCGAGACCGATGGCCGCATTGCGACCACCGTCACGGTCCAGGAAATCGTGACCGGAGCCGCGGCGCTGCTCGGTCTGGTCATTGCCTTCCTGATCGCACGCAGCATCATCAGCCCATTGTCCGGCTTGACTTCCGGAATGAAAGAACTGGCCAGCGGGAATTTCAGCGTGGTGCTTCCCGGCCTGTCCCGCAAGGATGAAGTCGGCGACATGGCGCAGGCCGTCGAGACCTTCAAGGTGAAGGCCGAGGAGAAGGCGCGCATCGAGGCGGAAGCAAAGGCCACTCAGGATCAATTGGCAGCGCGGCAACGCAAGGCCGATATGATCAGGCTTGCGGATGATTTCGAAGCCGCCGTCGGCGAAATTATCGAAACCGTGTCGTCGGCCTCGACGGAACTCGAAGCATCCGCCACAGCGCTCACCTCGACTACGGTGCGCTCGCAGGAACTCGCAACCAAGGTGGCGGGCGCCTCGGAAGAGGCCTCCGCCAATGTGCAGTCGGTGGCCTCGGCGACGGAAGAATTGAGTTCGTCGGTCCAGGAGATCGGACGCCAGGTCCAGGAGTCGGCGCGTATGGCCAGTGAGGCGGTCGGGCAGACGCGCCGGACCAATGACCGTGTTAGCGAACTTTCCAAAGCTGCTGGCCGCATCGGCGACGTGGTCGAGCTGATCAATCAATGCCACCATCGAGGCGGCGCGCGCCGGCGAGGCGGGTCGCGGCTTTGCGGTCGTCGCATCCGAAGTCAAGGCTCTCGCCGAGCAGACCGCGAAGGCGACCGGCGAGATCGGGCAGCAGATCAGTGGCATTCAGGAAGCGACGCAAGAGTCGGTGGCTGCGATCAAGGGGATCAGCGGCACCATCGAGAGATTGTCGGAGATTTCCTCGGCGATCGCGGCTGCGGTGGAAGAGCAGGGGGTGGCAACTCAGGAAATCTCTCGTAATGTGCAGCAGGCGGCGCGGGGCACGCAGCAGGTTTCATCCAACATCACCGAAGTGGAACGCGGTGCTAGCGAGACCGGTTCGGCCTCCTCGCAGGTTCTCTCGGCAGCGCAGTCGCTAGCCGGCGACAGCAGCCGCCTCAAGCTCGAAGTCGGCAAGTTCCTCTCCGGTGTGCGGGCGGCGTGAAGGCAATCTGAGAAGAATCAGACGCGATCTTCTGTTTTCAGAACGAAACCGACTGCGGCGCCAGATCAGGCGCTTGCGCCTGGTTGCGTGACCGGCGCCTGCGCCGCGGGCGGCTTTTGCCTGCGAAAAAGAACGCGCTGGTAGAACCAGCCGATGGCTACCAGCACCAGCCCAAGACAAATGAACGACAGCGCGCGATAAACCCCCGTGAGTGTCGACATGTCGACCATGAACGCCTTGAGGATCGTCAGCGCAATGACCGCCGCGGAGGCAAGCCGCGCGCGCAGTGAATCGACCGCAATGCCGATGCCGAGCAAGGCAACGCCGAACGCGAGCCAAGCGATCGAATAGGTGTACTGTTCGGCACCGGTGGTCTCCCCGCGCGTCAGCACCGGGCCGTGATAAAGCCTTCGGATCTCAAACGTGACATAGGTGAGAGCGAGCACGAGCGCAAACGCGGCGATGGTGTTGGCATAAGCGACAGGCCGACGTCCCGCCACGGCGTAGGACAACAAGAGCGCGAGCAGCGCAGGCAGCGCGTAAGCCAGCAGAAGAAGGTTGATGAAGACGCCGCCGACGTCGGTTGGCCAGAGCATCGGCGATTCCAGCAACATCAGCCCGAATATCGTGACAAGTCCGGCGTAGACCGTGAGCACCATCGCGCCGACATTGTGGATCAGGCTGTGGCTTCGGACGCGCAGTCTTTCCAGTCCGATAGCCATGGCGAGCGTGGCGCAGACCTGCAGCGCGAATTCCGTGAGCGAGGTAGTGGCGCGATAAATGTCGCCGCCGTTGACCGCGTGGCGAATCTCGGTGAACACCAGCAATACCGTGAACAGGATCGCCGCCGCCTCGACCGCGCGCAATGGGGCATCGTCGGCGCGACGGCGCAGGAAATGGCTGGCGGTCCAGAACGAGACGGCCGGAACACCGTAACCCCACAACAGCCAGTTGAAAATCGGCGTCGTGCCGATCGCATCGCCGACGATCCGCGGTTCCCAGGCGATGCGCAACACCACATTCCCGCCAGAATGGCCGCCAGCGATCGCAGGAACGGAATTGGCCGCTGCATCGAGATCCAGGCCGTTCCCATCGACATCAGCGCGAGCGCGATGGTGAGCCAGCCTTTTTCGAGAGCGAAGGTCAGCGCCAGCGCCAATGCCGCGAGCGTGCCGGTGGCAAACAGCGCAACCGAGATCGCAAGGCCCGGCCGGCTTTCGCGTCTGGCCAGGAATTCGGTCGCCGCCGCAAAGGCGGCAGCCAACAGGACCGCCAGAATCGCAAACGGTATCGATCGATCGAGATGCCCGATACGGGCGTAGAGCGCGATCAACAGCGTCAGCGGTACGAATACGCCCGCCGCCGACCACACCACCGGGACGATGGCGCTGACCGAGCGGCCCTGCGCCCTGAAACCGGCGGTGCCGAAGGCGGCGGCAAAGATCGCGGCTGCGGCAAGATGCAGGGATACCGAACCTTCGATGGCGGCGGGTCCTCCCATGCCGGGCAGCGGTCCGCCGGGCACCACCGTCAAGTCCGGATTGGCACGCACCGCCCACTCGGCGAAGACGATGAAGACGAAAACGGCGGCAAAAGCGACGGCACCGGTGGCGGCACGTGCGAACCACGCCACGAACAGGGCAGCGGCGACGAGGATGGCGAATACGATGAGGCTTGCATCAGCATGGGAACTCACGAGCACCAGTATGGTAGCGCCGAGCAGATACGCGGCCAACGATCCCGACGAGATCGGCTCAATATGGCCTTCGTCGGAAGCCGGCCCGAACATGAAGCCACACACCACCAGTAACGCCGCAAGCACGAATCCGGAGAGGACGTGGAACGCATACGGCCCCACCACCGGCGGATCGAATTTCAGGAAGGGCAGGGTCCAGAGCAGCGCGAACACGATGGTGCTCACCGCAAGCCAGCGCCACAGCCTGATCCGCGCCAGGCCGAATGCCGCCGCGGTTACGATGGCGAGGTAGACGTACAGCGACCAGAAATCAGGTTTTTCCGAAGAAACCAGGACAGGGGTGGCGAAGGCGCCGACCACGCCGAGACCGGCCAGCACGGGCCCATGCAGCAAAGCCGCGGCCAGCGTGCCGAGCGCGACCAGGCCAAGCAGGATGAAGGCGGTCGCGGGCGACAGGAAGTCGTACAGCGCATAAGCGGCATAAGCGGTCGCAAAGGCAACCGCGGTCCCGGCCGCGGTGAGGATGGCAGGAATGTTGGCGATCGGCAGGATCTCGATCTCGGAGGTGTTCTCCCTGTGCCGCGTCCATTCGCCTGCCGCCAGCAGGGCAAGCGCAAACACCGCGCCGAGCACTATCCGCACGCCCGGCCCAAGCAGTCCGGCATCGATGGAGTAGCGGACGAGGAAGAAGCCGCCGAGCGCCAAGGTCACGCCGCCGAGCCAGACGACCCAACGGGTGCCGACGCGCTCCTCGAGCCCGGGCGATGCGCCCGCGTCGGGCGGGGGTGAAGCGGCCGCAACACCGGCCGTATCGTGCAGTGGCCGGGACTCTGGCTCGCCAGCAGCCGTGGTCGGTTCGCTCGCTATTGCCGGCTGCCCGACCGGCATACCGGGTGGTGAGGTTGCGAGCGTTTGCTCAAGCGGGGCGAGGGGAGGAGTCGCTGGCCCCGCCTTCAGCGCGACCGCTTCGAGCGCATCCAACCGCGCCCGCAGCGCAGCGGTCTGATTGAATGCCTTGCGCGCGAGGATCAGCGCAACGGCCGCGACCAGGAGCGCAAAGAAGACGATCATCTAGTGTCCCGATTCCGACGTTCGTATCCCTTCGCGGCGTGCTCGTTTACGAACGTCGGAATCGAAGGGACACTAGCAAATCCATGTTTCTAGTGGTCCAATTCCAACATTCGCATCCTATCTCGGCAGGCAATCTTGCGAATGTTGAAATTCATGGACCACTAGCAAATATCAGTTTCTAGTGGAGTTTTGGATTTGACATTCGCTTTTCGAACTCATGGTTGGTACCGTCGCGAATGTCAAATCCACTCCACTAGTGTGGCTTTTGGTTCAGAAGTCCGCATGACGAACTCGCGGCAGCAATGATACGGACTTCTGAACCGCCACACTAGTGCGGCGAATTTGAAGTTCCTATCGGTATCGCGGCAAGTTCGTGATAGGAACTTCAAATTCAAGCCGCACTAGAATCAACAAGTCGCTAGAGCTCCTTTGATTCCGAAGTTCGCATCAGAGGTCGCCGTGATAGCTTGCGAACTTCGGAATCGGAGCTCTAGCATCCGGGCGACGCGCCGGTCGTCGGGGCTTCGCGATTCCAACGAATCGCCTCCCAAGGTTCGTCGCGCTACTGAGTGTGACTTATCGCGCCCAAAGTTCAAACAGGAAGGTAGGGTTTTTGCGTCGCGGCGGTCGTGGCGATCGCCTGAGGGCTAAGGAATCATTCGAGATCGATGCGGAAAGGCCTGCCTTCCACGGTCATGCTGCCCGGACCCATCTCATCGAGCGCGCGCAGCATTCGGCCCTCGCGCCCAAGTGCCTTGTCGGCCAGGCGTACGATCAGCCGGTTCGGCGAGGCGATCGGGGAGGCCTCCCGTATCTGTCTGGCGATCGCGATTTCATCGCGACGCGGGTTGAGCGCGCAAGCCGCGGCAAAGGCGCTCGCGGTGGAGCGGCTGATGCCGGCATAGCAATGGACAACCAGCGGCGCGTTGCGGTCCCAGCTGCGGACGAATTGAAGCACCTGCTCGATGTGCGATTCGGAAGGCGCGACAAAGCCCTCGAGCTCCTCGGTGATATCGTCCATCTGTACTTTCAGATGGTTTGCGGCGAGCACGGAAGCCGGCCGCTGCACCTGATCGACATTGGCCATGACGGTCAGGATGTGACTGGCGCCGACGGCTCGGACGGTTTCGGGGAGCGCTGCGAGCGAGCAGACGTGAATCATGGTTGTTCCTTACACCAGTGGAGTGGATTTGACATTCGCTACCCACCTGGCCGCAAACTCAACAAAGCGAATGTCAAATCCAAAACTCCACTAGTGCGGCGAATTTGAAGTTCCTATCGGTATCGCGGCAAGTTCGTGATAGGAACTTCAAATTCAAAGCCGCACTAGAATCAACAAGTTGCTAGAGCTCCTTTGATTCCGAAGTTCGCATCAAAGGTCGCCGCAATAGCTTGCGAACTTCGGAATCGGAGCTCTAGAGTCCTATATTTGCTGGTGGTCCTTTGATTCTAACATTCGCAGAGGTGCCTCCTGAGACGGGATGCGAATGTTAGAATCGGACCACTAGCCGGCCAGTTATACGCCTTTCATGCGTGCAATGTCTTGAACCTTGCCAGGAACCGCTTCTCGGCCTTGGCTGCGCTCCAGGGCGTCAAATAGTCCTGTCGGGTCGAGGCCGGCAGATCGGGATCGCGGCCGAACAGGCGCCTGGCTTCGGTCGGAGCAAAGCCCGCAAGTTCGGTGGCTTCGAGGTAGGCAGCACCCTTGTCTGCAGCTTTGATCTGATGCTCGATCTCCGGCGACAATAGGGCGGGAAGTCCAAAGCGGATGTGTATCGCCGAAAGCAGCCGCTTTTCGACCGCCTTGTAGTCGCCGCCGAGCACGGCCTTGAACGGCGAGATCATGTCGCCGATGACATATTCCGGCGCGTCGTGCAGCAGCGCGGCAAGTCGGCACTTGACATCGAGGCGCGGCGTTTGCTCACGCATGATGGCCTCGACCAGCAAGGTGTGTTGCGCGACCGAAAAGATGTGCGCGCCGCTGGTCTGCCCATTCCAGCGCGCCACCCGCGCCAGGCCATGGGCAATGTCGGCGATTTCGATATCCAGCGGCGAGGGGTCCATGAGGTCGAGCCGCCGTCCTGACAACATCCGCTGCCAGACGCGGCTATCGATCCTGGCTGCGGGCAATTTTTCCGCCGTCATCTGACTTTGAGGTGAGGGCTGCGGCGTTTTCCACCGCAACTCTCATGGCAGAAGCAGGTGACCAGATGATCGTTCACGATTCCGGTCGCCTGCATGAAGGCATAAACGATCGTCGGGCCGACGAACTTGAAACCACGCGAGGAGAGCTCCTTTGATATCTTTACCGAAAGCGGGGTCGAGGCGGGAACGCTGGCAATGGTCTTGAACTGATTGACCTTCGGCTTGCCATCGACGAAATCCCACAACAATTTCGAGAAGCCGGGGCCGTCATCCATGATCTTCAAATAGGATTTCGCGCTTTCGATGGTACCGTCGATCTTGGCGCGATTGCGAACGATACCGGTATCGTTCATCAGCGCGTGGATTTTTTTCGCGTTGTAGCGCGCAATCTTCTCGGGCTGGAAATCATCGAAGGCTTTGCGAAAATTGTCGCGCTTGCGCAAAATCGTGATCCAGGAAAGCCCGGCCTGAAAACCGTCGAGGATGAGTTTTTCATAGAGCGCACGGTCGTCGAATTCCGGCACGCCCCATTCGTTGTCGTGATAGGCGACGTAAAGCGGATCTTCGCCCGGCCAGGGACAACGTGTCAGGCCATCGGCATGCAGGCGCGCCCTTTTCGTCATGCCACGGTCTGCCTTGGCGGTGACTGCACCTCGTCCGGATCGGCGAGGCGGATCGCAAGACCACCCGATGTCAGCGGCGTGCCGCCTGCAAGCGCGTCGGCGGCGCGATCGAGTCTGATCAGGGCAAGACCATGAGCGCCTGCCGTCGACCCCACGGTGCCAATCGGTTTGTCGCCGGCAAGGATCGCAGCACCTGGCTCCGGTGCCGGGCCGTCCAGGATGATGCGCACCGTTCGCGTGCGCGCTGTGCCGCGATGCTGCATCCGTGAGACGACCTCCTGGCCGACATAACAACCCTTGTCGAAGTCGACGCCGTGCAGGCGGTCCATGTTGGTTTCGTGCGGAAATGCATCGCCATAGATGAAATCCAGCCCTCCGCGCGGGGCTCCCGACTCTATGCGATGGGTTTCATAGGCAGCCGCATCGACCGTTTCGGCGCCGATCAGATCTGCGGCCCTTGGTGCAAGCTCTTCGGGAACGAGAATTCGCCAGCCGAGCGCTGCGTTGCGCGGATCGACAAATGCAAGGTCCGGCGTCGCCGCAAGTTCGCCATCCCATGCCGCGAGTACGCCGAGGCTGTCGGAGAGGTTTTCGACGTCGACCTTGGCGCGCAGCTTGTAGAAGCGCAGCTTGTCGGCAAGGGCCTGCGCCAGTGGGCGCGGACAATCGAACAGGAAGCCGCCGCCATGGCCGGCAGGCGCCTCGGTGATGAGAAAATCAACCGTGATCTTGCCCTGCGGCGTGAGCAATGCCCCGAACCGCCCCAATCCCGGGTGCAGCAGGCTCACATCCGTGGTGACCAGACCGTTGAGAAAATTACGGGCCTCGCTGCCGCTGACCTTGACCACGCCACGGTCGGGTAGGAAAGCTGCTTTCATGCCGGGTTCTCTTGCCAGGTTTTTTGCCAAATTGTCTTGCCAGCCATTTTGCAAATTCTGTTGCCGGGGGTCGAGTTTGCTGCGCCAGTTTCCTGGGGAAACAGGGGTGCCGCATATCACAACAGAAGGTAAGGCGCTAAGGTGCTCCGAACAAGACCTGCGGCAACGCCAAGCTGTGTGAGACAGGTAGCAGGAACAAGGCAGAAACGCCGAGGGTCGACACCAAGTTGTAACCATGACTCACCGATTTGACACCATTCTGAAATCCGGCACCGTGGTCAATCAGGACGGCGAGGGCGTGCGCGACGTCGCGATCGCAGGTGGCCGCATCGCCGAGATCGGCGGGCTTGGAAACGCATCGGCCGCCGAGGTGATCGACTGCAAGGGGCTGCACATCCTGCCGGGCGTGATCGACACGCAGGTGCATTTTCGCGAACCGGGTCTCACCCACAAGGAGGATCTGGAAACCGGTTCGCGCAGCGCGGTGATGGGTGGCGTGACGGCGGTATTCGAAATGCCGAACACCGATCCCCTGACCGTCACCGAGCAGGCTTTCGCCGACAAGGTGAAGCGCGGCCGCCACCGCATGCATTGCGATTTTGCCTTCTTCATCGGTGGCACCCGCGAGAATGTCGCCGATCTGCCTGAGCTGGAACGGGCGCCCGGCTGTGCCGGCGTCAAGGTGTTCATCGGCTCCTCGACCGGCGCGTTGCTGGTGGAGGATGATGAAAGCCTGCGCCGGATTTTTGCGGTGATCCGCCGCCGCGCCGCGTTTCATGCCGAGGATGAATATCGCCTCAACGAACGCAAGCCGTTGCGCGTGGAAGATGATCCACGTTCGCACCCGGTCTGGCGCGACGAGATCGCGGCGCTGATGGCGACGCAGCGTCTGGTCAAGCTTGCGCACGAAACTTCAAAGCGCATCCACGTGCTGCATATCTCGACCAAGCAGGAGATCGAGTTCCTTCGGGATCACAAGGATGTCGCCACCTGCGAGGCGACGCCGCATCACCTGACGCTGGCGGCGCCGGAATGTTACGAGCACCTGGGGACCCGCGCGCAGATGAACCCGCCGGTGCGTTCGGCCGATCACCGCGAAGGCATCTGGCGCGGCATCGAGCAGGGCATCGTCGACGTGCTCGGCTCCGATCACGCGCCGCATTCGCTCGAGGAGAAGAACAAGACCTATCCCTCGTCTCCGTCGGGCATGACCGGGGTGCAGACGCTGGTGCCGGTCATGCTCGATCACGTCAATGCCGGGAGATTGTCGCTTGCGCGCTTCGTCGATCTGACAAGTGCGGGTCCATCGCGGATCTACAACATCGCCTGCAAGGGCAGGATCGCGGCGGGCTACGATGCCGATTTCACCGTCGTCGATTTGAAGCGCAGCGAGGTCATCACCAACAAATGGGTGGCCTCGCGCGCGGGCTGGACGCCTTATGACGGCCTGCGCGTGACCGGCTGGCCGGTCGGCACCTTTGTGCGCGGCAAGCGAGTGATGTGGCAAGGCGAGATCATGGCGCCATCGACCGGCGAGCCGGTACGTTTTCTCGAAACGCTGCGCGCCTAAAGGTTCTGCTTCGAAAACTACTGCTTTGCCAGTCCGGTCGAGAACTCGCCGTTGCGGACGCGGGCGGGAAGGCCTTCGACGAATTTGGCCACCGCGTCCTCGCCGTAGGTTCTGACCAGTTCGGCGAATGCCGCAAACAGGCTCGCCTGCGCCAGGCAATCGCCGTCGACGCCATCGTGCCGTGCTTCCGCCCAGGCTTCGTTGAGATAGCCGAGCGCCGCCTGTTTCTGTTCCTGATCGGGCAGCAGACCGCGAGCGAATGTAAGGGACGCTGGATGGTTCATGAAACTCAACGGGTTCTCTGCGCGGGCGAGGCGCGCGGCGGATCAGGAAACTCAAATCCTTTAGCATGCCGCGCGAAGCCGCCTAGCCACTTCTTTAGGAAAGGTTAACGGAGGCGCAGCAAGCCGAACGATTTCCCGAAATCCGGAATTCTGGAAAACAAGCCAGACCGGGAATCCGATGAAAGTCGGGTCTTATCTCTTCGCCTTATCCCCAACAGCAGACATAGGATTCGCCGGCTGCAAGTTCGCCCCGGCGCGACAAAAATTGATCCGCATCAATTGCACGAGCGATTTTTCGCGGAGTGTGTTGGTGCGCTTCGCCAATCGCTCCGTTTCGCGCTTGCGCTCCAGAAAGAGCGAAATTGCACGGATCGGCACATGGGCGAACCTCGCAACCGCGTCGTTCAACTGAGCCGCTTCGGCGGCCCCGAACGCCCCAACGGGCAAAGCGAAGCGTTCCCTCGCACGACATGGTACGGATACCTGCGCGAGTTTCGCTAGAACTGCCAGTGCGCGCGGCCGGCAAAGACGTGCACCGGGCCGCGGTCGGCGTTGTAGGCGGGGTTGGCGATGAATTGATAGTCGAACGTCAGCCGGGTCGAAGCCGCCACTGCGTAGCTGTAATAGGCCTCGAGGATTTTCTCGGTCCGGTAGTTCGGCAACTGGCCGTCGCCGACGAGGATGCCGAGCCCGCCGGCGTTGAGGAACGCGATATGGGCCGGACTGATGCCGTTGACGACACCGGCGATGCCGACCGCATCGTCCGGCCTTCCCCATGACTTGCCATTGATCGAGACGCCGCCGGAGACGGTGCGGTCGACGTCAGTAAAATCCCAGGGCTCGATGTTGCCGTCGGCCCAGCCGGCGCGGAGGAATGCACCCAGCGTATCTGTCACTTGCTGCTCGACATTGAGGCTGACGCCGGGCCGGCTGGTGTAAGAGCGCACCGCGTTGATGTCGGCGGGCATTCCCGTGATCTGGGCGAGCGCGACCGCGTTGGTGAAATCGCCGGCGCTCCCACGGCTCAGGAATCCAGTGAGCTTGATCTTGCCCGGCTGGCCCCACAATTCGTGCCTCTCCTCGATCTCACCGACCATCTGGAATTGCTGGAAAGTCGGATCGAGCACGCCACCCAACGGGCTCATTCCGCCCGCAGGCGTTACGGAAAGATCAAACACGCCGGCGCGCAAGGTCCAGCGTCCGGTGTACCATTCGGCGGCGGCACCGTAGGTATAGCCCCAGCCGTCGCCGGCGTAGTCGAAGGTGCCGGCGTTGATTACAGACCAATTGAGGAAATCGGATTTCGGATTGTTGGCATAGCGGTTGGTATCGAAGATATCGATGATGCCGAAACGGCCAACCGTCAGGACCAGACGGTCGGTCGAGCGTGTTCCCTTGAACTGATAGAAATCGTCGGGCACCTCTTCGGTCTCGCCGCCGAGATTGATGGTCTGGCGCAGGAACGCGCGCTGCACACGCGCATAGGGCGTGGACGAGCCGAGCTTGTAGGCCTCTGCGCTCGGAAAGCCGGCCGCGCCGTGGGTGTTGTTGAAACCGAAGCCCTGGTCGATTTCCGGATTGGCCCAGAACTCGGCACCTTGCCAGAGCTTGACGCCGGTTGAGAGCGTGAGGTCAAAGGTCTGCTTCGTTTGCGCGCCCCCGGAGAGGCTGTTCGTCCCTTCGAAGGGAGAACGGAAGGCGGGATACGCCTGCTGGACGTAGGTCGCCTGTCCGTGCACGGCGAAGATGTCGACCGGCGGAACGAATCGCGAGGGCGCGAAGGCGGCCGGGCGCGACGGATCGTCGAAGCGATAGTTCAGGCCGAGGCGAAGCTGGTGCTCCAAGAAATCGGAGCTGACATGCTGTCCGGACAGCGGAAAGCTTCCGCTCGCCGAGGGAAAACCCGTCCACAGATATTCGCCACGAACGGTCCAGTGCGGCGCGATCGGCGTCTCGAAGCCGGCGCCCGCGGCCCAGCCGAAGCGCCAGAGGAAGCGATCCTCGGCGTTGCCGGTCGCAATTTGTGTGAGGGTCTGCTGATTGTAGGTCCAGGCCAGGCCGCCGGTGGCGTAGAACAGCCAATGTCCGGGCGCGTAACCGATGCGGCCGCGCAGCGTGCCCGATGACAGCACGGTCTCGCTGAACGTACCGGCGCCGAATGTCGGCGACGTAAAGTTCGACATGCCGCCGATGGTCAGGCCGGTGACGGGGTCGGGAAAAGTGGGAAAGGAGCCGTCGGCTTCGATACCGAGCACTACCCGATTCCTGAGCATCCAGTTGTAGCCGGCCTGCACGCCCTCGAACCAACTGCCGCTTTCCCTGAAGGCATTGGGTGATTGATAAAGCCCGAACGAGCCCGCGACCGGCGCGCCACCGCCAAGCGGGGCCAGAGTCCAGTCCGAATGCCCGGCCGCGAGTCCAATATTTCCGCCGACATAGAAGCCGGTCCAGTCATAGCCGACTGCAGCGGGCTGAGCCTTGACGTAAACTGCGGGTGGAAGATCGCCGGCAAAACTGTTGCCCGCAAACAGCGCCATGGCGGCCGCACAGGACGCGCGTAACGCGTATCTCCGGCAAACCGATTCGACAATTTGAACACATGCAGCCAAGGCGGCCCTCTATCCGCTGAACAAATTCGCATTGTCATCGCAGCGAAAGAACCGCCTCAGGCGCGCGCGCCGCACGCCGGATGGATGACTGTCCAGGTCGGTCTCCTGACTAGCGGGTCGATGCCCTTTTCCGCCTTCCCGGGCCCAAAAAGCTCAGTGGCACCATGGAAAAGAGCTATCCGCTTACAGTTGCGGGCGCAGTTGCGGATTCGGCCCTGGCATTCGCGCAAAGCCTCACCGCATTCCCTTGCTGCCGATCTTTCGATCGGCGCACCTGAACGCTGCCATGATGGCTGCCACGCTCAAGATGTCAATGCGGCAGGAAGTCTTGCTGATTTAGAAAGCATTCAAGCCGAAAGATTCGGATACCCCTCGAAGGTTGAGGTCGAACGCGGAATACGTTGGCTAGTTGGCATAGCGCGCGGTCAGATCGCGCGAGATCTTCGAGCCCTCTTCGATGTACCGGCGGATCGCAACGGCAGCCGCCGGCGTGCAGCTGCGGTAGGTCTGCTGGAAACCGTTATAGCCGCGGTTGAAGCCGGCAATCATGCGGGCGCGTCTTTCGCCGGAAGGGGTTTCGGCATCGATCAGCGCCTGCATTTCGTTGCGCCATTTGCCGCCTTCGTTGCTGCCGCAAATGCCTCGCAGATAGTGCAGGGTTCCGAGAATTTCGGCGAGCCGCTGCAGATCATTGTCGAAGGGCGCGGGCGCATCCTGTGCCCGCAGCGGGGCGCACAGGCACGAAAGGACGATCAGGGCGGCGAGAAAATGCTTTGACATGAAGGGGTCCAAACAACCCCATATGCCTTCTCAATGCGCTGGAAGCAAGGCATCGGACAGGCCTTGTGCCGACGCTATTTCGGCCCCAACAGGCGCCGGGCCGACGCAATGACCTCTTCAAGGCCGCCCGTGATCTTGAGCCCGCCAAGTTCATCCGGCTCGAGCCATTTGTGGTCGTCGAGTTCGTCGTTGAGCACCACCTCGCCAGCGATCCAGCGCGTGGCAAACGACATGATCAGGTAATGTCCGCCACCCGGAACCGCCGGCACGACTTCGCGCCAGCCGGCGAGACCGACGATTTCGACCTTCAGTCCGGTTTCCTCCTTGACCTCGCGCTGCAGGGCGGTGTGCAGGGTTTCGCCAAATTCGACACGGCCGCCCGGCAGCGAATAGAAGCCCCTGGCGGGCGATCGCGCGCGGCGCACCAGCAGGACCTTGCGATCGCGGAAAATCGCCGCACTGACGGCAAGCTGCGGATGGGACGGGTGCAAGGGCGACGTCACGGCATGATCCCGAAAAGTGTGAAGCGGTTTTCGGATGAGATCATGCCTGAAGACGCATGATTTCCGAAAAGTGTGAAGCGGTTTTCGGTCGCGACAAGGAGCGTTTGCGGGGAGAACATGCCAGAGAGATCGTTTCAGGTCTAACGCGATGCCTCGAACAGGCAAGGTCCGTCATCGGGACATGATGTATTCGACGTCGGATTCGACGCCGCCGTTGATGATGGCGCCTGCCTGCATCACCAGCGGCTTGACCCAGTTGATGGCCTGCTCGGCCAGTCTCGCGCGAATCCTGTCCTCCGGGGCTTGGCTCAACGCTTCTCCCACTGCGGAGAGGATCGCGGTCATCGCGCTGGTGAGGCTGTCGAACTCGGCGCGGATGTGAACGTCGGCGGAATCGTAGGCCGCGATCGCAAGATCTCGAGCCTTGAAATGCGAGGCCGTGAAATGCTCCGCATAGGACAGCGGCCGCCAGCCCAGAAAATCCTCCGCACATTCCGGCATATCCGGAATCATTTCCAGAAGCATGATAGCTTCGTTGAAATGGTTGAGATAATCGGTGGCAAGGCCGGTGCGCGGGTTGATGTTGGCGGCGCGCAGCCGGGCGATCCGCGCCTCCTCATCGAGGCCCGGCTCGGGTTCGGATCGTGCCGGTCTGGCGGCAGTGGCTGTCATCGGCGGCAGTGTTGGGGGGGCGGGGTTAAAAGGTGCTGAACGCATACCTATTTGGACAGCAGAATGTGTGGACGTTTCGTGATCACCTCGCCGCCGGATGCCCTGAGGCAAATTTTTGGCTATCTTGAACAGCCGAATTTCCCTCCAAGGTTTAACGTTTCGCCAACTCAACCTGTGCCTGTGGTGATCCTGGAAGATGGCGGGCGGCATTTCCGCCTGATGCGGTGGGGCCTGGTGCCAGGCTGGGTCAAGGATCCGCGCCAAATCACGCTTTTGATCAATGCGCGCGCGGAGACGGTGAGGGAGAAGCCGGCCTTCAAGAACGCGATCCGACGGCGGCGCTGCCTGATCCCCGCGGACGGCTACTATGAGTGGCAAGCGTCCGGACAGGGCAAGCGGCCCCACTTCATCCATCGCCGCGATGGTCTTCCGATCGGGCTTGCAGCGGTCGCCGAGACCTGGATCGGCCCCAACGGCGAGGAACTCGACACGGTCGCCATCGTCACGGCGCCCGCGAGCGCCGATCTCGCGGCGCTTCATCACCGCGTACCGGTCACGATCGCGATGGGCGATTTCGATCGCTGGCTCGACTGCAGCGGCGATGACCTGGACGAGGTGATGCCGCTGATGCGCAGCCCAGAGGAGGGCGAGTTCGTCTGGCACCAGGTCTCGACGCGGGTGAACCGCGTCGCCAATGACGACGCGCAATTGATCCTGCCGATCACGGCAGAGGAGCGTGAGACCGAGGCGGGAAAACCAGCGAAGAAGGCGGGCCCAGGAAAGCCCGCAAGCGTTGCGCCGGACGACGGGCAGGGAAGCCTGTTTTAGAAAAACCTGATCCTTAATTCTTGGCCGCAAGCAATTGCTTCAGCTTGATAACGGCGCTGTCGGGCGTCGTCAGCACGGGGAGCTTCGAGGACTCGGCTACCATCGCTGCCGCCGGCGCCATGCTGTATTGGGCAAGCGCAATCAGGTCGCAGTCCCGCAAGTCGCGGGAAGCTTGCGCCACCAGGCGGTCATGCTCGGCACGGTCTCCGCGATCGAGTGCGGCGAGTGCTCCTTCGGCAAGTTTCGGCACGATCCGGACGGTACCCGGAAATTCCTGCGGCATCGACTGCAAGGTCGGTGGAAAAGTCGAGAGCAGACCGATCCGGTGGCCCCGCGCGACCGCCTGTTCGATCATCGCTTCATTCGGCTTCAACACCGGCATTCCCTCCTGCTCGCGTGCCACCGCCTCGATACAGGGACCGAACGCCGAGCACGTGAACAGGATCGCATCGGCATGGGTGGAGGCGACATAGCGGCCGAGCGCAAGGAAGCGGTCGGTCATCGCAGTGGTAAGGCGGCCGTCGCGCGCCACATCGGCCGAAAGGCTGTCGTCGAGCAGGTTCATCAACGTCGCCTCCGGCCAAAGTTTTGCGAACGACGCCTCGATCGGGACGATCGAATGTTTCAGGGCGTGGATCAGGGCGATGCGCATATTTTCAATCTGGCCGTGCGCTCGCGAGGTGTCAATGTCGGCAGGGCGTTCGGTCAGCGGCGGAAAATATGCAGCGCCGCATACTGCAGCAGCATGATCGTCTTGGCGTCGACGATCCGGCCGTCGCCGATCATGGCGAGCGCCTGTTCGAAGGCCAATTCCAGCACTTCGATGTCCTCGCCCTCTGAAGCCAGCCCGCCACCGCTTCCGACCTTCATCGTCGGATCGTATTCGGCGACAAAGAAGTGGATTTTTTCCGTGACCGCGCCCGGGCTCGTGAAGGCTTCGAATATTTTCCGCACCTCGCCGAGCCGGTAGCCGGTCTCCTCTTCGGCCTCGGCGCGAATCCGCGCCTCCGGAGTTTCATCATCGAGCAGGCCCGCCGCCGCCTCGATCAGGAGATCGTCGTAACCGTTGAGGTAGGCCGGATATCGGAACTGGCGGACCAGCACGACGCTGCGCCGGGCCAGGTTGTAGGGCAACAACGCCGCGGCGTTGCCGCGTTCAAAGATCTCGCGCTTCTGCGTCTGCCATTCGCCGTCGCCGCGCCGCCAATCAAAGGTGGCGGATTTCAGCGTGTAGTGTTCGGCGGAAAGCACGCGTTCGCCCTTGACGCGGATGCGGTCGGAAATACTCATGCACGCTCACCCGATGATTTATGGCGTCGGCTCGCGGCCGCGATCACAGCACCTTGCCCGGGTTCATGATGCCGAGCGGATCGAGCGTCGACTTGATGGCGCGCATGAGCTCGATCGCGACCTTGTCCTTCACCTCTGGCAGCTCGTCGCGCTTGAGCACGCCGATGCCATGCTCGGCTGAAATCGAACCGCCCATGCGCAGCACGATCTCGAACACCACCGCGTTGACCTCGTGCCAGCGCGCGAGGAAATCTGCAGACCTGGCGCCGATCGGCTGGCTGACATTGTAGTGCATGTTGCCGTCGCCGAGATGGCCGAACGGCACCGGCCGCGCGCCCGGAATGAGCTTGACCACGGCGGCATTGGCTTCTTCGAGAAAGGCAGGAACGGCTGCGACGGGTACGGAAATGTCATGCTTGATCGAACCGCCTTCCGGCTTTTGCGCTGCCGACATCTCGTCGCGCAGCTTCCAGAACGCGTTGCGCTGGCTCAGGTTCGCCGCGATCGCAGCGTCATCGACGATGCCTTGCTCCATTCCTAGCGCCAGGATCGATTCCAGCGTGGCGCGTGCATCGTCGCGCGGTGACGACAGCTCCATCAGCACATACCAGGGGTGCTTGCTTTCGAGCGGGTCACGGATGTCGATGCCGTGGCGCACGCTGAAATCCACCGCGATATCCGACAACAGTTCAAAACTGGTCAGCGTGCCCGCGGCCTCGTTCTGTGAGATCGAAAGCAGCCTTAGCGCATCCGCCGGCGACTTCAGCCCGACGAATGCGGTTTCTACCGCGTGCGGCTTCGGGAACAATCTCAGCGTGGCGGCGGTGATGATCCCGAGCGTGCCTTCCGCGCCGATGAAGAGGTTGCGAAGGTCGTAACCGGTATTGTCTTTTTTCAGCTTCGAGAGACCGTTGAGGATGCGGCCGTCCGCCAGCACCACCTCGAGCCCGAGCGCCATCTCGCGCGCCACCCCGAAGGCGAGCGCCGCGGTGCCGCCGGCATTGGTGGAGAGATTGCCGCCGATGGTGCAGCTTCCTTCCGCTCCCAGCGACAGCGGGAACAGCCGGTCCGCTTCGGAGGCCTTTTGCTGGGCGACCTGCAGCACCACGCCGGATTCACAGGTCATGGTGTTGGAGGCAGTGTCGACGTCACGAATCTTATCGAGACGCCGCGTCGAGACCACGACTTCGCCGTTATGCGGCGTCTGGCCGCCGACAAGGCCGGTGTTGCCGCCCTGCGGCACCAGCGCGATCCTGTGCTCGGTGGCGAGCCTGCAGATCGCGGCGACTTCCGCCGTCGAACCCGGCCGCAGCACCAAAGGCGACCGTCCGTGGAACAGGCCGCGCTCTTCAGTGACGTAGGGCGCGACATCAGCGGCCTCGGTGACCGCGTATTTGTCGCCGACGACGGCGCGGAACTGCGCGATCAGTTCGGGCGAAAGCGGCGGGAGGGGCGACTTGGCGACATTCATTCCTTTTGCTCTTGCGCCGATCTTTAACTGCTCTCGCCTGATTCCCGTCCCACCGCGGCGCGACGCAGCCGGTCATTGATAGCCTCTCCAAGCCCAAGGGGCGGCACCGGCATGACGGCGATGGTGCGTGCGCCCCTGGCGTCGAGCGCGCGAAGATAACCGAAAAGGTTGGCGGCGGCTTCCGCAAGATCGCCGCGCGCGGACAGATTCATGACCGCACTTGCCGCTTCCACGCCGCCCACGGTGCCCGGGCCGAATGCCAGCAGCGCCTCGCCGGCGTCGATGCGCCTGGCGTTGAGCCGCACCGGCGTGCGCGGAGCGTAATGCGATGCCAGCATGCCCGGCGCCAGCGGCTGGCCGGTTTCGGTTCCGGCCTCTTCGGGTAGCCGCGCCAGCGGGCGGCCGAGCGCGCGCTCGATTTCCTCGCGCGGCAGCCCGCCGGGCCGCAGCAGCATCGGCGTGTCGAAGCAGCCGACGATGGTGGATTCGACGCCGACCATCACCGCGCCGCCATCGATGATGAGGTCGATGCGACCCGAAAGATCGCTTTGCACATGCGCGGCCGTGGTCGGCGAAACATGCCCGGACAGATTGGCCGAAGGCGCCACCACCGGACCTGAAAACGCGCGCAAAATGGCACGCGCGACCGGGTGGGCGGGAACCCTTACCGCAATGGTGTCGAGGCCAGCGGTCGCAAGGTCGGCGACCGGGCAGTCATCGGTCTTGGGCAGGACCAACGTCAGCGGCCCCGGCCAGAACGTTTCGGCCAGCCTGGTTGCGGTCGCGTCGAAACGGGCAATGGTGATAGCGGCTGCGATATCCCCGACAGTGGCGATCAGGGGATTGAACAACGGCCGGCCCTTGGCCTCGTAGAGCCGGGCAATCGCGCCCGCATTTGTGGCATCGGCCCCAAGCCCGTAGACAGTCTCGGTCGGAAACGCGACCAGCCCGCCCTGTTTGAGGCACTGCGCGGCGCTCGCCACCGCGGCGTCATTTGCCGGCAGAATCTGCGTGTTGAGGCCCACATCCACGGGAATTTCACGTCCTTCATCCGGCTTCTTGCGGTGTGCCAAGCCGAAGGCTATAAGCCGCGTTCTTGTCGGAGTGTGGCTCAGCCCGGTAGAGCACTGCGTTCGGGACGCAGGGGTCGCAGGTTCGAATCCTGCCACTCCGACCATACTTCTTGGGGCGTTTTGCCCGTTTTCCCGAGGCCTTTCAAGGTCGGCCCGTCCCAGGCGCCCACTCGATGCAGTCGCGCTCCGCTTCATTGAGCCGCGACCAATGCCGTCCTTCAGGAACAAAGGTGGCGGGCTATCGGAATTTGCGAAGTTTCTATCGGACAGGGTTCACGTGCTGCATTTCATGACGTGAAGCTCCACGCCGGCTGCCAGGGCATTGGCAGGTGAAACATCCATCGTGCTCAGCACCCGGTCCGCGAAGTCAAATGTGAAGAGCCTGACGATTCCGCCCGGCAAATCCTCCCGCCAGCTGATGATCTGGTGCTTGTCGGTGAAATCCCGTTTCATTTGCCAAATGCTCTTGCCGTGCTCGTCGCGAAATGCGGGCCGATCCGGGTCCTTGATGATCTTGAGTATCTTCTTGTCGACGACTTGAAGCCGATAGCGTGTCAACGGCGTTTGAAGATCGTTGTTGTTGATGGCAACGTCCTTGTCGTCGCGTTCCGGCAATTGCGTCCTGGTGGCAAAGGATTGGTAGCAATCGACCGTCACCGCCGGCAACGAGTCGGCGGACCGTTGCGCATAAGCGCACGAAAACGGGGTCACAGCCAAAATCAGTCCAACCGCAAGCGCTTTCATCCTGCTTCTCCATCCTGAAACTTGCTCGTCAATCGCAATTGAAATGCGAGGGCGCGGAACCGAGAGTGCGCGCCCATCTCCTTTAGATTCGGCGAAAACCGCGTTTGCCGCAATCGAATTCCTGGCTGGCGTCGGCCTGGTTGGGTAACACCATGCCTCAAATACCGGAACAAGCGGCCAACTTTGGTTCCGGCAAAGAGTCGCCTCGGGGGCGGGATGCGCGCCGGCGCGGTGCACGGCGCTCGTTTCGCCGGCGGTGGGCGCGTCTACGCCGGGCGCGGCTATCGCGTGGCGGCTGGCCCTCGTCCAAGCCACCCGATCGCGGGCCGTCCGGGTCGTCCAGGCTATCCGGGCCGTCCGATCGCAGGTCTGCCGGGCCGTCCGGGTTACCCAGGTCGCCCGGGTTACGGCGGAGGGTGGGGCGGATATTATCCTTGGGGCGCTGGCGCCGCCGTCGCCGGAGCAGCCGCGCTGGGCGCCTATGGCGCCTACTACGGCAACAACTACAACAACGGCTGCTATCAGGACTCCTACGGCCGATGGGTCTGCCCAAATCAATACGGGTATCAATACCAGTATTGATAGCGCGCGGATGAGCCTTGAGGACAGCGGATGCGTCCCGCACCGCTTCGGTTCACCTCTCCCCGCTGGGGAGAGGTCGATTTGCTCCTGGCGATGCCAACGGGTCGCGCGAACGCGCGCCCGATGACAGGCTCCGCATCGTCCAGTGCAAATCGGGTAAGGGGCCATGCTCTTACGAGCGGCCGTGCCCCTCACCCCGACCCTCTCCCATCGAAGTCGGATTTATCCGACTTCGACAGTTGATAATGCCCAACTCGGGTAAACCCGAATTGGGTGGGAGAGGGAGACACCATCACCCCGGTGACAGTCGAGCGTAATCTCTTCATGCCCTAGGCAACCTGGCGGGAGCGGGAAGAGACCTTCTTCTCCCAGAAGTCAACAATGGCACGTGCGATCTCGCTTGCGTGGGTCTCCAGCGCAAAGTGTCCGGTGTCGAAGAAGCGGATGTCCGCATTGGGAAGATCGCGCCGAAATGCTTCGGCGCCCGGAGGCAGAAAGAATGGATCGTTCTTGCCCCAGGTCGCCAGGAACGGCGGCTGATGTTTGGCGAAATAGGCGTGAAACTTCGGGTACAGTGCCACGTTGCTCGCGTAATCGAGAAACAGGTCGAGCTGGATTTCGTCATTGCCCGGCCGCGCCAGAAGGGCGGAATCAAGCGCATAGGATTCAGGCGCAACCAGTTGCTGGTCAAAGACGCCCTCGACATACTGCCACCTGGTGGTTTCCGGCGTGAGGAAAGCGCGAAGAGCTGCGCGGTTCGCCGCCGTCGGCTCGCGCCAATAGGCCTGGATCGGATTCCAGCCCTGGCTTAGGCCCTCTTCATAGGCATTGCCATTTTGCGAGATAATCGCCGTGACGCGATCGGGGCGCGATGCGGCGAGGCGAAAGCCGACCGGCGCGCCGTAGTCGAACACGTAGATGCCGTAACGCCTCACACCGATCTTGTCGGTGAATTGTTCGATCGTGTTCGCAAGATTGTCGAAGCTGTACTTGTAGTTCGAACCTTCCTTGGCGGTCGTGAAGCCAAAACCGGGAAGGTCCGGGGCAACGAGATGAAAGCGATCCGCAAGCAGGGGGATCAGATCTCTAAACATGTGCGAGGAGGTGGGAAAGCCGTGAAGCAGCAGCAGCGTCGGATGCTCAGGCTTGCCCGCCTCGCGGTAGAACAGCTCATGGTCGCCAACGGAGACGGTGCGATAGCGGATCATCTGACAACTCCAGGGGGTGGGGTTATGGGGGCTAGTAACCTCTGAAACTACGTTTCAGAGGTTTGTCTTGATTAACCCAACCTCGGTAACCTGTCAAATCGTATTTTGTAGGTTACCAGACCTTCCCGAAAATCTCGGCAGGGAACTGACCGCTCGAGACGATGCTCGAATGTTCCCGATTGCAGCAGCACATCTCGCGCCGCCGCGGTGCGATGATTCAGCAGAACTCGGTTCACCTCTCCCCGTCGCGGAGGTCGGATCGCGTAGCGATCCGGGTGAGGGGCTATTGCTCTCACGTGAGGCCGAAACCCCTTGTAAGTCGGACTTCCGTTCGTCTGGGGAGGCCGTCCGCGCCGATCGCGGTCAGACCTCGAGCTTGTCCCCGCCCTTCAGATCAAGGATCTCACGCGCCTCATCCGAGGTCGCGACCTCAAGGCCGAGGCCTTCGATGATCTTCCGCGCAAGCACCACCTGCTCGGCATTCGAGGCGGCCATCCGTCCGGGCGCCGCCCATAGCGAATCTTCCAGGCCGACGCGAACGTTGCCGCCCATTGCAGCCGCCATCGCCGCGATCGGCAATTGATTGCGCCCGGCGCCCAGCACCGACCAGACCATCTTGTCGCCGAACAGGCGATCGGCCGTGCGCTTCATGTGCAGGACGTCCTCGGGGTGCGCTCCGGTGCCGCCCTGCAGCCCGAACACGGTCTGCACGAACAGCGGCGGTTGCACCATGCCGCGCTCGAGGAAGTAGTTGAGATTGTAGAGATGGGCGGTGTCGTAACACTCGAACTCGAACCGCGTGCCGGTTTCCGACAACGTCTTAAGGACATATTCGATGTCCTGGAAAGTATTGCGGAAAACGATGTCCTTGTTCTCGAGGTGCCTGCGCTCCCAGTCGTGCTCGAACTTCTTGAAACGGTTAAGCATGCCGAAAAAGGCGAAGTTCATCGAACCCATGTTCAGCGATGCCACTTCCGGCTTGTAGGTCGCAGCCGGGCGGACGCGCTCGTCCACCGTCATGGTAGGCGCACCGCCCGTGGTCAAATTGATCACGCAGTTCGAGCGCTGCTTGATGATCTTGAGAAACGGCGCGAAGGCTTCCGGGCTTTGATCGGGCTGGCCGGTCTTCGGGTTGCGGGCGTGCAGATGCACGATCGCAGCACCCGCTTCGGCGGCCTCGACCGCGGCATCGGCGATTTCCTGCGGCGTCACCGGCAAGGCCTTCGACATCGAGGGCGTGTGGATCGCGCCGGTGACGGCACAAGTGATAATGACTTTGCGGCTCATTGGTTTGCCTTCGTTGTTGCAGGTGGACGTTTAGGCGTTGTCGGTTTGGGTTGTATCGTGTCTGGCTTTGTGCGCGGCGAGCGCGGCAAGGCGTTGGTTGCGCAATTCGGTCAGCGATGCGATGCGCTCCGCCGTCGGTTGAAACGGCCATGCAGCGATCACGCGATCGACGTTCGGGCTCTCGTACACTTCAGGCCCGGCGGGGCTTGAGGCCAATTCCTTGTAGAAGCCGGTATAGCGGGCGCAGTAATCCGGGATACCGCCAGGCGCGTTGAGCTCTATGGTTTCGAACGGCCCGAGGAACGACCAGCGCAAGCCGAGGCCCTCCTTGATGGTGTGATCGAGATCCTGCGCGGAGATGTAGCCTTCGCCGACCAGGCGGAACGCTTCGGCGAGCAGCGCCCCCTGCAGGCGGTTCAGCACAAAGCCGTTGATCTCGCGATTGATCGTAACCGGCACCTGGCCGATTTCGCGATAGATATTACGGGCGCGGTCGATCGCCTCGGCCGAGGTCCAGGGCGCCCCGCACAGTTCGACCAGCGGCACCAGATGTGGCGGGTTGACCGGGTGGCCGACCAGGCAGCGCGCCCGCCTCTCCAGGTGTTCGGTAAAGCGCGAGGCGGGAAGCGCCGAGGTCGAAGATACCAGGAGCGCGTCTTTCGGCGCCATCTTGTCGAGCTGGGCAAAGATGCTGCGCTTGTCCTCGACTCTCTCCGGCCCGTTTTCCTGGATGAATTCGACATCCCGCACGGCCTCCTCGAGGTTTCCGGCAGCCGAGACCCGCGCCACCGCGGCGTCGGGATCGTCGGCGAGGCCATGGCGCGCCAGCGCGTGCAGCTCGTCGCGGATCAGGCGAGGGGCGGACTTCAGGGTCGGGATATGCGGGTCGCTCAGGCGCACGCTCCAGCCCGCGCGCGCAAAGATCGTGGCCCAGGCGCGTCCGATCAGGCCGGCGCCGACAATGGCGACCTTGCGTTCAGTATCTGCCATTTTTCTCTCTCACAGATTGTCCTCACAGCCAGAGTACCTTGCGTCGCAGATCGAGATCGTCGCGCAGTGCCCGCGACGGTCCCTGGTGAATAACCCGCCCGCGCTCCAGTGCCACCGTTGTATCGGACAGGGCGAGCGCCAGGTCGAGATGGTGATCGACGATGATGATGGCGACTTCCTTGCGCAAGCGGTCGAAGGTTTCGAACAGTTGTTCGACCACGGCGGGCGCCAGCCCCTCGAAAGGCTCATCCAGCAGCAATACCCGCACATCGCCCGACAGCGCCCGCGCTACCGCAACCATTTGCTGCTCGCCGCCGGAAAGATAATCCGCCGGCGTATCGAGCCGCTCGCCGATCCGCGGGAAATATTCGTAGATGCGCTCGCGCGTCCAGTGCACGCCGTGGCCGGTCTGGCGCTTCAACCCGCCGAGTTCGAGATTTTGCTCGACGCTCATGCCGGCGAACAGGCCGCGGCCCTGCGGCACATAGCCGATGCCAAGCCGGGCATTTTGCGCGGAAGAATTGCCGATGAGCTCGGTACCGGCGAGCGTGATCGATCCACCTGAAGCCGGCGCAATCCCGATCAGGGTCTTCAGCAGCGTCGATTTGCCGGCGCCGTTGCGGCCGAGCAGCGCGATGATCTCGTTCTCGTGCAGCGTGAAGCCGACCTCGTTGAGGATGTGGCTTTTGCCATAGAACGTGTTGACGTTTTCGGCTGTCAGCAGCGCGTTGAGCCGCGCGGCCGTCTGGCGCGGTCGCGCCGCCACTTGCGAGGCGCCGGAGCCGATATAGACCTCCTGCACCTTCGCACTTCGCCGTGCGTCTTCCACGGTGCCGTCGAGCAGAACTTTTCCCTCATTCATCACGGTGACGTGGTCGGCGAGCTGGAACACCCGGTCGATGTCGTGTTCGACCAGAAGCACCGGCAGATCGGCCGAGATCCGCTTGATGATTGCGCCGATCCGCTCGCGCTCGGCCGCGGCGAGTCCTGCCAGTGGCTCGTCCAACAGCAGCACGCGCGGCGCGGTCGCAAGCGCCACCCCCATGTCGAGCAGGCGCTGACCGCCATAGGACAACAGACCCGCTTCGGCTTTCTCGATTCCGGACAGGCCGAGATAGCGGATGACGGCGTCGGCCTCGACATTGATCGAGGTGATCGACAGCACGGGCGTGAAGGGATCGAAGCGCCGCGGGTGTCGCGCCTGCACGGCCAGGCGGATATTTTCCCCAACGCTCAAGGCTGGAAACAGATTGGTGATCTGGAACGAGCGGCCGATGCCGGCGCGGGCGTTTTCTTCCGGCGTATGTCCGGCGATTCCCTTGCCCATCAGCGACACCGTGCCTTCGTCGGGCGGATAGAGCCCCGAGAGCAGATTGAACGCCGTGGTCTTGCCGGCGCCGTTGGGCCCGATCAGCGCGTGAAGCGTGCGGTCCACGATGGCGATATCGATCCCCTGAACCGCCCGGATGCCGCCAAAGTGCTTCTCGATGTGGTGGGCGGAAAGCACCGCACCATCGATGTGAGCCTTCGGGCGCAGGAATTCCGGCAAGGGAAGCACCTCGACGCGGCGTGCCGACATGGCGGCGTCTTCGACGATCTTCTTTCGAAACGGCGCCATCAGTCGCTCGCCGACGCCGACAAGACCGGTCGGCGAAAACACGATGAAGGCGACGAACACGAGTCCGAACCAGAACAGCCAGTTCTCGGTGTAGATCGAGAGGAACTCGCGGAACAGGATGAAGAACAGCGCGCCGAGCGCGGGGCCCAGGAAATTACGCATGCCGCCGATCACGACCATCGCCAGCAAATCGCCGGAGAACGACACCGAGATCGGGTCCGCAGAGGTCATGCGGTTCTGAAACAGCAAAAGGATGCCGGCGAGTCCGGTTATTGCGGCGGACAAAACGAAGGCGGCGAGCTTGTAACGGTTGGTCGGGTAGCCGAGAAAGCGCGCGCGCTGTTCGTTCTCGCGGATCGCAACCAGCACGTGGCCGACGCTCGAATGATGGAAACGCCATAACAGCAGCAAGACCAGGAACGCGATTGCCGCGACCAACCAGTAATAGGGGGTCGAGGATTCCAGGTTGAAGCCGAGCAGCGTCGGGCGGGTGATCCCGCCAAGCCCGTTCTCGCCGCCGGTGACTTCCGTCCAGCGAAACGAAACCGCATAGAGCATCGCCGACAGCGCCAGCGTCAGCAGCGAGAAATAGACGCCGCGCCGTCTCAGGATCAGATAGCCGAACGCCGCCGCAATCAGGCTGACGATCAGGGTGCCGGCAATTGCGGGGCCGAAAAACGAATCATGCATCCAGTTGCGCTGGACGAGAGCGGCCGCATAGGCCGCGAGCCCAAACCAGGCTCCGTGGCCGAACGACACCAGGCCGGTATGGCCGACCAGGATGTTGAGCGCCATGCAGGCGATCGCGAAGATCACGACCTCGGAAGCCGACGTCATCGTGAGCCCGAGCGCAAGCAGGATCTGTGGCAGCACGAGGAGAGCAATCGCGGCGATCAGCAACGGGACGGGCAGGCGTTTCCACATGCTTGCAGCCTCACTCGAACCGCGTGATGCGCTCGCCGAACAGGCCGCGCGGCCGGAACAAGAGAACGAGCAGCATCAGAAGATAGATCGCAGCGGTCGAGGCCGCCGAATAGCCGATCCCGACCATCATGCCCTTGACGAGACCAACCAGGAGCGCCGCCGCCACCACGCCCCAGAACGATCCGAGCCCGCCGATCACCACCACGACGAAAGCCGGCGTGATGATCTCCTGGCCCATCGCGGGGTGGATCGAATAGATCGGCGCCAGCAACACGCCGGCGAGGCCCGCAAGCCCGATGCCGAGCGCGGCGACCGCGGACATATAAGGCTGCAGCGAGATGCCGAGCGCACCCACCATGTCGGGATTCTGGACGCCTGCGCGAACCACGCGGCCGAAGGAGGTTTTTTGCAACAGCAGCCACAGGCCGGCGATGCAGGTCGCGGCGATGCACAGCAAGACCACGCGGTAGAACGAATAGATGAAACTGCCAATCGCGACCTGCCCGCGCAGCCATTGCGGGATGGAATAGGACAGGGGCGGTGCACCAAAAATCATCCGCAGCACCTGCTCGGCGACCATCGCCAGACCAAAGGTCATCAGCAGCGAGAGAATCGGATCGGCTCGATAGAACCGGCGGAACAGCGTTCGCTCGATCACCATGCCGAGGAGGGCGACCGCAATGGGGGCTGCGACAAACGCGCCGCCGAAACCGAGATAAGGCGAGATCACCAGCGTCAGATAGGCGCCGATTGCGTAGAACGCGCCATGGGCGAGGTTGACGATGCCGCCAAGCGAGAAGATCAGCGACAGGCCGAGCGCGATCAGGAGATAGTAGACGCCGTCAAGCAGCCCGTTGAGGATTTGCTGGGTCAGCAACGTGGCGGACATAGGTTTGGGTTCCGCGAAGCGCGCGAGGACTGCGCGCCTCAAGAGTTAATAGACATCAACGGGCGATCCGGGTCGTCATTCCGGGATGGTCCGCAAGGACCAGACCTCAGATGCGCAATTGCGCATCGGGGAATCTCGGGGTTCCGGATTCGATACTTCGTATCGCTCCGGAACGACGCCTCAAATCAACTCGGGAACGTGCAGCTGTTCTCTTCCCTGGTTGCGGCGATCACTTCGAGGTCCTCGTTTGGGCTCGGCACCGGCGGGCTCGAGGTGAAGATGTCCCACTGATTCCTGATCTTGTCGGCGGGAAGCGCGGTTACCGCGTACATCTCATGCATCAGTTGATGATCGGAAGCGCGGAAATAACCCTGACGCGTCTTGAGCACATCGTATTTCGCGCCCTTCTCGAAATGCTCGATGATCTTCGGCGAGTCCGTCGATTTGATCTCGTTGACGGTTTGCGCGACGATCTTGGTGGCGATGTAGTCGCCCCAGGCCTGGTTTTCCGGCGGCTTGTTGTATTTCTTGGTGAAGGCCGCGACGAAAGCCTTCGACCCGGGCGTATCGAGAAGATGATGCCAGACCACCGGCCAGGTGCCGACGAAATTGCCCTTGCCGGCGGCCCAGGCGAGCGCTGTGTCGAAGCCGAAGCCGCCGACCGGGAAGGTGAGGCCGAACTCGGCGTATTGTTTGAGGAAGTTGGTGATCTGGTTGCCGGCCAGATTGATCACCACGAGATCCGGCTTGGCGTCGCGGATCTTCAACAGATAGGCGGAGAAATCGGTGGCATCGGTCGGCACCAGGTCGTCGCCGGCGAAATTGCCGCCATTGGCCTCCATGAACCGTTTTGAGACTTTCAAGAGGTCGTGGCCGAACGCGTAGTCCGCCGTCAGCGAGTACCATTTCTTGCCCGTGACCAGGCCCTCGCGCAGGAACGAGCGGCCGACGGTTTTGACATACATCGAATTCTGCGACTCGACGTGGAACATGAAGCGTTTGCAGTCCTTGCCGCGGAGCGCATCGGAATTGCCGCCGGTATTGATGAAGAGGATCTTGTTGCGCTCGGCGACCTGCGCAATGGTCAGGCACGAGGCAGACGAAATCTCGCCGACGATGCAGGCGACCCTGTCGCGCTCGATCATGCGCTCGGCCTTGGTGGAAGCGGTCTGCGGGTTGACCGAATCCTCCTTCAGCAACTCGACCTTGCGTCCCATCATGCCGCCGGAGGCGTTGATTTCCTCCACCGCAAGATCGATCGCCATCACGGCATATTCGCCGAGCGGTCCAAGAAATCCGGTGCGCGGGGTCAGGTGACCGATCCGGATCACGTCGGAAGTCTGGGCGCGCAGGATCGCGGGTGCGGAAATTCCTGAAACCAGTGCGATGCCGCCGGCGGCCTGCAAAACGCCGCGGCGCGTGATTCGATTTTGGTCTGACATCAGCCTTCTCCCTGCGTGGCGGCCGTGCGAGGTCCGCTTTCTTCTTTCCGTCAGCCGCTCGCCTTCATGTTGAGAAGCGCGCCGGTTCGGCTTGTCGTGATCTGTGATCACAGTTAGAGTTGCAAAAGAAAGCGGGCTTGTCGAGTCCTCCTCGTCTTCAAAACCATCGCTGGAGACCACGCGTTGAATTTACCGGCGGCGCTCAACCTGGTCGAACCGCTCGACCGTCAGACGCTCGGTGAACGCGCCTATGCGCAACTCGCCGATCTCCTGATTTCCGGCCGCCTTGCGCCGGGCGAGCGATTGTCGCTGCGCACCGCGGCCGAGGTGCTCGGCGTCTCGATCATGCCGGTACGCGAAGCGGTATCGCGGCTCGTTGCCGACCGGGCGCTGGAAGTGATGCCGAACCGTGCGGTGCGCGTGCCGTTGATGTCGGTGGCGCAGTTTCGGGATTTGACCAAGGTGAGGATCGCGATCGAGGGCCATGCCGCAGCCCAGGCGGCGCTGCAACGAAACGACGACGATCTTGCCGCGATCGCGCGCGCCGAGGAGGCAATGCGGGCCGAGAGCATGAAGTCGAGGCCCGATCTGCCGCGCGCCGTCGAACTCAACAAGACGTTTCATTTTGCGGTTTACGAAGCGGCGCGCTCGCCGATCCTGGTGGAAATCATCCGCGCGCTCTGGCTCAAGGCCGGCCCGGTCATCAATCTCGATTTGCGTGCCAATCCCGAACGGTTGGCGAAGGGCGATGCGATCCGTTTTCACGCCAATGTGCGCAAGGCAATTGCCGAGGGCGATGCGGCGGCGGCGCAGGCGGGCATCGCCGCCGACATCAGCGGCGCGGCTGAGGTCATTGTTTCGCGCGGCGGGCTTTCGGGTTGACATTCTCGACGATAATTCGGAGCGATCATGAACCTCGACATCAAAGGCTTGCGCGTGCTGGTGACGGCAGGCGCCAACGGCATCGGGCTTGCGATCGCGCGGGCCTTCGTCCGCGAAGGCGCGCGGGTTCACACCTGCGACGTCGATGACGCGGCGCTGGCCGCGCTTGCCAACAACGATCCCTCGATCACGCAGACCAAGTGCGATGTTTCCGACCGTCGTGCCGTGAAGCGATTGTTCGAGGAAGCGAGCGGAAACCTTCGCGGCCTCGACGTGCTGGTCAACAATGCCGGCGTCGCCGGGCCGACGTCGAAGGTCGAGGAGATGAATCCCGAAGACTGGGACCGCTGTCTCGAAATCTGTCTCACCGGGCAGTTCAACTGCTCGCGGCTCGCCGTGCCTCTGCTGCGCAGGAGCAAAAACGCTTCGATCGTCAACGTCTCCTCGGCCGCGGGTCGGCTCGGCTTTGCGATGCGAACGCCCTATGCAGCGGCGAAATGGGGCGTGATCGGTTTCACCAAATCGCTGTCGATCGAACTCGGTCCGGACAACATCCGCGTCAACGCGATCCTGCCCGGGCTCGTCGCGGGAGACCGGCAGCGGCGCGTGCTTCAGGCCAAGGCGCAGCAGCGCGGCATTTCCTACACGGAGATGGAGCGCACCGCGTTCTCCTACACCTCGATCAAGGAATATGTGACGCCCGATCAGCTCGCCGACCAAATTCTGTTCATGTGCAGCCCGCGCGGCAAGACCATTTCAGGCCAGGCGATTTCGATCTGCGGCGATACCCAGATGCTCGGTTAGGGCATGATCCGGACCCGAAGGGCCGCGCTAGCGCAAAGTGGGAACCGGTTTTCCCTCAGCTAACAAACGCGAAAACGCGTTGGCGCTGAGATCATGCTCAACCAAAGAGATGAGATCATGATGCGATTTTAGTTAATCGCATCATGATTTGGGGCGAGCGGCTAATTCGCGTCGTCCTCGCCATTCGATTTTTGGAGATCGCGGCCGGGCAAAAAGCGGCGACATCGCCTGCCGCGAAAGGTGACAGCGATGCAACTATTTGCTCAATTATTTGCGCCCGGCCGAAATGCTCCGGTTGCTTTTGTCACCCCTTCATTCGGAGAACATGATGCCCCTTGATTTGATCCTGCGCGGCGGACGCGTTGTCGATCCCTCTCAAAAACTCGACGCCGTCACGGATGTCGGCTTCGCCGACGGCAAGGTGGCCGTAATCGGAAACGCACTGAAGGCCGAGCGCGGGACCGAGGTGCGCGATGTATCGGGTTGTATCGTCACCCCCGGCCTGATCGATCTGCACACGCATGTTTATTGGGGAGGCACCTCGATCGGCATCGACGCCGAGGAGTTCTGCCGCACCTCCGGCGTCACCACGGCGATCGATACCGGCAGCGCCGGCCCGGGCAATTTTGCAGGCTTTCGCAAGCACGTGATCGAACCGAGCCAGGTCCGCATCCTTGCCTATCTGCATGTTTCACATGCCGGCATTTACGCCTACTCGCATCGGGTCATGGTCGGGGAGAGCGAGGAAATACGTCTGATGAATCCGATCGACGCAGCGGAGGTCGCGGACGCCAACCGCGACCTGATCGTCGGCATCAAGGTGCGGGTCGGCCGGAACTCGTCCGGCACCTCGGGGATCGTGCCGCTCGAAATTGCCCTTGAGGTCGCCGACGCGGTCGGCATGCCGCTGATGGCACATATCGACCATCCGCCGCCGAGTTACGAGGAGGTGGTCAGTCGCCTGCGCCCGGGCGACGTTCTCACCCACGCCTTCCGGCCGTTTCCCAACTCGCCTGCCACCGCGCAAGGAACGGTAAAAAAGGTTGTACTGGAAGCACGCGAGCGCGGCGTCTTGTTTGACATCGGCCACGGCAAAGGCTCATTTGCCTTCAAGACCGCGCGCGCCATGCTTGCCAACGGCTTTTACCCGGACACCATTTCCTCGGACGTCCATATCCTCTGCATCAACGGCCCCGCCTTCGATCAGGTGACGACCATGTCCAAGTTCCTGTGCATGGGAATGTCGCTTCCCGATGTGGTGGCGGCCTCGACCGTCAATGCGGCGATGGCGCTGCGCCGCCCCGAGCTTGGCAGCCTCAAGCCGGGCAGTGTCGGAGATGCAACCATGATCTCGGTCAAGGAGGGCCGCTTCGACTACGTCGATGTCGTCGGTGAGCACCTGATCGGCGAGCGCAAGATCGTGTCCGAAGGCGTGGTGATCGGCGGTCGCTGGTGGCATCCGAAACCGTCGGCGAAATTCAGCTAATGTCCCGGTTCTGGCATTCGTGTCATGTTGCAGGGACACCAGTAAAATAAAAGCTTCTGGTGCGGTTTTGGATTTTTACATTCGCCATGAGGACTCGCGGTGATGCGACGCGAATGTCAAATCCGCCGCACTAACAGTCTGGCCAAGCCGGGCTGAAAGTGATGTGATCGGTTCGCAAAACGAATACTTGAATTGCCTTGTTCGACCAGACCCGCCGGTAGATCGGGGGCCGCTGGCACATCATTTGCAGACGACAAAGCCTGTTCGCCGTTGGCCGACCGGCTAGTGCGGTGAATTTTAAGTTCCTATCGGCATCGCGGCAAGTTCGTAATAGGAACTTCAAATTCAAAGCCGCACTAGAATCAACAAGTTGCTAGAGCTCCTTCGATTCCGAAGTTCGCATTAGACGTCGCCGCGATAGCTTGCGAACTTCGGAATCGGAGCTCTAGCTCGAGGCGCAATCGCGATTTTTGAACCGGAGGGCCCGATGGATCGCCGGACATTGTTGAAGGGATTGGCCGGAGCGGGAAGCCTGGCGGCAACGGGTGGCCTTTCCATGCCGGCGCTCTCGCAGGGGGCCGCCGCGCGCACCCTGCGCTTTGTGCCGCAGGCGGATCTTGCGAATTTCGACCCCATCTGGACCACGCAATATGTGGTGCGCAACGCGGCTGCGCTGGTGTGGGACACTCTCTACGGCTTCGACTCCTCGCTGCAGCCGCAGCGCCAGATGGTTGAGTCGGAGGAGACGTCGGATGACGGCCTGATCTGGACCTTTCGCCTGCGGCCGGGTCTCAAGTTCCATGACGGCGAGCCGGTGCTGGCCAAGGACGTGGTGGCGAGCCTGACCCGCTGGTCGAACCGCGATTCCATGGGGCTGATGCTCAAGGCGATCCAGAACGAACTCACCGCTGTCGACGACCGAACATTCAAATGGGTGCTGAAGCAGCCCTATCCGAAAATGCTGCTGGCGCTGGGCAAGAACAGCACGCCTTGCGCCTTCATCATGCCGGAGCGCATCGCCCGGACCGACCCGTTCAAGCAGATCAGCGAATATGTGGGCTCGGGCCCCATGAGGTTCGTCCGGAGCGAGTGGGTACCGGGCGCCAGATCGGTGTTTGAGAAATTTGCCGATTACGTGCCGCGGCAGGAAAAGGCGTCCTGGCTTTCAGGCGGCAAGCAGATGCTGTTCGATCGCATTGAATGGGTGGTCATCCCCGATCCTGCCACCGCGGCGGCCGCCTTGCAGAATGGCGAGGTCGACTGGTGGGAGAATCCGCTTCCCGATCTCGTGCCAGTGCTGAAGAAAAATCGCAATATCAGCGTCGACATCGCCGACCCGCTCGGCAACATCGGTTCATTCCGGATGAACCATCTGCACCCGCCTTTCAACGATGTGCGGGCGCGACGTGCGGTACTCACGGCGCTGAGCCAGGAAGACTACATGCGGGCGCTGGTCGGAGACGATACCTCGCTGTGGAAGCCGCTGCCGGGCTACTTCACGCCCAATACCCCGCTCTATACGGAAGAGGGCGGTGAGATCCTTAAAGGCAAGCGCGACTTCGATCTCGCCAAGAAGCTTCTGGCCGAGAGCGGCTATGCCAACCAGCCGGTTTCCTGCATCGTGGCGCAGGACCAGGTGATCACCAAGGCGCAGGGTGACGTCACGGCGGACCTCCTGAAACGCATGGGCATGAATGTGGACTTCGTCGCCACCGATTGGGGCACGGTCGGCGCGCGCCGCGCCCAGAAGGCGCCTCACAGCCAGGGCGGCTGGGAGATGTTCCACACCTGGCACGCCGGCGCGGACTGCGTCAATCCTGCCGTCTATATCGCCATTCGCGCCACTGGTGACAAGGCGTGGTTTGGTTGGCCAACGAGCGAGAAGGTGGAGGCTGAAGTCGCCGCCTGGTTTGCCGCCGGAAACCTCGATGAGGAGAAGGCTGCGGTCAGTCGCCTCAACAAGGCGGCGCTCGAGGATGTTATTTATGCGCCGACCGGTTTCTTCCTGAGTTACACGGCCTGGCGCAAGAACGTCTCCGGTATCGCAAAGGGGCCGCTGCCCTTCTTCTGGGGCGTGTCCAAGACCGCGTGACGGTGCGGTGAACCCTTATGGTTTCGTATATCTTCCGCCGCGTCCTCCTGACCATTCCGTTGATGGCGATCGTCGCGCTGTTCGTCTTCAGCCTGCTCTACATCGCGCCGGGCGATCCGGCGGCGGTGATCGCCGGCGATCAGGCGAGCCCTGCCGACGTCGAACGGATTCGCGAGAGCCTCGGCCTTGACCGGCCGTTCCTGGTCCAGTTCGGAACCTGGTCCTGGCGAATTCTGCACTTCGATCTCGGCACGTCGATCTTCACCAACCTGCCGGTCACCTCGTTGATCGCGCAGCGGATCGAGCCGACGCTTTCGCTGATGTCTCTTACTCTGGTCCTTACCATCCTCGTCGCGATTCCGCTTGGCGTGTTGGCGGCCTGGAAGGCGGGAACCTGGGTGGATCGCATGATCATGGCATTCGCCGTGTCCGCCTTTTCGCTTCCGGTCTTTGTGGTCGGATATGTCCTTGCCTATGTGTTTGCGCTTGAGTTCGAATGGCTTCCCGTGCAGGGGTATAGCCCGCTCGCCAACGGCTTCTGGCCCTGGCTACAGAACCTGATCCTTCCGTCTGTCGCGCTCGGCTGCGTCTACATCGCGCTGATCGCACGTATTACCCGCGCCTCCATGCTCGAGGTGTTGCAGCAGGATTATATCCGCACCGCGCGCGCCAAGGGCTTGGGCCAGCGCAATATCCTGTTCGTTCATGCGCTCAAGAACGCGGCCGTGCCGATCGTAACGGTGATCGGCATTGGGGTAGCCTTGCTGATCGGGGGCGCAGTGGTGACCGAAAGCGTATTCGCGATTCCGGGCCTCGGCCGCCTGACGGTCGATGCGATCCTGCGCCGCGACTATCCGGTCATCCAGGGCATCGTGTTGATGTTCAGCTTTCTCTATACGCTGGTCAATCTGGTGGTCGACGTCACCTACACCCTGATCGATCCGAGGATACGCTATTGACCGTCTCGGCCACCAGCTCGGCGCCAGTGCCGCCCGGTCTCGTCGTCGCGCCGCAACTGCCGGACCTGTTGCTGCCGGTGAAAGTCCACCGCGGGGTGTTCGGCTTTCTGCGCAATAATCCGACGGTCGCGATCGGCGGCCTGTTGCTCCTTGGCCTGGTTTTCATCGGGATTTTCGCGCCCTACCTCGGGACCGTTGATCCCACCGCCTTGGCACCTGCAAAGCGTACGCGCCCTCCGTCCGCGGACTTCTGGTTCGGCACCGACGCACTTGGCCGCGACATCTATTCACGCGTGCTCTACGGCACCCGGGTCTCGCTGACGGTTGGCCTCTCGGTCGCTGTATTGGCCACGTTCGCCGGTCTTGTCGTTGGCCTGGTCTCGGGTTTCGTGCGATGGGCCGACACCGTCATCATGCGGTTCATGGACGGGCTGATGTCGATCCCGCCGATCCTGCTCGCGGTGGCGCTCATGGCATTGACGCGCGGCAGTGTCGGCAACGTCATCATGGCGATCACGGTTGCCGAAATCCCGCGCGTTTCGCGCCTGGTGCGGGGCGTGGTGCTGTCGTTGCGCGAGCAGGCTTACGTGGACGCCGCCGTCGCCTCCGGCACGCGAACGCCGATGATCATCCTTCGCCACATCCTGCCCAACACGCTGGCGCCGATACTGGTGCAGGCCACTTACGTCTGCGCCAGCGCCATGATCGTGGAATCCATTCTCTCCTTCATCGGCGCCGGCACGCCGCCCACGATTCCGTCGTGGGGCAACATCATGGCCGAGGGAAGAGCGCTGTGGCAGGTTAAGCCCTTCATCGTATTCTTTCCTGCCGCATTTCTGTCGGTCACCGTGCTCGCCGTCAATCTGCTCGGTGACGGCTTGCGCGATGCGCTCGACCCGCGCATGGCCAAAGGCTTATGATGCGCGGGCGGAAAAAGGGTCGCTAGCCGATGGCATTGCTCGAGGTCGAGAACCTGCAGACCCATTTCCGCACGCCTGAGGGCATCAACCGTGCCGTCGACGGCGTCTCCTTCCATGTCGACGAAGGCGAGACGCTGGCCATCGTCGGCGAGTCCGGATGCGGCAAGTCGGTCACCTCGATGTCGCTGATGCGGCTCATCCCCGAGCCGCCGGGCAAGATTTCGGGCACAATCCGGTTCCGCGGCAAGGATCTCCTAAAACTCTCCGATGCCGAAATGCGCGCCATCCGCGGCAACGACATTTCGATGATCTTCCAGGAGCCGATGACGAGCCTCAATCCGGTGCTGACCGTTGGCCGCCAGATCCGCGAGACGCTGCGATTGCATCAGGGGCTCGACAAGGAGGCCGCCGAGGCACGCGCCATCGAGATGCTGACCCTGGTTGGCATCCCCGAACCGGCGCGTCGCGTGCGCGAATATCCGCACCAGCTCTCGGGTGGCATGCGCCAGCGCGTCGTGATTGCGATTTCGCTCGCCTGCAGTCCGAAGCTTCTGATCGCCGACGAGCCGACCACGGCGCTGGACGTCACGATCCAGGCGCAGATTCTGCAGCTGATGCTGGACCTCAAACGCCGCGTCGGTGCGGCTGTCATCCTGATCACCCATGATCTCGGCGTGGTCGCCGAAGTCGCTGAGCGCGTCATGGTCATGTATGCCGGCCGCAAGGTCGAGGAGGCGCCGGTGGCCGAGCTTTTCCGCGCTCCACTGCATCCCTATACAAGGGGGCTGCTCGGCGCGGTGCCCAGGCTCGGCTCCTCGCTCACCGGTGCGGCACGGCGTCTCGCCGAGATTCCGGGACAGGTGCCCGGTCCCAGCCAACGCGTCGAGGGTTGCGCCTTTGCCGGGCGCTGTTCTCTTGCCACCGATCTTTGCCGTGAGGTGGCGCCGGGACTTGAGGAAAAATCCTCCCGTCACCTCGCCGCCTGTCATTTTGCACCTGGTGTGGCGGTTCAAAAGTCCGCATCATTATTGCCGCGAGGTCGTCATGCGGATTTTTGAACCAAAGCCACAGCAGATTAACTTGATTTGCCAGTGTCCCTTCGATTCCGAAGTTCGTAAACGTGGGTTCCGCAAATGATACGAACTTCAGAATCGGGACACTGGAAAGCTGCCGCGGCATGAGCGCCCCGCTGTTGCAGGTCAACGACCTCAAGAAATATTTTCCGGTTCGCGGCCCCCTGTTCAGCCGGAAGGCAAGCTGGGTCTATGCGGTGGACGGCGTATCCTTCGAGATCGGACGTGGCGAGACCCTGTCACTCGTCGGCGAATCCGGCTGCGGCAAATCGACGGTTGGGCGCGCCATCCTGCGCCTGTTCGACATCACCGCCGGCCAGGTGGTGCTGGATGGCCAACGCATCGACGATCTGTCAGCCGACAGGCTGCGCCCGATACGCCGACGCGTGCAGGTGGTGTTTCAGGATCCGTTCTCCAGCCTTAATCCGCGGCTGCGCGTGCGCGATATCCTGGCCGAGCCGATCCGCAATTTTGGCCTTGCCAGATCGTCCGCGGAGCTCGACGCGAAAGTCGCTGCACTGATGGATACGGTGCGGCTGCCGCGCGATGTGCTCAACCGACGGCCTCACGAATTCTCGGGCGGCCAGCGCCAGCGCATCTGCATCGCGCGGGCGCTCGCGGCAGAGCCGGACTTGATCGTCTGCGACGAGGCCGTCTCGGCACTCGACGTCTCGGTCAAGGCGCAGATCGTCAACCTGCTTTCTGATCTGCAGCGGGAATTTGGCCTGGCCCTGCTCTTCATCAGTCATGACCTCGCGATCGTCGAGCACATGACGCACCGTGTCGCAGTCATGTATCTCGGCAAGATCGTCGAGATGGCGTCACGGCATCAAATCTTCGCCGCGCCGAGGCATCCCTACACCAAGGCATTGCTCTCGGCGGTGCCGGTGCCGGACCCCGCGGCCCGCCGCAAACCGATGATCCTCAAGGGCGATGTCCCGAGCCCGATCAATCCGCCGAGCGGATGCCGTTTCCACACAAGATGTCCATTCGTGTTCGATCGCTGTCGAACCGAGGTACCGGAACTTCGCCAGATCGTGGAAGGCCAGTGGGCGGCGTGCCATCTCGATGAACTGCCCGAGGCGCCGGCTGCCGGCTAGGCGTGACAAGTTTGGTTGAACTGACGATGGAAGTAACTCCCTCTCCCGCTTGCGGGGGAGGGTTGGGGAGGGGGTATTCACTGCGAACACCGCGCAATTTTCAAAGTAGGCCCCCACCCGCCGCACTTGGCGAGTGCGGCGACCTCCCCCGCAAGCGGGAGAGGTGAACCGAACCAGTCCAACGAGCGCTCGAACCGCTGCTCAAGCGTGTCCGCCGGCCTGCTGCATAGCTTCAGCAGCAGGCTCTGAAGCGGCCTTTCCCGATCGCATAACGCGCTTCCTGACGCTCGCGGAAAAACTCCACATACGTCATGATCGGCTGGTCGGGATGTTTCGCCTGCCGATGCGCGACGTATGTCTCATAATCGGGAACGCCGATCATGAGGCGCGCGGTACGCGTGCTCCAATAGCGGGCGGCGCGCGCCGCACTGGCGGACCGGTCGAACAGATCCTGTAGCTCACGCATGGCCACCTCCCGCGGCCGCTCCGGCGAGCCCGATTTCCATGACGGTCGGACGCGGATTGCCGAGCGCCCGCCTAATGCTGATCAGGCCGTAGACCACAGTCGCAACCACCACCAGCACGAACACGGCTGCCAGCGTTGCATCGACATAGTCGTTGAATACGATCCGGCGCATTTCGCCGAGCGACTTCGCAGGTGCTAGTAACTGACCCGCCGCGATCGCGTCGCCATATTTGAGAGCGTGGCTGACGAACCCTACATTTGGATCGGGACTGAGTACCTTCTGGAGACCCGCGGTCGTCGTGCAGATCACGAGCCAGGCCGCGGGCACCATCGTCACCCACGCGAAGCGTTCACGCTTCATTTTGAACAGGACGACGGTGCACAGCGTTAACGCGATGGCCGCCAGCATCTGGTTGGCAGTCCCGAACAACGGCCACAGCGTCCAGATGCCACCCAACGGATCGATCACGCCAACGTAGAGAAAGTAGCCCCACAGTGCGCAGGAAAGCGCCGAACCGATAATATTGTTGGTCCAGGACGAAGTCTCCTTGAAGGCTGGAATGGCGTTGCCGATCAGATCCTGAATCATGAACCGGAGCACGCGCGTTCCTGCATCGACCGTCGTAAGGATGAACAGGGCTTCGAAGAGGATCGCGAAGTGGTACCAGATGCCCATCAGGGTGCGGCCGCCGAGGAACGACGACAGGATATGGGCCATGCCGACGGCGAGCGTCGGCGCGCCGCCGGTGCGCGACATGATCGAGTTCTCGCCGACGTCCTTTGCAACCTGGGTGATATCGGCCGGGGTCACCGTGAACCCCCATCCCGAGATCACTTGCGCCGCTTGCTCGGCCGTGGTGCCGATCAGTCCCGCTGAACTGTTCATCGCGAAATAGACGCCAGGATGGATGATGCTGGCGCCGATCATTGCCATGATGGCGACGAAGGATTCCATCAGCATCGCGCCATAGCCTATGAAGGCGATCTGGTCTTCGTTCTCGATCATCTTCGGCGTCGTGCCGGACGAAATAAGCGAGTGCCATCCTGAAACAGCGCCGCAGGCAACGGTGATGAACAGGAACGGGAACAGGTTGCCGGCCCAAACCGGTCCGCTGCCGTCGATGAATTTGGTCACGGCCGGCATCTGGAGATCGGGACGAACGATGAGGATGCCGATGGCAAGCAGCGCGATGGTGCCGATCTTGAGGAAGGTCGAGAGATAGTCGCGCGGAGCCAGAAGCAACCAGACCGGCAGCACCGACGCCACGAAGCCATATCCGATGATGATCAGCGCCAATGTCTCGCCTCTCAGATCGAAATAGCGGGCAAGCTCGGGCGTTTCGGACACGGTCTTGCCATAGATCAGCGCCGCGAGAAGCAATACGCAGCCGAGTACCGACATTTCGCCGATCATGCCCGGGCGGATATACCGGCTGTAAACTCCCATCAGGAGCGCGATCGGTATCGAACAGAATACCGCAAAAGTTCCCCACGGGCTGCCGATCAGCGCCTTGACGACGACGAGCGCCAGCACCGCAAGCACGATGACGCAGATCAAAAGAATCCCTATGCCTGCGATGGTGCCTGCCATCAGTCCCATCTCGGCACGCACGATGTCGCCGAGCGAGCGGCCATCGCGCCGTGTCGACAGAAACAGCACGGTCATGTCCTGGACCGCTCCGCCAAATACCGCACCAGCGAGAATCCAGAGCGTGCCCGGCAGATAGCCCATTTGCGCCGCAAGCACCGGACCGACCAATGGACCCGCGCCGGCGATCGCCGCGAAATGATGGCCGTAGAGGACGTAACGATTGGTCGGGACGTAATCGAGACCGTCATTGTGCCGGATGGCAGGGGTCTGCCGCCTGGCATCTACTCCGAGCGCCCGGTTGGCGACGAACAATCCATAGAACCGATACGCGATGAAATAAATGCAGGTCGCGGCGACGACGAGCCAGGCGGCGTTGACCGATTCACCCCGGTGGAGCGCCACGATCCCAAATGACAGCGCACCCAGAAGAGCAACGGCAATCCACAAGATTTTCGTCTGCGTACTTGAATGATTGATCGCATTCATGGATGTCCTCCCGCGCTGCAGGAAGCGCAACCGAACAATTTTCACCCTCGAGGCGACGTCAGATCGAGGCAAATATTGGCCGGATCCTTCCTTTCCGCACACACAACGGTCAGGGCATCACCAGGCTCGGAATGCCAATGGTCTCCGCCTGACGCTACAATTCTACGATCCTGCTTGTGCTTTGGAAAGGGATCGGGAGATGCGAGACAAGCTGGTTGAGCAAATTCGGCCGGCGAAGACCCGCTCAACCAGCCACACGTTACCGTTTGGCCATCGTGTTTTCGCTGCTGCGCAGCAACTGCGCCGGTCAGAGACGAGCGGACGTTGACCTTAAGGTCAGGTCGCCGGCTTTATGGACAAACAGTCGAAGCGACAAACCATTCAAGCAAAGGTCAAACCCGCTCTGGTCAGACTGGATCTACCCGGCCGCAATTTTTGGCATGCCCGGATCGAAAGCGAGCGCGCCTTCGATCCATTTCGCTACTCGCAGCAAACGGAGGTCCTGCCGATAGGAACCGACGATCTGAATGCCCAAGGGCAGGCCGTTTTTGCCGAAACCCGCCGGCAGCGATAGCGCGGGCGCGCCGAGCAGGGTCCATGGCGCGCAATATTCGGCGTTGCCGGTAGAGCCGAGACCTTCCGGGGCTTCGCCGAACGCCGGAACGGTCAGGACCGCATCGACGCCTGACATCTCTGCAGTCAGTGCGGCCCGCAATTTTTCCTGCAGCGACCTGGCAGCGAGATAATCAAAGGCAGTGAGCGCCTTTCCGGCCTTGACGGCCGACTTCAAATGATCGCTGGTGCGATCGGGATAATTTTCGACGAGATCGCTGTAGATCAGCGCGGCCTCGCTGGAGAGAATGGTATTGACCGTGCTCCAATTCGTTGCATCGAGTTCTTCCCATTCGCGCTCTTCCACAACCGCACCGGCATCGCGCAATTTCGCCGCGGCTGCCTCAAACATTTTCTGCTGATCCGGTTCGACCCGCGACCATTTCTGGAATCGCACGATCCGCAGGCGCGGCTTTTCAAGCGGCGCCACGCCCTCTTTGACGTCGACATCAAAGCGGGGCACCGGCCGGCCATGCGGGTCGAGTTCGCTGGTGGCCGCGAGCAGTGACAATGCATAGGCCACGTCATCCACGCAGCGGGCGAAGAAACCGACGTGATCGAGCGAAGGGCTCAAGGGGTGCACGCCACTGCGCGGGATGGCGCCGAAACTCGGCTTGAGACCGACGACGCCGTTGAAGGCCGCCGGCCGAATCACCGAGCCCAGCGTTTGCGTGCCGAGCGCCAGCGGTACGATCCCGGCCGCTACCGCCGCCGCGGAGCCGGACGACGAGCCGCCCGGCGTGTGCTTCGAACTCCAGGGATTGGTGGTCGGCCCAGGATGACGCCAGGCGAATTCGGTCGAAACCGTCTTGCCGAAGATCGTGGCACCGAGATTGCGCAGGCGTTCCACCACCCAGGCGTCTCTTGCGGGAATGTGATCCCGGTAGATCGGTGATCCGTTGGTGGTCGGCATGTCGGAGGTAGCGATGATATCCTTGATCCCGACCGGAATGCCCGACAGCGGACCCGGCCGGCGCGTCAGATCCCGCGGAAGATATTCGAATGCCTTCAGGACGGGCTCGGCGGCCTTCGCCTTCTCAAGGCAGGATGTCGCGTAGCTGTCCGCGAGCGCAAAATCGTCCTTGAAGCGGCGCAGAAGCTCAAGGACTCCCCCGCCAGAGCGGGAGCGTGAAGTTGGATCGTTCATGTCGGAAGGTCCTAGCGATGCCGATGACGATTTTCAAGTTATGCGGCTAGCGTTACGCCCGCGCAAGCGTGAGATGGCTGGTGAGCCGGCGCGCGATATCGCGCCGCAGCGCATTGAACTCCGGAGACGACACGTCGCGCGGGCGCGGCAGATCGATGCGGAAATCGCTCTCGATCCGTCCCGGTCCCGCGCTCATGACCAGCACGCGATCGGCGAGCAGCACGGCTTCCTCGACCGAATGGGTGACAAAAATGGTGGTCACGCCGGTGCGCTTCCATATCTGCAGCAATTCGTTCTGAAGCTGCTCGCGCGTCAGCGCATCGAGCGCGCCGAACGGTTCGTCCATCAAAAGGATGCTGGCGTCGTTGGCCAGCACCCGGGCGATCGCGACACGTTGCTTCATCCCGCCGGAGAGCTGGTTGGGGTAGCGGTCGGCGAAGCGTTCAAGCCCGACCATCCTGACGAATTCGTCGGCGGTCCTTGCGCTCTCCTCGCGCGGCAACTGGCGTTGCCGCGGTCCGAAGCTGATGTTCTCGCGCACCGTCATCCACGGAAACAGCGCGTAGTCCTGGAACACCATGCCACGGTCGCTGCCGGGACCCGTGATCGCCTTGCCGTACATCGCGACATTGCCGGTCGTCGGCTCCTCGAAGCCTGCAACGATGCGCAACAGCGTCGATTTCCCGCAGCCGGATGCACCGATCATGCAGACGAACTCGCCCGTCGGAATCGACAGATCGACCGCCGCCAAGGCCTCGACCTCGCCGTCGCCGACGGCGAAGCGTTTGGTCACGCCGCGGATGGTCAAAATGTCCTGGGCTGCGGCCTCACTCACGGTGCTGCGGGCTCCAGCTGAGCAATCGGTTGCTGATGGCGACAATGATCCGGTCGGTGACGAAACCGCAGGCGCCGATGACGATCATGCCGGTGATCACGAGATCGGTGCGTGAAAGCGTGCGGCCGTCCATCACCACCGATCCGAGACCGGTGGGAACGCCGGTCATTTCGCCGACCACGATCAATATCCAGGCGAAGCCGTGCGCGATCCTCAAGCCGCTGAAGATGGCGGGAAGGGATGCCGGCAGCACGATCTGCCGGAACATCCCGGCGCCGGAACATCCAAGCATCGCGGCCGCCTCGAACAGTCGCGGATCGATCGAGCGCACCCCGAAAATCGTGTTCAGGAGGATCGGATAGAACGCGCCGAGGAAGACCAGGAAGATCGCCGCGTTCGGCCCCAGCCCGAAAAAGATCATCGACAGCGGCAGCCAGGCGGTGACGGGAATCGGGCGCAGCAGCGAGATTGTGGGGTCGAGCAGTTGCCGCAACACCTTGATGCGCCCGATTATCATCCCTAAGGGAATGCCGACCGCTGCGGCGAGAAGAAATCCGCCATAGACGCGCTGCATCGATTGGAAGATGTGGGTGAGGATCGTGCCGGAGAAGGCGTCGTCATAAACGCCTCCGAAGGTGAAGTCATACATCATCACCGCGACCTGGTACGGGCTCGGGATGAGCCGCGTGCCGGTGACCGCAACCGCGCGGTCCCAGATCAGGATCAACAGGATAGGAAAGCCGGCGCCGAGGACGAAAGCGCGCAGCCTCTCCAGCCGTTGCCGGTGGTTGCGGCGATCGGCGGCGGCCGTTTCCGGCAGGGTGCGTTCCGCGCCCTCGGACAAGGCGGTGGCGTGGTCGTTCACGTTGGCCGTCTACATGAATTGTTCGGTGATCGCCCGCGACATGTCGGGCGCCTGCCGAACCTGTTTCTTCTCGACCATCAATTCGCTGTAGGCCTTGGCGCGCTTGATGAACTCGTCATCGATCTTCCAGGTCAATTCGACGTTGGGGACGGCCATTTCGATCGATTTGCGCTGCTGGCCGAGTTTCTGCATCGCGACTTGCACCATTTCGTCGGGATGCGACATCGCGTAATCCGTCGCCTTCTTGTGCATGTCGATGATCAGCTTGAGGCGCTCGGGGTCGCCCTTGATCAGTTTCTCGCTGGTCGAAAGGATCATGTTGAGCGAGCCGATCGGGGTGGAATAGGGATACTCGACCAGACGGCCGGTGCCGTTGGCAAGTGAGATTCCGGGGCCGGGCTCGGCGCCGACATAGGCATCGACATCGCCGCGGGCGAGCGCCGCCGGCATGTCGCTGAACGAAAGCCGGATCGGCTGAATGTCCGAGATCGACATGCCTTCGGCCTTGAGGCGCTCGAGGATGACGACTTCCTGCGTCGAGCCTGGGAAGATGGCCACGCGCTTGCCCTTGAGGTCCTTGATGCTCTTGATGTCGGATTTGGCATCCGCAACGATCCCCATGCCGCGATTGGTCGCGGCCGCGACGATGACGACCGGCTCGCCCGCGGCAGCGCCCAGCAGAAAGGCCGCAATCCCGTGGATGCAGGTGTCGACCGTGCCGGTCAGCACGGCATTCTTGCCGTCGGTCGGGCTCTCGAACGGCACGACCTCGATCCGGTAGCCGGGGGGCGCGAACTTCTCGTAGAAATAAGGCGTGATGCCGTGAATGAGTTTGAGCGTGCCCACCCGCAAAACCCTGTCTTCCGCCCGAGATGGCGGAGCAACAAGAAGCGACAAGGCCGCGAAGGCAACGAACAGGAGAAGGTTTGACCGCGAATTGGACGCCAGTTTCATCATAATCCTCTTGGGGGCGCTCTGTCAGCAACCCGGCCGGCGCACTCTATAGCACCCGAAAGGGCTCGCCAAATGCGCCTGGAGCTGATCGGAGCGCGGCATCCGTGCGGTAACCTTGCCGGCAAATTGCATTGGAATTGCCCCGAGCGTATCCTAGATATTGTAAAATTGTATTTTGCAGCTTTTCAGGAGGCCTTGATGGTCCTGAAGAAGGTTTTGATCGCAGGCTTTTGCGCCACGGCTTTTGTCTGGAGCAGCCTCGCGGTCGCCGACGAATACCGGGCGGACGAATTTCTCGGCCTCGACCTTTCCACGGCGGTGCTTTCGCCCAGGCCGCTCGGCCCAGCCGCCAGTTTCACGCCGGGCCCGCTTGACGTAACGGTCGATCAAAAGAGCAACCGCGCGCAGGTGACTGCTGAGCCGAAAGCCGAGCCCAAGGTGGTTGCTCCGCGCGCGCGCGTCGCACACGCTCGCGCCGAGCCGCGGCTGATGGCGCGCACGAAGATCGCCCGTCACCATCGCAACCCGCTCGATGCCCAGGCCCTCGATACCCGGATCCAGGTCTGGCCCTGCAGGTCCGGCGGCATCTGCAACTGGAAGCGGTAGCGAAAACCGGGCCACGCAGAAATCTCCATCACGCCCTCACGTCGGGAGTCACATGGCTCTCATGAGAGTCACACGCTCGTCGTAAAAGCTTCGGCCAGGAGTCAAGTTGCGCGCGCACCCTTCGTCGTGATTCGACGAGGGCTGCCGAAATGGCGATTGCGATCCGCTCGAACAGATCGTTGACCAGGCGTCAATTGCTGGTCAAATCCGCATCCACGCTTGCGCTCGCTGGCACCTGCAGTCTCGCAAGGCCCTACCTTAGCCGGGCAGCAGATCGCCCGGAAATCAGTTGCGGCGTGCAATCGGGCGACGTGACGGGGGGCTCCGCAATCGTGTGGGCGAGAGCCGACCGGCCCGCGCGCTTGCGGGTCGAATACGCCACGATGGAGAGCTTCGAAGCCCTGCTCGGCGTCGCCGAGCAGGAGGCAGTGCCTTATCGTGACTTCACTGCGAAGGCGCTGCTCAACGGACTTCCGCCGGGTCAGGATATCATTTACCGGGCGCGGTTCGAAGACCTCTTCGGGAGCGGGCTCGCCGGCAAAACGCAGACCGGGCATTTTCGTACCCCTCCCGCGGACAAAAGCTCGATTTCGTTTGTCTGGTCCGGCGATACCGCAGGCCAGGGGTGGGGGATCGATCGCTCCCGCGGCGGCATGCGTACCTACCGCACCATGCTGCAGAATGATCCGGATTTCTTCATTCACTCAGGGGACCACATTTATGCCGACTGCCCGGTGCCTTCCGAGTTGAAGCTTCCGGACGGCGGCATCTGGCGCAACGTCGTCACAGAAGACAAATCGTTCATCGCGCATACGCTCGCGCAGTTTCGCGGCAACTACAGATACAATCTGCTCGATGAGAATTTGCGCGCCTTCAACGCGCGGGTGCCGATGTTTGCGCAATGGGACGATCACGAAGTGTGCGACGACTGGTCGCCGATCGGTACAGCGGACGAGACCGGTTACACCGAGGATGGCAAATCGCGACTGGTCGAGCGGGCAAGGTGCGCGTTTTTCGAGTTCATGCCGATCCGCGAGGTGCCCGAACAAGCCGGCCGCATCTATCGCCGGATCGGATACGGGCCCCTGCTTGACGTTTTTCTGATCGACATGCGCAGCTATCGCGATTCGACCTGGAACAGGCGCGACGCCGGGACCGAAGCCTTCATACTCGGGAAGGCTCAACTGGCCTGGCTGAAGCGGGAACTGGCAGCGTCCGACGCGACCTGGAAGGTGATTGCCGCCGACCTTCCGATCGGATTGATCAGCATGGATGCGATAGGACTCGGTGACGGTCCGCCGGAGCGGCGCGAGCACGAGATCGCCGATCTGCTCTGCTTCGCCAAGCGCGCCGGTATACGCAATATCGTTTGGCTGACCGCCGACATGCATTATACGGCTGCGCATTTCTACGATCCAAACCGGGCGGTATTCTCCGATTTCGAGCCGTTCTGGGAATTCGTTTCCGGTCCAATTCACGCCGGAACCTGGCCGCCGGGCCGACTCGACAACACGTTCGGACCGGTGGCGATGTTTCAGAAAGGGTGCAGCGCGGATCAGGGTGAGAATCTTGCGCCGTGTTTCGGGCTCCAGTTTTTCGGCCGCGTCGACATCGACGGACGTTCCGAAGTGATGACCGTGACGCTGAAGGATGTCGATGACCGCGCGCTTTGGTCGGTCGATATCGAACCGCGACCGGACGCGCGGCCGGGGTTGTTGCCGTCGCAGCCGATCTGAGCTTTTCGCGCTCGGCTCGACGGGCTAACCTCATTTTGATTTGGACGCTGTCCCAAACGCAGATTAGTAAGTGGCGAGTGGCGGGCATCGTGCTCAGCCGGCGCTCGCCGTGCGGTTGGTGGCGTGCCGCAACGTCTTGACAGCCGTTTCTGGTCTTGGAGTCATCCATGGAATATCTGCAAACCCAGGGCATCCGCCTGCCGCGCCTTGGGCTCGGCACCTTCCGCATGCAGGGCGAGGCCTGCCGCGCGGCGGTCGAAAGCGCGCTTGCGCTCGGCTACCGGCACATCGACACCGCCGAGATGTATGGCAATGAGGAGGCGATCGGCGCCGCGATTGCGACAGCCAGGATCGCGCGCAGCGATCTGCATGTCACCACCAAGGTCTGGCACGAAAATTTGGCGCCGGATGCGATCCGAAAGGCGTTCGATGCGAGCCTGAAAAAGCTCAGGCTCGATTATGTGGATCTCTACCTCGTGCACTGGCCGAGGAGCGACATGAACCTGCAGGCGGTGTTGGAAACCCTTCTCAAATTGAAGGAACAGGGCCGGACCCGCGCAATCGGCGTTGCCAATTTCCCCGTTGCGCTCCTGAGGACCGCGGTCGAGGAGATCAAGGCGCCGATCGCCTGCAACCAGGTTGAATATCATGTGATGCTCGATCAGACTCGTTTACGAAAATATCTCGCCACGAAAGCGATCCCGCTTGTCGCCTATTGCCCGCTTGCGCAGGGCAGGGCAGCTGCCGATCCGACGCTCGTTGCAATCGGCCGCAAGCACGGCGCGAGTGCCGCGCAAGTGGCGCTGAAATGGCTGCTCGATCAGGACGGCGTGGCGGCAATCCCGAAAGCTTCTCGGCGCGAGAGCCAGCGCGCCAATCTCGATGCACTCAACATCGGCCTCGACGACGAGGACAGGCAGGCGATCGCAGGCTTGCCGAAGAACAAGCGCTGCGTCGATCCGGCAGGGGGGCCCGATTGGGATTAGGGATCCGCGCCACTTAAAAAAGAATGGCCCCTTATCGGGGCCATTCCCGTGTCAGTAGACGTCGCGATGCCTGGTGATGACCATTCGATCGTGATGGCGGAAGTCGCGACCGCGGTCATAACCGTAAGCGCGATGCCAATCGCGATGCCAGCCGTGGTGCCAGCCATGATCGCGATGCTTGATCACGACGGTTTCGGCGCTCGCAATCGACGGCGCCGCTACCGCAATCGCGCCAAGCGCAGCGATAACGTATCCAAGCTTCCTCATTTTCTCCTCCTCCATTGAGTGGGGAATTAAATCCGCAGGCAGGAGGAACGTTCCGCGGGAACCGCAGGAGAATTCTGAACGGCTGTTCAGCTTTGGAATCGTCTCGTCGAAATTCGAGCGCGGGACGCAATTGGCGATGCGCTATTCGATGATCGCCTGATACACCAGCGCGTTGATCTTCTGCCGATAGTGCCAGCGGATCGGACCCGGCGCCGCCGACATGTAAACCACGGCAAGTTCTTCCCTGGGATCGACCCACCAGTCCGTGCCGCTGGCACCGGGCCAGGAGAATTGCCCGAGCGAACCCATCATCCTGACCACGCCCGGCGTCGTGCGCACCGCGAGTCCGAGGCCGAAACCGTAATCGGCGCGGGTCGGATCGGCATTGCCGACAAGATTCTTGATGTTGGAGCCCAATTGATCCGACAGCATGTAGGCAACTGTTCGCGGGCCGAGCAGGCGCGCTTCGCCGCTGCGCCCGCCACTCAACAGCATCATCGCAAAGCGCAGATAGTCCGACGCCGTGGAGGCCGCGCAACCTCCGCCGCATTCGAACTTGAGCGGCTGCGTCAGTTCGGGGGTGCGGGCTTGTGGCTTTCCGGTGTCTGGATCGTTCGGCAATGGTCTGGCATAGCGTGCGGCTTTGTCGGCGGAAATCGAAAATCCTGTGTCGGTCATTCCCAGCGGCGCGAAGAGGTTGGCTTGCAGATATTGTCCGAGGGATTGTTTCGCGATGGTTTCGATGGTTAGCCCAAGCACATCGAGACCAAAGCCGTAGTCCCAAACGGTCGCGGGCTGATGCAGAAGCGGCAGAGTAGCCAGTTTGTCGGTGAAAGCCGGACCGTCATATTCGCGCGCAGCGTCGCTGCTTCCCGCCGGATACAGTTTATGCACCAGCGTATTGCCGCGGCCGCCATAGATCAGGCCCGAGGTGTGACGCATCAGGTCCTGGATCGTGATCGGGCGGTTGGCCGGAACGGTTTCTGCGGTGGGTTCGCCTGCGGCATCGCGCGCGGCGACGCGCATCGTCGAAAATTTCGGGAAATATTTGGCGAGCGGCTCGTCGATCAGCATCTTGCCACGCTCATAAAGCATCAACGCGCCGACAGTCGTCATCGGCTTGGTCATCGAGGCGATGTTGAAGATGGTGTCGGTGGTCATGGGAATGCCGGCGGCCTTGTCGCGCCAGCCATAGGCATCGAACACGACCAGTCGGCCGTGGCGGGCGATCGCGATCACTGCGCCCGGAATCCGGCCTGTTTCAATGTCGGCTTTCAGCGTTTCGCCGATCCGCGCCAGCCGCTCGCTGGAGAGGCCAACTTCCTCGGGCCTGGCCCGGGGCAGCGGGTCTTCGGCGAAGGCTGCGCCGGTAGCCAGCAGGTAAAGTGAGGTCGCGAGAACTCGAAGGCCAGTCATGGACGTCTCCCGTTCGGGCTCTGCGCGGCCCGTCACGGACAGACTATGCCGAACCGCCACCCTTCGGCCAGTGCCGCCCATTTGAAGTTCCTGCACCACAAGCGACAAATTCCGATCAGGAACTTCAAATGGAAAAGCGGCACTGGAATCATAACTTTGCTAGTGGAGTGGATTTGACATTCGCTACCTATCTGGCCGCGCGTCCGGAAAAGCGAATGTCAAATCCTAAACTCCACTAGAATCTTATATTTACTAGTGGTCCCATGATTCTAACATTCGCAAAAGTGGCCGCCGGGAAGGGATGCGAATGTTGGAATCGGACCACTAATGCCCTCGACTTTTCGAAGTTCGTAAAGGGAGGTGCTGCGACGGAGTACGAACTTCGAAAAGTGGCCACTGGTTGCGTTTGCTGCAAACGCGCCGGCAGCTTGCGCAAAACCTTGAGCCGTCGCATCATCGCCGCATAAGAAAACATCTTTGGGGGGAGCGCCTCGCATGTCCGATCTGTCACGCCGTCATTTTCTTGCCGGCTCCGCCGCCGCCGCATTGTCGGGGCATCTTGCAAATTCCGCTTTCGCCGCGATGGGGCCGGCCGACAAGTTCGACCTCGTCATCAAGGGCGGCGACGTGCTCGATCCCAGCCAGTCGCTGCGAGGTAAGCGCGACATCGGCATCCGCTGGGGCGTGATCGAGGCGGTGGAAGCGGAAATTCCAGCCGCGCGCGCCTCGAAGACGATCGATGCGTCCGGCAAGCTGGTGACGCCGGGCCTGGTCGACCTGCATTGCCACGTTTACCCCTACGGCTCTGCCATTGGCATTCCCGCCGACGAGCTGGTGCAATTCCAGGGAACCACCACGGTGGTTTCCGCAGGGGATGCCGGCGTCAACAATCTGGCCGCGCTCCGGCGCTATATCGTGGCGCAATCGCGCGCGCGAATTTACGCCTTCGTCCACATCGCCAACAATGGCCTGTCGGCTTTCCCGGTCGCGGAGCTCTACAATATCGACAACGCGCAGGTCGAGGCCTGCGCCATGGCGCTCGCCGAGAACCCGGATTTTCTGATCGGCGTCAAGGTGAGGATGTCGGAGAACGTGATCTTCAAGCATGGGCTCGAGCCGCTCAAGCGCGGCATCAAGGCCTGCGAGATGTGCGGCTGGCCGGCCAAGATGATGGTGCATATCGGCGGCGTCGAGACCAAGGAACTGATGTCGGAGATTCTCGACTTGCTGCGGCCTGGCGACGTCCTGACCCATTCCTATTCCGGTTTTCTCAACAACGCAGGGCTCGCCACCAATATCGTGCAGGATGGCAGGCTGTTGCCGGCCGCGCTTGCCGCCAAGCAGCGCGGCGTACTCTTCGATGTCGGTCATGGCGGCGGCAGTTTCGATTTCACAGTGGCCGAAGTCGCGATTCCCGGCGGTTGCACCCCGGACACGATCTCCTCCGACATTCACGTATTCTCGGGCAATTCGCCCGGCATCCCCTATCTGCCCAACGTGATGAGCAAGTTCATGACGCTGGGTTTTTCGCTGGAGCAGGTGGTGTCGATGGCGACCGCGGCTCCGGCCAGGATCATCAACCGCGCGCCGAAGATCGGTACGCTTCAGGTCGGTGCACCCGCTGACGTCGCGATCATGGACGTGGTGGAGGGGCCCGTCACTTTCGTCGATACCCGCAACAACAAGCGCGACGGCAAGGTGCTTCTCAAGCCGGTGCAGACGGTGGTTAACGGCGTGCCGTTCGGACGGCCCTATCAGGCGCCGTTCTCGGTGAGGTAGTGCGGAAAGACTTTCCGGCTTTTGTCGGGCCCAAGGGTCGCCAAGGGCCGCCAAGGGTCACTGCCGCCAAGGGTCACTGCCGCCAAGGCTCACCAAGGGTCACCAAGTGTCGATTGATCCGCATCGATGCAGGCCATCTCACCTTCGGCAAGCATGCCCCGGGGTTAAGGGGGTGAGGTGGCGCGTGATGCGATCCCGGACATCCTTGCGGCCTGGCAACGTGTCGATCGTGCTGCTGCTTCGGATTGCGTACGCGATCCGAGCCGCCCGGGACGACGCGGCCTCGCTCTGTCGCGGCCCGGTCAGCGTGGCAGCTATCGCCCGCCTCTCTTGATCGATCCTCGCCCTATGCAAATATGTATACTAGTGTCCCGATTTCGAAGTTCGTATCATTGCACGGCATACTCGTTTACGAACTTCGGAATCGAAAGGACACAGGCAAATCTATGATTCTAGTGTGGCCTTTGGTTCAGAAGTCCGCATACGAACTCGCCGCAGCAATGATGCGGAGTTCTGAATCGCCACCCTTGCCGTCATGGCATCGTTACGCCACCGGCGCCGTTCTGGCTGCGTTAATGAAGCTGGCGCGGGCACGCGAGTCGCTATATTGCTCGCAACCGCAAAACGAGACCCCTAAATGGCCGACCCGATCCAGGAAGTTTTGAATGCCTTCGCCCATGGCGAGCTCGTCGTCGTGACCGATGATGACGATCGCGAAGGCGAGGGCGATCTGATCGTCGCAGCGTCGCTATGCACCGCCGAGAAGATGGCGTTCATCATTCGCCATACCTCGGGGATCGTCTGCGCGCCGATCACCATCGAAGATGCGCGCCGGCTGCGGCTCGATCCCATGGTGGCCCACAACGAATCCAGCCACACGACGGCCTTCACCGTCTCGATCGACTACAAGCCGGACGGTGGAACCGGAATTTCGGCTGAAGAGCGGGCATCCTGCTGCCGGGCGCTGGCCAACCCGAATGTCGGCGCCAGCGATTTTGCTCGGCCCGGCCACGTATTCCCGCTGATTGCGCGGGACGGAGGCGTGCTGTTGCGCTCAGGCCATACGGAAGCGGCAGTCGATCTCTGCAAGCTGAGCGGCCTGCCGCCGGTCGGCGTCATCAGTGAATTGATGAACGACGACGGTTCCGTCATGAAAGGCGAGCAGGTGGCGCGGTTCGCCAAGGCCCACAAGCTGAAACACGTCACGATCGCCGAGCTGATCGCCTATCGCCAGGCGCGGGAGAAGCTGATCGAGCGCGTCTGCACTTTCACCAGCGAGAGCCCGATCGGGCCGATGCAGGGCTATGCCTATCGTTCGCCCTTCGATTCGATCGCGCATATGGCCTTTGTCTACAACGGTGTCGGCGACGGCAAGAACGTGCTCACGCGCTTCCACAAGCCCAACATCGTCAGGGATATTTTCACCGGGCCCAGGCACATGCAGTCGGTGCTGGCGCATTTCAAGAAGAACGGAAGCGGTGTTCTGGTGTACTTGCGCGACGGCGCCGCCGGCGTGCCGGTCTCGCCGCTGCCGGAGGAGAAGACTGCGGAGGCAGACCGCAACAAGCAATGGCGCGAAGTCGGCGTCGGCGCGCAGATCCTGCGCGATCTCGGCGTCACCTCGATCCGGAATCTGACGTCGTCGGTGCACGACTACAAGGGGCTGTCAGGTTTCGGAATCGAGATCGTGTCCAGCGAACAGCTTGAAGGCTGAACTTCAAGAATTTAATTAGTTTGATATACTCACGACACGCGGCAGCGATGCGAAAGGATTTTCCATGAGCGTACGCCCTCAGGCCAAGGACAAGCCGTCCCCGGTGAACTTCCAGTGGGACGATCCGTTCATGCTCGACGAGCAGCTCACCGAAGACGAGCGCATGATCCGCGACACGGCGCGCGCCTACGCGCAGGACAAGCTCTTGCCGCGCGTCACCAAAGCCTATCTGGAGGAGAAGGTCGATCGCGACATCTTTCACGAGATGGGCGAGCTCGGCCTGATCGGCATTACCTTGCCGGAGGAATATGGCTGCGCCAATGCGAGCTACGTCGCGTATGGGCTGGTGGCGCGCGAGATCGAGCGCGTCGATTCCGGCTATCGTTCGATGAATTCGGTGCAGTCATCGCTGGTGATGCACCCGATCTACGCCTACGGCGATGAGAACCAGCGCAAGAAATACCTGCCGAAGCTTGCGACCGGCGAATGGGTCGGCTGCTTCGGGCTGACCGAGCCTGATGCCGGCTCCGACCCCGGCGGCATGAAGACCCGTGCCGAAAAGACGTCGGACGGCTATCGGCTGACCGGTTCCAAGATGTGGATCTCCAATGCGCCGATTGCCGACGTCTTCGTGGTGTGGGCGAAATCGGCCGAACACAACAACCACATCCGCGGCTTCATTCTCGAAAAGGGCATGAAGGGGCTTTCGGCGCCGAAGATCACCGGCAAGCTTTCCTTGCGCGCTTCCGTCACCGGCGAAGTCGTGATGGACGGCGTCGAGGTGCCGGAGAGCGCGCTGTTGCCCAATGTTTCGGGCCTGAAGGGGCCGTTCGGCTGCCTCAACCGCGCCCGCTACGGCATTTCCTGGGGCGCGATGGGCGCTGCCGAAGACTGCATGCATCGCGCGCGCCAATACACGCTCGACCGCAAGCAATTCAATCGTCCGCTGGCGGCGACGCAATTGGTGCAAAAGAAGCTCGCTGACATGCAGACCGACATTGCACTGGGCTTGCAGGCCTCCTTGCGGGTGGGTCGATTGATGGACGAGGGCAAGATGGCGCCGGAGATGATTTCCATCGTCAAGCGCAACAATTGCGGCAAGGCACTCGATATCGCCCGCGTGGCGCGCGACATGCACGGCGGCAACGGCATCCAGATCGAGTATCACGTGATGCGGCATACCGCGAATTTGGAAACCGTGAATACCTACGAGGGCACCCACGACGTCCATGCGCTGATCCTGGGCCGCGCCATCACCGGCATTCAGGCGTTTTCGTAACGCCTCACACCGTCATTCCGGGGCGCGAACCCGGAATCCCGGGCTTTATCACTCCATCTCATCGAGATTCCGGGTCTGGCCCTTCCGGGCCATCCCGGAATGACGGTAAAGAAAAGCATGGCCGATAACGACGACGTCCCCTTCAACCGCAACTTCCCGCTTCCGCCTGCTGTCGTCGAGGAAGCAAGGCCCGGCGTGCGGCGCATCCTGTGCAACAATCCCAGCCCGTTCACCTTCACCGGCACGGTGAGCTACATCGTGGGCAGGGGCAAGGTCGCGATCATCGATCCTGGTCCGGCGGATCAAGCCCATGCAGCTGCGCTGCTCGATGCGGTACGCGGTGAAACCGTGACGCATATCCTGGTCACCCATACCCACCGCGACCATTCCATGAATGTCGCGCCGATCAAGGCCGCAACCGGCGCGACGGTATATGCCGAGGGTCGGCATCGCGCCTCGCGGCCACGCTTCGAAAGCGAGAAGCACAATCCGGAATCCGGCGCGGACCGCGACTTCAGGCCGGACGTCGAGGTGAGGGACGGCGAGGTGATCGAGGGCGAGGGCTGGAAACTCGAGACGGTAGCGACCCCCGGCCACACCGCCAACCACCTGGCGTTCGCATGGACCGAGCGGAAGATGACCTTCGTCGGCGACCATGTAATGGGCTGGTCGACCTCGATCGTCGCGCCCCCGGACGGCTCGATGGTCGACTACATGGCCTCGCTGGAGCGGCTCACGACGCGCAGCGAGGATCTATATTTCTCCGGTCACGGACCGGAAATCCCGGATGGGCCGCGTTATGTGCGTTTTCTGATCCGTCACCGCCAGGCGCGCGAGGCTTCGATCCGTCATCGCCTTTCGAAAGGGGAGGCGGACATTCCGGCCATCGTGCGGGCCGTCTATATCGGCATCGACCCGCGGCTCACCACGGCTGCAGGTTATTCGGTGCTGGCGCATCTTGAGGACCTTGTCGGGCGCGGGATCGTAACGACCGACGGCGATCCGGTGATCGACGGGACCTACAGGCTGGCGCCTTAGCCGCGGCCTTGCACGCTTGGGTGCGTTATTGCTCGCTCGCCGCGATGATCTTGCGCCATGCCTCGGCCGTCAGCGCATATGGGCCGGTGGCGCCTGTGTAAAACCGGCGCCACAGTGACGGTTCGATCAATGTCGCGAGCGTGGCGACGACGACTGGTATCGCAGCAACCGGGTCGCCGCCGACCGGCGTCAATTCTTCCGCGGCGTCCTTATAGTCGTTACGGCCTTCCAGCGCGGCCATAAGCTCAAGGAGCACGGAGCGGCGTGATCCGCGTTCGGCAGCGCCCAACACACAGAGCAGGAGCTGGTGCGAGCGCACCCCGGCCTTCCCGGCAGGTTGCGCCGGCGGGTGACCGTCTTTCGCCAGCTCCAGCATCGCGCCCACAAGGTCGACACCGGAAAATAGTGCATTGACCGGCTCGACCAGCCTCGGATTGACGTCGATAACGAGTGGTCCCTTGTCCGTGACGATGACGTCCAATGAGATCGGCCCGTGCCAGCCAAGCGCTTGCACGAGGCGCTCCAGATGAGCGGCCAACTCAGGCAGCCGAACGCTCTCCTTCACCGCAGCGCCGCCGCCGATGCCCTTGACGATGCGCAGATTGGCGTGATGGGCAATGAGGCGCCCGCGGTCGGCGAGCGCCTGGACCATCGCGAGGGCGCCCGAGACCTGCACCTGCACCAACAGCTCGTCTTTGCCGAGCCCGAGCGCTGCTGCGGCCGCGATCAGTTCGTCAGCCGTGGCGGCGCGACGCACGCCGGCGCTAGCGGTCGAGATAGGCCGCTTAACGAACACCGGAAACTGCGTCACCGTTGCCAGATCATCGATACCGCGCACGACGACGGAGGCTGGCTGCGGAACCCCGACGGCCTGTAAGGTGCGCCACGCCTCGATCTTGTCCTGGACGCGGCGCAGTGCGGCAAAATCCGGCACCACGGTTGCGACCTCGAGCCGTGCGCGCAGTGCCGAAAGTACTGCGACCTGCTCCTGCGTCGGCAGCAACACGTCGATCGCGCGTGCCTTTGCGATGCGATTGGCGGCGTAAAACCACTCCACCGGATCATCGGAAAAGCGCGGCACCTCGTGAAGCGCGCGAACATGCCGGGTGAAACGGGTGAGGCAGAATGGCGTCGAGGACAGGATTTCCACATGATGGCCGAGCGCGCCAAGCCGCGTTGCGACCTGGCGCGATGTCAATCCCGAGCCTTCGCTGAGCAGAACGCGCATCACGTCATTCCGCGTGGTGTCAACGCTTCTGCGCAAGGGCGCGCCACGTCACTTCTTCACAACCTTCGGCGGAGTCTTGGGTGTCGGCAGGGGCGGCTTCTTGACCGCCGGCTTGTTGGCGGCGCTTTCGGCGGCGGTATTGATATCATCGATCAGCTTGAGCACGCGAGCGGCATTGCTGCCAAGATCGCTCTCGAAATAGCGCGATGCAGAACGGATATCGACGCGGGAATCCTCGCGATCCGGCGTCACGCGGATCGACACGTCCTCGCGGAACCCCATGATCGGCGTGCGTGCCACCGCCTCGATGCGCCCGATCCGGCGCGGCAGCTGCGGCGGACGCTCGTCGATGACCAGCCATTTGCGCTTGTTGACCAGTTGCAGCGTGATCTCATAGGCCCGTTGCACGGGCAGCTCGAGTTCCACCGTTTCGATATCCGGATAGGCGATCCGTTGCTGTTCGGCCGAATATAGCCCGGCGTAGACGGCAGGGTTGGTGCCGTCGCCGGTGCGCAGCCGCGCCAGCGCGTCGAAGCGAGGCGGATCGATCGGATCGGTGGTGATGTCGTGGATCGGAGGCAGTCTGCGGTATTGCACGGCGAGATAGGCGGGATAGGCGAGGAGCGCCGCGTTGATCAAAAATGCCAGCAGGATTCGGCTGATGCCGCGCGAGCCGTCGCGCCAGATCGCGATCGCGCCGGCGAGGCCGACGAGCATCGACAGACCGGCAAAGGCCAGCGCGCCGAAGAAGGTCGCCAGCGCCGGCTTGAGCTCGAGAATGCCGAACCGGACGATGATGACGGAGACCAGCACCGCCACGACCGAAAATATGGCCAGATTACGCGACCAGGACGCGAGGCCAGACACGGGCTCCGATTGGTAGGGAGCAGAAAACCTGCGCGCCATCGCTTCAATTCTGCCGGGTTGGATCTTGCCGGCCCAAATGGACCTGACCATCGAACCAGTGTGGTGGATTTGACATTCGCTTCAGTGCCGCCGCGAGTCCTCAAAGAGCGAATATCAAATCCAAAACCACACCAGAATCCGATATTTGCCAGTGTGGCGGTTCAGAAGTCCGCATCATTGCTGCTGCGAGTTCGTCCATGCGGACTTCTGAACCAAAGCCACACTAGAAACAATGACTTGCTGGTGTCCTTTCGATTTCTAAGTTCGCAAACGAGGTCGCCGCGAAAATCATGCGAACTTCGGAATCGGGACACTAGTGTCCCTTTGAGACCACGGACCCGCCCCAAATTCAAGGTAGGGATTCGGCCGCATTGCTCAGGAACCGTCATGCCCGGGCTTTGTCCCGGGCATTCCAGTCTTTTATCGGATGGCCAGCGCCATGGAGGTCGCGCCGCGCGATGACGCCCGCGGCGGTGCTCACGCGGCCGCGTTCGGGAACCTGTAGCTCTTGAACTGGTCGCGAAGCGCGGTTTTCAGGATCTTTCCCGTCGCCGTGTGCGGGATGCCATCGACGAACACGATGTCGTCGGGCATCCACCATTTGGCAATCTTGCCATCCATGAATTTGAGGAGTTCCTCACGTGTCGCGTTCTGGCCCTGCTTGAGCTGAATGATCAGCAGCGGACGCTCGTCCCATTTGGGATGACGGATGCCGATCACGGCAGCCTCGGCCACCGCGGGATGACCGACCGCCAGGTTCTCCAGATCGATCGATGAAATCCATTCGCCGCCGGATTTGATGACATCCTTGGAGCGGTCGGTGATCCGCATGTAGCCATGCTTGTCGATGGTGGCGACATCGCCGGTGTCGAAATAGCCGTCATCGTCGAGGATGTCGGCGTCGACGCGGAAATAGGCCTTCGACACCGCCGGTCCTTTCACCTTCAGCCGTCCGAAAGTCTTGCCGTCCCACGGCAGGTCGTTGCCGGAATCGTCGGTGATCTTCATCTGCACGCCAAACGGCGGGTAGCCTTGCGTCTGGAGAATGTCGAGCTTCTCATCGCCCTTGAGTTCGGCAAAAGGAGGTTTCAGCGCCGCCAGCGTGCCGATCGGGCTCATCTCGGTCATGCCCCAGGCATGCCGGGTCGTAACTCCCATGTCGACGAAAGACTTGATCATCGAGCGCGGCATCGCCGAACCGCCGCACACGACCATTCGCAAATGCGGCAGTTTCAGGTTGTTGGCGGCCATGTGGTTGAGCAGCATCAGCCAGACGGTGGGAACGCCGGCGGTGTGGGTCACCTTTTCGGTGTCCAGCAGTTCGAATACCGATGCGCCGTCGAGTTTGGCGCCCGGAAGCACCAGCTTGGTGCCCATCGAGGGGGCGGAGAAGGCGATGCCCCAGCTATTGGCGTGGAACAGCGGAACCACCGGCAGCATCGTATCGCTGGCGCTTGCGCCCAGTGAATCGATGGAATTGGCCATCAGCGCGTGCAGCACGTTGGATCGATGCGAATACAACACGCCCTTCGGATCGCCCGTCGTGCCGGAAGTGTAGCACATCGCGGCTGCGGTATTTTCGTCGAACGTCTTCCATTTGAAATCGCCGTCGACCTCTGCGATCCAGTCCTCATAGGCGATCGCGTTCTTCAGCGGGGTCTGCGGCATATGTGCCTTGTCGGTGAACACGACGTAGCGTTCGACGCTTGGAAGCTTGTCGGCGATTTTTTCCAGAATCGGCACGAAGGTGATGTCGGTCATCACCACGCGATCCTGGGCGTGGTTGATGATCCAGGCGATCTGGTCGGGAAACAGTCGCGGATTGACAGTATGGCAGATCGCGCCAATACCCATGATGCCGTACCAGGCCTCGAGATGGCGCCAGGTGTTCCACGCAATGGTGGCGACACGATCGCCGAGCTTGATGCCGTCGCGTTCCAGCCGTTGCGAGATCTTCAGCGCGCGCTTGTGGATTTCGCCATAATTGGTGCGGTAGATGGGACCTTCGACCGACCGTGTGACGACCTCCTGTGTCCCGTGAAATTGTGCGGCATGTTCGAGAATCCGGTGACAGAGCAAAGGCCAGTCTTGCATCAACCCAAGCATACGGACGTCCCTCCTCAAGGTTCGATTGCTTCCCGCGGCTTTGTTTTGCGGAATTGCCATGAACTGTAGCGCGACCGGTGCGCGCCGCAAATGGCCTTGTCGCGGGGGTTTCCGCCGCCAATGGGCCATGGTTACCGCGGCGGCGGTGATGCTTGCGTCCTTTTGGCATGCCGGAGCGGGCGCGGCCGTGTCGCGAGGCAGGCCGGCGGCGGTACCGCTGCCAAGACCCCGGCCCGCCGAAGCTCCGCCTGCTAAACCGGAGGGGCCCGCGGACGGGCAGGAGACGTCCTCCGGCGCAAAACCGCCTGCGGCAGCGCCACCGGCGCGTGAAGTCTCGGCTTGCCGCGCCGCGCTGAGCGACGCCATCGCGATCGCGCCCAGCATTCCCGATATCCATGGTCCCGGCGGTTGCGGCGGAGAAGATCTCGTGCGGCTGGAAGCGGTGGTCCTGCCCGACAAGCATCAAGTTGCGGTCAAGCCTGCGGCGATCCTGCGATGCGAAATGGCCTCAGTGGTCGCCGACTGGATTCGCACCGATATGACGAAGCTCGCGAAGGGTCTTGGCAGCGGCATTACCGAGCTCGACAATTTCGACTCGTTTGAGTGCCGCGGCCGCAACCGCATCGCCGGTGCGAGATTGTCCGAGCATGGCCGTGCCAATGCGCTCGACGTGCGCTCGTTCGCGCTTGCCAATGGCCGGGCGATATCACTTACCGATCGCACGGTGCCGCGCGAGGTGCGTGAGGCCGTGCTGCGTTCGGCATGCGCACGCTTCACGACGGTGCTTGGGCCGGGTTCGGACGGCTATCACGAGGACCATATCCATCTCGATCTGATGGAGCGCCGTAACGGCTACAGGATCTGTCAATGGGATATATGGGAGGCGCTGCCGCAGATCGCACCGATGCTGCCCGCGCCGCGCCCCGAGGGCGCGCCGCCGCGCGAAGTCGCGGCCAAGCCGGACGGCGCAGAACCCGACGCCGACGAGAGCGATGCCAATCGCAAACAGCCAGCCGAATCCTCGAACGAGAAGCCGGCAAAGAAAAAGCGCCGGTAAGACCGGCGCTTTGTTGGTCCGAAAATGGTCCGTTCGGCCGCTACTGCACCGCGCCGAAGTTGGTGTGGCTTGCGATCTGCGAGCTACCGGCGCCCCAGGGCGTGTCGCCATGGTGCGGCTCGAGCACGACCACGATCGTGCCCATCTTCACGCGGTTGTAAAGGTCAATGACGTCCTCGTTGGTCATCCGGATGCAACCGGACGAGATTGAGGAGCCGATATATTCCGGCTGGTTGGTGCCGTGAATCCGGAACAGGGTGTCCTTGCCGCCCGAATAAAGGTAGAGCGCGCGCGAACCCATCGGATTGTCCGGACCCGGCGCCACAAAGGTCGGAACGCCCAGACGCTCGATCTCGCTCTTGGTCGGATGCCAGGGTGGCCACTCGGCCATGCTGCCGATTTTGGCGATGCCCGACCAGGTCATGGCTTCCTCGCCGACCGTGATACCGTAGCGGATCGCCTTACCGTCGTTCAGCACGAAATAAAGGTAGTGGCTGTCGGAATCGACCACGATCGAGCCGGGGGCTTCCTTGCGATGGTACGATACGATCGCACGGCGGAAATTGTCCGGCGGCTGCACGTTTTCGTAGCGGATCTTCGCCAACAACTCCTTGTCGCGCTGCTTGAAGTTGCCGGTGTTGGTCGCCTCATAAGTCGCAGTTTCCATGCAACCAGACAGCAGCAGGCCGACAGCCAGTACACCCAAGGTTATCTTCATAGACGACATGGTGTAGTTCCAATCGAAAGCCACGCGTGAAGGCGGTTATTTGTGCCTTAACGCCACGATTCCACTAACAAGGCCCGCATTATCGCTCAACTTGGGTACAATTCCAGCGCTTAGATGCTTGCCCTGCACTGCGGCAGTCGGGTTGTGTCTTTTTTGCCGCAAGTTCCACGAAGAAGGCACGATTCCCTCGGAAATGCCGCCCTTTTGCCAGCGAATCCTGCCATCCTGTCGCCACCAGGTTGCCAAAAATGTGTACTTCCCCCTCGTCCGCCCGGTCAGGAAGGCTCTGCCGGGAACGAACCGGCGGGGTTCGATTTTGGCTCTCGCATCCCGCTTCAGCCGCCCGTTTCTGCGCAAGTTGGCAGCAAACGACCTCCTGCAAATGCTGGTTTGCAGTGGAGTTTTGGATTTGACGGTCGCTTTTGAGATCGAGACCGGTACGGTAACGGATGTCAAATCTGCCGGCTAATACTCTCGATCAATTCGCCGTTTCCGCCCGGAGTTACCCATGTTCTCGGTGTTCGTCCCATCCGAATCCTCGCTGAAGAAGGCAGCCGTTACCGATCTGGAGGCCCTGCCGGACAGCGCGGTGTGGATCGACCTCGTCAAGCCCACGGCGGCCGAGGACAAGGCGGTGGAGCGGCTCGCCGGCATCGCCGTACCGACCCGGGAAGACATGCAGGAGATCGAGATTTCGAGCCGCCTCTATATCGAGAACAGCGCGCGCTACATGACGGCGACGCTGATGTGTGGGGCCGATACGGAAAACCCGCGCACCACGGCGGTCACCTTCATCCTGGCCAACCATCGCCTGGTGACCGTGCGCTATGACGACCCGCGGCCGTTTGTGCTGGTGGAGAACAAGCTGGCGCGTTTCTGCTCGGCCGGCATTACCGGGGAAATGGTGCTGATGGAATTGCTGGATGCGGTCATCGACCGCAACGCCGACATTCTGGAGCGCGCCGCCGGCGACATGGATGCGATCAGCCACGAGATTTTCGAGCCCAAGGGTGCCGCGCGCACCGGCCACGCCAGACGCTACTCCGAAATTTTGATCGCGATTGGCCGCAAGGGCGACCTGACCTCGAAAGTGCGCGAAAGCCTGGTCTCGATCGGGCGGTTGGTGACCTTCGTTGCGGCCGCGGTCGATGGCGTCAAATGGTCCAAGGACATGCGCGAGCAGCTCAAGACCATGCAGCGCGACGTGATCTCGCTGACCGACCACGCCTCCTATCTCTCCAACAAGATCATTTTCATGCTCGACGCCATGCTCGGCGTCGTTAACCTGGAGCAAAACAACATCATCAAGCTGTTTTCGGTGATGGCGGTGGTCCTGATGCCGCCGACCCTGATCGCCTCGATCTACGGCATGAATTTCAAGGATATGCCGGAGCTCGAATGGCATCACGGTTATCCGCTCGCGATACTGGCGATGCTGCTCGCCGCGATCGGGCCCTACATGTATTTCAAGTGGAAGAAGTGGCTGTAGGGAACCGCCTGGCGCTCTTTCCGCAATCGGATTCGCATTCCCTTGAGGTTAAAAAAATTGCTGCGGCCAGGTCGATGCCTGCGCGAGCCCCTCCGGTAAAATTTGAGCGTTGGACTGAACCTTTGCGCGACGCCTTTCTGCGATAACGCTGGCCTGTATCGAAAGGACAGCAATGGTTGAGAAAGTCATAATGCGCGCGCGTAACGTCGTCGACTTCGCCAGCTATCAGCAGGGCCGCAACGGTGCCCGCGCGCAGGCGATCTCGGCGCGGACCTGCCGGCATTGCGGCGCGGTGCTGTCGGAGGGCGAGCGCGAAGACGAGTGCTCGAGCATTGCCAATATCGAGGCGTCGCTGCGGCTTCAGGCCGCGCAAATCCTGCGCGGATTGGTCTGATCTCGACTGTCGCGCTGGCCTTTTCGAAAACTCGCAGGGAACGCGATGGCGCGCCGATGCAGCACATCGGCCGTCAAACGTGCTGGCCGCCGTTGATGTGGATCTCCGCGCCGTTCACGTAAGAACTCGTCTCCGTGCACAGTACATAGATGATTTTGGCGACCTCGTCCGGCGTACCCAGCCGGTGCAGCGGGATTTGCTGTTCGACGATCTTTTCGGTGCCCGGCGAAAGAATCGAGGTGTCGATCTCGCCCGGCGCGATCGAATTGACGCGCACGCCGAGCCGGCCGAAATCGGACGCCATCTCGCGGGTCAGCGCCGCCAGCGCGGCCTTCGAAGTCGCATAGGCTGCGCCCGCGAAGGGATGCACGCGTGAGCCGGCGATCGAGGTGACGTTGACCACCGAGCCCTTGGCCGCCTTCAATTCCTCGATCAGCCCGCGCGCCATCATGATCGGCGCGAAGAAATTGACCCTGAAGACATGGCGCCAGGTCTCGATGTCGGTATCGATCGAGCCGAGCCGGGCGCCGCCTTCGGCCTTCGGCGAGATCGCGGCATTGTTGACCAGCGCATGCAACACGCCGCCTTCGAGGCGCCGGCGAATTTCCGAGATCGCGCGCGAAGTGTCGTCATGGTCGGCAAGGTCGACCTGGATGTGATCCTCGGGCCCTGCGCCCCAGGGACATTCCTCGGGAAACGGATGGCGCGAACAGGTGATCACGCGCCATCCGGCGCTCGAAAAGCGGATCACGGTCGCATGACCGATGCCGCGACTGGCGCCGGTCAGAAGCAGCGTGCGACGCGGTCCGTTATTGGATGAAGTGGGCATAGTCTATTCTCTCGGTCTACGTCATTCCGGGATGGTCCGAAGGACCAGACCCGGAATCTCGAGATTCCGGGTTCGACGCTCGCGCGTCGCCCCGGAATGACGTGGGTCAGGGATAAAGCCGCGTCTTGGACCAAGCTTGACCTGGAACGTCGCGACGGAATTCGATGCGGTCATGCAGGCGGAAGGGACGGTCGTGCCAGAACTCGAACTGCAACGGCGCGATGCGCCAGCCGCTCCAGCCGGGCGGCCGCGGCACCTCGCCGACGATGTATTTGGCCGCGACGCTTGCAATGGCCTGTTCAAAGGCAAAGCGGCTTTCCAGCGGCTGCGACTGCTTGGAGGCCCAGGCGCCGATCTGCGCCTGCTTCGGCCGGGTGGCGAAATAGGCGTCGGCTTCCGCCTCCGTCACCGCGCTCACGGGTCCTCGGATGCGCACCTGGCGGCGCAGCGACTTCCAGTGAAAAAGTAACGCCGCCTTGGGATTTGCGGCGAGTTCGCGACCCTTCGGGCTCGCGACATGGCTGTAGAACACGAATCCTTCGGCGTCATAACCCTTCATCAGCACCATGCGCACGTCCGGCAGGCCGTCCGCGTCGACGGTTGCGAGCGCCATGGCGTTGGGGTCGCTTGGTTCGGCCTTCACCGCTTCGGCGAACCATTCGCCGAACAGCGCGAACGGCTCTTCGGCTGCCGTGAAATCACCGGATGTTAAGGGTGTCGGGTGTTTGATGGAGGTCGTGTCCGTCATTTTCGGAGTTCCGGATTGCGCCCGCCCGCGGCCAGATGCGGTTTGCAGCCTCATGCCAGGCTCGCTCTATATAGGGCATGGGGGCGCTTTGGCCTATCGGCGATCGCGCCCGCGGGGACCGTGATGGCGCTGATTCTCATCGGCATTGGCGCCGGCGGCTGCAGCATGGGCCGCCAGGACGGCAGCTTCGCGAAAACGGGCAATGATTTTACCGGTTCGCTCGGCCCACCCGGCGCGCCGGTGCCCACCGATTCGGATCTGGCCTTTACCCGCAATGCGGCCTCCGACGTACTGACCAAGGGCGACAAGGATGCCAGTCAGCCCTGGGAAAATCCCGAGACCGGCGCGCGGGGCTCGGTGACGCCTTTGGCCCAGGCCTACACGTCCGACGGGCGGACCTGCCGGGATTTCCTGGCGAGCTATGTCAACGGCACAGCCGAAAGCTGGCTGCAGGGAGCAGCGTGCCAGACCGGCCATGGGCAGTGGGAAATTCACACTCTCAAACCGTGGAGGCAGGGCTGAACCGCAAAGCCCGATCCGCTCGAGAATCCGGTTTTGCGTCTGGTCGGGTTCTAAACTATGGGAAGGGCGCTAGTGTCCCGATTCCGAAGTTCGTATCATTGCGCGGCATACTCGTTTACGAACTTCGGAATCGAAAGGACACTAGCAAGTCATTGTTTCTAGTGTGGCTTTGGTTCAGAAGTCCGCATGACGAGCTGGCAGCAATAATGATGCGGACTTCTGAACCGCCACACTAGTGTCCCGATTCCGAAGTTCGCAAGCTATCGTGGCCACCTCCGATGCGAATTTCGGAATCAAAGGAGCTCTAGCAACTTGTTGATTTGAGTAGCGGCTTTGAATTTGAAGTTCCTTCACGAGCTTGCCGCGATACTGATAGGAACTTCAAATTCGCCGCACTGGTGCATTTCGACCCGAGGCTCCTCGTTCCAGGCGGATCATGCCCGTTGCAAAAATGCCACGACGACCCCAAATGAATTTTCAAACGGGCGCTTCGCCCCATCTCAAGATTCCCCGGAAGGAGACCTGACGGATGCGCGACCCCTATGAGGTCTTGGGGGTGCCACGGGGTGCCAGCGCTTCAGCGATCAAGAGCGCCTATCGTAAGCTTGCCAAGAAGTATCACCCCGACGCCAACAAGAACGATCCGAAGGCGGCGGCCCGATTTGCCGAACTGAATTCGGCCAACGAGATCATCGGTGACGATGAGAAGCGCAAGCAGTTCGACCGCGGCGAAATCGATGCTGATGGCAAACCGCGATTCCAGGGATTCCCCGGAGGCGGCCCCGGTGGGCGCGCCGGCGGCTTCGAAACCCATACCTTCCGGACCGGGGGTGGGTTCGGCGGCGGCGGCGGCTTTGAGGACATCCTCAACAGCATGTTCGGCGCCGGCGCCGCACGCGGCGGGCGAAGGGGGTCAGGCGGCAGCACCTTCGAATTCGACCCCGGCACGATCGCGCTCGACCTCGACGTTTCGGTTTCTATGGCGGTGTCGCTGGAGGAGGCGGTCAAGGGGGCCGAGAAACGCGTCCGGCTGCCAAACGGAAAGGAGCTCAACGTCAAGATTCCCGCAGGCGTTGTTGCGGGCCAGCAGATCCGGCTCAAGGGGCAGGGCGAGTCCGCACCAGGTCATCCGCCCGGCGATCTCCTGATTACGGTCAACATCGCGCCGCACCCGTTCTTCAAGGTCGACGGCAGCGATCTGCGCCTCGATCTGCCGATCACGCTGTATGAAGCGGTGCTCGGCGGGAAAGTCCGCGTGCCGACGCTTGGCAGCGCGGTCGAATTGTCGATCCCCAAGAACACCTCAAGCGGCAGGATCTTTCGCCTGAAGGGCAAGGGCTTGCCCAAGGCCGGCGGCGCCGGCGACCTGTTCGTCACCACCCGGATCATGTTGCCGGACGGCAATGACGCGGAGCTGGAACAGCTGATGCAGAAATGGCGGGAAACACATCCCTACAACCCGCGCAGCGATTTTTGATGAGCGGGTGCGAGACGCAAAAAAGGGTGCGGCCTCGGCCTGGGGGACCAGCGCGGTACAAGACCCCAGGCGAGGCCGCTTGCGTCGATCGGCGGATCGAACGCGCGACAATTTGTCGTGGGTACATGGTGCGATATTGAGACGTGTCCATGTTCCAATTTCAGATTCTTAATGTCCGAATTTGGACACTGGTGTCCTGATTCCGAAGTTCGTATCATTGCAACGGCACGCTCGTTTACGAACTTCGGAATCGAAAGGACACCAGCAAATCTATGATTCTAGTGTGGCTTCTCGTTCAGAAGTCCGCATGACGAACTCGCGGCAATAATGACGCGGACTTCTGAACCGCCACACCAGCCGCGCGCGCCGCTCGACCGGCTCTCAGCCGCCCCTCTCGTTCTGTTCGTAGACCAGCCGGGCGACCTGCTGCAGACGCTCCTTGTTGCCAGGACCGCTCAGCACGTAGCCGACGTCCTCGTCCGACCAATACATCGCGCCCGAGTTCTCGGCGGCGGCGTAGCGCATCTGCTCGGTTCCGGTCTTCGCGCGTGAAGCGTAAAGCGTGTAGCGCTCGCCTGTTGCGGACTCATACATCAGGAAGGATGCCGGCCCGGTGGGACCCGGCAACAGCCGGCCTCCGATCAGTTTGAGCCCGGTCGAATCGAGCTCCGGCGCCCGGACGTCCCAGCCGCATCGCTTGCTCAGCCAGGTCTGCAGATGCGCCCGATCGGTGCCGGGAATCTCGACCGGATGGCGAACGTCCACGACGTAAAGCCGGTGCGCGTCGAGTGCGTCGGCGGTCAGGCTCTGAAGGGCGGACGGCGCAGCCGCAACGCCACGCACCAGCCAGCCCGCGCTGCCGCCGATCACGAACGCGGCCAACGCTGCAGCAATCGCGCCGTACATCCACTTGCGCGGAGTCCGCACCAGCTGCTCGATCTCAAGCCGCTTCGGCACCGCCTCGTCGGCGACCTCATCATAGCGCGAATGCAGCATCTCGGCCATTTCGCGCCATGCCCTTACCCGTTTGGCACAGTCCGGATGGGCGACGAGCCAGGCCTCGACGTCGTCGAGCCGCTCCGCCGGCAACTCATTGTCTACGTAGGCGTGGAGTTCGTCTTCGGTAACGGGGATCTTCGTATCGTTCATGGTCGTGATCTCTTCTCTTTCGCAATCATTCCGTTTGCCTTCCGCCCCCGCGGAAGGACAAGCCTGGCTGCAATGTGGTTGCCCCGGAAAACCCGGCAGAAAACGGCTCTCGCATCTATGCTTCACGCACGGAATTAATCGTCATTTCACTCTCCGCAATGCAGGGCGTTCTCCTTCGAGAACGGCCTTCACATGGGCGCGAGCGCGCGCCAGGCGTGACATCACGGTGCCGATCGGTACGCCCTGAATGTCGGCGACCTCGCGGTAACTCAATCCCTCCAACATCACGAGCAGCAGCACGGCGCGCTGCTCTTCGACCAAAGTTGCCAGCGCCTTGGCAATATCGCGTCCCTCCGCCTCTGTCCCGCTCGCATCGGGATTGTTCTCCAAAAGCGGCATGAATTGCGGTCTTCGCGCCAGCGATCGCCGGCGGTTCTTGTTCAGGTTGGTCAGGATCGTGTAAAGCCAACTTCTGACATCGCCTCCAAGAAACAGTCGCTCCGAACGCAGCGCCCGCACCAGCGTATCCTGCACCAGATCGTCGGCAATATCAGCGTCACGCGTGAGGGCGCGCGCATAGCGGCGCAGCGCTGGAATCATGGCTTCCACACTCTCGCGAAACGCAGTCATTGCGCGCGATCCAACTTGTCCCTTTGGCTCAAGACGGGCACTGGCGCCAGTGGTTTGGTGCTGCAGCGAATGTCTGGTCCGCGCCACTGCTGTGCCGGGCGTCTCGAGCGCCACACACAACTAACACCAGGATAAAGGGGCTATTCCCTCGCTAAGGTTGCGCGACAAACGGTCTCAGGCACGAAGAATCGAGACTTACCGTCCATGAGGCAAGTGTGGCGGATTTGAGGTTCCTATCCGTCTCGCCGCGAGTGCGTTATAGGAACGTCCAATCGAAAGCCACACTAGACTCATGAAGACTCATGGAGTTGTTAGTGTCCCTTCCGATGTTCAAAAAATGCGTGCGGCTAAGTCCTGCGAACGTCGGAACCGGGACACTAATGTACCTCCAAACCTGTTTCTCCTCGATCAGGAAATCGAATGACCAAGTATCCGGATCTGATGAAGGGCAAGCGCGGGGTGATCCTCGGGGTCGCCAACAACCGCTCGATCGCCTGGGGCATTGCCAGGGCGTGCCACGCGGCCGGTGCAGAAATCGGCCTGACCTGGCAGGGCGACGCCTTGAAGAAGCGGGTCGAGCCGCTGGCCAGGGAACTGAACGGCGCCCTGCTCGGGCACTGCGACGTCACCGATCCCGCAACCATCGATGCCGTCTTCGCCGTCGCGAAGGAGAAATGGGGCAGGATCGATTTCGTGGTGCACGCGATCGCCTTTTCCGACAAGGACGAGCTGGATGGTCGTTATCTGGAGACCACGGCGGACAATTTTTCCAGGACGATGCTGATCAGTTGCTACTCGCTGACCGCGATCGCCCAGCGCGCTGAAAAGCTGATGACCGACGGCGGCTCGATGCTGACGCTGACCTATTACGGCGCCGAGAAATGGATGCCGCACTACAACGTCATGGGCGTTGCAAAGGCCGCACTTGAGGCGAGCGTGCGCTACCTCGCCGCCGATCTCGGCGAAAAGAGCATCCGCGTCAACGCCATCTCGGCGGGGCCGATCAGGACGCTGGCGGCCTCCGGTATCAGCGATTTCCGCTACATCCTGAAATGGAACGAATACAACGCGCCGATGCGCCGCACCGTGACCATCGAGGAAGTCGGCGACAGCGCGCTCTATCTCCTGTCGGATCTGTCGCGCGGGGTCACAGGCGAAGTGCACCATGTCGATTCCGGCTATCATGTCGTCGGCATGAAGCGGCCGGACGCGCCGGATATTTCGCTCGCCAGGGAATGAGAAATGTCATGCGCGGGCTCGATCCGCGCATTGGAAAAAATATGCCGGGTGCATGCCGACGTATTGCGAAGTATGGTTAAGAATTGGTGGCAAACCCCATCCCACCACCGTCATGCCCGGCACTCGGGTCCGGCTTCGCCGGCCCGAGCACAGGCCCATTGTGCCGGGCATCCACGTCTTTGTTAATGGCAAGGCCAGGCGTGGATGGCCGGGACGAGCCCGGCCATGACGAGTGGAGATTGACCGCTTCAACCGCGCGCTTTACCGACATTTGACGTATTATGTTGATTGTCAACATGGGCGAGCGAAGCTGGGGACAGCATGTCGTTCAATACCTACGGCCACATGTTCCGCGTCACGACCTTCGGCGAGAGCCACGGGGTTGCGATCGGCTGCGTGGTCGATGGTTGTCCGCCGTTGTTGCCGCTGACCGCAGAAGAGATCCAGCGCGATCTCGATCGCCGCCGCCCCGGCCAATCGCGCTTCACCACGCAGCGACAGGAGGCTGACGCGGTGAAAATTCTCTCCGGCGTGATGGCGCATCCGGAAACGGGCGTGCAGGTCACGACCGGAGCGCCAATCGGGCTTCTGATCGAGAACACCGATCAACGCTCGAAGGACTATTCCGACATCAAGGACAAGTTTCGCCCCGGTCACGCCGACTACACTTACGACGCAAAATACGGTTTGCGCGATTATCGCGGCGGCGGGCGTTCCTCGGCGCGTGAAACCGCGATGCGGGTCGCGGCCGGCGCGATCGCGCGAAAAATCATTCCGGGCGTGACCGTGCGCGGCGCGCTGGTGCAGATGGGGCCGCACAGGATCGATCGGGCGAAATGGGACTGGGACGAGGTCGCGCGCAACCCGTTCTTCTGTCCCGACAAGGACAAGGCCGCCTTCTTCGAAGACTATCTCGACGGCATCCGCAAGAACGGTTCTTCGATCGGCGCGGTGATCGAGGTGGTCGCCGATGGTGTGCCTGCGGGGTGGGGCGCGCCGGTCTATGGCAAGTTCGATGCGGATCTTGCGAGCGCGATGATGAGCATCAACGCGGTGAAGGGCGTCGAGATCGGCGCGGGTTTTCTGGCGGCCGAACTGTCCGGCGAGGAAAACGCCGACGAGATGCGAATGGGCAATCAGGGCGTCACTTTTCTCTCCAATCGTGCCGGCGGCATTTTGGGCGGCATCTCCACCGGACAGCCGGTGGTGGCGCGCTTTGCGGTCAAGCCGACGTCGTCGATTCTTTCGCCCCGCCGCACAGTGGATCGCAAGGGCAATGAAACCGAGATCGTCACCAAGGGTCGTCACGACCCTTGCGTCGGCATCCGTGCCGTCCCCGTCGGCGAGGCCATGATGGCCTGCGTGCTCGCGGATCACTTTTTGCGCCATCGCGGACAGGTGGGCGGGTAAGGCGCGAAACGTTTGAACGTCGCTGCCGGCCTTGACGTAGCCGCAAAACGCGCAGCAATGTCCCGTCCATGAACGCTTCCGACCTGCAGAAACTGGCCGAATGGCTGATCGACGGTGCGAGGACAGCGCCCAGCCCGCCGCGGATGATGGCCGAGACCTGCGAACGCCTGGTTGCGGCGGGTTTGCCGCTGTGGCGCGTCGGCATCTTTGTTCGGACGTTGCACCCCGACATCATCGGCCGCAATTTGATATGGCGGCAGGGGGCCGAGGTGGTTGTCGGCACCGCCAATTACGACATGCTGGGTTCGCCGGAATTTTTGAGCAGTCCGCTCGCAATCGTCTTTCGCGAGGGGCGGGAGGTAAGGGCGCTGCTCGACGGGCCCGACGGCAAGCGCTTCCCGCTGTTCGATGATTTGCGCGAGGAGGGCGTCACCGATTATATCGCTCTGCCGCTCGTACACATCGATGGCTCCTTTCATGCCTCGAGCTGGACCACGAAGCAGCCCGGAGGATTCACCGACGAGCAGCTGGTCGGCCTGCGTTCGCTGATGGCGCCGCTTGCCCGGCTGGTCGAGATCATGCGCTGGCGCCGCACCGCATCCGTCCTGCTCGACACCTATGTCGGCAACCGCGCCGGCGAGCGGATTCTCGGCGGGCAGATTCGCCGCGGCCACGGCTACACGATGAATGCGGCGATCTGGCTCTCGGACCTGCGTGGCTTTACCGCGCTCTCGGACCGCCTTCCGGCAGAGACCGTGGTCGATATTCTCAATCAATATTTCGATTGTCAGGTGGGTGCAATCAGGACGCATGGCGGCGAGGTCCTCAAATTCATGGGTGATGGGCTGCTCGCGGTGTTTCCGATCGATGAGTATGTCGGCGACGTCAGGAAGGTCTCCACGCAGGTTGTGGAAGCCGTTCGCGAGTCGCGCGCCAATGTCGAAGCGCTGCAATATCCGATCGGCGACACCGCTGAGCACTTCCGCTTCGGAGTCGCGTTGCATGTCGGTCGAATTCTTTACGGCAATATCGGCGGCGGCGACCGGCTCGACTTCACCTGTATCGGACCCGCGGTCAATCTTGCGGCTCGGCTGGAAAAGATCGCAGGGCGCCTGCATCGCACGGTAGTGGCATCTCGGGCATTTGCCGACGCCTGCCCCGGCGGCTGGACGGACCTCGGCGAATTTCCGATCGCGGGATTTTCAAAGCCGGAACGCGTGTACGGATTGCTGGACGAGACCTCGGACGCAGAGGTGGCTGGCGCGCCGCTTCATTCCTCGGGTTCGGTGGTGAACAGCAGCGGATAGCCCTTGGCGCGGCCGGCGTCGGTGGCGCGCGTCGCCTTGGTTTCGGCAACGTCCCTGGTGAAGACCGCAACCACGCATACCCCGCGCCGGTGCGCGGTGATCATGACCCGGTGCGCCTCGTCTTCGGTCATGCGGAATTCCGCCTTCAGCACCGCAACGACGAATTCGCGCGGCGTGTAGTCGTCGTTGAGCAGGATGACTTTGTGCAGCCGCGGGCGTTCGGTCTTGGTCTTGACCTTGGTCTTCGGCTTGGTGACGGTTTCGATCATTCCGTTCAGCACCTCCTGACGTTCGCCATGGTCGATTGAGAATATAGCCTTAAGGCCGGCGTTGGAACCGGCGGATTTGCGGCAGCCCGCTTCGCTGCCGGGTTTCCTGCGCGGAACAGCGATGACGTCGGCCGGGTCGGCCTGTTTCAGCGCCGCGCAACTTGTCTGCTTCGAGGCAATCTTGAAGCTAACCTGAATGTGAACGCGAATGCGCGTTCCGCCTTTCCGTTCGCCACTTTGCGTGTCAACATGATCGGACACGACGGGAGGCCGCTCATGCGCAGGTATATCTCGATCGGAGCGGTGCTTGTCGCAGGCGTGATCGCAGGCGGTGTCGCTGCGGGCCTGGCCGCGCCGAATTTTCATCCGTTTTCGGTCGACCGACAGGACGCGCGAACGGCGGACAAGGAAGATGCGGCCACCGTCGATGTCGAACTCGCGATCGCGGTCGATGTCTCCTATTCCATGGACATGGACGAACTCGCGGTGCAGCGCGATGGATATGCGCAGGCCCTCGTTTCCAGGGAATTCTTGCAGGCGCTCAAGAGCCTCCCCAACGGCAAGATTTCGATCACCTATTTCGAATGGGCAGCCTCGAGCGATCAGAAGATTATCATTCCCTGGCGGGTAATCGATGGCCCCGAAACCGCGGACGCGGTCGCCGACGAAATCATGAAGGCGCCGATCCGTCGCGCCTCGCGCACCTCGATTTCGGGCGCGATCTATTTTGCCATGCCGCTGTTCGAGGCCAACCCGTATCGCGGGTTGCGGCGTGTCATCGATATTTCCGGCGACGGGCCCAACAACAACGGCTCGCCGGTCCTTCCCGCGCGGGAGGCCGCGCTCGCCAAGGGCATTACCATCAACGGCCTTCCGATCATGGTCAAGGAGCCCACCTTTTCGTCGATGGATATCGAGAATCTCGACTGGTACTACGAGGATTGCGTGATCGGCGGCCCGGGCTCCTTCGTGGTGCCGATCAAGGACAAGGACAAGTTCAGGGAGGCGATAAGGACCAAACTCCTGCTCGAGGTCGCGGGCCGCGCGCCAGAGCGCCGCGTCGTCCCGGTGGCGGAGAAGGCGCCGGCGGAAAGGGAGCCGCGCGTGTCGTGCCTGATCGGCGAGAAGATCTGGCAGGATCGCTGGGGCCGCTGAAGCCGCAATGTGCCCCGGAAACTGCTGAACCGGGGTCCGTTTGGGTTCCCGCTCTGGGAGCAGCCATAGCGCGTCGAAGACGCGCGTAAACGCGCTGATGGCACGCTGCACCGCGTCCGGACATGCGAATACTACTTCGCGAACTTCGCCACCAGCTCGACATGCGGGCTGTAGCGAAACTGGTCGATGGGGCTCACGCCTTCGATTCTGTATCCGCCCTCGATCAGGATGCGCGCGTCGCGGCCGAAGGTCGCTACGTTGCAGGACACCGCAACAATCACGCCGACCTTGCTCGCTGCCAGTTGTTGCGCCTGTGCCTGCGCGCCCTGTCGCGGCGGATCGAACACGACGGCGTCGAATTCGCGCAATTCCTGCATCACCAATGGCCGGCGGAAGAGATCGCGCCTCTCCGCCCTGACCGGCTTCAGCCGCGGCGTCGTGCCTGCTGCCTTCTGCAGCGCGGCCACGCCGCCCGCGTCATTATCGAATGCCGAGATCCGCGATTTTTCCGCCAATCTCAAGGCGAAGGGACCGACGCCGCAGAAGAGATCGGCGATGTGTCTGGCGCCCTTGCAATGGTCCGATACCAGCGTCGCCAGCGCCTCTTCCCCCGCAACTGTGGCTTGCAGGAACGAACCGGGCGGCAGCATGACCTGCGCAGTGCCGATCGCGATCACGGGAGGGTTACGCAGCAATATCAGCTCGCCATGGCGCGTCAGCCGCGCCAGGCGATGTTGCTCGGCCACGCGCGACAAGGTCGAGATCATCGCAGCCGCGAGCCGCCCCGAGCCGCGTACATCGACGTCAAGGCCGCCATCCGTTGCGGTGAGCTGGATGTCGAGCGGCTTTCCGCTCGGCTTCAGCGGCTCGGCAATCGCCCAGGCTGCGTCGAGCGCGCCGTCAAGCGCCGGATCGAGGATCGGACAGCGATCGATCGGGACAATGTCGTGGGAGCTCGCCGCCGCATATCCCACCTTGAGCACGTCGTGGGTGCCAAGGCGCGCGTGAAGGGTCATGCGCCGTCGCCCCCGGCCATGGGCGTCGATCAGCGAATGCACCTCGCAAGCGATTTTGGCTTGCGCCAGCGTCTCGATGACGAGGTTGCGCTTCCATGAGCGGTAGCGTTCGGTTTCCCAATGCTGGATCGCGCAGCCGCCGCAGGTTCCAAAGTGCTGGCAGATCGGTGCGATGCGCTCCCTGCTTGCGCGCTCGACCTTAAGAAGGCGCCTGCGGTCGGGATGTTGTCCCGGCGCCGGGACGACCTCCACGGTCTCGCCGCCAAGCGTGTACGGCACGTAAAGCGTCTCGCCGCCGGCAAAGGCGACGCCGTCGCCAAAATGCCCGACATGATCGATGGTGAGACGCTCAACCACGTCGCGCACCGATGAAGAATTCGGCGTTGCCGTCGCCACCGCTGATTGGCGAGGGAAAGACGCGGATATCCGTGCAGCCGAGCGAAGCTGCGAATGCGGCGATGCCGTCGCAGACTTCCTGATGCACCGCCGCGTCGCGGATGATCCCGCGCCTTGAATGTTTTCGCGAAGTCTCGAATTGCGGCTTGATCAGCGCGAGAAGATACATCGGTGCTGCCGCAAGCGACAGCGCAACGGGAAGCACGAGCTTCAGCGAAATGAAGCTGACGTCGATCACGACGATATCGGGCCGCGCGGGCAGGCGCTTGCCCTCGAGCGAGCGGATGTCGGTTTCCTCCATGGATCGGATCTTCGGATGGTGGCGCAGCGACGGGTGCAGTTGGGCGCGCCCGACGTCGACAGAGAAAACCATGCTGGCGCCGTTCGCGAGCAATACTTCGGTGAATCCGCCGGTCGATGCGCCGACATCGAGACAGACGTGATCCTCGATCGCAATCGGGTATTGCTCCAGCGCGCCCGCGAGCTTGACTCCGCCGCGTGAAACATAGGGGTGCGCCGGCTCCGCCTTCAGCACCGCGTCGGCGGGAACGGTTTCGGAAGCTTTCAGCACCTGCTTCTGATTGGCCGAGACGAGCCCCGCCTCGATGGCAGCCTGTGCCCGCGCGCGGCTTTCAAACAGCCCGCGCTCGACCAGCAAGATATCCGCGCGCCTGCGGGGAACGGCTCGGCTCGTGTCCCGCGCGGCCATGTTCAGCCCGATGCGGGTTGCGAGACGCCGAGCCGAGCGGCCGCCAGGCGCACGCAAATCTCGAACGCGGCGAGATCGCGCCAGGTATCAACGGGTCTTTGCCGCGGCATCACCAGCGCGCAGCCGTGAAGATCGAGCGCATGGATGATCATCAGATTGTCGGCGAGGCCGAAATCCTCCACCGTTAATCCCAGCGCGTCTTTCAGGCCTCCCTCGTCTGACGTCACTTTGGTGAATTCACGCACGCGATCGACATAGGGTGAGGGATCGTTGGAATATCCAAGGCACAGCTTGCCGCGACCGGCCATGTAGCCGAGTTCGTAGACCGTGCCTGCGTCCGCGCTCGGTCCGCGAAACGGCGTAAGGTTGGCGATGACGGCGTCCGCTTCGTTCATCATGGCCTCGTTGCCACGGAAGATCTGCAGGGAAGCCTCTTTGGCCGCAACGTCGATGGCATTGTCCATCGGATATAATCCGACGAGGTGATGACGCGCGCAGATGTCGGCCTTGCGCCGCCCGATATCAATGGCATCGGGCAGGAAAACGTCGGGGCCGGCCAGATATATTTTCATCCTTGAATGGCGAGTGGGCGGCGCCGGCCTTGCAGGCCGAAGCCGCTGAGCCGCCTCAGGCGAGCTTGACCGCCTCGGTCTTGAAGTCCTTGCCCAGCGTCTCGAACACCTTGGCGACGATGCCTTTGGCATCGAGGCCAGCGCGGGCATACATCGCGGCCGGGGTGTCGTGGTCGAGGAACGCGTCCGGCAGCACCATCGAGCGTATCCGCAGGCCGCCGTCGAGCATGCCATGCTCGGCCAGCATCTGCACGACGTGGGAGCCGAAACCGCCGATCGCGCCTTCCTCGATGGTGAGAAGAACCTCGTGCTCGCGCGCGAGCTTCAAGATCAGGTCGACATCGAGCGGTTTCATGAAACGCGCATCCGCGATCGTGGTGGAAAGCCCGTGCGCGGCCAGTTCGTCCGCCGCCTTCTCACACTCGCCAAGGCGCGTGCCGAACGACAACAGCGCGATCTTGGTGCCTTCGCGGACGATGCGGCCCTTGCCGATCTCGAGCGGAACGCCGATTTCGGGCATTTCGACGCCGCGACCCTCGCCGCGCGGATAGCGCAGCGCGCTCGGCCGATCGTTGATGGCGACCTGGGTCGCCACCATGTGCACCAGTTCCGCCTCGTCGGAAGCGGCCATGATCACGAAATTCGGCAGGCAACCGAGATAGGCGTTGTCGAACGAACCGGCGTGCGTTGCGCCGTCGGCGCCGACAAGTCCGGCGCGGTCGATCGCAAATCGCACCGGCAGGCTCTGGATCGCCACGTCGTGCACGACCTGGTCATAGCCGCGCTGCAGGAAAGTCGAATAGATCGCGCAGAACGGCTTGTAGCCTTCGGTGGCAAGCCCGGCGGCAAACGTCACCGCATGCTGTTCGGCGATGCCGACGTCGAAGGTGCGATCAGGGAAGGCTTTGGCGAAAATGTCGATGCCGGTTCCGGACGGCATCGCCGCGGTGATGCCGACGATCTTGTCGTCCTTCTGTGCTTGCTTGACGAGGCTCTGGCCGAACACGTTTTGATAGGCGGGCGCATTCGGCTTGGACTTGCTCTGCGCGCCGGTGGCGACGTCGAACTTGACCACCGCGTGGTACTTGTCGGCGGAGGCTTCGGCGGGCGCGTAGCCCTTGCCTTTCTGGGTTACGACATGAACCAGGATCGGTCCGGTCTCCATGTCGCGGACGTTCTTGAGCACCGGCAGCAGGTGATCGAGATTGTGGCCGTCGATCGGGCCGACATAATAAAAGCCGAGTTCCTCGAACAGCGTGCCGCCGCCGACCATGAAGCCGCGTGAATATTCCTCGGCGCGGTTGGCGCGGTCGGCGAGCACTTTCGGCAGGTGTTTGCTGAGCTGCTTGGCGGCCTCGCGCAAGCTGCGATAGGTCCTGCCGGAATACAGTCGCGACAGATAGGCCGACATCGCCCCGACCGGAGGTGCAATCGACATGTCGTTGTCGTTGAGTATGACGATCAGGCGCGAATTCATCGCGCCCGCATTGTTCATGGCCTCATAGGCCATGCCGGCGGACATCGCGCCGTCGCCGATCACGGCGATGACATTATTCTTTCCGCCGGAGAGGTCGCGCGCCACCGCCATGCCGAGCGCAGCCGAAATCGATGTCGAGGAATGCGCGGCGCCGAACGGATCGTAATCGCTCTCGGTGCGCTTGGTGAAACCCGACAACCCGCCGCCGGTGCGCAGCGTGCGAATCCGGTCACGGCGGCCGGTCAGGATCTTGTGCGGGTAGGCCTGGTGGCCGACGTCCCAGATCAGGCGGTCGCGCGGGGTGTCGAAGATATAATGCAGGGCGGTCGTCAGCTCGACCACACCCAGGCCCGCGCCGAAATGTCCCCCGGTCACCGAGACGGCATCGATGGTCTCCTGGCGAAGTTCGTCGGCCACTTGCCGGATTTGTTCCACCTTGAGGCGGCGCAAATCCTCCGGAGTGCGGATGGTGTCGAGAAGGGGCGTCTTACTGAATGTGGTCACAGCGAAATTCCAATGTTGCAGATCGGGATTAATCGTCCGACGGGAGATGGGTTGCGCAGATTCAGCGCAGCGAAAACCCGGACGCTGGATACCACCTGAGGAGACCGGAGCCCAATTTGATAGTCGACACGTGCTCCCGATCCTTCAATGTGATATGCGTCACCTTTGGCAGTTTCACCCTTGTCAATTGTTTTATTTAGCTATTTCAAGCGCTTACTGTCACTTTAGCACGGACGGGATAGCGCTTTGGCGAGCCCATAGCGTTCCGATCTTTACACTAAAGTGACCAACAAAGCCAACCCACCTCAGGGCGCCTGGCCAAACGGCGGAACCTGGAATGCTAATCGCGGCGGCAGGCTTTGGGTTCCCTCTCGCCCAAATCAGCGGCTTCGGCGCGACCTTCGCCGGGCAATTTCAGGGAGATTCCGAGTCCCCAATTGGCCCTGTTCCAGGGCTGGAACCGCGGGATCGGACCGAGTGCGAAAATCATCACTGCACGTCGAGCGGCTCGGTGCCGGTCGGCTGGCCGTTTGCGTCAGTGGTAATCTTGTCGACCCGCGCTTCCGCCTGCCGCAGCAATTCCTCACATCGCCGCTTCAAGGCCTCGCCGCGCTCGTAAATCGTCACTGATTCCTCAAGCGGCACCTTGCCTTCCTCTAGGCGCTTGACGATCGATTCGAGTTCCTCGATCGCCCGCTCGAAGCTGAGCTTCTTGACGTCCCCTGGAGGGTTTTCGGCCATGATGTTTTCCCGTCAGTATGAGGGGGATGCGAATGCTAGAATCGGACCACCAGTGCTCCGATTCCGAAGTTCGCAAACATTCGCGGCGACCACTGATGCGAACTTCGGAATCATAAGGAGCACTGGTAACCTAATGTTTTATAGTGCGGTTTTTGAATTTGAAGTGCCTGTGAAGAGTTTGTAGCAAAACTGACAGGAACTTCAAATTCACCGCACTAGACAGATGTATTAGGCCGGGATTCCGCGCCCATCAATGCGGTGACATGGGCCGCGACCGATTCTCTCAAGCCCTGGAGATCGTAGCCGCCCTCGAGCACCGAAACCACCCGCCCGCCCGCGGTGCGATCGGCGAGTTCCATCAGCTTGCGCGTGACCCAGCCGAAGTCCTCGGCCTTGAGATTGAGGGAAGCAAGCGGATCGCGGTAATGCGCATCGAAACCGGCGGAGATGAGAATCAGTTCCGGGCTGAACTTGGTGAGCTGCGGCAGGATCACGTTCTCGAACGCGGCGCGGAATTTCGCCCCGTCATCTTCCGAGGCCAACGGCGCGTTGACGATGTTGTCGTGTTCGCCGCGCTCTCCGCGGGCGCCGGTGCCGGGAAACAGCGGCATCTGGTGCGTGGAGCAATACATCACCGTCTTGTCGGCCCAGAAAATTTCCTGGGTGCCGTTGCCGTGATGCACATCGAAGTCGACCACGGCCGCCCGGGCGATTCCGTACTTTTGCTGCGCATGACGCGCCGCGATGGCGACGTTGTCGAAAAAGCAGAAGCCCATCGGCGTGCTGGTCTCGGCGTGGTGGCCGGGGGGCCGAACCGCGACGAAAGCATTGTGGTGCTTGCCCGACATCACCGCATCGGTGGCGGCGACCGCACCGCCAACGCCGCGCATCACCGCTTCCCAGGTGCCGGGAGACATCGATGTGTCGCCGTCGAGATAGATCAGGCCGCTCGACGGAGCGATGCGGCGGAGCTCTCCGACATAATGCTCGCTGTGGCAGAGCGTGACCAGATCGAGACTGCCTGCCGGCGCTTCGCCGCGCACCAGGTTCTTGAAGCGATCCTCGCCAAGCACTTGGGCGACCGCGCGCAGCCGGTCCGGGCGCTCGGGATGCCCGGGAGGCGTAGCGTGGTCGAGACAGGCCGAATGGGTGAGAAGCAGCGTGGTCATGCACCGGAGTTCCGATTTTGCGAAGTTCGCAAAACTATCGTGGCGACCTCTGATGCGAACCTGGAATCAAAGGGGCTCTGGCAAACTTGGAATTCGAGTAGCGGCTTTTGAATTTTAAATTCCCGTAGCAACGTCGCAGCGGCACCGACAGCAACTTCAAATTCGCCGCACTCCCTTTTGCGCGTCAAACGCGCTTTCCCGGGAAAGGCTAATCTAAGGGCTCGCCGGCTGTTCGAAAAGAGCCCGCGCAGGCAATCCTTCCCGGCAACCGCCTGGGCGCACTCCCTAGCATCAATGCCGGTTGCTCGTTCAATTCAGTCGCGCGATGCGCTCAGTCGCGACCGGTGCAATCGGACTGTTGGCCTGGAAATAGGTGTAGAGGGCGTCGGCGTCGAATACGCCGAATCGCTGCGCGGTTCCCTCCTTCAGCACGGTGAAGCCGTCGCCTCCGACCGAGAGATAATTGTTCACCGTCACCCGGTAGCTCCTGAGCGGATCGACCAGCTCTCCGTTGAGCGAGATCGATGCGGCGATCACGTGCTCCCCGTAGGGCTTTGCGGCGTCCCAGGTGTAGCGGAAACCCTTCGAGACCTGGAGAATTCGCGGCCGCCTGGGGTCGAGCCATTGCTGTTCCAGCATGTTCCTGATCTGGCCGCCGGTCAGCGACAGCGTGACGAGCTGATTGCGGAACGGCTGCGAGGCGAACAACTCGGCGTAGGTCACCGCGCCATCCTCCTTCCTGACGATGTCGGTACGAATGCCGCCGGGATTCGTAAACGCGATCACGGCTCCGCCATTGCCGTCCGCCTTGGTCGCGGCCAACTGGGCGTCGGCAATGATATCGCCGAGCGCGCTCTCGCCGGCTGCGCCCGGCACACGCGACAGCGTCTCGGTGATGGAGCCCGCGCGGCGGTTGGCGATCGGCGCGGAAACCTTGTCGTAGGCTTCAATCAAGGCGGTCTGTCGCGCATCCTTGGGCAGGCTGTTGGAGCGCACGATCACGTTATCGGCCCTGGCGCTGACGACATCGCGGGTATTCGGATCAAGTTTCAGATCGATCGCCGTGACCAGGGTGCCGTATTTGTCGCCTGAGGTGACGAGACGTCCGTCGATCTGGCAGACATAGGCCTGATGGGTGTGACCGCTGACGACGACGTCGACGGCGGAATCGAATTTTTTGGTGATCTCGACGATGGCGCCGGAAATGCCGGGACATTCATTGTAGTCGCCGGTCGGAAAACCGCCTTCGTGGATCAGGACGACGATGGCCTCGACGCCGCGCGCCTTCAATTCCGCAACCGACGCATTCACGGTATCCGCCTCGTCCCTGAATTCGAGCCCGGCCGCGCTGGTCGGGGAAATGATATCGGGCGTGCCCTTCAAGGTCAGGCCGATGAAGCCGACCGGGATGCCGTCGAATTGGCGGATCTCGTAAGGCGGAAAGATCGTCTTGCCGGTATCCTTCTCGATGGTCGAAGCCGCAAGGTAATGGAATTTTGCACCTAAAAACGCGTGCGGCCCCTGACAGCCGTCGACGGGATGACAGCCGCCATTCTGCATCCGCTTCAGTTCGGCCTTGCCCTCGTCGAATTCGTGATTGCCGACGGAAGCCAGTTCGAGCCCCATCATCGACAGCGATTCGACGGTCGGTTCGTCGTGAAACATCGCCGACAGGAACGGGCTCGCCCCGATCAGGTCGCCGGCCGCAACGAAGATCGTGTTTTTTCGACCCCGGCGGAGTTCCTTCACCAGCGTCGCCATGTGCTCGGCGCCGCCAGCCGGAACCGCAATCTTTCTGGTCACATCGTCGGGATCGCTGATCCTGATTCCGCCTGACGGCGGCCGGAGGTAACCGTGGAAATCATTGATTGCGAGAATGCGCAGGTCGACCGGCGCTGCATCCTCGGCGGAGCAGGGAGGCGGCGCTTGCATCGCGCCGAACAGCGCCAGCGCCGCCAGCGCAGGAGGAAGTTTGCGTCTCATGACCGTATTCATAAAGGGCAGGCGAGACGGTTTGTTCAAGCCTTCTTGCGCGCAAAAAATGCCTTGAAGGCTCCGATCGCTTCCTTCGAGCGCATGCGTTCGCCGAACAGATAGCCCTCCTGATCGATCCTGCGGGTGAGGTCTTCCGGCGGCAGCTTCACGAGCTTTCGCGAAATCGCGACCGCTTCCGCCGGCAGCGCGCTGATCTCGCGGGCGACCTTGCGCGCCTCGGCCTCGGCTCGGCCCGGCGCGACCACCATGTTGACGAAACCGGCCGCCTTGGCCTCCTCAGGGGTGAGCGAGCGGCCCATCACCAGCATCGCAAACGCACGCTGATGTCCCATGATGCGCGGCGCCAAAAGGCTGGAGGCGCCTTCGGGCACGAGGCCGAGATGGATGAACGGCGTCGAAAAACTCGCCGCCGTGCTGGCGATCACATAATCGCAATGGAACAGCATGGTGGTGCCGATGCCGATCGCGAGGCCGTCGACTGCGGCAATGATCGGCTTGGCGTTGTGGGAAAGCGAGTAGAGAAACCTGGTGGCCTCGGAGGCACGCGGCGTGTCGGTTTGCGAGGTGCCGTCTTTTAAAAAATCCTCCAGGTCGTTTCCGGCGGTGAATGCGCCAAGGCCGCCGGCGATGATGATGCACCGGATCGCCGGATTTGCCTGCGCGGTGTCGATCGCTTCGCTCATGCCGCGATACATCGCCCGCGTGATCGCGTTTTTCTTCTCCGCCCGGCGCAGCGTGATGACCCTTGTGGCGTCTTCGTCGGTGATGATCAGATGTTCGGTCATGGGTCCGGCCTTTGCGACAGTGGAAGGTGTGGCTGGCTAGTCTTTCCAAAATACCCTACATCAACCTGCTAGTGGAGTGGATGTGACATTCGCTACCCACCTAGCCGCAAGCTCGTTAAGCGAATGTCACATCCTAAACTCCACTGGAATTCAATATTTGGCTGGTGGTCCTTTGATTCTAGCATTGGCAAAAGTGCCTGCTGCAATAGGAAGCGAATGCTAGAATCGGACCACGGGCCCGCCCAAACCCGCGAACGGCGCTTTTTCGGCGACGCACCGACGCGCAAGGAATTGACGATGCAACTCACCGGGATTCACCATCTGACCGCGATTTCGGCGAAACCGCGCGAGAATCTGGCCTTTTATACCGGCCTGCTCGGCATGCGGCTGGTCAAGAAGACCGTCAACCAGGACGACGTCAGCGCCTACCATTTGTTCTATGCCGACGGAAAGGCCAATCCGGGCACCGATCTGACCTTCTTCGACTTTGCGGTTCCGCCGGAGCGGCGCGGGAGCAACAGCATTTCCCGCACGAGTTTGCGGGTCGCGGGCGAAAATGCCATCGGCTACTTTCGCGATCGCTTGCGCAAGGCGGGCGGCCCGACGGGAGAGGTCACCGAAGTCGACGGCCGGTTGACGCTGACGTTTGAGGACGTGGAAGGCCAGCGCCTGACGCTGGTGGATGACGGTGGTGTCGGTCCGGCATCGCCCTGGGAAAAGAGCACCGTGCCGGCCGAGCACCAGATCCGCGGCCTCGGCCCGATTCACCTCGACGTGCGCGACCTTTCCCGCACCGCGATGGTTCTGCAAGGCGTGATGAACATGCGTCATCTGCGCGACTACGCGGCGGCGGATAGCAAGGCCGATGTGCAGGTGTTCGCGATGGGCGAGGGCGGGCCGGGCGCGGAACTGCACGTGATCGAGCAGAAGGAGTTGCCTGTGGCGCGACAGGGCGCGGGCGGCGTGCACCACGTCGCGTTTCGCACGCCGGATGAGACGCAATACCACGGCTGGACGCGGCGCCTGCGCGAGCTTGGCATTCCCAACAGCGGCGAGGTCGATCGCTTCTATTTTCGCAGCCTCTACTTCCGCGAGCCCAACGGCATCCTGTTCGAGATCGCAACCGACGGGCCCGGCTTTGCAACCGATGAGCCGATGGACAAGCTTGGCGAAAAGCTCGCTTTGCCGCCCTTCCTCGAACCTCGGCGCGCCGCGATCGAAGCGGGCCTGAAGCCGATCACCTGGTAAAGCAGATTGACATTCGTTGCCCGGCCCGCGGGCTCGCAAAGCGAATGTCAAATCTCAAACTCCACTGCAATCTGATACTTGCTGGTGTCTCGATTCCGAAGTTCGCATCATTTTGCCGGGACCCCGTTTGCGAATTTCGGAATCGAAAGGACGCTCGTAAGTCATCGTTTCCAGCTCGTAAGTCGTTGTTTTGACCGAACTCGCGGCAGCAATGATGCGGACTTCTGAACCGCCACACCGGTGGTACTTCGATTCCACCCTTCGCGAGCATGGCGGCCTGGATGCGAATGCCGGAATCGAACCGCCAGCGCGCGCCGTCGGCAGAAAACGCCGGCCGGACGGGGACTTACCCAAAAAGAGGCCTCAACCTCTCCATTGAATCGCCTTGGTTTGGGAATCGCCTTGGTTGGTCAAGTGGCGATGAAGTCCAAGGGGCGATGAGATTTGGTTAAATCGTCATCGCGCCTTGGTTCTTTGGTTGAGCATGAACTTCTTCGGAGAACCGCTGCACACGTTTGCGGATCATGCTTGGAGCTCGGATTCCGAAAGTTCGCACCACGCCGGTGACATTGGACTGAATATGGAGGGCCAATGCATTCCTCGCTGAACCGCAAACCGACCGACGATCCGCACGATTTCGTGGTGGTCCCGGCCGATCACGTCCAGGTTGCGCCCGCCGATGACGAGATTTCCGATCTGTTGCGCGCCGCAGCGCGTCAGCATGCCGACGTGCAAGGCGGCGCAGGACCCAGCTCACCGGTCCCACCGGTCGATACCACCTTTCGCGCGACCGACGTCAACAATGATCTCCTCAAGCGCCGGTGGTCGATTGGTCGGCGAGTGATGCGCGCTCTCGCGGCGGTGCTTTTGGCGGGGTGCATCGGTGCTGCCGCCATGGCGTGGCAGGCTTCGGGCTATGCCTTCAAGAAGATCGCCTGGAAGTGGTTGCCCAAGGCGGCCGTCACCACCTCGCTGCCACTCGAGAAATTGGGCCTCACTTCGCCTTCGAGCTCGCCTTCCGCCGAGCCCGCCGCGAGCGAGGATACACCGCCACAGACCGCGGCTGCCGAACCAGCACCGGCGAGCGCCGAGGCACAGCCGGCCATCAACGCCGCTCAACCGGCGGATCCGGCGCCATCGACGGCGCGCGATCTCGCCAGCGTCGGGCAGGAGATCGAAGCGCTCAAGGCCAGCATTGCTGAGTTGAAAGCGAACCAGCAGCAGATGGCGCGCGAGCTGGCGAAAGCCAACGAGCAGAACGCGCGTGCGCGGCTGACGGCGGCGCCGCCGCATCCTGCCGTCGCGCCCCGCAAGCCGGTGCCCCCACCATATACGCCGTCGCTAGGCGCAGCCGCGCCCGCCTACCGGCCGTCAGCGACGCCATATCCGGCGACGCAAGCCGCGGCATCTCCGCCGCCGCCGCAGGTCGCTCAGCCATACGCGCAGCGTCCGGTTGAAACGCTGCCGCCGCCGCCCAACGATCCCGGCCTTGTGACCGCGCCGCGCCCGCCGATGCCGGTACAATAGCGGCCGCTCCATGGTTCCGGTTGCGATGAATGGTGCGGGTGAGTTCCATCGGCCGGAACGAAATGCGTGGCTTGCGGCTTATCGCGAGAAGCCACGGAAGCGGGAGACTGCGATGAAGACCGCAAAAATTATCTCGGCCGGCATTGCTGCGTCGGTCATCATGAGCTCGGCTGCTTTGGCTCAGCAAACTCCGACGGTCCAACCACAAAATCCGGCGGCTCAACAATCGCCGGCGGGAATGATTACCGAGGTCAATCGACTCAATGGCTCGGTCGCGATACGGCAGATCCAGAACGGCACGGTCGGAGCGAGCGCGAGCGGCGCCACCGAACGGTTCAAGGTGCAAGGCATCTCGCTCGACGACTTCCATGCCGGCGACAAGGTGACGTATACGGCCAGCGACACCGGCGGTACCAGGACGATCACAAAGCTTCAGAAGCAGTGAGGTCTGGCACTACCGTGGTTACCCGTCATGGCCGGGCATAGCCGCTCGAACAACGGCGTCGCTTCCGTTCGCCTGTGCGAAGGACGGCGTCGCTACGCAATGCTCCTCACAATGCGGTGACGTGTCGACCCGTGACCCAAAACGCACGTTTGGATTTTCTTTGTGGAAGCGGTCATCGAAGCGTCGCCAGATTGAACTGATTGTCGACGCCGGCTTCCGACCCCCGTACTGGACCTGCGCCCCAGACGACCGCCCCCCGGCGCATATACCAGTCCCTCCACTGGAACGCTGATTTGCCCGACGGGCAAATCAGTGTTTTTGCGTGTCGAGCATTTCCACGTCTGTCCAGCCCATCAGCGAAAAATTTTTCGCTTCACGATTCGGTAGAAACAGCTTTATCGATTCGCACCATCCCGCCTCGGCAAGAGGGGCGTATGCGCTATCGTCACGAAACGTGAGGCGGGATGCGATGGACGCGGCCATGTCGAAAGACGAACGACCATGCCGCGGACGGCGAAGTCGTGTGGTCCTGACGTCTCGACGCTGGCGTCAAGTTGGCGACGATGCTTTCGCATCGCGCCGGCGACGGTGACAAACAAGCCCGATCACCGGGGAGAGCGCGAAGGAAACCGTTAACACCATCGCGCAGGGAATGCCGGTGACTTGGCTGTACCTGTGGTGACTTAAGCTCATGTGCTTTTTTCATTTGCACGTGAGGCTGCGGGTGCTGGCTTAAGCACCCGGCATTCCCTGCGCCCTCCTTATGGAGGGACATGAATGTCGCAAAGCTCGGGCGAAGTGCGCCGCGAGAATGCGAAGACGCGTCATTGCGAGGAGCGACAGCTCTGGAGCAATCTCACGTCGTCCCGGACAAGCGAGCCTCTGGCAACGCGTAGCGTTGTCCAGAGCGAGCGCGATCCGGGACCCATAACCACAATTGTCCCCGCTGCGCAAAGATGGAGCCAGGGTTGTGTTCACAACCGGCATTGGGGGTTATGGGTCCCCGCTTTCGCGGGGACGACCAAAGGTGCGCAGATTATCCCAGCAGCACCGCGTCGGCCCTGTTTACGGCATCCGCGCTCTCGATCACGGTTTTCTCCAGCGCGCCCGCTTGTACCGAAACGTTTTCGGCAAAGAACCGCGCCAGCGTGACGTAGCGCTGCGCGTCGCCTTCACTGAAATCGCGCGCGGCAAGCGCTTCGGATGCCAGCATGCATCCGCCGAGCGTGGACCCGAACAGCCGCAGATAGGGTGTCGCACCGGCCAGCGCATCGTTCGGCGCCGAGGTAACGCGCTCGAGCAGCCAGCGGCTGGTGCGCTCGAGCGAGGCGAGCGCATCGCGCAGCTTTGCACCCGTGGTGCCGAAGGCCGGGTCGTTCGAGGCCTCGACCTGCCTGACGATTCCCGTGAGTTCGTCGAACAGCGCCCACACCGACTCCCCGCCATTGGCGGCGAGCTTTCGCGTCACGAGATCGATCGACTGGATGCCGTTGGTGCCTTCATAGATCGGGGTGATGCGGGCGTCGCGAAGATGCTGCGCAGCTCCGGTTTCCTCGATAAAACCCATGCCGCCGTGAACTTGCACGCCGAGCGAAGCCACCTCATTGCCGATGTCGGTCGAGAAGGCTTTTGCGATCGGCGTGAGCAGCGCGCCGCGTGCTGCAGCCGCCGCGCGCGTCCCGGCGTCCTTGGCGCGAACCGAAACATCGAGCGCGACCGCGGTGGCATAGCAGATCGTCCGCGCCGCGGCGGTGAGCGCGCGCATCTGCATCAGCATGCGCTTGACGTCGGGGTGCACGATGATGGGGTCCGAGCCTTCGGCGGTCTTGCCGATCGCGCGGCCCTGGCGCCGCTCCTGGGCATAGGCGAGCGCCTGCTGATAGGCGCGGTCGGCGATGCCGACGCCCTCAAGTCCGACGCCGAGGCGGGCCTGGTTCATCATCGTGAACATGCAGTGCATGCCGCGATTCTCCTCGCCGATCAGGTATCCGATCGCGCCGCCGCGATCGCCCATCGTCATGGTGCAGGTGGGCGCAGCATGCATGCCGAGCTTGTGCTCGATGCCCGAGGCGTAGATGTCGTTGCGTTCCCCCAGCGAGCCGTCCGCCTCGACGAGGAATTTCGGAATCAGAAACAGCGAAATGCCCCTGGTACCGGGTGGCGCATCCGGCAGGCGCGCGAGCACGAAATGCACGATATTGTCGCTCATGTCGTGATCGCCATAGGTGATGAAGATTTTCGAACCCTTGATGCGATAGGTGCCGTCGGCGGCGCGTTCGGCGCGGGTGCGCAAGGCGCCGACATCCGAACCCGCTTGCGGTTCGGTCAGCTGCATGGTGCCCGGCCATTCGCCCGAAATGAGCTTTTCGAGATAGGTCTTCTTCAATTCGTCGCTGCCGTGCGCCTCAAGCGCCTCGATCGCGCTCAGCGTCAAAAGCGGGCACAGGCCGAAGGCTATGTTCGACGCACTCCAGATTTCGGTGCACACCGCGTTGATCGCAAGCGGCAGGCCCTGGCCGCCGAATGCCTCTGGCCCGGAGACGGCGTTCCAGCCGGCCTCGGTCCAGCGCCGGTAGGCTTCGGGCCAGCCGGGTGCGGTGGTCACCTTGCCGCCGTCGAGCTTGATGCCGTGTTCGTCGCCGACGCGATTGAGCGGCGCCAGCACGTCGGAGGCAAACCGGCCGGCTTCCTCCAGCACGGCGGCAGCGATATCGCTGTCGAAATCGCCATAATGGCCGGCTTTCACGGCCGCCTGAAGGCCGGCGCCGTGGTTGAGGGCCAGCAGCATGTCGTTGATCGGCGCGCGATAGGTCATGGCTTCCCGCTCTCTCATCGGCTCTTACAAGGAGCCATTCGTCTTCCCATGAAACGGCGCTTCTCTCAACTCCCGAAGGGCATCGGCGGCAAAAAGGACGGCCTTTGGGGCCGGGGAGGGCCGGAATCGGCAAGCCGAACCCGGGCGTCGCGGGCCATGGCGGAATGGCTCAAATTCCATCCGAATTCGTCCCTCTACCCGGTTGAAATAAATGATATGGCTCTATAGACCGGCGTTGCCAACAGGAACTCGCGGAACGCTTGCCGCTCTTTCGCTCTTCCCGTTATTGGGGCGTCGCCAAGTGGTAAGGCAGTGGATTTTGATTCCACCATACGGAGGTTCGAATCCTCCCGCCCCAGCCAGCCACTCACTCAACGTACGATAGTGTGCACCTAAGTCACAGAAAGCCCGCAAAACACGGGCTTTCTTGCGTTCTGCGAGATGTCTCCAGACTCCGAAAAAGAGCAACCAACGCGAGAATCTGCCGAAAGTCTCCAGCCGATATTTGAAATATTCCCGTTTTCGGGAGACTTTCGGCGGAGACTTTTTTCGATCTGCACTGAGTGGCAGAGGCGGCAAGTGGCGGATCAGACGACTGTGCGAGAGGCCAAGGTCGTCTAGGTAAAGATGAAGAACAAGAATGTGTGGTTCAGGTTTCGAGTCGCTGCCCCGGCCGCGGGCAGATGAAGCGCGATATCAGTGCCGTGAACCACGGCGAACTGAACCGCCTTCTTGCTCCAGATTTCTGCTACGCATTGCGGCTGTGGGACGGGCCATTTCCGCGAAAGCTTCGAGTACGCTCTTTCGGTCGCTAGGACTGGTGAATGGCTTCGCAGTTTGAGAGGTCGCCTCAGAACTCGCCCTCGCGTTAAGCGGCAGCGCCGCGATCGCGGTGTCCAGGACGACCTTTTCAGGCCATTTATGATCCGAATGGATGCGAATGACGATCTTGTCCCTCGAGGGCAGGTCGGATGACGACGCGCGGGCAATCGGCTCGGGGAAAAACCAGTTCGCCACAAAAAGCAGCGCCAACAGAAAGCTTCCGACCCAACCAAAATAGCGTAAGACGGGCATTCTCACCTCGCCGCTCGATATTGCTCCGCCGCTCTTCAACTTCCTGGGCGGCTCAAGACGCCCTGGTTGTGCAGTCGTCGACCGATTTCGGCGATGTTATTTTCTCCAAGGCGCAGGGCTTCGGCATTGGTATGAACGGAGTAGTGGCCCGTCACGAGATCGTAAGGGTGCTTGACGGCAGAGCCGAGGACGAAGCCAGAATCTGAGAGCGCTTCAAATTGGATCGCCTGGTTGCCCCCCTCGAAAACGACGACTTCGCCGGTCGATACACGCTCCGGGGTCGCCACCATTCCCTGGTGCGAGGCGATCCAGGCGACGTCGTGGTCCTTGGGCGGCTGATAAATCCAGCGCTCGCCGGCCTTGAGGCCCACATCGAGATACGTCATGCCCTGCGGCGACTCGACGATGCTTTTGACGCCATCATATTCGCCAGCGATGACCCTTGCTGGGCCGGCATAATGGAAATCGGAAGCGTTGAGATATTGGCTTTTGGGTTCGGCGAGTTCGAGGGCGGGTGGCATCGCCACCCACAGCTGAAAACCCTTGATCCGCTGATTGCCGTACATTCCGCCGGTGTGCCAGACGCCGCTGCTTGCGCGCATCCACTCGACACCGCCGGTCTCGATAACGCCTTCGCGGTCGGTGGTCTCCTTGTAGAACGCCTGCCCGGTCAGAATGAGCGTCAGGGTCGCTATTCCGGAATGGGGATGGAAGCCGAATTTCGGGGCCCTCGCCGGATCCGCCTCGAAGTAGTCGAGAAACACGAACGGCTTGATCAGTTCGCCGATATCGCCCGGACTGACCAGACGGGTGATGGGCCCGTGTGAGTGTCCACGCGTGCGAAGCGCAATAGACCGGGTGGACTCCTTGACGTACAAGTGAGGTGTGGACACTGCAGGGGCAGACATTTTTTGATCCCTTTGATCACTTCTGAGCTTGGAATTGTCAGATTTGCTTGGTGGCGGTCCGCACCAGCCATGCGAGATCGTCGCGACGCAGGTAGGCGATCAGGATATTGAGAAGGCCTAGTACGATGGCCGGCGCCGGATTCGTGTGGAGCACAAACAGGTGGGTCAGCACGGCACAAAACATGGTGAAGCCGAGCCACAAACCACCGAACGAAGCCAGGCGCGGATGCACCAAAGCAGCGGCGCCGAAAATCTCGACAACGCCGGTGACGATACGGAACCACTGGCCGAGCCCGATCTGATCAAACAGCTGCACCATGAATGGAACGGCAGCCAGCTTCGCGGTGCCGGCGGCAAGAAACACAAGCGCGACGACGACCTGCAAGATCCAGAGGTCAACGCGACGGCTGCGAACCTGTCCGCTTCCAATTGAAGCAACACTCATGACATGTCTCCGCGGGTTGGTTGACGATGTGCGCAAATTACTGCTTGGCTTAATATCGCTAAAGACGATTTATTTAGATGGTATCCATCGGCAGCGCCGATGGTACAGCAGGGCGCCACGATGGAGGGATTTGGCGGGTCGCCTGTCGAAAGAGGCGCGGCACCCAAGCAGCGTTTTTTGTTCGGGCGCCGTGCAGACTTATCTTGACTGGAAGTAAATGCCGTCAGTCCCAGACGGGAGCCAGGTGCGGTGGATTAACGATGCGGCTGCCCGATGATTTCAGAGCGGAAATTGCCGCCATGTCATCATCGTTCAGCGTGAAGTCGAAAATCTTCGTATTGTCCGCGATCCGTTCGAAATTTTCAGTTCGCGACAGCGCAACGACCCGCGGCTGCTGGATTAACCACCGCAGCACGATTTGCGCGACGCTACGCTGGTGGCGCGCCGCGATGCCCTTGAGAAGTGGCGTTTCGAACACCCGTCCTACCGCCATTCCGCAATAGGCCATCAAGCTTGACCGGCTCGATGCGACCTGCCCCAGAACAACGTCCTGCTCGAGGAAGGGGTGATATTCAACCTCGTTGGTGACGAGCGGATATCTGGACGCGGCTGATGCCCTGCGCAAAAGGTCGGCGTTGTAGTTGCTGACGCCGATGTGTCGCGCCTTACCGGATTCCACAGCAAGGTTGAGGCCATCAACCTGATCCTCCATTGGTGCTCCACCACGCGGCCAATGGACTAAAAGGAGATCGATATGGTCGGTCTGCAATTTCTTTAGACTCTCGTCCACCGACACCATGAATTGCGCTCGGGAATAATTGCTGACCCAGACTTTCGTTGTAACGAAGACCTCGTTGCGCGGAATGCCTGACGCCCGGATGGCGAGTCCGACGTCAGTTTCATTCTGGTACATTTGAGCCGTATCGACATGGCGAAAGCCTTGCCGGAGTGCAGCGACAAGAATGTTCTGGAGCCGCGGCCCGGACATCCCGTACGTTCCAAATCCAAGGACCGGAATGTTTGCCCCGCCGACAGTCAAAATTGCGCTGGCTGCATCGCTACCGCTGAAGATTGGGTGTTCCATTTCTGCGCCATCAACAACTTATCAGCCTCGCTTGGCGTGTTTGATGGGATCAAAGTAGTCCGGCCTTTCGGTTGCCGAGAAGCCGTCTTTTTTCGAATGTACCCATCGGTGGCCTCGATGGGACGAGTATGCTTGCGCTAGGACTTTTTGCGGCGGCTACGAACTCCTTTGGGCATGGCCCGTGCCTTGGGCACTTTCGGCGCCGGAGTATTTTTTAAGCTATCAATAAACCATCTACCCGCGGGGCCTGGTGGCGATTGGGTCTGCCACACTGCCGACATCTCCACAATCAAACCGCCCGGAGGAACGTCCTCGATCGGCAGCATCGCCAGACGTCCTGCATCCAAATCCTTCTGCACCGTGTGCAAAGGCATTCCGCCCCAGCCGAGCCCGTTGAGCAAGAAATGATGCTTCGCGAAGAGGTCGGCGAGCCGCCACGTCGTCGGTGACATAACTCCAAACTCACGGCCAGCGGACAGCTCGGACCGGTCGGTAAGTACGATTTGAGTGTACCTGGCCAGCAACTCTTTTGGGACTTTGCCCTTGTGCAACGTCAAGGGATGATCGTGCGCGGCGACCATCAAAAAGGAAATCGACGGAAGACGCTCACGGCTGAGCGTGTCGGGAATAGTGGGAAGCGAGCCAACAATGCCGACACTGCAGCGTCCATCGAGAACCGGCTCGATGGCAGCCCCGAGCGCCTCCACGTAAATTCGCAGAGCAACGCCGGGAAATTGTTGACGAAATGCCCTCGCGACCTGGGTAATGGCATCGATCGGATAAAAGACGTCTACCACAACGGACAGCTCCGGCTCCAGGCCGGCGGTCATGCCCTTGGCACGGGCCTTGAGCAGATCGACCCCTTTAATGATCGCCCGCGCATCCGCCAATAGCACTACACCGGCCGGTGTAAGCACTGGATAACGCCCGGAACGATCGAATAACTGCACGCCTATCTGGTCTTCAAGATTGCTAACCGTCTCACTAACTACGGATTGCGACCGAAGCAATTTTCGAGACGCGGCAGAGAAACTGCCCTCGTCGACAGCTGCAATAAATGTTCGTAGTTGATCGAGTGAAACGGCGTCCAGCACAGTCCAGCCTCTGGTCCATCGGCATGGCCGATACTAAATAGCGAAATATACCGGGTTTCCACGGCGTCGCAAAGAACGGCGTCGCAAAGAACAGAATATCGCAACGAATAATTGGGACTAGGTCGCTTCAAAATCCCATCAAACGAAACGCGCCTGAGATGCTGTCGCCCAGGTGTTGAGGCAAAGTGCGCGGTCGCGGCACCGACATTTCGCTCGCGGGTGAGACACCGCGTTGGTGCGAGACCCAATCCATCCATGTCACCGATGGATACTATCGAAATATATCGACTATCACGATATAGCGGCGCTCGGTATTCTTTCGGGTGTTCAACAACACACAAAGTAACTCGTAAGCCTCGCAATGCGAAATGGCCTTTCAAGGAGAGGCGCATGACTGCGGGATCATCTTATGTCACGACTTTCGGCCGCTTGTTGATAGCCGTTGCCTGCCTTTGCTCGCTTCCCGCCGGCGAATCTTTTGCCATCCGCAAATGGGCCATCCGGCACGAGACGCTGGAGCTGTTTGACGCGACACGGCAGCGGCCCGTCTCCGTCGATCTTGCCGTGCGTCGCGACTATGAAATCAGGGCGAACAACGGGCTTTGGATGCTCCCGGTCGCGATGATCAGCAACGGAAACACCGTCAAGAACACCGAATATTCATTCCTCGCCAACATCCTTGCGACGAGAGGCTATTTGGTGGCCAGCGTCCAGCAAGACCTTCCTACTGATCCGCCGCTTATGACCAAGGTCGGCCAACCCTATGTCGGCCGGCGCGAGGTCTACTTGCGGGGTGAGACAAACATCCTGTTCGTGCTCAACAACCTGCAGAAGCGGCAGCCCAATGCCGACTACAATCACCTAACGCTGGTGGGCCACTCCAATGGCGGCGACGTTTCGATGTACCTCGCCAAGCAGCACCCCGAGATCGTATCGAAGGTGATCACGCTGGACAATTTGCGGGTACCATTCGTGCTGGACGAAGGGATTAAAATCCTGTCGTTTCGCTCTACGGACCCGAACTTCAAAGCCGATCCGGGCGTACTGCCGCCCCCCGAGCTGATCAAGGCGAGCGGCATCGATATCGTCGACATCGGCGCGCAGCACAACGACATGAGCGACCGTGGTCCGGACTTGGTAAAAAAGAAGATCCAGGCGACGCTCGATCGGTTCCTTAGGGATAGCACAAGCAGCGAACTCGCACTGGCCGGTACCAAGCAGCCGATGATCTGCAATCCTGCCGACTACTGAAACGCGCGGGCACGGACCGAGTGCCCTCGATGGTCTGGAGAACGGATTTTTCTCCGCAACCTTCGTACCATGCCCAAGGGTTCGGAACGGGATTTCTCAGGAAAACAAACGCTTGGGGATGTGGTCAGTATCCATTCACGGAGTTGGTGATCGAGGAGTTCTCCTCGATTCCATAACAATAAACCAGACGGCGCTTACTAGATCCGGAACCAGGCCACGTAGAGCGCCGGCAGGAACAACAGCGTCAGCATCGTGCCTACGATGATGCCGCCCATCATCGCGTAGGCCATGGGCCCCCAGAAGATCTCGCGCGCGATCGGGATGAGCGCGAGGCTTGCGGCGGCGGCGGTCAGCATGATCGGCCGCATGCGATGTTCGGTTGCTTCGACGACCGCCTCCCATGCGGGCCGTCCCGCCTTCCTCAGGTCCTCGACCTGCACGATCAGGATCACCGAGTTGCGGATCAAAATGCCGATCAACGCCAGCACACCAAGAGGCCGCCTAGGAAAATAAGGATTCCACGATAGTGGGCTTTCGCGGTGTAGCAGACCACCGCTACCATGCGTGACCCACTAATGCGCGCCTACGGAAAGACCTCACCGCCAATGAGCGCGGCAAGTTCCTTGAAGTCGCCCTCCGAGGCCTTGTCGTAGTCAGCCTGGATGCGCAATGCTCCACCTCGGAGACCGAATACATTGATGCAGCTCTCACGATCGTTGCTCTTGAAATTCCCTCTTGCAACGCACGGCCGGGCCATACATGGCGCTATGACCCCGCAGCCCATCACACGCTAGAACCCGAGAACACCCGGCCGCCTGCGATTTAGCGCTGCGTCCACAGGGACTAGCCCGGCGGCGATACTGGCAGCCGATGGCGCCGGCTATTGCCTCTTCATGGGCATCGTCGTAGTTCAGGGCGACCCGCCGGCGCGATCAGCCCGCGGGGCCGCTGAATTTCTTCCGACCGCGCATAAAACATCTCGGTTCCCGCCATGGCAAAGGTAGATCCTGAGCGTCGTGCTCAGATCGGGCAAGAAAAGCGTGCAAAGACGCGAGCGCAACTCATTTCTGCTGCAACTTCGCTCTTCGCCAAGCGCGCGGTGGAATCGGTAACGGTCGATGATGTCGTGAACGAGGCTCGCGTCGCGAAGGGGACGTTCTACGTTCATTTCGATGACCTGAACGCTTTGACTGTAGCGGTCGCCGACGGGCTGGTAAGGACGTTTGACGAGCTCCTGCAGCCTCAGCGGCTGTCGATGCCCGACCCGCTCATGCGGATCGCCTTCGCCTGCAATGGCTTCTTCGAGAAGGCGCTGGAAGACCCATCCTGGGCCGCCGTGGTTGCGCGGATGGCGTGGTCCTTTCCCACGGTGGGCCGGGTCGCTCGGAGCCGGCTGCTGGAGGACTTGAAACTGGCTCTCAAGGAAGCGCCACAACAAGATTCCTCGCTGGAGCTGAACCTTGAAGTGGTCTTGGGCATCGTACTCCAGGTGCTGGCGGCAATCGGCCAAAGGCGACTGTCCTCCCGGGACCGACAAGCCGCGGTCGGCTCGATCCTGCGGGCGATCGGTGCAGACAGCCGGCGCGTGAGGTCCATGCTGGCGAGATTGCCGGAGATCGAAACGGCCGAAAGCAGCGCGGCGCAAAGAAAACCCAACACCCGCAAAGCTAAGGCCTGACACTCCGCGTTGTTGCCTGTCGCCGCCCTCTGATTCAGCCGTGGCGCGGTTCCAATTGCCGCAAATGCATCAGCCCATAACCCTCGTCTCTTGCTCGCCGAGATCGATTCGACCGTCCGCGCTGTAAATTTGGGCGTTGATGAGATCTCCGGGCTGGAGGTATTGCGGACGGCGACGCTGGGCTTTGACAAACAAATTCCAGAACTGGCGCTCCGGCAGCAACTGGAGGAGCCTTCGGATCGGCGCAGGCGGCACGCGAAGCGCACATCCGGAAGGCGTTCCCGTCAGCAGTACGTCACCCGGTACGACGCTAGCGAAGGTCGATAATTCGGAAATCGTTTCTGCGGGCTTGAACACGAGATTCTTTGTTGTATCGCGCTGACGAGTGGAACCGTTGACCGAGAGTTGCAGTTCGAGTTGGTCGAGGTAGACGAACTCTTCGGGCTCGAGAACCGTCAGCCAAGGGCCGATCGGGCAAAATCCACGATAGCTCTTGCCCTTGAAGAATTGCATCTGCGGAAGCTGGACGTCCCGTGCGCTGAGGTCGTTCGCGATCGCGACGGCGAACACGTAGTCCCTCAACGTATCCTGGGTGACGGTGACGGGCGACGAAATTGGCCGACGGAATACCAGGGCAAGTTCAATTTCGTAGTCGAGCAGCATGACGTGCTTTGGCCGATGAACCGCGCCTATCGCAGGGCTAATCGATGCATCCGACTTGGTGAAAAACATGTTGAACAGCTTTGCATCTGGGTCCATGCCAGATTCAATCATATGTTGTCGATAATTGGCGCCCTGGCAATAAACGCGGCAGGGTGCCGTTACCGGGGAAAGAATCTTCACCGAATCTATCGGTACGCTGGCCGCTTTTCCCAATGCTGCGCGCCAGTCGGCCTCGCCTTGCTCGATCAATGCTGCCGTCGTCGGATAGACGCCGTCGAGTGGTGATATTCCTGATGCTGATACGACACCCCAGTACGCAGTTCCCTCGGTTTCGTAGCGAGCTATGTTGGTAGCCATGTTTTCAAGTCCTTTTTGTTCGGTTGTTGTTCTGGTCAACGAGAGTAGCGATCGGAAGGCGATTAGAGGATTTCGTCAGAAGGGGCGGTTCGGGTAAGCGGCGAACGATCTGCTCGGCCTCGTCGGCGGCCACGCCGAGCCCGCGCAAGACCCCGGAAACAGCGACCGGTACGTCAGAGAGCGAGAGACGCTTCTCACTGGCTGAACGCATCGCCTGAAGAACAATGCCAACGGCGATATCGAACCCGACTTCCGCCGAAACCGGCGCTATGCGTCCTTGCGCTATCGCGGCACGCAGGTCCTCGCTGAGTCGCTTGCGGGCGGCGGTGGCAACCGCCGGAAACGCCCAGACCCCCCGCGCGGCGAGTCCTCCCCAAGCCGGATCGTGCAGCGCTTGCCTGATGAACGCTGCGCAGCCCGTCGCTATCCGCTCGACCGGGTCGGCAATTCCGGTCCGATGAGGCTGGAGAAGGTCGTCCAGTTCGTGCGCCAGCTCATCCGCCACGGCCGCGCGCAAATCGTCGAGATGCTGAAAGTGAACGTAAAACGTCCCTTTCGCCAGTTCCGCTTCTCTCGTCACGTCATCGACTGTGATGGAATCGACCGGCCGGATCGCAAACAACGCACGCGCCGCCCGTATCAACTGGGCATGGCTCTTTGCGCGGAGCCGCAGCCCGATTTGCGCCCGGCGCACGAGGTCGACCCTGGCCATATCCGCTTACCTTTTTTGACTGTTCGAATATTTCATATTGACTTTTTAGTCATTATGACCAAATAGTGCAACACAAATTTTGGAGCCCCCGGGCCCGGCGTTAGAGGAGGCGCAAATGTCGAAGGAAATCGAAGTCAATTCCGGACCATTGCAGGAGTGCGAGGTCGCGATCGTAGGCGCAGGTCCGGTGGGCCTGATGACCGCAAACCTGCTTGGCTTGGCGGGCATCCGAGTTGTCGTTCTCGAACGCAACAAGGGACTTCTGGGACTGCCGCGAGCGATAGCTTATGACGCCGAGACACTACGTCTCTTCACTCAGGTCGGCCTTTTCAACGAGATCGCGCCCGGCCTCATTCAGAATCCGCATGTCCGCCACCTGAATGCGCGCAATGTCACATTGATGGCCGCGGATTTCCCCGTCCGAAGCCAATTTGGTCACTCGGCGTTGGGCACCTTCTATCAACCGGAGTTCGAAAAAGTCCTGCTCAAGGGGCTATCCCGCTTCGACAATGCTCGCACGCTGTTCGAACACGCAGTTACCGGGCTTGAACAGGACCCAAGCGGGGTCGTTCTGAAGATATCGGCGCCAGACGGCCCAAGTCTGCAGCGCGCGAACTACGTGGTCGCCTGTGACGGAGGCGCCAGTGGAATCCGCGAACTGCTTGGCGCACAGCTCATAGGTTCGACCTATGCGGAACACTGGCTGGTGATCGATGCGATCGTCAGGAATCACGGCGTAAGGCAGATCACCTTCAATTGCGATCCGCGCCGTCCGCGCGTGGAATTGCCGGCAGTCGGCGAGCGGGTGCGCTGGGAGTTCATGCAGCTGCCCGGCGAGACCGGGGAAGACCTCAAGAGCGACGACAAGATTTATTCTCTCGTCATGGAGCATACCAAGTATCGTTCGTTCGAAATCGAGCGGAAGGCGATCTACACCTTCCACGCGCGGGTCGCGGATCGCTGGCGGCTGGGACGTGTATTTCTGGCTGGCGACGCAGCGCATCTGATGCCGCCCTTCGCGGGTCAGGGCATGAACGGCGGCATGAAAGATGCCGTCAACCTTTCGTGGAAGCTTGTTTCAGTTCTGAGAGGACAGGCCCCTGACTCCATCCTTGACACATATCAGGTCGAACGCGCGCCAGTCGCGCGGAAAATGGTCGAGGTTTCGCGCCGTCTTGGCGCATTGATCATGCCGACGAACCGGATCACCGCAGCGGCACGGGACCTGCTCTTTGCCTGCCTCAACCTGTCCGGCAAATTCCGGGCTTTCATCGGCCGCGGCGGGGTCTTGCCAGCGCCCGAGATCCATCAGAGCGCGCTGACTGACAAAGGGCGGGACGTGCTGATCGGTCAGATGATGCCCCAGCCGACCGTCAATCCGGCGCAAGGGAACGAGCCGCTTGATGCGTTCCTTTCCTGTCATCAATGGCTGGCGCTCGGCATCGGAATCGATCCGGTCTCCATGTTGTCCGCCCGTGACTTGGCTGTTCTTGACGCCCTCCAGGCAAGATTTGTTTGTCTGAACGGGGGCATCAAGGACGCAAGGACGTTGTCGCTGCAATACATCGACCGCGGCTTTGCCGACTGGGCCAAGCGGCATCAAGTCCGGGCTGTTCTCGTTCGCCCCGATCGGTTCATTGCCGCCCGGCTCAACCCGGACAAGAACATTTCGGCCCTCACTCCCTTCACTCTTGCCGAGACTGCGCATCCATCGCGCGTCGCGGCCTAGCAATCCCGGATCAGGAGACATCCATGTCGCAAATTGCAGAACTCAACGGCGGACCCGGCAGCATCAAGCTGGCACGCAGCCGCGAACCAATCGTCAAAGCCAACGAACTTCTGTTTGTTCATTTTGAGCGTCCGGATATCGGCAAAGCCGAGCAATACCTGCTTGACTTTGGCCTGACCGTTGTCGCGAAAAGCGAAGGCGAGCTGTTCATGCGAGGAACAGGGTCGCAACCCTACATCTATCGCATCTCGATCGGTCCGGAAGCTCGATTCCTCGGGCTTGGATTGTCGGTTCCGACGAAGGAGGACCTCCAAAAGCTGTCGAAGGCCTCCGGTCGTCCAGTTGTCCCGGCGAATACTCCGGGTGGAGGCTCCGTCGTCCATCTGCGCGATCCCGAAGGCGTGGCCGTCGACGTCTTGCATGGCTTCGTGCCGAACAAGCCGCTCCCGGTTCGCTCTGCAATTCCCCATAACGCGCCGAACCAAATCGTTCGAGTGAACGACACCCAGCGCCCGGCGCTGGAGCCGCCCCAGGTCACCAAACTTGGACATCTCGTGCTCGAGGCGCCCGACTTCGACGTGAGCGTGCGCTGGTACATAGACATGCTGGGGTTCATTCCCTCCGACGTGATGTGCCTGCCCGACGGTGCGCTGGTCGGCTCCTTCATGCGTCTTGATCGCGGCGACGAGCCGACGGACCATCATACCTTGTTCGTGACGATGGGGCTGGAGTCCAAAGTTGATCACGTCGCCTTCGAAGTGGTCGATCTCGACGCCGTGGAAATGGGACAACAAGTCCTGCTTGCCAACCGTTACCGGCATTCATGGGGCGTCGGCCGTCATCTCCTCGGTAGCCAGATATTCGATTATTGGCGCGACCCATGGGGCCAAAAACACGAGCATTATGCAGACGGTGACCTGTTCGACTCCTCGCAGGAGCCTGGTTACCATCTGTTGGACCGGCAAGGTCTTTATCAATGGGGTCCCGATCTGCCGGATGATTTCATCGACGCGCGGCTGACGCTGCGGCGCCTCTGGATGGTCTGCAAGACTGCCGTGAGAGATAAGGCGCGGCTGAAAAAAATGCTGGCGCTCAAGAGCAGCCTATCGAAACCAGGGCGCGCCTGGCAGGGCTGACCAAGGACGAGGCGGCAGGCGGACTGCCTTTGTGGGTGAGTCCGCCAGCGACGCAGAAGTTCTCATCGCTGAGGACGGCATGCATCTGACCCTTCCAGTCGCTTCGACTCCGTTGCAGTAGCATTCGCCAGAATCAACCCCGAAATCCGCCGCCCTGATTTTTAACGCCCTGAGGAAGATCGTGATGCCGACACGCAGCCTATCGGATAATGAAGCAATCGAAGCGCAATCGATTTCGAGTCGCGCCCTTCCGGAAAGCATGTTCGAAGCTCTGCTCGCTAGCGCGAAGCGCAACCCTCACGCAAAGGCCCTTACTTTCTTTTAGGCTGCGAGCAGCTACAACCACGCCCACACCTGGACCGATGCGGAGTTTATCGCCGATGTGACGCGTGGGCGAATGGTCCTCACGGATTGTTTTAAATACGGCCGACGTAGCCAGTCTTCTTCCATTTCATTTCAATGTCGTCGGCGACGCAGCTTCTAATTGGATTTAGCCCAGCACTGCGTGATCCGGGTTCGAAATACTGCTTGAAGTCCACATGGGTCCGAAGATTAATGGGACGATAAAGTCCCATCTGATTGAAAATCAGCACGGGGCCGTTTTCGAAGCGTTGATAGACCGATTTGTGCATGGGAGACCGGGACACCCCCGTGTCGTCGGTCGGAAGCTTTCGTAAGCCTTTCTTGAAAAAGGAGCCCGCTTGCTCATCGTGTTGAGGGCCGCTCGAGTTTGGCCACAGTCCAAGAACACTCCCGTCATGTTTCAATCCGTCGGGAATGATGGATGCGGCGGCAACCATCCAATTCAAAGCGTCATCGGACAGACGAGCTTCGTTTTCAAAATAGCCACCGCCCACGTCAGCGTGAACACCAGGAAACCACACCTGCTCAAAATACAGGTTGCCACTGTCGTCCCGTTTATCTTGCTTGTCTGCCGTCGGAGTCCATCCGACTCTCGCGAAATCTGCGCGATCTTCGTCAATGGAAATCGCGTGCTTAGCATAGCCGACGTTCACGTTTAGGGTGGTGTCGTAAAACTTGTGTTTGGATCGGGTTAAATGCAGCGTCGCAAGGCGTTTGAAGATGCCGTACCCCGGTAACGAGGGAGCAATCTTCAAGTAGTTCTTTAAATAGATGAGGATTGCAAGCAAGACGCTGAAGTAACCAAGAACTCGGGCAATGCTTCCAGCCGTCGGAAGAACTGGCTCGAGCGCTGCTCCCAGGTAATGCAGCGCAAATGGAATGGCCAACACCGCGACGACCACAATCGGGCCTAGCCATTTATTTCCGAGCGCGGCTACGGTGTCGAACACTCCAATAAGGTAAGGAAAGACATTGGCCCGTTCGGCGCCATCTTTGATGACGGAACTGCCATGCTCGGATCTGAATTTTGCGGCGATGGCGTCACGCGTTCGCATCATAAAGGCAAGGTAGGGCCCGATCTTGGCCCGATCGTAAGAGGAGCAAAACTGATAGACATCCTTCACCGCATGCTCTGCCAGTGCGCGTGATCCCTTTAGATCGAGTTGCAACGGAGTGCCATCGGGTAGGTGCCTTGGAATTCCGCAATAGGCAATGACGCCGCCAAGAGAGCGAACCGTGTAGGCACCTCGGCTAAAGCCGATGAGAAAGATCCGGTCGCCGTTCTCGTAGAGCCTGATAATAGCCGCGTAGCAGTCGATGATGTTATTGGTGATGCCTAACCCCGTGGCCATGCTTAGGAGGTTATAGATCCATCGCATCCAGCCGATCTTAAATTGACTGCCGTCAGCAGCGGACCCTAGACCTGGATCATAGAAGGCCACTTGCTCAGCGGGATTAATTGGTGTGTCTGGTCCAACTCGGCATGCCCGATACAGTTTGTAAACGTTGGTGCGCGCTTCGTCGAAATTGATTCCGCCAGCTTGGCCTGTGCCGTCCGAAAAGATAACAATATTTTTTGCCATCGCATATTCCCGCCAGAGCGCGGGTATCATTTACATTAGAAGTTGTACCGGCCGAAAGGACCGCGAGGCGGATCGCTCGATAAACCCTGTGGAGAAAGAGACATTCGCCGTCTCGTAGAGCTAGCCGAGCATCTGCTCATGCGCTGACCAGGTTAGAGGCAAAGTCTTAGGAATTCTGAGGAGCGTCACCCCTGCCGCGTGGCGACCTTCGAGGATTGCCCGGATAAGGCCGGGCGCGAGGAATGCAAAGCGCAGAGCTTGCCGCACGACTTTCGCGTGGAGTTTCGCCGTGGCAGCAAGCTCTTCAACCGATGAGAAGCGCCCATTCTTTAGATCGGCCAGCCAGGCGTGGGCCCGCACAATGGCTTGTACCAGCTTCGGATCTGGTTTGTGTTCTGAGTGAGCTGGCACGCAATCGAAGCTGGGTTTGTTGGACGTCCAGGGAATTTCAATGGTCGGAGCCGGCGAGTCGCTGTCCTTGGCGTTGACGGTAACGCGGATCTGGGTGTCGCGAAGTACGACACGCTCAATCCAATCTGTAATGGCCTGACCCGAAGCATCTGCCATATCCAACTTTCCCCGAACGGCTTCCTCGACAGCCCCCTCGATTTCGCCAGCGGCTATGCGCCGGACCGAGCCGGCCTTGTCCTTTCGGCCGCGGAGCAGGGCTGAGCTGACATAAAACCGGTAACGAACGCCGTTCTTGCGGGAAAAACTCGGACTCATGAGATTGCCGCGGTCGTCGTACAGCTTCCCCATCAGCGACGCCCCGCTTTCCGAGCGCTTTACCTTCCGCTGGGTGGCGGCGCTTTTGAGCAGCTGCTGGACCCGGTCGAAGGTCTCGCGGTCAACAATGGCCTCGTGTTCGCCTTTGAACCATTTGCCGCCGTGGTGCATCTCGCCGAGATAGATTCGGTTCTTGAGAAAATAGGCGAGGGGACCATAGGTAAAGGGAATGCCGCCCTGGTATTTTGCCACTCTCGTATTTCTCCGCGATTGCGGTGGTGATCCTCGCACTCGGCGGCACCCTGTTCTTCTTTGACGGTCGCGACTTCTTCCCGCTGATCGACGGCGGGCAAATCCAGCTGCACGTCCGTGTTCCAGCCGGCACGCGCATCGACAAGACGGAAGCTATCTTTCAGCAGGTGGAAGAAAAGATCCGTGAGGTGATCCCGGAGCACGAGCGCGACCTCATCGTCGACAACATCGGCCTGCCAGCGCGCTCCTACAACTATGCCTTCGGCGACGGCACCGCGACGGGCGTCAACGACGGCGTCATCCTGGTGGCACTGAAGGAGGACCACAAGCCGACCGCGACCTACATCAAGAAGCTGCGCCAGGTGCTGCCGGCAGAATTCCCGGAGAACATCTTCTATTTCCAGGCCGCCGACATGGTGACACAGATCCTGAATTTCGGCATTCCGGCGCAGATCAACGTGCGCACGGTGGGCTACAACCGCGCCAACAACCTGCGCATCGCGCGCGAGATGCAGCAGAAGATCGCGGCGATCCCTGGCCTTGCCGACGTGCACCTGCAGCAGGAGATCAACGGACCGGAGTTCTTCGCGGAGATCGACCGCGCCCGCGCCAGCCAGTTCGGACTGACGGTGAGTGACATCGCGCTCAACCTGAACACCTCGCTCGC
>Ga0210402_10000072_pt1 | contig 106072 bp, 107 predicted proteins | sample IncBWC7MmetaG_FD_161055 | JGI IMG/M metagenome (GOLD analysis project Ga0210402, IMG submission 161055) | Forest soil microbial communities from Barre Woods Harvard Forest LTER site, Petersham, Massachusetts, United States - Inc-BW-C-7-M | ecosystem: Environmental > Terrestrial > Soil >...
TGAACGAAGACCAGGGGGTACATGAACATGGCCAGCCCGCCGGCAAGGATAAGCACAAAGACGGCGGAAAGAATGGTGAGCTGAAGATTGCGCCGTTCAAGGCGGTCCAACTCCTGGCGATCAATCGTGGGCATCGGGGCACCTATAAGCAAAGGCCGACATACCCGCGGGGCGGGCTCCCGGAAATTGCCGGGATTCTGATAGGTTCCGTTCTGGGAAGGGGATGCGCAATAGGCGCGGGGTACTGTAGTGATGAAAGTGACAGGGGGGAGTGGAAGGAGGAGAAGGAGGTTGTGAGACGAGGGATGTTGATGACGAGCAGAAGGCCGAGTCGGATTGGTATGACCAGACCCCCCTCCCCCCAGGTATCGCGTAAGTGTGGGAATGATTGGACTTGCGGGGAAGTGGCTCGTATCCCTCTCGAAAGGCCGCTCGGGACAAAGGTGCGGGAATGATGGGACTTAGTTCCGTGAGGTTTTCGCAGGGGAAGATAAGCGGTGTATACTAGCCGGTAACTCCCCCTCCCCCCTGTTTTTCGTAAGTGACCGGAATACAAGACTTGAAATCGTTTGTTTTCTATCAGTTTTGAACTGATGGAAACACGGGACTTAACTAAGGAAGGTTTTCGACCGAGAAGGGGCGGGGTGTGTAGAGAAACTAATCCCCGCGCGAACATGGGTCATTCTCTCGGGTTAGTAACAACTAGGCAATGGCATTTTGTAGTACTGGAACGATTTTGCGCTGAAAAAGTAACGGGCGGGGATTATCTGCGACGCGGACGCCGTAGGGACAGGCGCGACCGCAAAGATCAACGCCGCAACCGACAAAGAGTAGAAGTCCCCTACCGTACATCCCGAATTCTGCGGTGCGGGAAGATACCAGGACTTTACCTTGTCTCTTTTGATGAAATTATTTCGTTACGCATCGCATAGTGAATGAGTTCGGCCAGGGAATGCAGGCCAAGCTTGAGCATGATTTTAGCTCGGTGAGTCTCGACGGTCCTGACAGTGATTCCCAGCAGCGCCGCGATCTCCTTGTTCAATTTCCCTTCTGCCAGGAGGCGAATGATTTCGAGCTCGCGGGGTGTCGTTCGCGGGCCTGCTCCCCTCCCATGCTGATGCTGGCTTCTTGGCTTGAGAAATCCATCGAGAACGATTTCGGATACTTTGGGGGTTAGGAAGCGCTTACCCTCTGCAATGGCTTTCACGGCCTTCGCAAGGCACTCCGTGAGATCGGATTTCAAGAGGTACCCGCGAGCGCCTGCCTCAAGGGCGCGGCGGACCATCTGGTCTGACTCGTGCATGGTGAGCACTAGAACTTTGGTATCTGGAACTGCCTCTCGGATTTGACGTGCTACCTCTACTCCATCCAGTTCGGGCATGCCGATGTCAACGACCGCCACATCCGGTTTCAGTTCTATAGCCTTTTTTACCGCCTCACGGCCATTCGCTGCCTCGCCGACAACTCTCCAGCCCCGTCGGGAACGGAGGACCGCCCGAGCACCACGCCGTACCAGGCCGTGATCGTCAGCTATCAGAATGCGCAGGTTTTTCACGTTCGTTCTCCTCCGAGGGGTATCGTCACGCGCACTGTGGTGCCGCGGCTGCTAGACTCGAAATCAAACCGCCCTCCGATCAGCCTCACTCGCTCCTGCATGCTGGGGATACCGACACCAACTTCGAGCCGAGGTTCCTCTTCCCCTTTCTGCACATTGGCAGAGACTCCCCGGCCAAGGTCGTTAATCTCCAGCCTGAGATCCGAGTTGCGAACAATTCGTATTTTGGCTTGCTGACTCCCCGAATGGCGCTGGATGTTGGTGAGGCTCTCTTGCACTACTCGGAATAAGGCCAACTCCACATCTCGTTCCATCCGTCCGAGACGCGGTGACAGTTCCAATTCCACCTGGATTCCACTTCGCTTGGTAAAGCCGTCAACATAGTCACGAATCGCATCACCTAAACCAGCCTGATCCAAGGCCGGCGGGTGTAGCAGGTAAGAAAGAGTGCGGACATCACGGATGCACTTGTCCGCCAACGCCTTACACTCAGAAAGAAGGCGATGTGGTTTTCGCTCAATCGAAGAAATTGAACCACTGAGTTGACCAAGCATCGTTGCCAATGCGACGAGGTCTTGGCCCGTGGAGTCGTGCAGGTCCCGCGCGATTCTCCGTCGCTCTTCCTCTTGCGACCGCAGGAGTTGTCCGGAGAGGCGTCGCAGCTCCTCTTCGTCCCGCTGACGTTCCACATTTTCCCTGCGCAGCTCCTCGTTGGCGGCTGTAAGTTGTTTGGTGCGCTCGACGACCCGCTGCTCGAGTCTTTCGTTGAGTCGCAGGACTTCCCCCTGCGTCTGCCTATCCACGGATGACGTCAGGATGGCCGAGCCGATTACGAGAAGAGTAACAATCAAAATTCCATTGTTGGCGAGCCGGGAGATGCTCACAGCATGCGTCAGGTTCGGGAACGCAGCAGCGGGCATGAAGGTGACTGCGGCCATGCCGGTGTAGTGCATCAGGGAAATGGCGGCACCCATCACTGCTGCGCTTATGACTTTGGCCGAAGTGGTTCCCCTGAAATCTTCGCGGTAATCGAAAGTGAACATCAGCGCGATACGGGAAAACAAGATCGCAAGCACAACGGACAAGGCTACGAGTAGTGGGTCGAATCGGGTTACCGCCGCCATTCGCATGGCAGCCATGCCAACGTAATGCATGGCTGCGATGCCGCTGCCCATGATGAGGCTGCCGGTCCACGCCTGAACCGACCCCATTTCTTGTCGAGTCGCTATATAGAGTGCGATCGCCGACGCAAGGACACCGATCACGAGCGACACCAGAACTGTGGGCCAGTGGTAGCCCACCGTCACCGGCAAGCGGAACGCCAACAACGCCTTGAAGTGCATCGCCCAGATCCCGATTCCCATCGCAATGGCGCCACCGGTCAACCAGGCTGCGCGAGCCCTGCCGCGTGCGGCGGTTACACGTCCGCCAAGATCGAGTGCGGCATAGGAGGCGGCGATGGCGATTACTATCGAGCGAGCGACCTCGCCGTAATCATACGAACCTGCAAGTGGTGTCCCGATTTGGCTCATGGCGCGCTCCGACAGATAGTGCATGGGGTGCACATCGGGCGGGGCACCGCAGTGGGGACGTGGGGACGATTTGTCTAACTATCAGGATAACTATATTGGGCAATCGTTATTATACCAAGATTTACGTACAGAGTGTACCGCGTCGGTACTAGTTCTAGCATTTCGGCAGTCTCGTAGCCGATCGCACAACGCACTCTGCGGTATTGCACTAACTTCGTAGTCCAGTAAGTATCTGGTACGCCCAAATCTGGAATAGAAAGCCAAAAAAATGGAAAAGCACGCGGCCCCTCCACGCGATGCATTATTCAGTGAACCTATCCTGGATAAATTGATTGGTAATTCCGCTCCGATGCGTCTTCTCAGCGAGTTGATCGGAAAGGTCAGTCAGAGCAATTCACCGGTTCTCCTCTTGGGCGAGACCGGAACAGGAAAGGAAGTGGTTGCGCGAGCCATTCACAGCACGGGGTTGCGGCGCGAGAAGGTGCTTGTCCCCGTTGATTGTTCGGCCCTGACTCCCACACTAGTCGAGTCGGAGCTGTTCGGACATCTCAAAGGAGCATTCACGGGCGCAGACCGCGCGAAGCGAGGTCTGCTCCAGACCGCTAATGGGGGAACCATCCTTCTCGACGAGATCGGTGAACTCCCAGTGTGCATACAAGCCAAACTGCTCCGGGCGCTCCAGGAAAAGGAAATAAGGCCAGTGGGGTCTACCGAGAGGATCCCAATTGACGTGCGCGTCATAGCGGCTACTCATCGAGACCTAGAAGCGGGAGTCCGGAGGGGTACGTTTCGTCAAGACTTGTATTTCAGATTGAACGTTATCCAACTCAGGCTGCCCCCGCTGCGCGAGCGCAAAATCGACATTCCCCTATTGGTCGCTTATTTCCTGGAGAAATTCTCCGAACCCGTACAACCGGTTCGTGCGATCGCAGATGACGCATTGCGGCGATTGCTGGCCTACGATTGGCCAGGCAATGTCCGCGAATTAGAAAACGCCATCGAGTGCGCAGTGGCTTTAGGTTCTGACCCAGTTCTGACGATTGATGACTTGGCCTCGGTTCCCCGCGTCGCATCGGCTATCGGTCCCCCCGATAGGAATGAACTTCTCCCTCTCGCGGAAATCGAGCGTCGCGCCGTTTTGCACGCTCTCCGCGAAACCGGAGGAGATAAGCACGCCGCCGCACATGTGCTCGGCATTGGAAAGACAACCCTTTACCGCAAGCTCAAGGGGTACACCACACCTCCCCTGTCAATAGATCAGGAACCGAGAGAGGGATACTAGCCAATGGAGAATGGACTCGAGAGGCGCGCTCCAGCCAAGGCTTGGATTTGACCGAGCCGGAATTTTGTACCGGGAGCACTGAGAGAGCTTATATCACTGATCGGACCTCGTTCCCGCACGGGAGTGTTGTTTCAATTCGAACCATCCACGGAAATTCTTGCCAGTCGAGTTTCTTCCAGTTCCAACCACTTACGACTTTTCCGATCTGGGCCTCCGATTGCCTTTCGTAGTTTGGGGACAACCGCCGGAAGGCCCGAGATCGGCTCACGGATGCCGGCCAAGCAATATCACCAAAGGTGAAGCGGAATCTAGCCAAGGACTTTTGCAATGAAGAGAATTTTGATTGTTGTTTGCATTCTAAGTATGGGCAGCTTTGCACGAGCGCAGTCGGCGCCACCACTTGGCTCCGCGGAGAGCTTCGCAATCGTGGCTGCCACAACGGTTACTAATACCGGCCTGACTGTCATCAAGGGAGATTTGGGTGTGAGTCCCGGTAGCGCTGTAACTGGTTTCCCGCCGGGTACGGTAATCGGAGGGACAATCCACTCTGATGATGCGAGCGCCACATCGGCACAGGCCGACGCGTTTACAGCGTACAACGCTCTGGCGGCCGAAACTTGCGGGACCAATTTGAGTGGCTCGATTCTAGGCACGAGCGCCAACGCTGTCACACTTTCTCCTGGCGTCTACTGTTTTGGATCCTCGGCGCAGTTGACCGGAACCCTCACCCTCAGCGGCAAAGGCGTCTACGTTTTCCAGGTGGGAACCACGCTGACTACCGCGAGCACTTCCTCTGTGATCCTTGCCAATGGCGCGACCGCAGGAGAGGTGTTCTGGCAGGTCGGCACCTCCACCACTCTTGGCGTCAACACGATTTTTGTGGGTAGTATTTTTGCGAACGTAAGCGACACGGTCACCGGTGGCAGCAGCGTTGCTGGGCGGATTTTTGCAATCACGGGTGCTGTGACGCTGGACACTAACGCGATAACGGAATCAGACCCGGCAGTCGGCCGTTGGGAAATCGTTCACGCAAGCGGAGACAGCTCTGCTCAAACAGTGTTATATCCCGGTGGTTTTTCCACTTTTCTCAATGCGGATGGAACAGGCTACACCTATGGAACAGTCGCCAATTCCATCTGTGTGATCGACGTTCAAAATTTCAACGTCGTTCCTACATGGGTATCCTTGGGAGGAAGCAATTATCAGATCACCGTCACGGTTAACAACCTTGGATTGGGACCAAATTTCTCGTTTATTTACACGGGAACATTCAATGCCGTCACGCCAGTTCCCGGCGACATGTCTTATAGTATTCCCGCAATTTCTGGAACATATTACGCCACTGGAGATGTTTCTGCTTGCAGCATCGCTACGCAGAGCAGTCCCGGCAATTTCGTTGCAACATTTCTTCCAACAATATCAAGTGGTTCGGCTTCTGGTTCTCTGGATAGTTTTAGTGCTGACAATGGTTTCCCATTTGACTCGACGGTGAGCGCAACTATAACTTTCAGCGCGCCCCCCGAAAACGGGCAGATGGCTGGCACGGTGGCGCTTGCGTCCAACCCGACTTTTACCGGTCTCCCATGCTTTGCCACAACATCTGGCGTTGTAAACCCACTGACTATCAATCCCACGCTTTCCAGTCAGACAGGCATTGGCGAGTACATGTTTGCAGAAGGTTTTGACCCCAACGGCACTCCTACTACTTTCTTCCTGAACGGATTTTCAGCCAATTTGTACGCGGGCGCAAACACCGATCCAAATGCGCTACAGATCGCAACCACCGAGTGGGCCGTTGCTGCTGCCATCGGCGAGGACAATCCCGCCGCCGGAGTCAGTGGCGTCAGCAACGATGGCACGAACACGGCCATGGTGTTCTCATACGGTGTCGTGGGCGGCGTCTGCGAAGGTGCAGGCGGCGTGGACACGCCATTCTACTTCCTCTCAGGTAAGCACGTTGACCACAAGCACAAACACCACCACGACCATCGGTTCGGGTCAAGGTCGCGTCGCGACCGCGACGATAGTAGTGGAAACAATCGAGAACATTGATACCCAGCACGAAGCGGGCATGGCACTCGCCTTCCACTCGTGCCGTGGCGAATATGCTCGAAGTGGCGGGTGGGCGACAGATCGACGGCCAGGACGGTTTTGGGTGCCGCATCCTCGTGATTTTCGAGGGTGCAGGTTTTGAACTTTCTTTTTCCGTATTCCTGCCATCTCTTGCAAAGGTTCGCCGCAAAATCATTCCAGTACTTTAGAATGCTGTTGATGACCTAGCCATAACGTGGGCAAATTCCCCATGTTTGCGCGGGGAGTTCTCTCTTTTCACCCTGGGCCGCTCCCTGTTTCCCGCGAAAATTCCACTAAGTCCAGCTATTCCCGCACCTACGAGCCATTCTCCCGTAAGTCCAAGTATTCCCGCACATACGGGATACCCTGGGGGTTGGTCATGCCGGAAGAGGCGCGGGACGAAAGCGTAGGCCAGCCGCGAGGAGAAAGGCGGGAAGAGTCGTTCATGCCGGTTGAAATCACCGGTGCGTGGGTTAGGGCGAGAAAGGGATTGGGGGAAGAATTGTTTTGGGGTGGTTTGCGCCGGGGCTGAAGCCCCGGCCTCCTAAAAATGAAGAGGAAGAGTGGACTCATTCTTTCCCTCCTGCGCCGGGCAGGCAAAAAGCGAAAGAGTGGGCCACCCGGCCGGTAAGCTCCTCTCGTCGCTTCCTGGTATCTGATTGGTGATATCTGATATCTCTTCTCGCCTACTCCTTCACATGCGCCAACGGAATCTGCGAAAACAATTGCAGATCAATGATCATGTTCAGCCGCCGGTCCAACTGAAAAAACGTCGCCGCCTTCTTTCCCGGCAATACCTGGCTAACCACCGGCACATACTTCAAGCGCAGCGCCTGCGCCTGCCCGTCCGCCTCCAGCCAGTGCCGCACATAAATCAGCGCATCTTCGTCTGTCATCGTTGCCCACATCTCAGCGTACTGCTTCAACAGCGCATACTTCTGGTTGTTCACTTCATGCAAGTCCTTCACGTAATGGTTGTAGATCGGCCAGAACTTTTGCGCCTCCGCATCCGAAAGCGACATATTCTGCCCAATTACCTGCATTTTCTTCGCCCGCAAATCTTGCCGCAGCAAAGCGATGTCCTCGTCCGTTATTGTTGGGTTGATGACCCTCTCCACGGTCAACTGCTGCGCCTGCGCCACCGTCCCCCGCGTCTTTGTCCCCGCCGTAACCATCCCCCCGCCCAACGCCGTCGCCACCACCATGCCCGCAACAAACGCCCCAGCCAATCCCGTCGCTCCCGTCATTTTGCACTTCATAATCTTTCTCCTTACACTTTTGCCCTCTTGCCACAAAGAACCACTGAGAACAGCAAGTCCGAGTGCATGTTAATACAGTTGGGCCGCTAATGGATTACTATCAGCATCAAGCGAGGGTCAACTCCTGATTAACGCGGTATGGTCGTCAAGCAACCAAAGTTTACTCAGGTCGAGGAGCCGACATTGTTATGCAATCAAGTGGGGTCCCGGCACCCAAGTTACCGGTAACGCGACTACACATCCAAGTGAAGATATTCAGGCCCGCCCGAAGTTCCCATGTCAAGGCCAATTCGGCAAAATGGAATCCCCCATTCCGCCCGTCCAGTACTGATAAAAGGCTTCGTCGCACGGCCTCATTACATCGCCATATTTTTTCTTCATGTGATTTCCCCAGTGGGGTTTCCTGCCGTCAGCGTCGCAGAAGCCGTATTCGTCGGACAGCCCCCATGAGCTGAACACCCGCCCCGACTTATTCGCAATGTTGCAATCCGCGGCCAGTGCGGCCACGGCCCGCCCGGAATACAACGGTGTCTCGGACTCCTCGAAATGGGGATCCTTCTTCGCGGCCTCCCGCCAATTGGCTTCGATTACGCCGAAGTGATCCAGCATCACTTCGGACCGCAGAAAACCTGGCGTAAGCGCAAGTACAGTCACATTCTTGCGACGCAACTCACGCGCCATAGCAAACGCCATGCGGATCACGCCTGTCTTCACCAGGTCGTAGAATAAATTCCCCCGGTACTGATACGAATCGCCATCGGTCACTTCCACGATCAGGCCCCCGCTTGATTTTTTCGCGGATTCGATGAGCAGCGGAGCAGAAAAATGGCTCGTAATGATGTGCGTGTGAAGCGCGCCTTCCATCATCTGGAAGCCTTTTGGCAGGTCGAGCTGCCAGAAGGGTTTGCCAAATTCCAGGAGCGCATCTCCACCCCAGATATTATTGACCAACAGGTCGAGCTTACCGTGCTCCTTCTTGATCCGGGCGATGAGCATCTGGACGGCCCCGTGGTTGGTATGGTCGACGGCGACGGGGATGCCTACCCCCCCGTGCGCCGTGACCCTCTCCGCCGTTTCTTCAATCGTCTCCAGTCTCATCGAATCGCTTCGTGCCAAATTTCTAGTTGCCCTCGAACTGCGCCCCGTGCAGTACACCGTCGCACCTGCCACAAGAGCGACTTTTTCGCGCATATCAGGTGGAGTATAGGGAGGGGACATGGTGCCTCCATACGAGATTGCCCAATCCTAAGCTAAATTGTCCGCGTCACAATGGACCGGAAGGACCACGGCAGTACCGGGCGAGAGAGAGCACATGCTATATAATCAGTCTCGGCGAAGACTAACGATCTCGGCTAACCAGGTTTCTAATAGGGACCGCTGGTCGGGCGTCATCTCTGTAAAGGCAAGGCCCATCCCGAATCTCGGGTCGCAGTAGACTACCTTTGCCTTAGTCTCGAAAACGCCCCGGTCCCTGAGAATCCTCAACCCGACCAGCGCCCCCTTGGGGAAGGGATTTAGCGCGTCAACATAGCAGCCCCCAAGCCCCAGTTCCGAGGTGCGCGCTGAGAGTAGCGCCCCGGAACGCAGCTCGGTCACCTCCGCAGAAGCGACGAACGGGCAGCGCCGAACGGAACGCCGTTTAGCTGGCTGCGAGGGCTTGTTTCTTCGGATCATCGAGGGATCACTACGCACGGCAATCCCCCAGCAGAAACCTTGTTTAAATCAGCTAATGTTGAAGGGCGGCCTACTCCTTCAGCGATACGGCATCGGACTCGTTCTTGGGCGACACCTTGTCCTGCGGCGTCGGCACCGAGCTTTACTTTGCTCTTCATGAGGGAGCTCACCCCCGTTGGGATTCTAGTTGGCAAACTGCCCGGTCTGAGATCGGCATGGATCGACCGCGGGAAAGACCACGCCCCAAAAACCAGGCGACGGTTTCAGGAACTTTATGGCAACCAGCGCTGCGCCCCCAGCTAGCCGCATCGGCCGCAGATAGATAACCTGGGACTCCGCGATTTCACCGGTAGCCTGGTTGAACACGAATAGTTTTTGGTCTTGATCCACGGCCGCTCCGAAAGCGATCAGCCCGCCCCAGAGGCTCACCTGCACAGCATATGCCTCTTCGACGAAAAAATGTTTGTTCGAGCCCCGCTCATAGATTTTCACCGGCACACGCAGTGTCACACGACCGCTGCGTCTGGTTGCTGCCCCGTTTCTTTGAAGCATAGTCCGCTCCTTGGATGAGTTACGGGTCGGTGTGTACAGGTAGAATCGACCAGAGGTCCGCAGTCTTCAATAGTACCTCAGGACATTGGCGCTTAATGAGGCACTCCAGACGCCAGATTTGAAAGCTGCGTGGAAGTTTGCGCGAAAACGAGTCCGATGAGCATGGAAACTAACGCCAGCGCCCGTGAGACTGCTCACGAGCTGCGTTGTAGTCGGAGATGACAAAACTTTTTGGCACCTACTCGTTGACGAGCAGGTGTCGGGCATTGAGGATTTCACCAAGCGTTGCCGCAATTGTGCCGTGAGCGGGCGTGCGTCCTGAAGTCAGGTGTTTAGAAGGCGGCAAGAGTCAGACTCTTCGTCGAGAGGTAGATCTGGCTCTGGGGGATCGGTTTGAGGAATCGTTGCTATGGGGCGCCCCTCCGCGGCCGGCTCGGGCGCTGGGAACTCTAGGAGAGCCGGACTTCTTTCGTTGATGAGGGGCGTGAGCCAGGGGCTCTGCAGTGCGGCTAAGGCAAGCTCTTCTTGGAGGCCGTTGTAGAGCGAATCTGCCAACTCCTCTCGTGCTTTGTCCACGTAGTTTTCCCCATACTTTTTTCGGAGTGACTCAAAGATGGACCGTGCGGTTGATGCGCCCATCTTTGCTTCGATGAGGTTTCGGGGTTTGCCGGACTTGTAGGTCCTGAGAGCGTTGCGGAAGGTGAGCAGTGAATCGCCTTGGTGCTCATCGAGGCTTTCGGCAAGTGCCTGCACAAACTGCATTTGAAAATCGGATCGATTTTTTAGGTTCTGCTCGAGTTCCGCGAACTGTGCTGTCAGTGTTTCTTTCAGCTTCTTGACATCGGCCGCATTGGAATCCCAGAGTTTCTGGACTTCCTTGGCTAAAGCCCGCGCGTATTCGTTGCGCATTTGAACAGTGGCTCCGGCCGTAACGGTTTTTGTCTGTTCGTCGATCATTTTCAGGCTGAATCTGGCAACAAGGACATACACGCCAGTCAGGAGCAGTCCCATGATTCCCAGTGTCCACATTTGCGTGTTGAAGGCTTTTTGGTAGTAAGACTCGTACTGCTTCTGCGTACGCGTGATGTAGTCCTTTTCCATCACTGCGCTGTTTGCGGCTTTTTCGGCGGCATCGGCGCGCTCCTCGAGCTTCTTGAGGCGGTCTTCCGGGGTGGCGCGCGAGGCCTTTTGCGGCTGCTCAGATCGAAGGGCGGGGCTGAAAAAAGCGAGAACCGCAGCAAGAAGCAGGATGCGTTGGTGTATGGTAGTCACGTGTCTGACTCCTGGCTGGGCCTCCCAATCTAGTTGCTGGGAGGTGTGGTGTCACTGTTTGGAGCCGGGAGCGGTGTCCGAAGGGATACCGGCCGGAAGGGCTAGGCGTTTCGATTGGCGATGGCGTCGAGTGCTCTCAACTGCAGTGCGCCGGGGTGAAGCCCCGGCCTCCTAAAGATGAAGAGGAAGAGTGGACTCACTCTTTCCCTCCTGCGGCGGGCAGGCAAAAAGCGAAAGGGTTTCCCAGTGCTTACGCACTGGGCTAACACGTCTGCCGCGCCTCCGACGCTTGGGTGCGCCACCCGCCTTTGTCCCGAGTGGCCTGAGTAGAACGCAGCACTCTGCGTTCGCGCGCGCAAGATCATCCGTCAGCGGCAACCCAGCCCAGGCTATTATTCTGAATTGTGACTGCAATGCCGGACACACCTACCCAGACCCCGCTTCGGACGGGCTTCCTCCGATCCTTTATCCAATGGCTTGTCATCGGCGTGGTGCTTCTTTGGTCGCTGGCCGCCATGATCCTTGTGGCCGCCCGGTGGATCAACCCACCGACGACCGCGGTGCACATCCAGCGCCGCTTGCAGGCCTGGATTCACCAAACGCCGTATCGCGAACGCTACAAATTCATTCCGCTAAGCCAAATCTCCGCCGATCTCCAGCACGCTGTAATCGCCGCAGAGGACGCGCGCTTCTACCAGCACCATGGATTCGATTGGCACGAGATCCAAATCGCTGCCGAAGACGATTTGGAAGGCGATCGCACTCGCGGAGCTTCCACCATTACTCAGCAACTCGTAAAAAACCTGTTCTTTGGAACGGGCCGCTCTTTCCTCCGCAAGGGAGCAGAGGCCACACTGGTACCGGTGGCCGAATTCGTCCTCGGCAAGCAGCGCATTCTGGAGATATACCTCAACGTGATCGAATGGGGCCCTGGCATTTATGGTGCAGAGTCGGCGTGCCGTTACTACGACGAAACCGCAGCCCGGAATATCGGCCGGCAACAGGCGGCACGGCTCGCTGCAATTCTGCCGGCTCCCCTGAAGCGACGCCCCGAGCGCATGAATAACTACAGCGCGATTATCCTTAAGCGGATGGGCCAAAAGGGTTGGTAATCGTGGCTAACATTTTACCAATGCGGCGGTTTTTATAACTTTCGCGCTGGGAAATCTTTGTGAGCGGGGTAGGACATTACGTATTGCCACGGCCCCTCCGCTCCATGGCCGACGCGCCTAAGTGCGGCGCGTAAGAGAAAATCGGCCATTCCGGTCCCTTCAGCTTCGCTCAGGGCAGGCGGGATGACAGAACGGGGCGGCGGGCAAGCGAAAAGTGCCTCGGGTAGGCCATCCGACCCTTTCTTCTCCAAAATTCTGAGCAAAAGTGTAGTTGTTTTCCGTTCCCGGCTACTCATACAGTGTTCGCACAAAGGATGGCAGAATGCGCGCGGAGTGGGAAACATCGTTCCTTGCAGATGTGAATCAGAACATTAGAATCGTCCATCGGGTTTGCCATACGTATTTTCCCCGCGATGCCATGGAGCGCGAAGAAGTCTTCCAGGACATCATGTATCAGCTCTGGAAATCCTACCCGCAGTTCAAGGGAGAATCGAAATTCTCCACATGGATGCACAAAGTCGCGCTGAACACGGCGATCACCCACATTCGCCGGAGTACCCGGAAGCCTCGAAGCGCAGAGTTGGCCGAGCCGATTGCCCATGCGCCCGATATGAATGACCACATGCACCGGGGAGAGGAGGTTCGTCAGTTGTATGCAGCTATCGACACACTGATGGGCATCGACAAGGCGATCATTCTGCTCCATCTGGAGGATCAGGATTACGAGGAAATTGCCTCCATCACCGGTCTCACCAGAACAAACGTGAGTGTTCGCCTGGTACGAATCAGGCGGGCGCTGAAAGAGTGGGTTGAAAGAAATCAATAATTCAGAGGAGGAACTATGGCACCGAGCAATGGAATAGAGAATGTATGGAAGGAAGGTAAAGCCCAAGAAGCGGACCCTTCGCCACTCACCGGGAAGGACCTTCAGGCGATCATCGCGTCGCGCGTGAGGAAAGAGCTCAAGACAGTTAGCGAATTCGTGTGGGCTGCCATTGTGTATCAGATCATTCTGTACTCGTTCCTCGCGCACACGTTCATCCGGCATTGGGGCGATATGCAGATCATGCTCCTGTGTCTCGCCGGAGGAGCGTGCTACATCCCGCTGACCGTGGCTCTCGTACGCAGGATAAAAACATTGTACCGCCGCCCCTCGGAAGCGCCCGGAGTTCCGGTCCCTGATGTCTTCCGCAAAGTGGAGGGTGAGTACGCGCGGCTTGCGGAGTTCTTCCAGTTCAAGAAGCGCATGGACTGGATTGGTGTTCCGGTCACCTGCGCGATCATTGTGCTGGTGACGTTCACACTCTTCGTCGAGGGAGGCATTGAAGGGAATCCACTGGGAAGCCTCGTGGTCTTCGGGGTGTGGGTTGGGCTATCGCTGATTGCCATCCATGCCGAAAACAAGAAGCGGTTCATTTCTCCGCTCCGGCAGCTCGAGCTGGTCCTCGATGATCTCAAACGTTCCTGATGCCGTGTTGGAATCCTTATGCAACGATCGCACATCTAAGGATTTGTGGTACGGGAACCGAGGGTTAGTGATATGAAAAAGGGTATTTTGATTCGAGTTGTACTTAGCGTTGTGGCGATGTTGGCGGTTGCGTCGTTGCCGCAGACGGTGCTGGCTCAGCATGGGGGAGGGCACGGCGGCGGTGGAGGAGGTTTCCACGGAGGCGGCGGTGGCGGCGGATTTCATGGAGGGGGAGGCGGGTTTCACGGCGGTGGAGGTTTTAGTGGAGGAGGCGGAGGCCACTCTTTCGTTGGCGGACACTCATATGGCGGATATCGCGGCGGATATGGCGGCGGAGGTTATCGAGGCGGCTACTATGGTGGCCGCGGCTTTTATGGTGGTCACGGCGGATATGGATGGGGAGGCCGGGGCTACGGCTGGGGCGGCAGAGGCTGGGGCTATGGAAGAGGTTGGGGTTGGGGCTGGGGATTTGGCTACGGCTGGCCGTATTGGGGATATGGCTGGGGCTATCCGTATGGCTACTATGGCTACCCGTATTACGCGCCATACACTTATTATTCTTACCCGTCCGACGGCTCTTCCCAGGACTATATAGGGGACTATCCGCCGGATCCTTCGGACTACAACGACGGACGGAATTACAACAACCGGCAGAACTACAACAACGGGCCGAACTCCAACCGACCGCCGCAGTATAACTATCGGAACAACGCGGCTCCGCCGGTGGATCCGAACGCGCAGCCGCAGCCCAATCAGAACGAGCCGGCGGGATCCGGGAGGCCACCGGCGCCGGGAAACGCGGCGAACGCCACTTACTCAGACGGCTACGCTGCGAACTTTGCGCCGCGTCCACCGGTTCATTCGGTTGACCCGATGATGGCGACGCAGAGCGGTTACCAGTTCACCCGCTCAAATGGGGAACGGTCCAACGGCGGGCGCGGCAACACGACACAACCTGATGCTCAGCTTCGCCCGGAAATGCAGAGAGCGCTCGAAAGATTGCAGAATATGCCGCCCTTTGCGCGGGAGCGCGAAATCGAAACCGGACGCTACAGCCAGTTTTCTGTGGAGGACAAGCAGATTTTGAGAAACGGCGCGTAAGCGAGAAGCAAGAGAAGAACCCACGTGCAACGGCGGCACGTGGGGCACCCGCCGTCAGGGATTAGAACCAGTCGGGGAAGATTAGTTCGATCAGGCCGGGGACCCAGTAGGAATAAAACTTGTCGTCGCAAATTTTGTACCGGCCGTATTTTTTGCGGGCGTAGTTTCCCCAGTGGGGCTGGGAACCGTCGAGGTCGGTGAAGCCGTATTCGCGAGCGAGAGCCCAGGAGCTGAAGACGCGGCCGGTTTTTTTCATGGCACGGGGATCGGCGGCGAGGGCGGCGACGGCGCGGCCGATGTAGCGGGGTGATTCGGAGACGAGGAAATCCTGTGGCGCGTCATTCTGATCGCTGGAGTTTACGTTGGCGTCCCTGCGTTTGCCGGCGTCCTTCCAATTGACCTCGGTGACGCCGAAATGGTCGAGGACGGCTTCGGAGCGGAGGAAGCCGGGAGTGAGCGCGACGGATACGATGTTGCGCTTGCGGAGTTCGCGGGCCATGGCGAAGGCCAGGCGGATGACAGAGATTTTCACGAGGTCGTAGAAAAGATTGCCGCGGTAGTAAAAAGCATCTCCATCGGTGATTTCAAAAATAATTGGGCGCGGTTTGCGGCTGCTTTTGCGGGTTGCTTTGGTGCGACCGAACATCAGCGGAACGGCGAAGTGGGACGTGATGATGTGTGAGTGGATGGCTTGGTTGAGCATGCGCAGGCCGTTGTCGAGGTTGGCGTTCCAGAAGGGCTTGCCGAATTCGGTGAGGACGTCGCCGCCCCAAATGTCGTTGACGAGGATGTCGAGGCGATGGTGGCGGCGCTTGATTAGCGCGACGAGCTTTTTCACTTGGGCAGGATCGCTGTGATCGACGCGGACGGGAATGCCGCGGCCGCCGGCGGCGGTAACGAGTTCGGCGGTTTCTTCGATGGTTTCGGGGCGGCGAGAATTGACTCGGCGTTTGCGGGAGCTTCGGCCGGTGCAGTAGACGGTAGCGCCGGCTTCGCCGAGAGCGACAGCAATGCCGCGTCCGGCGCCGCGGGTGGCTCCGGCGACGAGAGCGATTTTTCCGTGCAGAGATTTTTTTGACGAACTTTGCGGCATGGGGTTGGGACCTTTGTTATGGGAAGGGATAACGAAAACCAGTTATCAATAGTCAGTGATGAGCAATCAGCAAGCGAAGAGGGCGGAGCAAGCCCCGCCCCTACAAACAAAAATTGCTACTTCTGGCGGGTTTGTTTGCCTTCCATGACGAGGGTCATGGGGCCGGAGCCGGCGGCCATTTCAAATTTGTACGTGGCCGCGTCGGCTGAGGTCTGCTTCATGGTGAAGCGGCCATGGACCGTTTTGTCACCCATCGGGGATTCGTTGTTCCATGTCCAAGTGTCACCACTGACGCCGCCGCGGGAGTAGACGTTTTCGCCCCAGTTGTTGGTTTCAAAATAAATGTAGGATTTTTGGTAGGTGTCGTAGCTCAAGACACTCAAGCCTTTCAGTTGGCCGCCCATCATGTTGCCTTCGGTCTTGCAGACGACGGCGAACCTGCCGGCAAACCACTCGCAGGTTTCGACGGCGGAATATTTTCCGCCGGGACCAAACGGTGTGGCCTTGGCCTCTCCTTCGGAAGCCCATTTGCCCACGAAGTAGGCGAGCTTTTCGTGTTCCGAGCCGGGCTTGGGCGGTCCCTCGGGAGCCTGCGCGCGAAGTGCGGCGATCAGGATTATTGCGGAAAGAACCACCAATGACAGGCGAATAGCTTTGTTCATGAATTCCTCCATGCGGATTTTCGGCCGAGGAGCGGGGCGGGAAACTTTGGGAATCGTAACACAATGGAATAGCGGAGGTGAGGAGAGAAAATTTTGGCGAGGAGCTAATAGGAAGAAGTGTGATGCGGAATTCACGAAAGGAGAATTTGGGAGAAGAAGATCGTGAATGCGATGCAGTCACGCCGGAGGTTTTGTTGTTGGAATTGCGTCGAAGAATTATGTAGCCGACAGATCAGTTGATGAAAGGCCTTAGTCATGTGGCTTGAGCGTTGGCCGATCTGAGGGGTGGCCCGCCTCGGAAGGCGGGTCCTGAAGGTGCTCTTGGTATAATAGAGGAACTTGACAATATGGTTAGTATGCCCGTAGGCTCGAGGTGCGATGGAGCTGGAAGCTTCCCTCTCTTGGCTGGCGATGACGATGACGCCGGGCATAGCGGCCCGGCTGTCTGCGCGATTGCTGCGGGAGTTCGGTTCGCCGGAGGGAGCGTTCCGGGCCAGTTTGACGGCGCTGGAGGCGTGCAACCTGCCGGCCCCTGTGGCGCAGGCGATTTTCAAGAAGCAGAATTTCTGGCGGGCGGAAAAGGAGGTGGCGGCGCTGCGGGCGGTGGGCGCCAGGTTGGTGAACTGGACGGAGCCCGAATACCCGCAATCGCTGCTGCAGATTTACGATCCGCCGGTGATGCTCTACGTGCGGGGCGACGCACAGATCCTGAATGAACCTACGATCAGCATTGTTGGGACGCGGCGGCCGACTTCGTATGGGACGCAGATGGCGGAGCGGTTGGCGCGGGAGTTGGCAAAGCGCGGGCTGGTGATTGTGAGCGGACTAGCCCGAGGCGTGGACGCGCTGGCGCACCAGGGGACGATCGCTGTAGGAGGCCGTGCGATCGGCGTGATCGGCACGGGAATCGATGTGTGCTATCCGAAAGAGAATAAGAAGCTGTACGAAAAGGTGCTGGAGCGGGGCGCGATCCTGAGCGAACTGCCGATGGGGACGCATCTGGCGCCGGAGAATTTTCCGGTGCGCAACCGGATTATCGCGGGAATGCCGCTGGGAGTGGTGATCGTGGAGGGGAAGCAATATAGCGGGTCTTTGATCACAGCGCGGCTGGCGATGGAGTTTGGGAGGGAGGTTTTCGGCGTGCCGGGAAACGTGACACAGGAAATGAGCTTTGCGCCGAACCAGTTGATCAAGCAAGGAGCGAAACTGGTGACCGGCGCGGAAGACGTGATCGAGGAGCTGCCAACCCCGATCCGGGCAGTTTTGGTGCAGGCGGAAGAGGTGGAGTCGCAGCAGCGGAATTTGCTGGCCGGTGACGGGCTAAGTGGTTCACAGAAAACGATTTACGAGATGTTGACCGTGGAAGAGCCGAGGCCGATTGACGACCTTGTAGAAACCAGCGGGTTGAATTCGAGCGTAGTTCTGGCTACGCTGTTTGACTTGGAGATGAAGGGGATGGTGCGGCAGATTCCCGGCAAGCAGTTCAGCAAAGTGCTGTTGTAAAGGCAGGACTTAGCGCGACGCAAGAATCAAAATGCACCCAAAGGGCGATTGCGAGCATCTTTTGCAGACGTAAGAGAGCGCCGAGCAGGGTATATATAAGGTAGCGAGAAGGACACAGCCCGCCCCGGTAGGCCTTCCAAACGCATCATCACGGGTTACAAAGGAACTCATGGCACGTTCATTGGTTATCGTCGAGTCGCCGGCAAAGGCGAAGACGATCAATAAATATCTCGGGAAGAATTACACGGTGAAGGCTTCGATCGGCCACGTGATGGATCTGCCGACGAAGACGATAGGGATTCGTCTGCCCATCAGCGAAAAGGAAATCAACGCACAGAAGAAAAAGAAGAAGCGCAAGCGGGGGGGGAAGTCCGCGGCGACGAAGCCACCGCTGAAACCGATCTATCTGGACGACGCCAAGATTTTCGAGCCAACACTGCAGGTGATCCCCGGGAAGGGGAAAGTGATTAACGACCTGCGGAAAAGCGCGGCCACGGCGGACGCCGTGTATCTCGCTGGCGACCCGGACCGCGAGGGAGAAGCGATCTCCGCGCACCTGGCGATGGTGCTTTCGAAGCCGGCAAAGTTCCTGATTCCCGAAGACGAAGAGGATGAAAAGAACGGGAAGAAGGACGGCGAGAAAGACGCGAAGGAAGCGGAAGCCACGGCGGCGGCGGGGAAGAAGGGTAAAGGGAAGTTCGCGAAGAAGGCCGCCGAAAAAGACAAGATTGAGATCGAGCCGATCGATCCGAAGAAGATTTTCCGTGTGACGTTCAACGAGATTACGCCCAAAGCGATTCGGGCGGCGTTTGAGAAGCCGCGTCAAGTGGACTCGCAACTGGTGGATGCGCAGCAGGCGCGGCGCGTGCTGGACCGGATAGTGGGCTACAAGATTTCGCCGCTGCTGTGGGACAAAGTGCGGCGAGGATTAAGCGCGGGGCGTGTGCAGACGGTGGCGCTGCGGCTGATTGTGGAGCGCGAGCAGGCGATTCGCGCGTTTGTGCCGGTGGAATACTGGATTATTCACGCGATGCTGGACGCGGGCGAGGCGCCGATTTTCGAGGCGCGGCTGACGAAGAAGGCGGGCGAGGACATCGAGGTCAAGAATCAGGAAGCGGCGGACGCGATTGTCGCCGCGGTGAGCAAGGCAAAGTGGCAGGTGGCGAGCGTCACGCTGAAGGAAAAGCGGAGGAACGCGCCGCCGCCATTCACGACTTCCAAGCTGCAGCAGGCTGGCTATAACCGGCTGCGGTACACGGCGAAGCGCACGATGGCGCTGGCGCAACGGCTGTATGAAGGCGTGGAGCTGGGCGCAGAGGGATCGGTGGCGCTGATTACGTACATGCGCACGGATTCGGTGCAGGTTTCAAACGACGCGCTGGAGCAGGTGAGGGAGCTTATCCCGGAGCGGTTCGGGAGCGCGTACCTGCCGGAGAAGCCGAATTTCTACAAGTCGAAGAAAGACGCGCAGGGAGCGCACGAAGCGATCCGGCCGACGGATGTTTCGCGAACTCCGGAAGATGTGCGGAAGTATCTGGAGGACGACGTTTTCAAGCTGTACCAGCTGATCTGGCAGAGGTTTGTGGCTTCGCAGATGCTGCCGGCGGTTTACGACCAGACGACGATTGATATTAATGCGGGCGATTACACTTTCCGGACCACGGGCTCGATCATGAAGTTCGACGGATTCCTGAAGGTCTACCAGATACCGGTGGCGGGCGCGGACCGCGAGGACGACGAGAAGGACGACGAGGGAGAAGGCAAGGCGCTGCCGCGGGTGACCGAGGGGCAGATTCTGAAGCTGGAATCCATCAAGCCGGAGCAGCACTTTACCGAGCCGCCGCCGCGTTATACGGAAGCGACGCTGGTGAAGGAACTGGAAGAAGACGGCATCGGACGGCCTTCGACGTACGCCTCGATTATTTCGACGATTGTCGAGCGCGAATACGTGAAGAAGGATCAGGGACGGTTCACGCCGACAATGCTGGGCGAGCGCGTGTGCGTGCTGCTGATCAAGAGTTTTGAAGACGTGTTCGACGTGAAATTCACGGCGCGGCTGGAAGAAGAGCTGGACGAGATCGAAGAAGGCAAGCTGCCGTGGCGGGAATCGGTGAAGGAGTTCTGGGAAAAATTCGTCGTGGACCTGGATAAGGCCGGCGATGAAATGATTTCGTACAAGGCCGGGATCCCGACGGGGAAGAAGTGCGAAAAGTGCGGCCAGGGCGAATTGCTGGAGCGCATCAGCCGGCACGGATTTTTCCTGGGATGTTCGCGGTATCCGGAATGCGATTTCATTCAGGACATGTCAGAAGAGATTCCGGAAGACGCCGAGAATAAGGTTGAGTACTGCGAGAATTGCGGCAAGGAGATGGCGCTGAAGCGCGGGCGGTTTGGCGCGTTTCTGGCTTGCACGGGTTATCCGGATTGCAAGACGACGCGCCGCCTGGTGGCCGGGACGCGGATTGCGCACCAGCCGGACGAGCCGCTGGACGAAAAGTGCCCGCTCGATGGAAACGGGCTGGTGAAGAAGCACGGGCGGTTTGGCGAATTCATCGGCTGCTCGGGATACCCTAAGTGCAAGTACACGCGGCCGATCACCATGGGCATCAAGTGCCCGAAGTGCAATGAAGGCGAATTTGTGAAGCGCGGGAGCATGGGGAAGGGCGGGCGCGGAAGATTCCGCGTGTTCTACGGCTGCTCGCGTTACCCGGATTGCGATTTCACGACGCCCTTCATGCCGATTGCGGAGCCGTGTCCGAAGTGCGGCGCGCCGTTTATCGTGGAGAAGAAGACCAAGATCGGCACGGTGCGCGCGTGCCTTAAAGAAGGATGCGACTGGGAGAAGCTGGCGCCGGAAGAGAAGCCATCTGAGAAGCCAGCGGCGACACCTGTGGAAGAGCCGGCACCGGTGGGCGTGAAGGGCTGAGCTGGCGCCCGGGGAATTCCAAGAGAGCCTAACTTATTACGAAACAACCCCACCAAGAAAACCAACCGCGCGCGGAAGTGTATCTATACTTTAGAGGGCAACCGAGATTAGCGACGTGTTGTCATCCCGAGCAACGCGAGGGATCTGCTTTGGCAAGAATCGAAGAAAAAGCGGATTCCGAACCCCGTTCAAAAGGCGAACGGGGTTCGGAATGACAAGGTTTGGCATTATTCGGCAAGCTGCCAGGGAGTAAACGCGGGGCGGGATGAAGCCGACGATTCAAAAATATATCGAATACATGCGCTCGGTGCGGAACTCTTCGCCGCACACGCTGGTGAATTACGGCCACGACCTGGAGCAGTTCGTGGCCTTCCTGACGCCGCCGGGAACGGAGACGACGAAGCTCGCGCAGGTGAATCACCACGTGATCCGGGAATACGTGGCCCATCTGCACGATACGGGGCTGGAGAAGAGCTCGATTGCGCGGAAGCTGGCGGCGCTGCGGTCGTTTTTCAAATATTGCGTGCGGGAAGGCCGGCTGAATGAAAATCCGGCGCGGCTGGTGGCGACGCCGAAGCTGCCGAAACGCGTGCCGGCGGTGCTTTCAGCGGAAGAGATGAATGGGTTTCTGAACCAGCTTGCGGGGACTGGAAAGACTGCGGTACGGGGCGGCGCGCGGAAGATAGAGCGGGACGCCAGCGGGCCTAGGTTAGTAAAGAGTCCGGTGGTTCCGCGCGGAATTCCGCCCGGTATTCAGGAAGATGGGCTGCTTTTGCCGCGGGATCGCGCGATTCTGGAATTGCTGTATGCGGCGGGGCTGCGCGTGAGCGAGTTGACGGGGCTCAACCTGGCTGATATGGACCAGAAGGATCAGATGCTGCGGGTGCGAGGGAAGGGCAACAAGGAGCGCATCGTTCCGTACGGAGGGAAGGCGGCGCAGGCGCTGAGGGCATACTGGCCGGTGCGGGATTCGCTGTTGGAGATAAGCGAAGAGGCGGGGCGCAGATCCAGCGCAGATGCCGTGTTTCTGAATTACCGGGGCGACCGGCTGACGCAGCGGAGCGTCGGACGGATCGTGAAGAAGTACGTGAAGCTGGTGAACGTGAACTGGGATTTGCATCCGCACTCGCTCCGGCACGCTTTTGCGACGCACCTGTTGGCGGATGGAGCGGACCTGCGGGCGATTCAGGAATTGCTGGGGCACCAGTCGCTTTCGACGACGCAGAAATATACGCACGCGTCGATACGACAGTTGATGGATATTTACGATAAGGCGCATCCGCACGCTTGATGCCTGGCCGGGCAGGCGGACCACATTAATAAAAAATTAAAATTGCATCTTGGAAGTTCTATTCCACATCCAAAAACACTTATATGCAGTTATTCTAGGTGTGTTTTCCAGAGGAGCCGGATGAAGCGAAGCGGGATTTGTGCGGCGGCGGTGGTTTTCCAGAGAATGGCTGGCATTCGTCGGGTAAGATCGGCACGCACCCCTGTCGCCATGATCTTTTTTGTTGGGATTGCCCTTCTATTCTCTCAGACGATCAGGTCTCAAACGATCAAGATGCATTCGCACGATGTTAAGAATGGCGAGCACCTTTACAAGTCAGGATGTATTACTTGTCATGGAGCCGACGGCAGGGGCGCGCCGCAGACTCTGACCGAGTTCCAACGTCCCGATACTTTTCCCGATTTCACGCGTTGCGATCAGACCACACCCGAGCCCAACTCAGTGTGGAAAGATGTGATTGTCCATGGCGGGCCGTCGCGTGGCTTCTCACAAATCATGCCGGCCTTCGGCGAGCTGCTTACGTCGAACGAAATCGATGACCTAATCACCTACCTGCGGAGTTTCTGCCGCAACAATCATTGGGCCCGTGGCGAACTCAACTTGCCGCTCCCGCAGGTCACGGAAAAGGCATTTCCGGAAGACGAGGTAGTGTTGACCACCCAGGTGAACACTCACGGCGCTCCCGGAGTGTCCAGCCACATCATTCACGAACAACGCTTCGGCATGCACAATCAGATTGAAGTAGACGTCCCATTTCTGTTCCAGGACGAGAAGCATACCTGGTATGGCGGAGTAGGGGATGTGACGCTGGGCGTCAAGCGCGAAATGTGGTCCAGCCTGAGGACCGGATCAATCCTCAGCCTGTTTGGCGGGGTGATTGTGCCCAGCGGCAACAAGTCCCGCGGCTTCGGCACGGGCACCACAACGTTTGAGACCTTCGCCTCATTTGGCCAACTGTTCCCCACCAATACCTTCATCCAGTTCCAGGCTGGCGCCGATTTGCCGCGCCATACGGACATCGCGCCGCAAACGGCTTTTTGGCGCACGGCGATTGGGCAGAGCTTTGCTGCCGATCATGGCTTGGGCCGCCTATGGTCGCCGATGGTTGAGTTCGTCGCCGATCGCGAGCTGGTGGACAGAGCAAGGACGAACTGGGACGTGGTCCCGCAGATGCAAGTCACCATCAGCCGCAGGCAACACATTCGCGCAAGCCTCGGATTTCGCAAACCGTTCACTAACGTCGCGGGCCGGCAGAGCCAGGTTGTCTTCTACATCCTTTGGGACTGGGGCGACGGAAAGTTGACGGAGGGTTGGTGATGCAGAAGACTTCCTGGAGTGTGGCCGCGGTTCTGACATTATTTTTGATTGCTTCTCCCCTCTTGCTGCATGGAGGCGACGGGCGCTCCTCTTCCACGCAGAATTTTCAGACATCCGACCGCTGCGTGGCTTGCCACAACGGCATGAAAACCGAGGCGGGAGCAGACTATTCCATCGGGCTCGACTGGCGCGCAAGCATCATGGCCAACTCCTCGCGCGACCCTTACTGGCAGGGGAGCGTGCGGCGGGAGACGATTGACCATCCCACGGCGGCAGCGGAGATCCAGGACGAATGTTCGCATTGCCACATGCCCATGACGTACTTCGACGCGCACGCGCAGCAAAAGAAGGTGGATGTCTTCTCCCACCTTCCGTTCGATGCGGATAAGAAGGACAACGCAAAAGCCGCGGACGGCGTCTCCTGTGCGGTATGTCACCAGATCTCCAAACAGAACCTTGGCACTCCAGCCAGTTACGTCGGCAATTTCGTAATTGACCCGCCGGAGGCCCCGAACCGGCGCCCCGAGCATGGGCCTTTCGTTATCGATGCGGGCCATCAGCGGGTAATGCAGAGCTCTACCGGAGGATTCTTTCCTGAAGAGGGCACACAGATTCGCGATTCGGCTCTTTGCGCGACTTGCCACACCCTGTACACAACTGCCTTGGACAAGGATGGCAAACCCGCCGGCCGACTGCCGGAGCAGGTGCCTTACCAGGAGTGGCAACACAGCGATTACGCCGGCAAGGGCAGTTGCCAGTCGTGCCATATGCCTGAGGTGAAGGAAAAAACTCCGGTAACTTCTCTCTTCGGAGAGTTGCGCCAGGGCGCGAGGCATCACTCCTTTGTTGGGGCAAACTTCTTCATGCAGCGGATTTTCAGCAACTATCGCCAGGACCTGAGCGTGGCTGCGCTGCCCGCTGAGCTCACTGCCGCCTCAGAGCGGACGGTGAACTTTCTTCAGTCGCAAAGCGCGCGTGTGAGCATCCAGAATCTCGAAGCAGGCGACGGGAAGCTGCATGTTGATGTATTCGTCGAGAACCTCACCGGGCACAAGCTGCCGACAGCCTATCCTTCACGGCGCGCTTGGCTGCATGTGGTGATCCACGACCGCAACGGCCGGACAGTGTTCGAATCCGGCGCGCTAAACAAGGACGGTTCTATTCAGGGAAATGTGAATGACGCCGATCCTTCGCGCTTTGAGCCGCATTTTCGCGAGATCACCAGCGGTGATCAGGTGGAGATCTACGAGCCGATTCTGGGGGATCCGGAGGGCCACGTTACCACCGGTTTGATCACTGCCGTTGGATACCTCAAGGACAATCGTCTTTTGCCTCGCGGGTTCGACAAGAGTACGGCGGAAAAGGACATAGCGGTGGTGGGAGATGCCGCCGAGGATCCTAACTTCAACGACAAGGGAAGCGTGGTGCGCTACTCACCGGCAGTGGATTCATCCGCGGGTCCGTTCCATATCGAGGTTGAACTCTGGTACGAGCCCATTGGATTCCGCTGGGCCCACAACTTGGGCACCTATCAAGCGGACGAGCCTCAACGCCTGGTGAGCTACTACGACTCGTTAGCCTCAGGTGCCGCGGTGATATTAGCAAAGACCGAGGCGACGAAATAGCAGACGAGTTTTCATCAGGCATTGGGCGTTAACTCTTCTTCTATTCCCCCCTCCCCCTGTTTTTGCGATCTGTTGATTCTAGAGGAGGATAAAGTCGTTTGTTTTGTATCAGATTATAAGTATTAAATCTAAAGATGGTTAGGGAGTGGCGTGGGACCGAGCGAGCGGGAACGTGCGCAGGCATACATCACCAGAATAGATTTATACCCTGTTAGTTAATTCATTGTCAAGTAAAAAAAGAGTCAAAATCCGCACCCCTTGAAAAAGACTCAAGGGTGCGGCACCCAGAATACCTCAGCCCATCAATCTGTCGGCCACCCGCCACCATCCGTTATGACTAGGTAACGTGATATTGCGCCATAGGACTATTGCTTGGTACTCTAAGCCCAGGACGATGGCATCCTCCCCACCCCAAAAGCCACCGAAACCGGAGCTAGAGTATCACCTCCCATTTAAGCGATGGGATACCATCTCCGAGTTAGGCAGATCTGCTATACAGTGGGCTGGTTTGGTTCTGGTGGCTTACTTTTCTATCGGAGCATTGACTCGCTTGCGGGGCGAAACACTTTCGCGGAGCTCGGTGTCAAATTCCTAGGAAACTTGACTGTTAGCAGGAGCATCATAACTTTATTGACTGCCAGCGGATGGGTATATGGTTTGGGGCAGCGTTCGTTGCGCCGGAAAAGCATTGAACGACTCGCTCCAGCTAAGAATGAGGTTGAGAAGCTACTTGATAAGAATCGCAGTTCGAGCAATCTCACAAGCAAGGGGACTACTCCACGGACGAAAGGGAAGAGGTGAGCTATGAACACCGATGTTGTTCTCGTATCGCTTCTTGGGTTATTCGGCCTGTGGATTGTGGTCTATTACTTGTGGCCTGATTTCCGAAACGATTCATACCGTGAGGACATCTTCTCCGTCCGAGACGAGATGTTCATGTACGCCGCAAAGAATTGCGTACCGTTCGATCACCCGGCTTACACGATCTTGCGAACGCGAATGAATGGCCTGCTCAGACATGGGCACGAATTAACACTCACGCGATTGCTCATCCTGTTTGCGGTCTATAAGGATTTGGAGCGTATCCCGAATGAGTCATTCAACGAATGGGAGCGTGCAGTTGAGCAATTACCAGACCAAGCGCAAGAGCAGATGAGAGACTTCAACAAACGGACCAACATCTTCGTCTTGCAGCACCTTGTGTTTAGGTCCTTCTTTCTCTATCTGGTGGTGCGACCTCTTATGTACGTGATTCGCGTTCGTGATGTGATGGATAAGCCACACGTAACGAACACCGTGGAGAGGCTGGAGAGCGCGACCCTTGAAGGAGAAGAATCGGCCGACTTAGTGACTGTATAGGCGATTGAGGTTCTTCCGCGACTCAACTGAAAAATAAGAAAACCTGATGATTGAATGCACACCACTTGCAAGCACCACTTTCTAATAGGAGCCGGTTTAAAGAGCAGAAGCCTTTTTCTAGTGGCTACGGCACCTGTCACACGCTCGACAAAACATTGACCATCTGCCAAGTGGGCAAGTATAATTATGGTTTGCCTTTAGGCTTTGGAGGAGAGATGTACGCCGTTATACAGACCGGAGGAAAGCAATATCGTGTCGCACCGGGCGACACCATCCGCATTGAGCGGGTCAAGGGTGATGTGGGCGAGCAGGTGAAATTCGGGACCGTGCTGGCGGTACACACCGACGACAAGAAGGTTATGGCGGGATCCGATGCGTCGCAGGCCAGCGTCACGGGCAAGATCGTGGAGCAAGGCCGGGCGAAGAAGCTCACCGTTTTGAAGTTCAAGAAGACCAACCAGTACAAGATTCAGCGGGGCCACCGGCAGAACTACACGGCCGTGCAGGTCAGCGAGATCAAGCTGTAAATCATCGAGAGGAATTAAGTCATGGCACATAAGAAGGGCGGCGGCTCGTCCACAAACGGGCGCGATTCACACGGACAGAGGCTGGGCGTAAAGCGGTTCGGCGGGCAGTTGGTGAACGCGGGCACGATCCTGATCCGGCAGCGCGGCACGAGGCATCAACCGGGCGTGAACGTGGCCAAGGGCAAGGACGACACGCTGTTTGCGCTGGTACGGGGCTACGTGAAGTTTGAGGACAAGGGCAACCGGGGACGCTTCATCAGCGTGACACCGGCGGCGGAAGCAGCAAAGGCCGCGAACTAAGTCCGAAGGCATGCGAAGCGGCCCCGGCGCGAGTCGGGGCCGTTTTTTGTTTTCGGATAAAGAAAGAATTAACGCAGAGGTCGCAGAGAAAACGCGCAGAGAACGCAGAGAAGAGTAAGGCATGTTTGTTGATGAAGCGAAAATTTCGGTGAAAGCGGGAGACGGCGGAAACGGGTGCGTGGCGTTTCGACGGGAAAAGTATGTGCCGCGGGGCGGGCCGTCGGGCGGAGACGGCGGGCGCGGCGGCAGCATTTACCTGGAAGCGAATCCGAATGACAACACGCTGCTGCGTTACCGGTATAACCGGGAGTTCAAAGCGGATCGCGGACGGCATGGCGAGGGCTCGAACTGTTCGGGCGTTTCGGGCGACGACACCGTTTTGAAAGTGCCGGTGGGCACGCTGGTTTTTGATGCGACTGGAAATGTGCTGTTGGCGGATTTGAAAGAGCCTGGGCAGCGTTTGCTGGTGGCGCAGGGCGGGCGTGGAGGCCGCGGCAATCAGCATTTTGCGAAGCCGTGGCATCAGGCGCCGCGGGAAAAGGAAGAAGGCGAACTAGGCGAAGAACGGAACCTGCGCCTGGAGTTGAAGCTGTTGGCCGACGTTGGCCTGGTGGGATTCCCGAATGCGGGGAAGTCCACGCTGATTTCGGTGATCAGCGCGGCGCGGCCGAAGATTGCGAATTATCCGTTCACGACGCTGGAGCCGAATCTGGGCGTGGTGAATGCCGACGGCGGGACGGGCGGCCACGGGACGGAGTTGGGGCGCACGTTTGTGGTGGCGGATCTGCCGGGCTTGATCGAAGGCGCGAGCCAAGGCGCGGGGCTGGGCATTCGTTTTTTGCGGCACGTGGAGCGCACGCGGCTGCTGGTCCATCTGATTGATACGAGCGACATGGCGGAGATGGATCCGGTGAAGGCATTTGAGATTATCGAAGGCGAGCTGGGGGCGTTCAGCGAGAAATTGCTGGATAAACCGATGATTGTGGTGGCGACAAAGCTGGATGCCACGACGGACCGGACGAAGCTCGAGGGATTGCAGAAATTCTGCAAGAAAAAGGGACTGGAATGTCATGCGATATCGGCGGCGGCCGGCGAAGGCGTGAAGGAGTTGGTAAGGGGAATCGCGGACGCGCTGGATAAGATTCCGAAAGAAACACTCGAGGACGACGTGGAAGTAGAGGAAGCAAATGAGGCTGAGGAAGCAGAGAATTCAGAAGGCGCCGAGATTTTGGATGAGCAGGAGAATATCGAGGAATGATGCGGGTCCCGGAAGCAGGATTTCGTGAGAGAATTGGCTTGGGGAGCATCCGGGAGGCGGATTGACGACTGCGCAGGCTAACCGTACGGCGGCGAAACACCATCCACGACGAATTGCAATTTTTGGCGGCTCGTTTGACCCCATCCATTCCGGCCACCTGGCTGTAGCCCGGGCGGCAGACCGACGATTCAATTTTGACGAAGTACATTTCATTCCCGCCAGCCGTCCACCGCATAAACTGAAACAGCATCTGGCGCCGTTTCCGCACCGCTTTGCGATGGTGGCGCTGGCGGCGACGGAGCATCCGCATTTTGTGCCGTCGCTGGCGGAGGCGGGGGAAGACTTCAGCGGGACGCAATTGCACTATTCGGTGGATACGGTGCGGTATTTCCGCCATGCGTATCACGGCCATGGCGACAGGATTTTTTTCATTATCGGCGCGGACGCGTTTTTGGACATTCCGATGTGGAAGGAATACGAAACGTTGCTGGGACTTTGCGATTTCGTGATTGCGAACCGGCCAGGCATCCGGCTGGAAGCGCTGCGACTGGTGATTCCGCCCGACCTGCACGGCCGGCGGGACGCAAAGCGCGAGAAGGAAGAGGAGACCGTTGCGCACGGCTCGCCGATCGTCGCGCGGCTGGATAAGACGACGGTGTACCTGCTGGAGAACGTTGCCAGCGAAGTGAGCGCGACCGATATTCGACGGAAGGCCGGCCGCGGGCAATCGATCCACGGGCTGGTGTCAGCGCGAGTGGAAGAATATATCTTGAAACAGAGGTTGTACCGGTGAAACTCGAAAAACTACCGAAGGGCGTGCGACTGGCGGTGGAAGCCGCGCAGGAGAAAAAAGCGGGCGCGATCACCGTGCTGGACCTGAGCGACTTGAGCGCGTTCACGGAATATTTCGTGATTTGCACGGGATACAGCACCCCGCAGTTGCAGGCGATCTGCTCCGAGGTGGAGGTCGTGCTGTATAAGGAAATGAAGCGTTCGCCGGAGCACCGCGAGGGACGACGATCGGCGGAGTGGGCGCTGCTGGATTTTGGCGGATTCATCGTCCACGTATTTGGCGAGCAGGCGCGGCGCTTTTATGATCTGGAGCGGTTGTGGCGGCAGGCGCCGTCGCTGGTGCTGCCGGATGAGCCGGAAACGCACAGGCGGAAAGAGCTTTCGGAAAAAGCGGGATAACGCGGCTTCTATTGCTGCGAACTGGCCACCTGAAGGTGGGGCCGCTACGCGAGTGGTGAACAATAAGATTGGAACAGCGGGCTAGACGCGCTTGATTAGGACGGCGGTCAGGTCGTCTTGTTGACGGGTGCCGCTGGAATGGGCCAGAACGGCGTCGTATAGAGATTTAATGATTTCCTCGGGCGCCAGTTCGCGAGAGGCGCGAACCGCCTCTTTCAGCCGGAGCTTTCCAAACTCTTCCTGCGCGGGATTTTCGAACTCCACAAAACCATCGGTGATCAGCAGGAAGATATCGCCCTTCTTCATCTGGATTTTTGTGGGAGGTCCGGAGCTAAACTCCGGCAGGATTCCCAGTGGCACGCACTGCGATTCGATTTCGATAAAGGCGTCGTGGGATGCGGAATAGAGAAGGATAGGCCCATGGCCCGCAGATAATATTTCCAGATCGCCAGTACCAGACGTGCAGGCAACTCCCGCGAAAGTGATGAACCGAGCGGGATCCAGATCGCGAGCGATGGCCGCATTGATTTGTGTGAGCGCCGCGGTCAAATTCGTGTTGACGCTGAAGCTCGACCGGGCGTAAGCGCGGCACGCAGCGGCGAGCAAGGCGGGTCCGATGCCGTGGCCGGTGACATCGCCAAGGACAATGATGAGCCGGCCGTCGGGCATCGCATCCCAGTCGTAGAAATCACCGCCGGTGTCGTCGGCGGGCTTGTTCCAACCGGCGACGGTGAAACCGGGAATTTCGGGAGGAGTTTGCGGCAGGAGAGCTTGCTGGATGTCGCGCGCGGTTTCCAGATCGTGTTGCACGCGATCGAGTTTCCGCTGGGTTTCGGCCTCGCGAAGAGCGGCTTCCACGTGTTTTCGAATTTCGGTGGCAACGCCTCCGGCTACGAAACCGGTGACGAGCAGGATGATCGCGTAGAGGCTGACGTCGGTTTGCGTCACGGGAGCGGGAGTGCCAGGAGTGGGCGGGATCCAGCCGAGATAGACGGCGGCGGCGAGGTAACTGACCGTTGCAGTGATGCCGGCGAGGCGGCAGATCCACGGATCGAGGCGCAGGATCGAAAGAATGATGAACACGAAAAACAGCAGCGTCGCCGGGCTGGCCAGCGGGCGATAGGCCGCGTCGAAGCCGGTGGTGGTGAGCCAGGCGACACCGATGGCTGGAACAGCAGTTTCAATGACCGTGCTGGTGAACCACACGAATCGCGGAAATTCGCGATCAGTGCGCAGGGCGCGGTTGACGACGCGCAGCATCAGATATTCGTAAAGCCCGATGACGGCGGCCAGGACCAGATTCCAGACGGCATGGCTGTTCAGAACCGTGGTATGCAGAAGGAATACACGAATCGTGAGAACCGCCGCCAGGATGGCGAGGAAGACAAGAACGCCAAAGATGCGCACGCGTTCGCTGCGAAGTTCTGCGGCGTGGAAGGCGGGCGATTTGATCTCGCTTTGAGGCATGCGTTAGAAAGACGGAGGGTGGCCGCTGCGCAATCATAGACGGGTAGCGGCTGGATTCCCTAAGGAAAATATGTGAAAGCGAAGAAGACGCCCGGCCGGGGAGAAGGGTAGACTCGCGGGATGAAGATTTGCCAGCTGATGCTGGGGAAGACCCGGCGGCCGGAGATGGTTTCGGCGCTTGACGACTATGTGAAGCGTATTTCGAGGTCGTGTCCCATTGAAATTGTTGAAGCGCGGGATGCGGCGGCCGCGCTGAAGCGGTTGGATGCGAACCGGGCGGCGGTTTCCGTGCTGCTGGATGCGGGCGGCAAGGTGTACGACTCCGATGCGTTTGCGAAGTGGATCGGAGAGCAGCGGGACCGCGGGATACGCGAGGTGATTTTTGTGTGCGGGGACGCGGATGGGTTTCCCGACCTCCTGCGGGAACGCGTGAAGCAAAAGCTTTCGCTGAGCGCGATGACGTATTCGCATGAACTGGCGCGGGTGATGCTGGCGGAGCAGATTTACCGGGCGTTTGCGATTTTGTCGGGGAGCCCGTACCCAAAGTAGGTGGCGTGCGCGACCGTGTTGGCGAATTGTCTCCATGGGCAGGTGCCTTTTCAGTGGTTCCATGAAATGATGAGCAGCGGTAAGAACTATGTCCATACGCATTGCGGCGGATAAAGAACAGCCCTCGGTAGCGATTGAAATTTCCTTGGAAAAGCCGTTGCCGGACTATGATCTGGAACGGGTCGAGCAGCCGACTCCGCGGGACATCGACGCGCTGCTAGTATCGCAGGGATTTCGCGACCTGGTGGACGACGCGCGCGGCGTGCTTACGGAGTTGATGTGCAACCCACCGCCCTTGCCCAACACCACGCATCTGGTGGACCTTGGACTTTCCCACGTTCCCGATTTTGAGATTACTCAGCTGACGGGCGCGATTTGTCCCTCGGACGATGGGGTGTACCGGCCGGGACTGTGGATCGTATTGAAAGACAGAAAAACCCCGGCGAAGCAGTCGCTGGGAGAAGTGGCGATGGAACACGCGCGAATTGTCGCGCACGAGATGGTCAAACGCCTCGGAATTTGAGTTGGGCAATCTTCATTGGCAGAAATGTGCTCCATTCGCGCGGTTGCTGCGCCTCAACTTGACGTTTCTGGTGCAACTCCGCAGACTTGAATAATCCACACGAAATTGCGCACCGGACGAGGAATCGTAGTTATGCCGGAAGGAAAAGGATTGCTGATCGTTTACACTGGGCCCGGCAAGGGCAAAACGACTTGCGCGCTGGGTACGGCGTTTCGGGCTGTGGGACAGGGGCTGCGCGTGCTGATGGTGCAGTTCATCAAGGGCTCGTGGCACTACGGCGAGCTGGATGCCGCGAAAATGCTGGGCGACGACAAGTTTGAAATACGGCCGATGGGGCGGGGTTTCGTGAAAATCGGCGGCGCGGAGACGGATCCGGAAGACATCCGGATGGCGGAAGAGTGCTGGGAATCGGGCCGCGCCGCGATTTACAGCGGGACATACGATCTGGTGGTGCTGGACGAAATTAATTACACGATCAGCTACAAGATGCTGGACGCGGAGAAGGTTGTGGAGGCGCTGACGGGGCGGCCGGAGCAGGTGCACGTGATCTGCACGGGGCGAAACGCGCATCCGAAGCTGGTGGAGGCCGCGGACCTGGTGACGGAAATGAAGGAAGTGAAACACCCGTATACGAAGGGTATACTGGCGCAGCGGGGGATTGATTATTGAGGGTGAGGCGCGGTTAAGCTGAGAGCTTGTGGGCGGATAGCAGCGAGCAGCGATCAGATAACAGGAAGCAAGAATACGTGCCAAGATTCTTGGCGAGGCTGATGCGGAAGTGAGCGAGAAAAACTACTAACTTAGAACTAAGGACTGAGAACTTCTCCATGTCGTGGTTCAAGCGGGACAAAAAATCGATCGACCAGGTGACGCCGCCGGAAGAGCGGCGGGTCCGCACGGAAGGGCTCTGGATGAAGTGCGAGTCCTGCCGCGCGATCGTGTTCCGGAAGGACCTGGAAGAGAATCTGTTCGTGTGCCCGAAATGCCAGTTTCATTTCCGCGTGAATGCGAAAAGACGGCTGGAGCTGCTGTTTGACGGGAAGTGGACGGAGCACGATGCGGGAATGGTGTCGACCGATCCGCTAAAATTCGTGGACACCAAGCCTTACTCCAAGCGGATTAAAGAGGCGCAGAAAAAGCTGGGCATGAATGACGCGATCATTACCGCCGAAGGACAATTGAACGGCAGGCCGGTGATCTGCTGCGCGATGGAGTTTGGATTTATCGGCGGCTCGATGGGCGCGGTGGTGGGCGAAAAAGTGACACGGGCGATCGAAATGGCGATGGAGACGCGGCAGCCGCTGATTGTGGTGTCGTGCTCGGGCGGCGCGCGCATGATGGAAGGAACGATCAGCTTGATGCAACTCGCGAAGGTGTCCGCGGCGCTGGCGCGGCTGGACGAGGAGAAGTTGCCGTACATTTCGGTGTTGACGGACCCAACGACCGGCGGCGTGACGGCGAGTTTCGCGATGCTTGGCGATTTGAATATTGCGGAGCCCGGGGCGCTGATTGGTTTCGCGGGGCCGCGTGTGATCGAGCAGACCATCCGGCAGAAGTTGCCGGAGGGCTTTCAGCGCTCCGAATTCCTGCTGGAGCACGGATTCCTGGATGCCGTGGTGCACCGCAAGGATATGAAAGGCTTCATCTCCAGCGCGATCGATCTGCTGACCTCCTGAAATGAATTACGAAAGCGCGGTTCGCTATTTACTCTCCTTGGGCCGCGAATTGGCGGCGCCTACGCAGGCGGCCGCGGCAAAATTCAGCCTCGAAAACATCACCATTTTGCTGGAGCGGCTGGGCCGGCCGGACCGCGCGTATCCGTGCGTGCATGTTGCGGGGACGAACGGGAAGGGGTCGACGGCGGCGTTTCTGGAAAAGATTTTGCGTGGGGCGGGCTTCCGCACGGGGCTGAACACTTCCCCGCATCTGGAGCGGATCAACGAGCGCATTCGCATTTCCGGAGAAGAGATCGCCGACGAGCGATTTGCGGAGATCTTTACGCGGATTCACGCGGTAATCGAGGAGTTGCTGGCGGAAGGGAAGTTGCGGGCGCATCCAACGTACTTTGAGTGCGTGACCGCGCTGGCGTTTGAGGCGTTTGCGCGGGAGCGCGTGGATTTCGCGGTGATCGAGGTGGGGCTGGGTGGGCGGCTGGACGCGACGAATGTGGTGACGCCCCTGGTGTCCATAATCACGCGCATCGATTTTGACCATGAGAACTATTTGGGGCATTCGCTGCGGGAGATTGCGGGAGAAAAGGCGGGGATTTTAAAAGATCGGGTCCCGGCGGTATTCGCGGGGCAATTGCCGGAGGCCCGCGAAGTGCTGCGGGAGCGGGCGCGGGAACTCCGATGCCCGGTGGTGGAGACGTGCGAGGCGTTTCACGTCGAAAATGAAATCGTCGAACACGGCTGCGTGTGCGCGACAGTGACTGAAATTGCGAGTGGGAAAGTTTTTTCGATGGAACCGAGGCTCGCCGGCCGGTTTCAGTTGCAAAACGCGCTGAATGCCGTAGCGGCGGCGCGGATTTTGCAGAATCGAAAGTATCGCGTTACAGATGAAAATATCGTAACCGGCATTGCCACGACGGAATGGCCAGGACGGCTGGAACGGCTGCAAACGCTGCCGGATGTGTATCTGGATGGAGCGCACAATCCGGGCGCGGCGCTGGAGTTATCCCGATTCCTGGAAGAACATTTTGCAGGACGCAAGGTGTACTTGATTTTTGGGGCGATGCGCGACAAAGCGGTCGACGAAGTGACCGGAATGCTTTTTCCACACGCGCATGAAGTGATTTTCACGCAGCCGGGGACGCCGAGAGCGGTGAGCGCCAAGCAACTTGCGGAGATGGCGGGTGACCATGCGAAGAAATTTGTGGTGATCGAGAATGCGGAGCAGGCAATGGAATCCGCACTGGCAAAAGCGGGTCCGGAAGATGCCGTTTTCATCACCGGATCTCTGTACCTGGTGGGCGAACTGCGGCATTCGTGGAACGCGCGCAGAAAAGTCGCATCACGATAGAAAAGACCGTAGAATGGGGCTTCTTTCCGGATGTTGCCGGCCATGCGGCCGGCGTTCTGTTTTGTAAGAGCCGAGAAAGTCCAGGGCGAATATTCAGCGCATGAAAAAACCGAGTGACGCAGGGAAAAAATCGGGGGCGCCGCTGGTGGGAATTATCATGGGCTCCACGTCCGATTGGGAGACGATGGACCACGCCGCGAGCACGCTGCGGGAGTTGGGCGTGCCCTATGAGACGCGCGTCGTCTCCGCACACCGCACGCCGGACCTGCTCTTCGAATACGCTTCGACCGCCGAGAAGCGCGGGATTGAGGTCATCATCGCCGGCGCTGGCGGCGCGGCGCACCTGCCGGGAATGACCGCGGCGAAGACGGTGCTGCCGGTGCTGGGAGTGCCGGTGGAATCGAAGGCCTTGAAGGGATTGGATTCGCTACTTTCGATCGCGCAGATGCCAGGAGGAATTCCCGTGGGCACACTGGCGATCGGCAAGGCGGGCGCGATTAATGCGGCGCTGCTGGCTGCGGCGATTCTGGGGAATAAGCACTCGGCGATTCGCGAGGCGCTGCGTGCGTTTCGAATCGCGCAGACAAAGAAAGTTCTCTCACAACCTGACCCAGCCGCAGCGGTACGGAAGGCATTGAACGCGGTGCACGCGCAACTTTCCGGAAAGAAAAAGAAATGACTATCGGCATCCTTGGCGGGGGACAACTCGGCTACATGCTGGCGCTGGCCGGTTATCCGCTGGGGCTGCATTTCCGGTTTCTGGATCCCTCGCCGGAAGCGCCTGTGGGGCGCATCGCCAATCGAGTCACGGCCGATTTCAACGATCAGCAGGCACTGGAGAAGTTTTCGCACGGGTTGGAAGTGGTGACTTACGAATTTGAAAATGTGCCGGTGGCGGCGGCGAAGTTTCTGGAGGAACGCGTGCCCGTGTATCCGCCCGCGGTAGCGCTCGAAGAGGCGCAAGAACGGTTGCGGGAAAAGCGGTTGTTCCGCAGGCTGGACATTCCAACGACGGAGTTCGCAGAGATTGCAAGCAGGGAAGACCTGGACGCGGCCGTGAAGCAAATTGGATTGCCGGGGATGCTGAAGACCTGTCGGATGGGCTACGACGGAAAGGGGCAGTGGCTGCTGCGAACGGTGGAAGACGTAGAGAAGGCGCGGGCGGAGTTGCCGGATGTTCCGACGATTCTGGAAAAATTTGTGCCGTTTACACGGGAACTTTCGATTCTCGGTGTTCGTGGGCGTGGTGGGGAGATCGCGTTTTACCCGCTGATCGAGAATCATCATCGCGGAGGAATTCTGCGGTTGTCGCTCGCCCCGGCGCCGAATTTGAGGGCGAGCCTGCAGCAGGAAGCGGAGCAAGCTGCGCGAAAGGTGCTCGAGGCCCTCGGTTATGTGGGCGTCCTTTGCATCGAGTTTTTTGAAATCGGCGGGCGACTACTGGCGAATGAGATGGCGCCGCGGGTTCACAATTCCGGTCACTGGACGATTGAGGGCGCGGTAACCAGCCAGTTTGAAAACCATTTGCGCGCGATTCTAGGGATGCCGCTCGGTTCGACGGCGACGGTGGGCGTTTCGGCGATGATCAACCTGATCGGCGAACTGCCGGATAACGCGGAGGTGTTGAACGTTTCGAACGCGCACCTGCATCTTTACGGGAAAGAGCCGCGGGCGGGGAGAAAGCTGGGGCACATTACCGTGCGGGCGGATCAACCCGAGAAACTGCAGCAGCGCCTGAGCGCGCTTCCGGATTTCTTCCGTCAGTCGGAGTATTGTTTGGAAAAGGCTTTGCCAGAACTGCTGGCAAAGCGTGCGTAGGGCAACAATTGTGCTTGCGAAAATCCTGATGGCTTGAAATTGACTTTTTGGATGGTACTTAAGTTGAGGTCCTTCGCCTATCCTTGTCGGATAGGCTCAGGATGACAAGCTTTCGTAGTTTGCCTGGCGGATTGAATGGCGCATAGAGCGCGATTCGAGCAAGGTCGAATGCGATCCGGAGAATCACTGGTTCAGGAGCGGAATGGTTTTTAGTGGCGGCGGTGGCGGAACGGATTTCAGGAAATTGTAAATCTCGGCGAGATCTTCGTTGGAGATTACTTTCACGGCGTATGGGGGCATCTGGCCTGTGGGTTCGCGGACGTAGCTGACGAAGGCGGAGAGCGGGATCTGCGGCGGGCCGAGACGTGTTCCTCCGGTTGATGTGGAACCCTGACCGAGATAACCGTGGCACTCGTAACAGCCATCTCTCACAAACAGGCGTTGGCCATTGCTGGAATTCGCCACAGTTGAAGATTCTTGTTTCGCTGGCGGCTTCAGTGTTTGCAAGAACGCGTAGATGTCGGCCAGGTCGGAGTCGGACGCTTTGTCCGTGCCAAACGGTGGCATAAGATTTTTCGGCTTGCGAACCAATTGAATAAAGGTTGGAAGAGCGAGCGATGTGGAAGCGATTCGCGGCACGCCGCCGTTTTGTCCGGATCCCACAACGCCTTCTCCTTCCGAGCCGTGGCACTTGTTGCAGCCGAGATTTTCGAAAACGACTTTTCCCTTCTGCGGGTTACCGGTCGAAAAGTTGCCCGATTGCCCCTGGCCGCGGCTTGTGCGTGGTTCATTGGCCTGAGCGGCAAACGGCATGGCCGCGAGCGCGGCCACGATCGCAATATAGCTACGGATTTTGTCTACCTTCATCTTTAACCCTCTAGCGCGGCTGGGTGTGAACGTCCACGAGGGCCGGCTCTCCGCGTTTGACGACATCGAGCGCCCGGTGAATCGCCGGCCCAAGATCCTTGGGATCGGAAACCGGGCCTTCCGCATACATGCCGAGGCCTTGCGCGAGCTTTGCGTAATCAATTCCCGGATCGTCGATGGCGGTGCCGATCTTCACGCGATCCACGCCGCGGCTATGGCGATCCGCCATGATCTGCACCTGCATCACTTCCTGATGATAGGCGCGGTTGTTGTGCATGATGGTGAGCAACGGGATGCGGTGGTGCGCGGCGGTCCAGAGAACACCCGGGGCGTACATCAGGTCGCCATCGCACTGGATGTTCACCGACAAGCGGCCGTGCTTGCGGTTTGCCAGAGCCGCGCCGACCGCGGACGGCGCGCCATAGCCGATGCCGTAACCGCCGGAGCCGCCAATGAACTGATAATACTTGTCGAAATCCCACAGCTTCATGGGCCAGCGGCTGACAAACTGTATGGTCGAAACCAGCGACCAATCTTCGTCTTTGATCTGCGCCCAGAGTTCCGCGCACATGCGGGCGGTGCTGATCGGGCTGGCATCCCAGGCATAGGTGGCTGCTTCACGGGAATTTTGCAGGGTTTGCTGATGCGCGGCGGCCAGCCTTGCCGCGCGATCATGCAACACGCTCTTGCCGCTGGCGGGAAGCTGCTTTTTCACGGCTTCGATCAATGAGGGAAGCGTGGCCTGAGCATCGGCGGCCATGTCCAGGTTCACTTCGGGATAGCGCTGGAAATTCTGGTAATTGCTTTTGAAAAACAAGCCAGTGGAGCTGATGCTGATCAGCTTCGCGCTGGGTTTCGTGAGGGGCCGCGAGGTGCGCTCCATCTGGTCGCGGTAGGAGTGAATGGCGCCCCAGAAGTCGGCTAGTTCGAGGCCGAGAATCACGTCGGCGTTAGAAATTTCTTCGCGCCCGCGCCAAGTCTGATTGAGTGGATGGCGAGTGGGAAAATTCAAGCGGCCGCCCATGTCCACAACCGGGGCTTGCAATGCCTCGGCAAGTTCAACGAGTAGCGCCATGCCGGCCGCCGTGCGCGCCGCGCGGTCCACGATTAAGACAGGATTGTCTGCGGCTACCAGCATACGTGCTGCTTCCGCGACTGCAGCGGAGTCTCCCTGCGGCGGGGCCGCCAGCGCCAGGCTGGGTATGCTCAGTTTTGCATCGGCGGGTATAGGATTTTCCTGCAACTCGCCGTCGGCGATCAGCACCACCGGCATCATCGGCGGCGTCATGGCGATTTTGTAAGCGCGCACGGCCGACTCCGCAAATTGCGGCAGCGAAATCGGAAGGTCGTCCCACTTCGTGTAATCGCGGAGCATCGCCGCGGCATCCTGCACGCTGTGGGTCCATTCGACCGGCGGCATTCTCTTCGTGGCGTCAATAATATTTCCACCGATCACGATGACGGGAACATAGTCGCAGTACGCGTTATAGACGGCCATCGAAGCGTGCTGCAGTCCGACCGTGCCGTGCGCGAACACCAGCAGGGGTTTGCCTTCAATCTTGGCGTAGCCGTGCGCCATGCCCACGGCGGATTCTTCGTGAAGGCAGGTGATGAATTCGGGATTTTTGTTGCCGCCGTAATTGATGACCGATTCGTGCAGCCCGCGAAAACTAGAGCCGGGGTTTGAACAGATGTACTCGATGTTGAGCGATTTGATGACGTCAACCATGAAATCGGAACCCGTGCGCTCTGCGGTAAGGACTTCGGCGCGAGACGGAGTTCCAATTTCCGCCTCGGGCGACATCGCTGGCGGTGGAGTTGCACCGCGCTCGGGCGGCGGCTGTTTTGCGGGCACGGCGGGTGTTGCAGCGAGTGCCGCCGCTCCCGCGGCTGCGTTGCGCAGAAAATCGCGCCGAGGAATGCCGTTGTTTTTGATTTTTGCCATCGGTTAGACCCTTCTCGTGGGACAACTTCTATCACACGTCCTCCTTCCGGGCCAGCAGGAAGCAGGGGCAAGGTTCTCGTCTTATTGTGGAACGCCCGTTCCGGACAGTTTCATTCTCTGTGGGCTGCCCTCCCAAGGATCGAGAACGGTAAGGGTTCCGGTGCGCGCCGAGGGCTCGCTAGACTTCGCGATGGGTGGAAGCCGCACCTTCGTGCTGAAGTTCGCGGTGCGCAGCGCTGGCACCGGCGAGATCGCTTCCCCGGCGATGGTGGAGGATGAGATGGAACAGAAACATCGCGATGAGGACACCGCCAAAGGTGACGACGATAGTGGCGCCGGTGGGTGTGTCGAGCTGGACGCTGAGATAGACGCCCAACGCCGAGACCAAAGTACCCATGGTCCAGCCGATGGCGAGGCGCGGACCGATGCGGTCGGCAAAAAGCATGGCGCCAACGCTCGGCACAATCAGGTAGCAGAAGACGAGCAGGACGCCGGCAATGGCAACCGACGAGGTGACGACAAATCCGAAGGAGGCGTAGAAGAGAAAATCCCAGAAGCGGACATTGAGGCCGGTTTGCTCGGCCTTGTTGTGGTTCATAGAGATGAGCAGGAATTTCTTGCGAAATATGAAGTGAAAGAGGCCGATAGCGCTGTAGAGCAACGCGGTTTTGATCACCTCGGGCCTGGAGACGGCGAGAATATTGCCGACGAGCATGTCCTTGAGATGCTCGGTCTCGCCGGTGGCCTTGCTCATCAGGAGAATGGCCATGGCGGAGGCAACAGCGTAGGTGATCCCGATGAAGGCTGCCTGGGGGATATGGCCGCGACGCGTGCGCGCGAAAGCGAAAATTGCAGCACCAAGAAATGTGAAGGCGAGGCTGATCCAGTAAGACCCGCGACCGTGCGGGTCCATCCCCGCGATAATGGCTACGATGGCGCCCAGCGCGGCGATCTGTGCAAGAGCGAGGTCCACGAAAATGACGCCTCGCTCGACAACGTGGACGCCAAGGTAGGAATGGATGCCGGTCAGAATCAGGCTCGCTAGGAAAGGCAAAATCAGAAACGGAAGAATCTCCATGCAATAGTCTCCTAGTGAGTCTCGTCAAAAGCCTTCTTGAGCTTGGCGATGTCGTAATCGAACAACTTGAAGTAATCGGTGATCTCTTTTTCGCCGCCAACGGAAGGCATCAGGACGAGGACCACGCCGCCGGTCTCGCGTGCAATGGAATTAGGCGTCTTTAAGTCAAAGTACGGCTCGACGAGAATGATCTTCACTCCGTCGCGCTTCATTTGCCCGATCAATTCCACGGTGTGTTGAGGGCTTGGGGGAATGCCGGGACGCGGCTCGACGTAGCCCACAACGTTGAGGGCGAAATGCTCGGCGAAATTGGGCCACGAACGGTGATAAGTGACGACTTTGCGGCCGACGTACGGCTTCATCTGCGCCTGCCATTGCTGGTCGGATTGCTTGAGTCGCTGCTCAAAGGCATCGTAGCGCTGCGCGAAGTAAGCAGCATCGTTCGGGCGCATCTCGCTGAGCTTGTTCTGGATACCCTTGGCAATGCGCAGGCCGTTGTCTGGATCCAACCAGTAATGGGGATTGCCCAAAGGATGAACGTCGCCTTCGGCGCGGGTCACCTGGCCGGTAGGAATCTCCAAGATTTTTGCAAACCGCGACGCGTCAAGATAACCCGGCGCACCAATTTGTATCCTGGGATTGCTGGACTGCGTAATAAGCGGTGGCAGCCAGCCGATCTCGAGTTCGAGTCCCACAACGATAAGCAACTCGGCCTTGGAGAGCTTCAAAAGAAAGCTGGGCTTAGGATCGACAAAGTGAGGGTCCTGATAGCCACGGGCGATGGATTCGACGTCTACTTTCTCACCGCCAACTTCCTGCGCTAGGGAGGCCAGGTCGGTGGTCGCGGTCATGATGCGAATCTTGCTGTCCGCGCTCCCATTGACAGGGTAGAGGAGGGCGAACACGAGCACCAGAGACGAGGCAGTGGCGGTCAAGCGAGTTTTTGTCGATATGCGTGGCATCGAAATCTCCTGGAACTTCTTAGAACGGGTGCGCGCCGTGCGCGCCCATCACGAAGAGAAACTGAAACAAGAATTCGTTGGCGTTGGAAAAGTCATTCGGCGCGACGGCCAGATGACCGAAACGGTATTGCCCACGGATCTGACTAAATTCGCTGGGCCAATAAGTGAGAATAGCCGAAAAACCGGTGTCTGTCAGACTCGCATTGGTCGCATGCCCGCTGCGGTCAAATCGGCCGCCAAGTGTCCAGCGGCGGTTGACGCGGTACTCGGCATTGGAATACATGCCGAAAGCATGCTGAGTCTGGAAAGTATTGGCCGGGGAGAGCTGATCCCGGGCGCTCCAGAAGAATTCGTTGCGGAAGAGGAAAGCGTTGTAAATCGCTCGGCGCAAGGGCTTCCAGCGGAGAGTAGCGTCGGCAGCATAGAGGTTGGTGTAGAAGGAGGAAGGATTCGAGGCCGTCTGGAGGCCTGCACTATTTCCACGGGAATAGGAGACGCCGAGGTCGAGGTTGGTCGATTCACTCAAATCGCGGTACGCGCGGAGATGGCCGACAACACCCAGGTCCTGGCTGCGATAGGCCCTAAAAAGATCATCCGAATCGCCGCGGAAAACCTGGGCGGTTCCTTCCAAAAACCAATTCTTCGGCGCGGGCAGGAAACGTGAGAGCGACAAGCCGGCGTCATCGATGCCGTCCTCGCCGCCGACGAGGTTGTTAGTTACCAGCGGCCGGTCGATGAAGGGCAAGGCGTGATTGTGGATGGTGTTGACCTTGCCGAATGCGGCGCGCATCTTTCCAACCTTCAGGAGCAGACCTGCAGGAAGCGAGGTGAAAGTGATGTAGGCTTCCTCGACACTTACGCCAGTCTCACCGAAAGAGAGGAAAGCATCGGCGCGAGCGTAGGGATCGATGATCGCCTGCATACCGATTTCTGACTCGTGCAGCTGGAGCGAGGGCGAGGGCGAAACGGCATTGTGCCCAGCGACGCCGATGAAATCGCCGATCAGGCTGATGTCCGGATTGAGGAGTTTTGCGTTGCCCGAAGCACCGCCGAACACCTGCGTTTGCGTGGACTGCGGGGCTGCCGGAACAGGAGTTGGCGGAATCATGCCGGTCTCGGGGTGCGCGGAGGCGAGCAGGACTTGCGGGCCGGAAGGTTGTTCCGGCGATTTCGTTTCGCGAAGTTCCTTCAGCTCGCCGCGCAGGATTGCGACTTCTCCCGCTAGCGTGCGGACTTGATCTTCGAGCGCTTTCAGGCGGGCGTCTTCCGTGCTTGCAACGGAAACGTCGCGCTTACCTGGCATAGAAGGGGTCTCCTGCGCGCGTGTAATTGATGAGAACAGCAGCAATGTGGATAGAACAGCAAATCGTTTCATGACATCACTCCTAGATTTCTATGCAATTGAGCCAGTTTTGTAGTTGCAGGGAACGTGAAGCCTGCCAGGAGAGAAACGCAGAGAGCTAGAGGGCAGGAGGCGCGCGCGGAGCGATGCCGCGGGGAACGACGAGAGGGACGGCGGCGGGTATGCCGGAAATCTCCAGCCTATTGATGGCCGGTGCCATCTCAACAATCAGAGTGGGAGTCGGGACGGCCGTGCCCGCAGAAGAACAGATTGAGCAGACGTGGGAATCCAGCGAGCGGGAGTTCAGATCAACACAACAATGCAGTTGTGCAGCGAAAAGGATGCCACCGAGGAGTAGCGCCAGAAAGAAAAACCGCTTTGATTTTTCAGGCATATTGCCGATATTCGTGGGCTTGCTGTCTCGTTTATAGTACACCCTCGGGCTTTCCCGTGACACTTGCTAACCACAGCTAATGTGCCAACCTACACCGCCCGCGGCCCGAGCCGGGGCAGACCTGAAATGCCAGGACCTCGACGCAGGCTAGTCTGGTTGCAAGGAAGCGAGGCCGACTGTGCCAAAAGAAGGGTGAGGTTGACACTTCTTGGTACGCTGGCGGATAGTGCCGCAGTTGGAGGTGGCTCCATGACCGCGATGAAAGGAAGTCTTTCGCGTCGAAGCCTGCTCAAGGTGCTCGGAATGGCTGGCGGTGGCTTGGCCGCCGGTGGGTGGCCGAAGGGCGGCGCGGTGTTGGCTCAAGACCCGCCGCGGGCGGCCGCTCTTGAGACTTTCACCGGTCCCGAGGCGAACCCGCATTGGAATTCCGTCGGTCCCTACCTCACCGAGCCTCAGAAAGCCCCTTTGATATTGTTGACGGACCGCCCGGTCCAACTCGAAACGCCTCGTCACTATTTCCGAACGGCCTTCACACCAAATGAGGCTTTTTATGTGCGGTGGCACCTGGAAGGAATCCCGAATCGCGTTGATTTGAAGCAATGGAAATTGCAGCTGGAAGGGAACGTCAAGAAATCGGTGGCGCTGAGCCTTTCCGACCTCACGGAAAAGTTCAAGCCGGTTTCCGTTGCCGCCGTCAACCAGTGTTCCGGCAACAGCCGAAGCCGCCTGCAACCTCGCGTGCCGGGAGCGCAATGGGGAAATGGGGCGATGGGAAACGCGCTGTGGACCGGCGTGCGCCTGCGCGAGATTCTGGATATCGCCGGCGTGAAGAGCGGGTCGCTGCAGTTGCAGTTTCAAGGACTGGAGACGGGGCCAGGGCCGGCTGGATTCGGTTCGAATCTTTTTCTGAAGTCGCTCGACTTGAAGAATCCTGTGGTGGATGAATGCGTTGTCGCGTATCTGATGAATGGCGAGCCGCTCCCGATGCTGAATGGATTTCCGGTGCGCCTCGTCGTTCCCGGATACTTTGCGACTTACTGGACAAAATGCCTGACGTGGATTCGTGTGCTGGACGCTCCGGACGAGAATTTCTGGATGAAGACTGCGTATCGCGCACCGGATACGCCGAGAGGTAACACGAGCCCCGAGGAGGTCAAAGCTGGAAAGGTGAAGACGGTTCCGCTGGAGAGATTTCCCGTGCGATCTTTTCTGATTTCTCCCGATGGATCTTCGAAGATCCCCGCCGGGCTGAGCGTCACGCTGCGGGGTATCGCGTTCAGCGGTTATGGCCGCGTGAATCGGGTAGAGATTTCGGACGACGGCGGAAAGACGTGGACGGAGGCAACTCTCGGAGAAGACCACGGCGCTTATTCTTTCCGCATCTGGGAAGCCCCGTGGAAAGCGAAGTCGCCGGGACGTTATTCACTTGCGGTGCGCGCGACGGATGAAAAGGGCAACACGCAACCCGATGAGCCGGTCTGGAATCCCGGCGGATACTTGTGGAACCGCATCGAGCGGCAGGAACTGGTGGTGGGAAATGCCAGCTAAAGAGAGAATAGGAAGAATGAAGAACAGAACCGTGGCGATTATTGTGGCCGCATTCACTATGGCGATCACGGCCAGGATTGTTTACGCCGACTTGAAAAAAGGCTATTACGCTCCCGATCAACTCGGCAGCATTCAGCAAGCTGCTGCTGCACCACTTTCGCCGGATGCCGACTATGAAGTTTCAGCATACCCCGTGCCGACCTTGGAACTTGCTGCGGGCGATGGCCGCCAGGACGTCCAGATCTATTGCAACACCTGCCACGGCCCGCGCTATATCACCATGCAGCCGCCGCTCCCCGCCGCAACTTGGGAAGACGAGGTGAACAAGATGAATAAGGCTTATGGCGCAGCGATCCCCGAGGACACTTCGCGCAAAATCATCGAGTATCTGCAAACCCATTACACACCCGAATCCCGCAAGCGCTAGGCCAGTTGCATTCACCTTGAGACCTCCCTTCCCGAGCTGGCTCGTTATTGGGGCGCGATGCCTTCGACGATAAAAATGTGGCTCTTCGCTGAGCTTTGGCGCATCGGCTTGATCGCCTCATAGGCTGGTGAATACTCCCACGCGTGTGCCTTTTCGGCACTTTCGAATGCGATCACCACGATACGCTTGGGCGCTTCGCCCTCGACGGCCTGAATCTTGCCGCCCCGCACGAGATAATGGCCGTCGAAGGCCGCAACCGTTGCTGGCACCTTCTCTGCGTACTTCTTATAGGTATCGGGATCCGTTACATCCACTTCCGCGATAACATAGCCAGGCGTCGGCTTGATCTGCTGCGCACGAATCGCGTGGGTGCCGGCAACGCCAAGCGAAATTCCAGCAAGCACCGCTACCGCCAGCTTCTGATTCGACTCCATAGCCTCATCCTCCCCTGAACGCTTTTGTGGGCAAACACCAGTGCCTACCGCTTTGTCGCTCAGATACGAACACATCTGGCAGGGTGGAGTCCAGCGGGTAGTCGAGGTCCCTTCGAAACGCTTTGCAGCACCTGAATGTTACCCCCGATTAGTCAGATTGCCGGACGAGTGCCGTACCAGGACTCAACTTGTCAGGTTACCGCATTAATCGGGAGTTGACTGTGATCTCTCTGGGGCCTGCTCTGGTGGCAAATTCGTTGTGCCCAGGACGGCAGAAGCGTACGATGCGCGAGACAGAGGTCCAAATCGGAAGTTGTGGCTCATAGGGGTGTTCTTTGAGAATATCTGTCTTTGTTATCATAGTTTTTACAACACCTTGGTTCACGATCTCTGCCCAGGAAACAGCGGGAACGCACATCTCGCGAGGTGAGGCGCTCCTTGCCAAGCATGACGTAGACGGGGCAATAGCCGAAGATCTAGAAGCAATCCGTTTGGAGCCGAATAATGTGGCGGCCCACTATGACCTCGGGCATGCGTTTCAGGAAAAAGGCGACATCAAGAGGGCCATTGTTGAATATCGTGAAGCGATTCGTTTAAAACCGGATCTCGCGCTGGGCCACGCCAGTTTGGGAGCCGCGCTACAACAGACGAGAGAGGACCTTGACGGGGCTATTGCAGAAAATCGTGAAGCAATCCGTTTGGACCCTAATTTGCAAGCGGCACACAGCAATCTCGGCTCGGAACTTCGAGCGAAAGGCGATCTCGATGAAGCCATTACCGAATTGCGAGAAGCGTTGCGCCTCAACCATGATGATGCCAAAGCACACCGAGACCTCGGACTAGTGCTAGGCAAAAAAGGTGAATGGGACCTGTCCATTGCAGAGCTGCGCGAAGCTGTGCACCTCGACCCTGCACTTGTCGAAGCACATATCGGCCTGGGTGCTGCACTTGGGATAAAACGCGATTGGGACGGAGATATTGCTGAGCTACACGAGGCGTTGCGTCTCGAATCCGGTAAAGCCATAGCAGATGTTGCTCTGGTCGGCGCGGCACATATCGGCCTTGCCGGCGCCCTCATCGCAAAAGGCGACCTGGCCGGAGCCATTGTGGAATTACGTGAGGCGGTGCAGGTCAATCCTAGTTCCGCCGAGGCCCACTACGCTCTCGGCACGGTATTGAAGGCAAGGGGGAACACGGAAGAGGCCGGACGGGAATTCGCTGTAGCGCAGCGGTTGAACCCAAAACTCAAGCCGCCCGGCAACGCTCAACGGCAGTAGCTCAACTAGATGTCGGTCGGCGCTGCAAAACGCAGATCGAATATTAAGGCTCAGATTGATCGATTTGGCTGCTCGAATGACGCTAGCTTCCCCGTTTGAGTGTTCCGGGAACTGCCTCCGCTCCATACTGGTATCCTGCGAGCTGTTCAACCACCTCAACAACCAGGAATTCGCCAAGCTCTGCGCTACCCTGATGATAGGCATTCATAGCCTCTAGGGGGGCTGCTTCTGACTCAGAAACTGGCAACAGCGTCGGCTTCGGTCTCAAATGTTTCAAACAATGTCAGGAGCCGGGCGATTTCCAATGCTTGCCTTAACTTCGGGCCGAGGTTGGTGAGCATAAGCCGTCCGCCTTTGGCTTTTGTCTTTCGATGTATTTCGATGAGTGCGCCGAGCCCAGCGCTGTCGACAGAATTGACGTGCTCAAGATTAACGACAATTCTTGTGGCACCAGACGAGAGAAGATTGTCAACCGTTGTGCGAAGCCCGTTGCTCTCTAGTCCGAGCACAAGACGACCTTTGAGGGTCAGAAGATAGATTCCATTCGTTTCACGCTGTGTTATTTCCAAAGGCACCGGGTACCCCCTCTCGCGGTAATCCGTAAACCGACGAATTCTTACATAATACCTTTCGGACTTCTGACACCAAAGTGTGCAAGCCAGTCCCCAGCCCAGGCAATGCATTAACTTCGAGCTATCCCCTGGAAGCGCCCGGTTGCCGCGGGCTTTGGGGGGATGCTACGATGCTGGGTTCCATGAGTCCCAATGGTCCCAACCGGCCTCGCATTGGCATCCCTTGGCGTACCTCTGCGGAGGGCCGGGGCAGCGTGTCCCCCTGGCAGGGCAAGAATCGCCATTATGCGGAAGCGGTCGAACGGGCCGGCGGCGAGCCGGTAGAACTGTCTTTGACCGATTCCAAGCGCCTGCAAGCCCTCCTGCCCACGCTCGACGGCTTTGTGCTGCCGGGCAGCCCAGCGGACGTGGAGCCCCGGGAATACGGTCGCAGCAACACGGGTCAATCGGAGCCAGCCGACTTGCCTAGAGAGCAGACGGACCGGGCGATCCTGGACCATGCGTTTGCTGAGAAGAAGCCGGTCCTGGCGATTTGCTATGGGTGCCAGCTCTTGAACGTGTACCTGGGGGGTACCCTGATTCAAGACCTCCAGAGTGAAACGCGAACAGATTTGCCCCACCGCCGGAAGGATTTGACGCCCGAACCGCCTGATGACCCGCGCCATCCGGCTGAATTTGAGGCGGGCAGCCGCTTGGCGTCACTTGCGGGGGCTACCGAAGCGGTTGTGAACAGCTCGCATCACCAATCGATCGAACAGCCCGGACGGCAATTGAAAATTACCGGGCGCGCGCCGGACGGGATTGTCGAAAGCGTCGAGTGGACCGGCGACACGAATTGGGTGACCGGGGTGCAATGGCATCCCGAACGAATGGAAGGCGACTCGCTGGCCGAGCGATTGTTCTCGGAATTCGTCGGCGCAGCCCGGGCGGTACACAAGATTCCAGCAGGGAAGCCGTAAGAACGCCGACCAACCTGGAGAACGAGTTTACGAATCAGACTATGGGGGAATCATGATTTCATTGGCGGGGAAAGCGGCACTGATTACAGGAGGCTCGCGAGGCATCGGAGCGGCTGCGGTCAAATTATTTGCGCAAGCCGGCGCCGACGTTGTGTTCAGCTACAATTCGGCCAAGGAAGCGGCGAAGCAGGTGGAGCAGGAAGCCGCAAAACACGGCACGCGGGTGGAAGCCTTCAAAGCGGACGTAGGCAAGCATAACGACAATCGGAAATTGGTGGAGCACACCATCAAGCGCCTGGGGCGGCTGGATATCCTGGTGCCGAACGCCGGCGTCTGGAACCTGGAAGATCTACCCATCGAGAAAATGTCCGAGAAGCAGTGGGACGACATGATTCGCATCAACCTGAAGAGCGTGTACTCGGTGATTCACTTCGTGGTGCCGCACATGATCAAGCAGAAGAGCGGCAAGATTATTCCGATTAGTTCCACGGCGGGGCAGCGCGGCGAATCGCTCCATACACACTATGGTGCTTCGAAGGGCGGCATCATCAGCCTGACGAAGGGGCTTGCGACGGAGGTTGCACGGCACGGAATCCTGGTGAACAGCGTGGCGCCGGGCTGGGTGGCCACGGATATGTCGAACCCGGTGCTGGACTCGAAGGCGGGGCAAAAGATGGCCGCGACCGTGATTGCGCTCGGGCGGGCGGCAACTCCCGAAGAGATTGCCGGGCCGATACTCTTTCTCGCGTCCGACCTGTCGAATTTCATGACCGGAGAAATATTGAACGTCAACGGGGGCTCGGTGTTGTGCGGTTAAGCAAGCAAACTTCTCTGGCCTGCCTGGCAATGGCGATCCTGCTGTCGCCGCTGGTGGTGCGTGCGCAGAATCCGGACATGGTGGCACCGGAGGCCAGCGAAGCCAGAGCCAAGCAAATCCTGAATCAATTGATTGAGGCCATGGGCGGACCGTTGTACCTGGACATGAGGGAGCGCCAGTGCGACGGACGCAGGGCGGCGATCGGACACAACGGAGCGCTGGCGGGTTACGTACAATTCAAGGATTCGTGGGAATTCCCGGACAAGAATCGCACGGACTACACCGCGCACGGCCGCAACACGCTTTTGGGTTACATGATCGGCGTGCAGGAACTGGATTTATCGCACGGCGGACTGGTGATCACGCTTTTCAGCGGCGAACATGGCTGGACGATGGACCGCGGCGGAGTCTCCGACATGCCGGAGGATACGATTGCGGAATTTCAGCAAGCCGTGCGACGCAGCTCGGATAATCTCCTGAGGCTGAGTCTGAAGGATCCGCAACTCGGGTTCCGGTGGGGCGGGCGGGACACGGTGGATTTGAGAGAAGTGGATTGGGTGGAAATCTCGGATCAGGAGCAGCGGGTGTACCGGCTCGCGGTGGACCGCTCGACTCATCTGCTGATTCGAAGTGTTGTGCGCGTGAAAGACGAAAACACCGGCCAGCAGCGGGAAGACGTAACGATTTTCACGAATTACCAGCCAAGGGGAGGCGTGCAGGTGCCGATGCAGGTCACCCGGGAGCGCGATGGCCGCCGCATCGCCCAGGTTTTCTACGACAATTGCCAGATTAATTCACCGCTTCCCGCTGACTACTTCACCCGGGAGGCCCTGGTCCAGAGATTTAAAGAAACCGGCGGCAAAAAGGCCAAGTAACTCAATCCCCAAACTGTGCCAAAAATGGCCCCGATGCGTGCGTCCAGGGTTTACCATCCCTTTAAAAGGGTCAGATCGAAGGCCCTTGGTCGGCTTAATGTCTGTGTATTAGCCAGAAGGGCAACCTCTATCTGGCGGGCTGGAAGCCTGTTAAGTTAGAAGGTCCCAGCCAATCAGTGGAAACGCGACCGTACCGCGGGCGGCGCTACGGACGGTTGTCAATGATAGGCCGCAGGATCGGATGAAAATGAGGTCTCGGCGGGTTTCCGGCTTCAGCCTCACGGAACTTGTCGTGGTGATGGCGGTGGCCATGGTTCTCATGGCTATCGGCATGCCGTATTTCTTGCGCGCCTACCGCGCTTACCAGCTCAGCAATGCAGCGACGCAGATGGCCGATATCTTACGGTTGACGCGTTATGAAGCCATTCGGCTCAACAGAATTGTGGACTGTGTGATTCAGCCGGATTCCGTCGATCCGACGAAGACCCGGGCTTCAATGACGGACGTGAACGGGAACCATCCAACCGGAATGAGCGCGGCGGTGATATTGCTGGGATCGAGTGGAAATCTGGTGGATCCGGGTTCTGTGGCAGGAGCGAGTTCTTTGCCTTCGCAGGCCGCGCTCGGCGCAACCACTCCCACGGCGGTTCCGCCTACAGGGGGCACCGTCAAATTTGACGCTCGTGGTGCCGTGAACCCTGGAAACGTGACTGTTTTCTATCTGAACGCTCCTGGCTCACCGGAGAGCGGATCCCGGGCCGTGCTCTTGATGCCCGCGGGATCAATCCAGATTTGGGCCGGCGACTCAAGCGGAGCCTGGCGACAATTGCGATGAACGCGCAAATGCATCCAACCGGTACGGGAACGACGGCCGCCCGGCGCAGTGGCGAGCGCGGATTCACGCTGGTGGAAATGCTGATGGCCACCGTCATTGTGTTGATCGGCCTGGTAGCGGTGGCGCAGCTTGTGCCGCTCTCGCTGATGATGAACGCCAACAATCGAAGCGACGGCACGGCACTGGTCCTTGCCCAGAAACAGATGGAAGCATTGCGTGCGATACCTTTGTCGGCAACTTCCTTCAGCGATCCGCAAGGCGTGACGTGCCCCTCGGGCACGACATGCTATATCGGCGACCCCAATCAGTCGGGACCGGTGGGGAGCCCGGTGGTGCAGCTTAATAATTCGCCGATCATCGATTACGGCCAAGCATTGGTGAATGGATATGGCTTCACATTCGCCGACCCGAACGATCCGACGGGAGCCATCAATGATGTGCGCTGGGCGGTGGTTACGGTGAAGAATGGAACGGTGACCGGCAGGCGCATCATCGTCGGCGCATTCCGGCGCGGGATGAAGACGCCCAGCTATCCGATTTCGCTCGACACGATGGTGTCCAAATGAAAGCCGCCGCGATGCAGTCCGAGCGCGGATTCACCATCCTGGAACTTATGGTGGCCACGGGGATTTTTCTGGTGATCACGGCCGCGATGTTCGGATTGCTGCAGCTCTCTCAACAGAAATATTCGAGTGAAACGCAGCTTTCCGGGGCGTTTCAGGAGACGCGGCTGGCGATTGACCAGATCGTGCGGGATTTCAACGTCTCCGGCTATCCGTCGCTGAGCATCTTTTCCACGCTGCCCGCGGATTCCAGCAAGTACGCGGTTAGCCCCGTAGCCTGGGGCGCCCCGAATTATGCAGGTACTCCGTGCCTTATAGGGACAGCCGGAGGAGGCACCTGCAACAACAAGCCAGGTGATTTTGATTTGATTCTGGAAACGAATATAGGGAATGGCGTCGGTTGGATCCGCTACCAATTGATTAGCACCACGCTCTTTCGTTCGGTGGTGCCGAAAACCACTGGAGCCGACCCGGTAACGGCAACCTCCGCGGCAGGCACGATGGTGCCGTTCCTGACGAATGTGATGAATTCTCCTTCGGCTGCGCAGCTGGCGCAGATTACCGCAACCTACCCATCCATGTACCCGGGCGGCGCAGCACAGCCGATTTTCAAATACACATGTGATACACCCGCGGGGCCGCAGCCTTGCCCCGCTGCCGGAAACAGCGGCGTGCCTGCCAACATCCGGGACGTCGACATTACCTTGATCGTGATGACGCAACAACCGGACCTGCAAACGCGATCACTGAAGCTGGTGGAGCTCAACGGCAGAGGGCATAGGATGAATCCGACCAATTGAGTCGGATTATCGAAAAATGGACGCATGAAGCACAAACGCCAATTTGACGAACACCGTAGTGAACGGGGCGTCGCCCTGCTCATTGCAATTTTTGCGCTGCTGCTGATCAGCGTCGTAGGCATCGCGCTGATCGTTTCCACCGGCACGGACTCGGCATTGGCTAGAAACTACCGCACCTCAACCGGCGCCTACTATGCGGCGCTGGCGGGACTCGAGGAAGGCCGAGGACGCTTGCTTTGGAAGAACTCGGCTTTCATCAATAAAAACGTCGCCAATTTCGTGCCGAGTGGCGGCGGAACGCTGGATGTTCACCAGGTGCTCTACATCATCAATCCTGTCGGCGGCGAAGCGATCGTTCCCAACGATCCCGCCAATCAGTATGCCGACACTGAATACGGACAGGAGTTCGACTGGGGCCTTGGTGGCGCAACTATTCAAGGGCCTGTCAATTCCGTTTCGCAAACGGGAACTATCCCTGGGCCTTCCTTTAAATGGGTTCGCATTAATCCCGCCACGGAGCATTCTATGGGGGACGTCGAAGTAGACGGACTGGATCCGCCGGATCGGGTCACGCCGCTTTTTTATGATGGAACTGGATTGAATCGAACGCAAACCGGCAATCAAGTTCTGGAGGTTACGACGCTGGCGGTCTTGCCAAGCGGCGCCAAAAAAATGTTGCAATATGTTGTCGCTCCCATTTCATTCAACCTTTCTTTTCCCGCCGCTCTGACGCTGCTCGGGTCGAATGGAAACAATGTTCAGTTCACGGGCCCGAACAACTCGACATTTTCCGTGAATGGAAACGATCAGTTCCCGGCGGGAAGTTGCGCGCCAGGGTCCACACCGGTTTTTGCCATTGGCTATGCCGATGGCAGCGATGCCTCGGGTATCATTGCGACCCCTGCTGCCAAGTATCCAGGATCGGGAGGAAGTGCGACCGTGCCCAGCGTGGGGAATGTAGTGGTTCCACCCGCATTTCAGACGCCTGTCGCGCTTAATTCCTACCTGCAGAATATAGTGAGTAATGCGGATGCCACGGTTTCACCCGTGCCTCCAGCCACGACGGTACCCGGATCGCAATTGCCTACTGCCATGTCCGTGAGCAATCCCATGACCGTGGTGGTCACTGGCGACCTGGACCTGACGGGTTGGCATGGCATCGGATACGGCCTGCTGCTCGTGACGGGGACGCTGACCTACGATCCGGACGCCACTTGGAATGGAATCGTCTTGGTCGTCGGAAAGGGGGCTTTCGTCTCCACAAGAAACGGTTCGAATCAGTTCAACGGAGCCATGCTGATTGCCAAGACGGTGGACAACAGTGGTAATCCGCTCGCGACCTTTGGACCTGCAAGTTTCAGCCAAACGAACGGCGGGAGCGGGTCTGGAGTTTACTACAGTACTTGCAACATCAAAGCCGCGCAGCAGCCGACGACCTACAAAGTTCTTTCCTTCCGGGAAATTTCCCTCGCCAATTGATACTCCGCTCTTCCCACGACGCGCTGCAAAGTTTCACAAAAATGACCGGACAGCGGTGGCGCTGTATACTAAAAGAATGGGTCACACTTCAAGAGAGCCGCAGATTCACGGCACAACGGTTTTGTGCGTCCGGAAGGAAAGCAAGGTTGTGCTGATTGCCGATGGACAGGTTACTATGGGCGATCACGTCATCAAGCACACCGCCAAAAAAACGCGGCGTCTTTACAACGACAAGGTTGTTGCGGGATTTGCCGGCTCGACCGCCGATGCGATCTCTTTATTCGAGCGCTTCGAAGGGAAGCTGCAAGAGCACTCAGGGAATCTGCAAAAGGGATCCGTGGAACTGGCCAAGGAGTGGCGCAAAGACCGCGCGCTGCGGCATCTGGAAGCGCTGCTGATCGTGGCTGATTCGAAAGCGACGTTCGTGCTTTCCGGGAATGGCGACGTGATCGAACCGGATGACGGCCTCTGCGCGATCGGCTCCGGCGGAATTTACGCGCTGGCAGCGGCGCGCGCGATGATGAAGCACACGAAACTATCGGTCAAGGAACTTGCGCTGGAGGCCATGCGCATCGCCAGCGAAATTTGCATTTACAGCAACGCGAACTTTACCGTAGAAGAGATCTAGGGGAACCGCTGGGATCATGTGTTCCGGCGAAGGCAAGGAATCGAACTTTCATGGCTATCAAGACCGATAAAGAGATCACATTGTTTCCCGGCGGCAACGGCAGCGTGCCCGCGGAAGAAGGGGAACTGCTTCCGGCGCTGGACGACATGACGCCGCGGGAAATCGTGGTGGAACTCGACAAATACATTGTCGGGCAGGCGGCGGCGAAGCGCGCCGTGGCCGTTGCCTTGCGGAATCGCGTGCGCCGGCAAAAGCTGCCGCCGGAGATCGCCGAAGACGTGCTGCCAAAAAATATTCTGATGATCGGGCCGACCGGCGTGGGCAAGACGGAAATTGCGCGCCGCCTGGCGCGACTGGCGGGCTGCCCGTTCGTCAAAGTGGAAGCTTCGAAGTATACGGAAGTCGGCTACGTTGGGCGCGATGTGGAATCGATGGTCCGCGACCTGGTGGAAACTTCCATTGATATGGTGCGCGAGGAAAAGCTGGACGAAGTGGCGGATCGCGCGGAGCAAGCCGCCGAGGAACGCGTGCTCGACCTGCTGCTTCCGCCGCAGGTAGAAGCCCCGGGAACTCCGGAAGCGGAACGCGCGGCACAGCGCGAACAGACGCAGCGCACGCGGGAAAAACTGCGCGTGCAATTGCGCGAGGGCAAACTGGACCAGCGCATGGTGGATCTCGAGGTTCGCGAGCGCGCCATGCCGTCCTTTGAAATCATTTCCAATCAGGGCGTCGAGGAGATGGACGTCAACCTGAAGGACATGCTCAGCGGCTTTTTCGGGCAGCAGAAGAAGAAGCGGAAGATGAGCGTCGCGGACGCTTTCGAATACCTGATTCAGGAAGAAGAGAACAAGCTGATTGACATGGACCAGGTGACGCGCATCGCCGTCGAGCGCGCCGAGCAGATGGGCATCATCTTCGTGGATGAAATCGACAAGGTGGCCGGGCGCGAATCGGGCCACGGCCCGGACGTTTCCCGGGAAGGCGTGCAGCGCGACATCCTGCCGATCATCGAAGGCACGACGGTCAACACGCGCTACGGGATGATCCGCACCGACCACATCTTATTTATCGCTGCAGGAGCGTTTCACGTCACCAAGCCGTCCGACCTGATTCCGGAACTGCAGGGCCGCCTGCCTATCCGCGTGGAAATGCAGTCGCTGAAGGAAGAAGACTTTGTCCGGATTCTGACGGAACCCAAGAACGCGCTCATCAAGCAGTACATCGCCTTACTTGAAACCGAGGGTGTGAAACTCACGTTTACCGAGGATGCCGTGCAGGCCATCGCGCGGTTCGCCACCAGCGTGAACGAACAGACGGAAAACATCGGCGCGCGCCGGTTGCATACCATTCTCGAAAAAGTTCTGGATGAGCTTTCCTTCGAGGCGCCCGACCTTAAGAAGAAAACCGTGAAGATTGACGCGGCGTACGTCAACAAGCAACTCGCGGATATCGTGAAGAACCAGGATTTGAGCCGTTATATTCTCTGAGCTTCGCCCCGCCACAATGCACACGCGCCGCCGGGAAACTACCCGCGCACCACGCCCGACAGAGCCGATAGGTCGCGTGCCTGCTTCCTTCGTTTTTTTCCTCTCGATGATTGTTCTTGCTGGCTGCGGCGCCCCTGGCGAGCCCCTACCGCCGACTCCGCCGATTCCCCAGGCCATCGCCGATCTGACCGCGAAACAGGCGGGAGATGGTGCGCTGCTCACCTTCACCATGCCGGGGAAGAGCACGCGCGGGGAGGGACTTCAGCAAGTGCCGGCGTTTGAAGTGCTGCGCGGAACATTGCGGGACGATGGCACGCCGGACTTAAAGTCGTTTCGAGTGGTGGATACCGTGCCCGGGGCGCTGGTTGCCCGCTATTCACAGCGGGGCCAGGTGCAGTTTATCGATCCAGTTTCGCCAACGGATCCCCAGCTGCGTTCCGGCCAACCGTTCGTTTATCGCGTGCGCACGCTTTTTTCGGCGAAGCGTCCCTCTCCCGATTCGAAAGATGTGACGCTGCGCCTCTATCCGGTTGCCGAGCGAATTTCCTCTGTGGATGCGAGCTTGACGGAGCAGGGCATTGATCTGAAATGGCCCACGCCAACACACACTTCCGCCGGCGAGTCGCTTTCGGGAATCAAGGAATACCATGTGTATCGCGGCGAGTTGGACCCCGCGACGGCCGGGGCCGCCGCCAGCGACCCGCAGCAGGCAAAATGGAAATCGCCCCTGCTTCAGCTCGGAGCCACAAGCACAACCGATTATCGCGACTCCGGGTTCGACTACGGGAAGACGTACGCCTACCTCGTGCGCAGCGTAATGGGTTCGCCTGCCGGCCCACTTGAATCGAGCGACTCCCCGCTGGCCATCGTCACACCCAAGGACACGTTTCCTCCAGCCGCGCCGCAAGGCATCGTCGCTGCGATCCAGCCGGGGGCCACCCCTGGCTCCGTGGCAGTGGAACTCTCCTGGTCCATCAACGTGGAACCCGACCTGGCCGGCTACCGGGTTTACCGCAACGAGCAGGAGGGCGCGCGAAGCGCCCTGCTCACCCCGGAGCTCTTGCCGTCGCCCGCGTATCGTGATAACTCTGTGCTATCCGGCCAGCGCTATTGGTACACCGTAACGGCCGTGGATCGCTCCGGCAATGAAAGCGCCCCGAGCCCTCCGGTGGCAGTGGAAGTCGCGCAACCTTCCCGCTGAATACGTGTTCCTACTGATGAGCGACTGTCTGATAGGCAGCCCAGCACTATGGCAGCGAACTTCAGCCCGCCGGGTTACCGGTGGTTTCATTTTTTTCGTAACGCCCCGATTCGCGTTGGGTTGTACACCGGAATCTGGCTCTCTCTTGTTTTCGTCGCGTGGGTCCTGATCGCGAATCGCGCGCCATTCCTGGAGCCGCTGGCGCAACAGCGCAACGCGGCCGCCACGCTGCTGCTGCTCCTCATCGCAGGCATGCCGGTGCTGCGTTTCTTGCGCGAGCCGGCGGAATTACTGATCTCTGGCCTGCTGGCCTGGAGCGTATTGGCGGTGGCGTACCGAATTCTCAGCCTGAAATTTGTTCTACTCCAGGGTTACTACAGTACCTTCCACGTATTTGTTCTGGGAGCCGTAGCCTATCTGCTTTTTGCAACACTCTCGTGGATTGGTATGATTGTGTGGCGGGCACGAGAAGCTCAGGGTACGCACACCTCCCGCTGAACAGGTTCCCATAAAATGAAATTTTGCCGGTTTGTCCCCAAATCTGCTGGCGTAGCCTCACGTGTTCTACCCTCTTATGGCCTGATCGAAGGCGAAATCATCCATGGAATTTCCGCACCTCCCTGGCAGCAATGGTCGCGGGAAGACGCTTCGATGCCTTTGCGGGAAGCGCGATTGCTGGCTCCCGTCGAGCCGTCGAAGATCGTGTGCGTCGGGCGAAACTATGCCGCGCATGCTTCGGAAATGGGAAATCAGGTTCCGAAGGAGCCGATGATCTTTCTGAAGACGCCTTCGTCCGTAATCGGGACGGATCAGCCGATCGTGCTCACCCGCTATTCGAACCACGTGGACTACGAAGCGGAGCTGGCGGTGATTATCGGGAAGCGATGTTCGCAACTCAGCGACTCGGATGATGCCCTGTCTTACGTTCTCGGTTATACCTGCCTCAATGACGTATCCGCGCGCGACTTGCAGAAGAGCGACGTGCAGTTCACTCGCGCCAAGGGCTTTGACACCTTCTGCCCGGTGGGGCCGCACATTGAGACGCAACTTGACCCGCGCAACGCGCTGGTGGAAGCGCGCGTCAATGGCGTGGTGAAGCAGTCCGGCAGCACTTCGCTGATGGTTTACCCGGTGGAGTTTCTGATCCGCTGGATTTCACGCATGATGACGCTGGTTCCGGGCGACGTGATTGCCACCGGGACGCCCGCCGGCGTCGGGCCGCTTACGGCCGGCGACAACGTGGATGTTTCTGTTGTTGGGATTGGCGTGTTGCACAATCCGGTGCATGCCCCGGCATCCTGACTTCGCTTAGCTCGTCCGCATTCGGTACTATAAAAGGCAGTAGGGAAGGCTGGTGTACCGCCAGATGTACCACCCGGGCGGCGGGGCAGTCGGCTTCCTCTATCAAACATTCCCATATCCATGCGTGTAAGGGGTTGAGCGTTGAAAGAATTGCTCGCCGACTGGAAATTGCTGCTTATGATTGGTGGCGGAAGCCTCGCCGCCCTCGCTTTGATCGCCTATGCTTTCGCGCGGCCTGCGCCGGACCCGGAGGCCGAGGAGCGGAAGCGCCGGCTGCACCTGAACCTGATCGGGCGAATTGCGGAAGGCCAAGTGGTGGAACTCGCGCAACATCCCGCAGCTCCAGCCGAAAAGCGCGGGGGACTTTTTGGCATGCGCTCGCAGCCGCTGGCGGATAACCGGCCGCGTAGCCTGGTCTCCTACAGTTACTCGATTTCTGGTGTGACATATCACACCGCGCAAGACATCACCGGGCTTGAGAGCCAGGTGCGCGTCGAACGGCTGGTGACGGGATATCCCACCAGCGTAAAGTATGACCCCGCGAACCCCAGCGATTCGATCGTGGTTGCCGACGACTGGTCGGGCCTGCGATAAAATTTCTCGCTTCGGGCCATGCCTCCTTCCACCTTTTTTCCTGCCGCAAATTGCCACCGGGGCTTCGCGGGTAACGGAGCTTCCCTTAATTCAGCTTTGCACGGGAATGCGTTATGCTTTGGCTGGTCGGATGCGCCGCCGCTTACACTACCTATGAAACAGGTATTTCTTTCCATTTTAACGACGCTGATGATCGTTGCCACGACGCTGAGCGCGATGGTGATTCTGGTGCGCGCGACGCTGTTCGTAACCTCGATCGAATCGCCGCTGCCGCGTGCCGGCGCCATCCTGGCCGAAATATTGCTGGGCGTGGTGCTGCTGCTTGGCACGGTGTGGCTGGCAACCCATGCGGCTGTGCTGATTTTTGCTCCGAAGAGCGACGAGCCCGAGGGAGGGCCTCTTGGCTGAAAAGAATCGTACCTGGGAATCTCCCGTGAACGCCGACCGCATGGAGCAACTGCGGCGTATTTCTGAGGAAGCGGAAGCCGGCGGCGGAGCAGAACGCCGCGAGCGGGAACACAAGGCGGGAAAACTTTCCGCGCGCGAACGGATTGAATTGCTTCTCGACGAAGGCACGTTTGAGGAACTTGATAAATTTGTGCGGCACCGGTGCGTGGATTTTGGCTCGGAGGAGCAGCGGCCGGCGGGCGATGGTTTCGTCACCGGATTTGGACGCATCGAAGGGCGGCTAGTCTATGTTTTCGCGCAGGACTTCACCGTGTTTGGCGGATCGCTCTCGGAGACCAATGCGCAGAAAATCGTAAAGATCATGGACCTGGCCATGCGCAACGGCGCGCCGGTGATCGGCTTGAACGATTCCGGTGGAGCGCGCATCCAGGAGGGAGTTGCGTCGCTTGCGGGCTACGCGGAGATTTTCCTGCGCAACACCCTGGCCAGCGGTGTAATCCCGCAGATCAGCGCGATCATGGGCCCGTGCGCGGGTGGCGCGGTCTATTCACCCGCGATCACCGACTTTGTACTGATGACGCGCGACACCTCGTACATGTTCGTGACCGGGCCGGATGTGATCAAGAACGTCACGCACGAAGAGGTCACCAAGCAGGAGCTCGGCGGCGCCATGACGCACAACTCGACCAGCGGCGTGGCGCATTTTGTGTCGCGGGACGATGCCGATTGCCTGGCGATGGTGCGCGAGCTGATCGGATTTCTGCCCTCCAACAATCTGGAGGATCCGCCGCGCCGCGCGTCGAATGATCCCGCGGATCGCCGCGAGGAATCCCTGAACTCGATCGTTCCGGAAGATCCTCTGAAACCCTACGACATTAAGGACGTGATTCACGCGCTGGTGGACGAGAACTATTTTTTTGAAGTTCACGAACACTACGCCAAGAATATCGTGGAGGGCTTTGCGCGGTTCGACGGGCGGCCCGTGGGCATCGTGGCCAATCAGCCGGCCTTCCTTGCCGGCACCCTGGATATCAACGCTTCGGTGAAGGCCGCCCGCTTTGTGCGTTTTTGCGACGCGTTTAACATTCCGTTGATTACGTTTGAGGACGTTCCGGGATTTCTGCCCGGCACGCAGCAGGAATATGGTGGCATCATTCGCCACGGCGCTAAGCTTTTGTTCGCATTTGCGGAAGCCACCGTGCCGAAAATTACGGTGATTACCCGCAAGGCCTATGGCGGCGCGTATTGCGTCATGGCGTCGAAGCACATCCGCACCGACGCCAATTTTGCGTGGCCGACCGCTGAGATTGCCGTGATGGGCCCGGAAGGCGCCGTGGACATCGTGTACAAGCGTGAGCTCAGCAACGTGCCCGAGGCGGATCGCGCCGCCCTGCGCAAGGAAAAGATCACCGAGTTTCGCAACCGCTTCGCAAATCCCTTTGTGGCCGCCGAACGCGGTTATATCGACGCCGTGATCGAGCCCGCAGAAACGCGCGCGCACATCATCACGTCATTGCGGGCGCTCGAGAACAAGCGCGACACCAATCCCAAAAAGAAGCACGCCAACATTCCCCTCTAATCATGTTTGCTGGCGCGGACACGTTCAAAGTTGGCAGGATTGTTGGCAAGAACGATTCCTGTCGTCACGTCGAAAGATACGACACGCAAGCGTTGCATAATCTTGGGGCACCTCTGCGCGCATGATAAAATCCGGCCAGTCGATAAACATACATGTTCAAGAAAATTCTGATTGCCAATCGCGGTGAAATTGCCGTTCGGATCCTGCGAGCCTGCCGCGAGCTGGGCATCCAAGCCGTTTCCGTGTACAGCGAAGTGGACCGGGCGTCGCTTCACGTGCGGCTTGCCGATGAGGCCTACCTTATCGGGCCGGCGGCTTCGCGCGACAGCTACCTGCGCATTGACAAGCTGATGGATGTGGCGAAGAAATCCGGGTGCGACGCACTGCATCCGGGTTACGGCTTCCTTGCGGAAAATGCCGCGCTGCCCCGCGCTTGCGCCGACGCCGGAATTACGTTCATCGGCCCCTCCGCGGAGGCCATGGAGGCAATGGGTTCGAAGACCGCGGGCAAACAGCTTGCGCGGCGCGCCGAAGTTCCGACGGTGCCGGGCACGAGCGACCCGATCGAAAATCCCGAAGAGGCGCAAGCGCTCGCACAAAGCATGGGCTATCCGGTGCTGCTGAAAGCCATCGCGGGCGGCGGCGGCAAAGGGATGCGCGTGGTGCCGAATGACGCCGCGTTTGCGTCGGCGTGGCGCGATGCGGCGTCCGAAGCGTTGAATGCCTTCGGGGACCCGCGCGTATTTCTGGAAAAATATCTTGTAGGCCCACGGCACATTGAGATTCAGATTCTCGCCGACGCGCACGGCCGCTGCGTTTCCCTTGGCGAACGAGAATGTTCCGTGCAGCGGCGCCACCAGAAAGTTGTCGAAGAAGCGCCGTCGCCGGTCGTGACTCCGGAACTCCGCCGGAAAATGGGCGATGCAGCAGTACGCCTCGGCCGCGCCGGGGGTTACGTTAACGCAGGCACGGTTGAATTTCTCGTCGATGCTAATCTGAATTTTTATTTTCTTGAAGTCAATACGCGTCTGCAGGTGGAGCATCCCGTCACCGAACAGGTAACCGGCCTCGACCTGGTGAAACTCCAGATCGCCATCGCTGCCGGCCACCGCCTGCCCTTTGCGTGGGAAACCATCACCCCGCGCGGCCACGCCATGGAAGTGCGCCTATATGCCGAGGACCCGGACAACAATTTCTTTCCCTCTCCCGGAAAGATTATTTCGCGCCACGCGCCCACCGGTCCGGGCATTCGCCTTGATGAAGGCGTTTACGAAGGCTGGACCGTGCCGATGGATTACGATCCGCTGCTCAGCAAATTGATCGCCTGGGGCAACAGCCGCGAAGAGACCATTGCCCGCCTGCGTCGCGCGCTCGACGAATACATCATCATGGGCATCCGCACCAACGTGAGTTTATTCCGCCGCATCCTGACCGAGCCTGAATTCCTCCGCGGAGAAATCCACACCAAGTGGTTGGACGAAATGCTTGCGCGCCCCCATCCGCCCGCGGTGCCGCCGCGGCCAGGAACCGAAGAAGCTACCTTGATCGCAGCGGCGTTGTGGCACAGCGCACAATCGATCGCCTCTTCGTCAGGGAGCACCGAGTCTCAGGCGTTTCCTTCCCGCTGGAAGATGGAAGGTCGGCGCCAGCAGATGGATCACATGCCATGAAATTTGAGATTCACCTCACTGGAGTGGCCGGCAAACGAAAGCGCGTCGTCGACCTCGAACGAAAAGGGGACGTGTGCAGCGTGTCGCTCGGCGGCCAACCTGTCGACGCCGACGCCGTGCAGATTGCACCCAACGCTGTTTCCGTGATCCTCGGCGGGCAATCGTTCGAAATTCACGTTTCGCGCTCCACGGACGGCACGCTGAAGCTGCAGTGCGGGCCCCACGAATTCTCCGCCGACATCATCGATCCTCGCGCGTGGCGCGGGCGGAAGCACGGCGCGGTGGAAGTGGAAGGCCGCCAGGAAATTCTCGCGCCCATGCCGGGGAAAGTCGTTCGCGTTCTGGCGGCGGTGGGAGACACAGTGGAAGCGGGCCAGGGCCTGTTGGTCGTCGAAGCCATGAAAATGCAAAACGAAATCCGCTCGCCCAAGAGCGGAAAACTCGAGCGCCTTCTCGTCAAGGAAGGGCAAAACGTCAACGCGGGAGAAGTGCTTGCGTGGGTGGAGTGAACCGCTCTACTCTTTTAGGGCATTCCCAACTTTGATTTGGAGGTCGCCGATGTTTCGCTGCATCGTTCGCTTCTCAGTGGTTTCCTCCCTATTCGTCGGATTGTTTCTTGCCTCAACTTCTCTCGCGCAAGAGAAGCCGGATCTTCGCCACCAGATTGCCAATGCCTATGGCCTGGCGTCGTGGTCTAAAGTCGAACAGATTCGCTACTCCTTTAACTTCGACGCGGGCCCGAAGAAAGCGGTCCGCACCTGGACCTGGGAGACCAAAACCGACAAAGTCACGTTTGAAGGCACCGACAGCGCCGGCAAGCCGGTGAAGGTCAGCTACGCCCGCGCCAGTATGCCGGCCGACGTCGTGAAGGACGTCGATCCGAATTTCATCAACGATCAGTACTGGCTGCTCTTCCCGTTTCACCTGGTCTGGGACAAGGACGTGACCGTCGAAGACAAGGGCATGACCGCAGATCCGATGGGCAAGACCAAGGGCAAAGTCCGCAAAGTCACAGTTACCTATCCCAAGACGGGCGGCGGTTACACGCCGGGAGACATGTACGATCTTTTTGTCGGGGCAGATAATCGCATAGTTGCCTGGAATTTTCACCGCGGCGGCGCGGAGAAACCGACACTGACAGTCACCTGGGCGGAATACAAGATGGCTGGGCCGATCCTCATCGCCGAGGACCACCGCGGCACTTATACGGGCAAGCCAATCCACATTTCCTTTACGGGCGTGGCCGTAAAGCTCGCGGGCGCGAGCGACTTCGTCCCGGCGAAATAATCGCCGCCAATCAATCGCAAATTGCAGGGCAGGAAATTACTGTGTGTTGGCGGGTGAACTTGTCGGGGGCAGCGTCACGGCGGGCTTGATCGGCGGCAGAGTGGATTTCGCCGCGTCAGGCAGCTTGCCGGCGGTCTCAACCACCTGCTGCGCCAGGTAATTCGAAACCTTGGCTTCGTCGCGCGCCGTCGCCAGATAGGCCGAACGCAAAAGCTGTTCCTTGCGGTTCCGCAAGGTGTCGCGAATGGTCTGCTGAACTTGCGGATCGTTCACGCCGCGCTGGCCTGCCGCCTCGCGCGCCACCAGTTTCAGGATGCGGATGCTGTCCTTCAACTGAATCGGCGGGCTCACCTGACCGGGCTTCATGGTTATCACGGTCTTTTTCAGCATGGGGTCGGACTGGTTCAGCGCCGACTCCGGAATGTAGCCGAGATCGCCGCCGTTTCCGGCCGTGTTCACGTCTTCGGAATAATCCATCGCGAGCTGCGCGAAATCCGCTCCGCTGTTCAGCTTGTCGCTCAGCATCTTGGCCTTGCGCTGCGCTTCGGCTTCGTTCGTGGCGTCGTCGTTCTTGCGGTTGCGGACCTGCAATTCCTTGCGCGGAGTGATCACGATCTGCGAAATGCGGTATTGCGGCTCGGCGACGTTAAACTGATTGTGATTGGCGTTGTAGAAATCCAGCACGTCCTGGTCGCTGATAGTGATCTTCGCCGCTACTTCGCGGTTCAGGAGTTTCTGGATGGAGAGTTGACGCCGCAGGTCGCGCTTCAGGTCGTCCACGCTCATCCCGCGCGCTTTCAGTTGCCGCTGGAACTCTTCTTCCGTAAACGGACTCTTGAGCTCGGTGAACTTGTCTTCCACTTCGCCGTCGCTGGCTTCCAGGTTCAGCTTTTTGGCGCGCTCCAGCAGGATTTCGTTGTTGATCAGCTGGTCGGTGACGTTCAGCTTCAGCGAGAGCGCTTCTTCCTGCGAAGGCTCCTGGCCCTCGGGATTCACCTGCGAGCGGTAGTATTTTTCGATTTCGTCGCGCTTGATTTCCGTACCGTTCACCGTCGCCCACACGTCGGCCGCGTGGTGCTCCGAGGGCTTGCACCCGGCGAGCACGGAAAATACCAGCCCCGCCACGGGCAAGAGGGCCCCGGCGCGCCGCAGTCGAACTGCTCTGCTGGAGGTGCTTGGGGAGAGGTTCAAAGGTTCGCTCAGGCTGCTTTGGTCACACGGCCCAGACGGATGCAAGCCGTGCACACGCGAATCTGCTTGTGAACGCCCGAAACGACTGCCCGGACGCGCTTCAGGTTCGGATTCCAACGCCGGCGACGGGTGTTGTTGGCGTGGCTGACCACGTTTCCATAGTGCGGCCCTTTGCCGCAAAGATCACACTTCAATGCCATATCGATTCCTGCACTCCAAAAGATTGAAAAGCAAAGTCTTAATTGTAGCAGAAGCCTGCAAAATCGCAAAACAAATGGGTAGAGAAGAAACTCCGGCCATTTTAAAGCTTTTGAAGCGATTGGAGGCTCCGGCAGAATAGCTTCAAGGGTCTTCGTGGGCTGCGTTTGTTATACTAATTCAGCTTTCGCGAAAGAGCTGAATCGTGAGTCCTGTGCGCATCTCTATCGTTGAGTACTTGAACACGGCGCCGCTGGTGCGTGGCTTCACGCATGGGCCGTTGCGCGGGAAGTATGAGCTTTCGTTCACTGTGCCCTCGCAGTGCGCGGAGGCCTTGCGCTCCGGGGCTGTGGATGTGGCAATCATTCCCGCAATTGAATACCAGCGAATTCCGGATCTGGTGATCCTGCCGAATCTCTCCATCGCTTCGAAAAAATCCGTGCGCAGCCTGCTGCTTGTCTCCAAGAAGCCTATCCAGGAAGTCGCGCGCATTGCGTTGGACCGCAGTTCGCGCAGCACACAGGCGCTTACGCGCATCCTTTGCGAAGAGCTTTGGCATATCAAGCCGGAATTCTTCGAAGCGGCGCCCGACTTGGCGGCCATGCTGCAGCAGGCTGACGCGGCGCTGCTCATCGGCGATCCCGCCCTGCGTCTCGCCATTGCTTGTGCTCCCGAGGCGCAGCGCGATGCCGCCGGTGAAATTATTTCTTCCGCCACGCTCGCTGGCCTTTCCGAACCGGACCCGCTTTTCCTATACGACATTGTCGAAAAGTGGCGGGCAATGACCAAGCTGCCTGCGGTGCTTGCCGTCTGGGCCGCGCGCCGCGAAGCTGTCACCCCGGAGTTGGTGCAGGATTTCCAGGATTCGCTCGCGTTCGGCTTGGAGCATGTAGACGCTATCGCCTCCGAGGCTGCGGCAGAAATGAAACTGCTTGCTGGAGACTTGCGGCGCTATTTGCTCGAAAACATTGACTACCACCTGGACGAAGAAAATTTGCACGGATTGACACTCTATTACGAATTCGCCGCTAAACTGGGACTGATTCCCCGGGTGAACACAATCGCCATGGCCCCGGAAGCGGATGGTTCTGCGCGCTATATGGATGTTGTCGCTCGCGGCAGCGGGAACCCTAGTTGAAGCAGGATTTTGCAAACAAGATAGAAAGTTCTGAAATCTAAGGACACACACAGTGGCAATCACCAAACAGCAAGCGCTCGAAATGCTCCAGTCCGATGACCTGGTCGGCATCGGCATGGACGCCCATCAGTTGCGGCTTCAGAAAAACGATCCGCGCATCGCTACCTACCAGATCGACCGCAACATCAACTACACGAATTTCTGCACGGAGTATTGCTCGTTTTGCGCGTTCTATCGCCCGCTTGGCGCGAAGGACGGTTACATCCTGTCGTTCGAAACCATCTACGCGAAGATCGACGAGATGCTCGAACTGGGCGGCACCGGGGTTCTGCTTCAAGGGGGCTTGCATCCCGATCTGCAAATCGGCTACTACGAAAACCTTCTCCGCTCTCTGAAAGCGCGCTATCCGCAGGTGCATTTGCACTGTTTTTCCGCGCCGGAGATCTTGTGCATCGCGGAGGTGAGCGAACTTTCGATTCGCGACACCATCCAACGTCTGATGGACGCCGGCTTGCAATCTATTCCCGGCGGCGGCGCGGAAATTCTCGATGACGAAATTCGCGGCAAGATCGCCCGCCTGAAGTGCACCAGCGACGATTGGGTGGAAGTTCACCGCACCGCGCATTCCCTCGGCCTGCGCACCACGGCCACGATGATGTTCGGCTGCGGCGAAACGCTGCAGCACCGCGTCAATCATCTCGACCGCGTTCGCCAGCTTCAGGAAGAGACCGGCGGCTTCACCGCTTTCATCCCCTGGATTTTCGCTGCGGAAAATACGGCACTCGGCAAAAAAGTGCAGGAAACCACGGCGGTCGATTACCTGAAAACACTCGCGGTCAGCCGGTTGTATCTCGACAACATTGACCACATTCAGTCAAGCTGGCTCACTCCCGGCATCAAGGTTTGCCAGGTTGGCTTGCAGTTTGGCGCCGACGACGTCGGCAGCATTCTGATTGAGGAAAATGTTGTGTACGCAGCGGGAGTCACGCGCCGCACCAATGAAGAAGAGCTTCGCCGCATCATCACCGACGCCGGCTTCCAGCCAGCGCAGCGCGACACACTCTACCGCTCCTACGTCCTGAAACCGCCGGTCGCCCGCGAACTTACCGCTGCTTAGTTTTTCCCGCTTGATTCTTCCCTGTGGCGCTGCCCTGCCCGCCGTCATTTCCGTAGGCGTAGCAGAATTTCCACTTCCGTACCTTCCGGAAGATCCAACGCGTCGTAGGGCTGCAATACGCCATCTTTGTAACGGGCAATCAGCCGCATCGTGCCGCCTTTGCCGGCCGGTTTTTCTGCTTTCACGCTGGGACTGCCGCCCGATCCCGAGGTTTCATCCAGCGCCTGATTCACCAGCGTGTCCGCTTCCTTGTTCTGCTCGCGATAAACGTGGCTGATGCGGAACGATTCGAACGTCTGCGACATTTTCTTCGCGCGCTCGAAGAGCGGCTTCAACTCCTCGCTCTTCACCTTGTACTGCCCGCGCATCTGCTTGACCATCAATTCCGAATCGCTTTCAACGCGCAAGGCGCGAATGCCATGATTCTGCGCGTAGTCCAGCACCGCAATCAGCCCAAAATATTCCGCCACATTGTTGGTATTGATCCCGATGTACTTCTTCAGCCGCGCCACAATCTCTCCGCGCGGGTCGCGCACCACCACGCCATACGCCGCAGGCCCCGGATTTCCCCGCGAGCCGCCGTCAATGTTCGCCTGGTAGGCGGCGAGCGCCTTGCGCCCGGGTTCCTCTTCGCCGAAAAGGCCCGCGCCTTTTGGCACTGAAGGACGTTTCCACATCAGGAGTTCGCCGCTCCTGTAGCCGACTCCTTGGGCGCGGCATGGGCAATGGGTTCGAGTGAATAAAGAATCCGCCCGCAGGATTCGCAGCGGAAAATCTCCTCATCGGTGTCTGATTCCAGCAGTTGCACCGTATGCGGCAGCGCCCGCAATCCGCACGCCTTGCACTGCCCGTCGCGAACCTGCGCCAGCGCCGAGCCGGGATGCTTTTTGGCAATCCGTTCGTAAAGCTCCAGCAAATCTTCGGGAATTTTCTTCGCGATGCCGCGGCGCTCGGCTGTGGCCGCTTCCCAGGCCTTCTTTTTTCCCGCGAATTGCTCTTCGATTTGTTTTTTCTCCGCCGCAATCACCTGCTCGGATTCTTTCAACTCCGCTTCCAGCCGCTTGGCGCGGCGTTCCGCTTCCTCGATCGTCATCATCTGTTCCAGCACGAGGTCCTCTGCCTTGCCGGCTTCTCCGTCGGCGGTGGCGATTTCGTGCTGCAGCGCCTTGTAGGCTTCGTTGGTTTTGACGGAACTGCTCTGTTCGCGATATTTCTTCGCCCGAACTTTCCACTGCTCCACGTCCAGTTCGAGTTTCTTGCGTTTCGCCAGAGCCTGCGTCAAAGCTTCTTTTGCGGCGGCCAACGCGGCCCGTTCACCGGCCAGCTTGGCATCAGCTTCCCGCAGTCGTTTGGGCATGCCCTCAAGCTCGGCGCGCAGGGCAGCCGTGGTCTGGTCCAGCCGTTGCAGCTCCAGCATCTGTGGAATAGCGGGATTCATGCGGCTTGATTCTAACACACGGGGACGGCTCACCTTCCCTGCTGGGCCGCCGTCATTAAGATTTAAGATAGGGGGATTTCCAGCCCCGTTTTTGAGGAGGGACCATGCCCTACGTGCAAATCACCTGGCTTGAGGGGCGCTCAGTGGATCAAAAGCGCAAAATTGCCGAACGGATCGCCTCGGCGTTGATCGAACATGCCAAGGCCAAGCCCGAACATATTCAAATCACGTTTCTGGACTTGCCAACTACAAACTATGCGCTGTCTGGCACCCTTGTGGCCGACCAAAAGCCTGGCCCTTGAGCGGCACTCGGTATTCGCGCAACCAGCGGGATTAGGACGCCTTCAAATCGCGGTGAATCAGCGCAGCGTCAACGAAATAACCAAGCCCGACGGCCAGCGGCAAGATGCCAAACGCCGAGCCCACCAGCGTTTGCGGCTCGCCCACAACCCGCGCGATCATCGCAAACATCAGGATAAAACCAACTCCGCCGCTCACCAGCAGAATCCCGGCCCGGCGCGACCTGGCATATTGCGAAAGCTCCGGCTCCATGGGAATCTCGGTGCCCCGCGCCAGCGCGGCCAGCCGCTCTTCGGTTCGGAGTTTCCGCACTCGATAGTAGGTATACATAAGGGCCAAGGGAATCCCGCACGTCAGCACCACGGCAACCAATCCGATCACATCGCCACCCATTTTATGGCTCTCCCTTCCGCTAATCATCCGCCGGCCGCTTTGTGCGGCCTCACCCCTAAATACGCAGAGGGGTGGCGGATTGTTCCCGCCAAAGCGGGCAAACGGCATGAATGTGGTGGGAGTAGAGTTACTGGATTTCCTGGACTTGCATGGCGGAATCGACGGCCAGGGTTGGATACCGGATGGGAGATCCTTCCGGCGCGGGCGCATGGCGCGCCACAACCTGGAATTCTGTGCCACCCTTGCAATTTACCTCGTACGTATAGCCTTCCCGTCCGGTCCGCGACATGCTCAGAGAGGCTGATGAAATCAACTCATCCAGCGACGCACAGTTGCTGTTTAGGGTAACGTTCCCGCGCTCCGCCTGGGCGATCTGGAGAAGGTCCATGCGCACTCCGGTCAGGTTGATGGCTTGTGTCGTGGCCGTGCCAGCGTCGGTCGTCGGCATCTTCTTCAAATAAAATTGGTATACCCCGAAAAGTATCAGGACCGTCACCAGTAACAGAGCAAGAGCGCGCATGTCCCTATTCTTCCCGCGTGTCCAGCGGCGCGCAAGCTGTTCGCCGCCCGCGGAGTACAATTGGTAACAACCCTCGGGCAATTTTCCCCGTCGCGCGTCTGCGCTTGCTATGCTTCCTCTGCACCGCCCCTCTCGCGGTCCTACTCACCCCTCCGGATGGGTTCATGGGCGCCGTGCTACTACCTTCGGAACTCCGTTCCATTGAAAGACTTCGCGAGCAGGAGCTCGAGGAAGCTCGCATCATTCAGAGCGTCATGCTGCCCGCGCATCCCCTGCGCCTCAGCGGTGTGACAATCTCCCATGAATTCCAGCCGGTCACTGAAGTAGGCGGCGATTACCTCGACTACTTCAAGCTCAGCGACGAGACGATCGGCCTGTACGTCGGCGACGTCTCCGGGAAAGGCCTCCCCGCGGCGCTTTATGCTGCGCTCGCCGTCGGCACACTTCGCGGCATCCATAAAACCGGCATGAAACCCGAGCACGTACTCTCTCTCTTGAACGAACGCCTGCTCCTCCGGGGCATTCCCGGGCGACACTCAGCTATCCAGTACGCATTGTTCCATCCCGCCACCGCTCGGATGCGTATAGTCAGCGCTGGAATGCCAGGTCCTCTTCTGCTCCGAGGCGAAGATTCGAGCATCCTTCAGATTTCTGGCCTGCCACCCGGCCTCTTTTCCACAGCGACCTATGATGAACTCTCGCTGCAGCTGGAACCCGGCGATTCACTCCTCTTTTTCACCGATGGCCTCACCGATGCCAGAAACATCAGCGACCAGGAGTTCGGTGTGGAAGGCGTGCAGGACGTCTGCCGCCGCCATGCCGGCGAATCGCCCCTCGACCTGCTGGGCCATCTTTTTTCGACCATTCAGGAGTTCACCACCAACTGCAAGCAATGGGACGACATGACCGCCGCGTACTTCCACTTCGCCGGATAGCCGGGAATCGCGTCCTCCACCGTGGTTAACTGGGCAAAGCTTTGCCTCTTTTCAATTGACCTCTGGCCGCTTCTCCAGTAACTAGTGTAGTCACAGTTCTGTTCTTATTTAGGAGTCCTCGATGAATAGAAAATCCCCGTATCCAGCGGCACTCGTTTGCCTGCTCACCGTCTTCCTGGCAATCCCGTTCGACACCTTCGCTCTTCCCGATGCCACCGGTCAGCGCGCCGGGGAAGTCTCCCGCGTTATACCGGCAGTCAGCCTCGTGCGAGGCGCGAAGTCCATGAACGCCAGCGCAAAAACTCCCGTGGACTGGCAGGACGTGTTGAACACCCAGGCCAACGGGCGCGCTCGTGTTTCGCTCGACGACGGCTCCGTACTCAACGTGGGCTCGGATTCCTCCGTCAAGGTTGTGAAGCACGACGCCGGCGCGCAGCAGACCGATCTGGAAGTCACGGTCGGGAAAATCCGCTCGCAGGCGCAAAAAATTTCTCAGCCGAACGGAAAGTTCGAAGTGCACACGCCGTCGGGTGTGGCCGGCGTAGTCGGCACGGATTTTTATGTCGGCTACGAAAACAACGTCATGACCGTGATCGTTTTTGATGGCGTCGTAAAGGTTTGCAATCTTGCGGGTATTTGCGTGGCCGTGAAAGCCGGGCAGATCACCACCGTGCGCAACAGCGATTCCAATGGCCCGGCCGCGCCCTCGCAGGCAAATCTCTCCACGCTTTCAGAAGCAGTCGCCAGCACTACTCTCGAAACAGGCCCGGGCATTGGCCAGATTCACCACATCAGCAAGGGAGCGGCGATAACAATCGGCATTCTGGCGATCATACCCATCGTTGTTGTTCCGATTGTCACCACTCGCAGTTCTGGCACGCCTGCTCCCGTACCACCGCCGAAGTGCCCGCCGACGCAGTGTGGCTAAGCCGGGCGCTCGGGAATCGCGGCTTTGCGGGGCGCCGGCATCTTGCTTTGCCGGGCGTCTCCCTTTAGCAACTCTACTAACTCCGCGGCCATCTAATTTAGGGTAGTGGCTTTGCCGCTTCTCGCCGTCTACACCACGCTTTGTCTCCCCACCGGCGGTGGCGTACACTGAACCTTTGAGTATTGCGTCTAATTGCGAGTGAGGCACTCTTGAACCTTTCTATCCCCGTTTTTTCGGCCCGCCGTTTCTGTCTGTGCGCTGCGCTCGGCGCTATTTTTGTATTAGCCCCAAGTCCGCGTCTTTTTGCCATGCCGCCGGATTCCGCGCCAAAACCTTCCCCGCTCATCGCCGCGTTGAAGGCGGAGCTGGAACGCTCCCTGAAGACTTATGGCGCCCAGGACCCCGCCGCCTATTTCCTCAGCTACACGCTCACGGACACGCAGCGCGCCACCGTTTCCGGCTCCAACGGCGCTTTGCTCAGCAGCGATGAGGGCCGCAACCGCTGGCTGGAAGTTGCCGTTCGCACTGGCAGCTATGATCTCGACAACACCCACAAGATTGACGGGCGCCAGCCTCCCTCCGGCAGCCCAGGCACCAACGTGCCCATCGACGACGATCCCGAGGTCCTTCGCCGGGCCGTCTGGCTGGAGACCGACACCGAATACCGCTCGGCCGCCGAAGCGCTCATCAAGATCAAAACCGGCAAGGAAGTAAAAGTACAAACCGAAGAAGGCGCTGCTCCGGATTTTTCCCGCGAAAAACCGCAAACCTATACCGGCCCCCTGGCTTCTTTTTCTCTCGACCGCAAGCCGTGGGAGCAGAAGGTCCGCGATTACACCCGCTATTTCCGCGAATCCACCGCGGTGATCAATTCGATCGTCACCTTCACGGCCCAGGCGCAAAATCAGATCCAGGTGAATTCCGAGGGCACACAGCTTCAGTTCGGCCAGGTTCGCTACCGCCTGGAACTTTTCATCCAAGGCAAAGCCGCCGATGGAATGGACATCAACCGCTATTACAACTTTGATTGGGTGAACCCTGGCGATGCGCCGGATGACAAGGCGGTGCTCACCGCCTCCACCCAGTTGCGCAAAGAGATGGAGGGCCTCGTCGTTTCGCCGTTGAATGATCCGACGGTGGGCCCGGCTTTGTTGACTGGCCGTGCCGCGGCAGTCTTTTTTCACGAGGTTTTTGGCCATCGCGCCGAAGGACACCGCCAGAAGGATGTGACCGAGGGACAAACCTTCGCCAAAAAAGTCGGGGAACAGATTTTTCCCAGTTTTCTGACGGTGGTGGACGACGCCACAGAGAAAAAGGTCGTGGGCCAGGATTTGCTCGGCTACTACCAGTTTGACGACGAGGGCGTGGCAGCGCAGCGAGTTGTCCTGGTGGATCACGGGGTCCTGAAAAATTTCGAAATGTCTCGCTCGCCGCTTAAGGATTTTCCACATTCGAACGGTCACGGCCGCCGCCAGCTAGGCGCCAATCCCGTTTCCCGCCAGGGCAACCTGCTGGTGGAAAGCAACAAGATGGTCACCAACGCGCAGCTCCGCGCCAAGCTAATCGAGCTCGTCAAGCAGCAGGGCAAGCCTTACGGCTTGCTCATCGACGACATCGCCGGAGGGTTCACTTTCACCGGCCGCGGACAGCCGCAGGCTTTCCAGGTGGAACCACTCGTCGTCTACAAAGTTTTTGCGGATGGCCGCCCGGATCAACTTGTTCGTGGCGTGGACATCGTCGGCACGCCTCTCGCCGCTCTGACGAAAATCGTCGCCACCGGCGATACGCCGGAAGTTTTCAACGGCTACTGCGGCGCCGAATCCGGCTATGTGCCGGTCTCCGCCGCTTCCCCGGCTATTCTCACCTCCGAACTCGAGGTTCAAAAGAAGCAATCGTCCACGGATCGGCCACCCATTCTGCCGCCCCCGGCGCACGACATCCAGAAATCCGGAGGCCTTCAGTAATGCGCGCTATTCGCCTGTTCGCTGCGCTTCTCGCCCTTGCCGCCGCATCCGCGGCATTCGCGCAAGTCCCCGCCGACAATGATCACACCCTGCAAGCCATGAAGGATGAAATGGCCCGCGCCAAGTCGCGCCTTGAACTGCAGATTCCCAAGCTCGACAAACCCGTGCGGCCGTATTTCATCGAGTACCGGCTTCTGGACACGGATATTCGCGAGGTGGTTGCCGAATACGGCGCGCTGGTCACCTCCACGCATAATCGCAACCGGGTGATGAACGTCTCCGCGCGTGTCGGCGATTACAAGCTCGACAGTTCCAATTTCATCAGCGAGGACGGCTTCCGCGGCTTCATCGGCCCCTCCGGCACGGTTGGCATCGATCGCGATTACGATTCGCTCCGCCAGGATCTCTGGATCGCCACCGACCAGGCGTTCAAGGAGGCGGTGGAGACTTACTCCCGCAAGCAGGCATACCTCAGCAGCCTGGCACGCCAGTCGGACATTGATGATTTCTCGCGCGTCCAGGCGGTTCAGCATATCGAGCCTCTTGTGGCCTCAGATTGGACCAGCCGCAATTGGGATCAGGAAGCCCGCGACTCCTCCGCCGCGCTCCGCGCATTCCCGCAGATTTATGAATCGCGAGTCACCTATTACCTCGTGTTCATGACCGAGTACCTGCTTACCAGCGAAGGCACGGAAGTTCGCGCCAATCATTCCTTCGCCGCGATCGAATCGGGGCTCAGCTCGCTCGCCGATGACGGCATGCAGGTGAACAATTATTACGCGACGTATGTGCCGCGGCCCGCGGACCTCCCCAACCCGGATGCTGTCCGCAAGGCGCTCAATGTCGCTGGAACCGAACTGATGGGCATGCGCGCCGCACCGCCCGCGCCCGATTACACCGGGCCGGTGCTCTTCGAACCTCGCGCGGCGGCCGCACTTCTGGCCGAAGTGCTCACTCCATCGCTCAGCGGCGCGCGCCCTCCCCTTGCGTTCCAACCTGTCGTTGAGCAGTTGATGAGCAGCCTCGGCGGGCGCAGCGATTGGAGCGGCAAGGTCGGCACGCGTGTACTTCCCCCGGGCGTCACGCTGATGGATAACCCCGCCGCCACGGATTATAAAGGCGCATTGCTCGTCGGTGGCTACGCCATCGACCAGGAAGGCGTTCCCGGTGAGAAGGTGACGCTGGTCGATGAAGGCAAGCTAAAAAGCCTGCTGATGTCTCGCCGCCCCGGCCCGGATTTCGAAAAGTCCAACGGCCACGGGCGCAGCTCGTTCCTCAGCGACGCCAAGCCGGTGATGAGCAATCTTTTCTTTTCTTCGACGGAATCTCTTTCGAAGGAAGATTTGAAGAAGAAGTTTCTCGACTCGTGCCGCGCGGAGAAGCTCGAATACTGCATCGTTGTCCGCCAGATGGACAATCCGTCGCTCAGCTTGCTGCACCAGGAAGATTTCAGCGAATTGCTGGCCAGCTTTGGAGGCAACGCGGCCACGGACCGCCTGCCACTCGTCGTCTACAAAATTTATCCGTCGGATGGCCACGAAGAGATCGTGCGTGGCGCGCGCATCAGCGGCTTCAACCCGCGCATGCTGCGCAACATCGAGGGCATCGGCAACGACAACGTGGTCTTCAATTACATGCAGAACCAGACCGCCGGAGTTGCTGGCACGGCGCTGGCTGGCTTCGGCACGGCACAGAACGGATTGCCGGCCTCCGTCGTCGCGCCGTCCCTGCTATTTGAAGAGGTGGAAGTGCGTGGCGCGCGGGGCGAACCCAAGCACTTGCCGCTTCTTCCTGAGCCTCCCATGAGCGCCAAGGGCTCGCTGTAACCTTTTCCGCGCGCGCAACTCAGACTGGTCGGGGTTAGTCCGCAAGGATGACCTTCTCTTGTCGCCTGGAGGTTTTCTTATGGAATCCAATCGCCGCGTGTTCCTGACTGGTTTGGGTGGTTTGGCTGGCGGTTCGTTGCTGCTCTGGACGGTCAGACGCGAACTTTCCGCTCCTTCCGCGTTTGTTTCTGCCGATTCCAACAGCAGCCCCGTGAAAATAGTTCAATTTGACGACGCCGGGAAAAAGCTCGGCGTGGTTACCCTTCCGAAGGTTGTGAAGACCGACGAAGAGTGGCGCAAGCTGCTCGATCCCGAGCAATATCGCGTCACCCGGCACGCTGGCACGGAACGCGCTTTCCAGAATTCCTACTTCGAAAATCACGCGAAAGGGCTATACCGCTGCATCTGCTGCGGCAACGCCCTTTTCACCTCGGACACAAAATTTGAATCCGGCACCGGCTGGCCCAGCTTCTGGGCGCCTGTCGCCAAGGAAAATATTTTCGTTTCCACGGACAACAGCCTCGGCATGTCCCGCGACGAAGTCTCTTGCCGCCTCTGCGACGCCCACCTCGGCCACGTCTTCGACGACGGCCCACGGCCCACCGGCCTGCGCTACTGCATGAACTCCGCGTCCCTCCGATTCCTGCCAACCAAAAAATCCTGACTTGCAGCGCAAATCTACTCGACCCCAGGATCACGCCTTCCTCACGGTTTTGTGGCACAGCCATTCCTGGCTGTGCTCTTCGCTTGTGGGCCGCAGACCACGATGCCGCCTTCCTCCGTGCGGCATACTCGCGCTACCTGTTGTAGTCTTAGTCCATGGTCCTTTCCCGAGGCCTGCAGACCGCCATCCACGAAAAGAAGCGCGCCGCCCTGTTGAGCATTGGCTCTGCCGCGCTCCTGCTTTGCCTGAAAACCTTCCTGGTCATCCGCACCGATAGCCTCGGCATCCTCTCCGAGGCGCTGCACTCCGGCCTTGATCTCGTTGCCGCCGTCATCACGTTTCTCTCGGTGCGCGTCTCCGACCAGCCTGCTGACGAGCGCCATCCCTACGGCCACGGCAAGTTTGAAAATTTCTCCGCGTTCATCGAAACCGGCTTGCTTATCCTTACCGCCGTTTACATCATCTACGAAGCCTTCTACCGCCTTTTTTTCCACTCTGTGCATATCCAGCCGAGCGTTACCGCCATCCTCATTCTGCTTGTGGCCCTCTCGATCGATATGACCCGGGCCCGCACGCTCAATGTTGTCGCCAAGCGCTACTCCAGCGAAGCTCTTGAGGCCGACGCCCTGCATTTTTCGACCGACGTCTGGAGCACGATCGTCGTCATCCTCGGCGTGGCTCTGGTCTGGGCCGGCAACGTCTGGAATCTTCCCTGGCTTGCTTACGCCGACTCGCTAGCGGGCCTGGGCGTTGCTGGCGTGATCCTTTGGGTCGGTTCGCAACTGGGACGGCGCACCCTCGATGCGCTTCTCGACGCCGCTCCCGCGGGCTTGCAGGATCAGCTCGTTACCGAGGTCGGAAATATCGATGGTGTACTCCGCGTAGAACGCGTGCGCCTCCGCCGCGCCGGCAACCGCTATTTCGTAGACGCCACCGTCAGCGTCGCCCGCACCGCCAATCTCGAGCAGGTGCACGCCCTCACCGACAAAATCGAAAAGCGCATCGCGCAGATCGTTCCCGCGGACGTCATCGTCCACGCCGAACCTCGCGCCCCTCGCGATGAGCACCTGTTCGAATCCGTCCGCGCCGTCGCCCTACGCCTCGGCCTGGCTGTTCACGACGTCACCGCCTCGCAGCAGGACGGCCACCTTTTCGTCGAACTCCATCTCGAAGTGGACGAAAACCTCAGCCTCCGCGAAGCCCACCGCCGCGCCACCGAGCTCGAAGATGGCATCCGCGAACTGGGCAAAGGCAATGTGGACGTAAACATCCACATCGAACCGCTAGGCCGTCACATCGCCACGCCCGATACCCGCGCCGGGGAGATGCGCCAACTCGAGATGTCCGTAGAAACCTTTCTCAACGGCATGCCGAGCACTTACGACGAGCTCATCAATTGCCACGATGTACGCGTCCGCCAGGTCGAGCACCACATCCTCGTCTCCTGCCACTGCGTGATGAAAAGCGACCTCTCGATCACCCGCGTCCACGATGTCACCGCCGCGTTGGAAGACAGCGTCAAGGAGCGCTTTCCCCAAATCTCCCGCGTCACCATCCACCCCGAACCTCCGGACGCCTCCTGATCCCATCCCGCGGATTCTCTGGGATAGGTCGCGGATCGTTGCTCACCACTTCCATTTGACACCCGTCCAAGCTCTGCATAGGCTGTCTAGCGGCAAATTTCATCCGGAATTCAAAAGGGTGTCCTCATGCTAAAGCTTTTCAAACATTTGGTGTGCGCTGCTCTTGTCTTGGCGCTTGCATTTCCCGTTGGCGCGGCCCAGGCGCCCGCCGATCCAGCGGAAGCCGCCATGCAATCCATCCGACCGGAAGCCATTCGCGCCCATATGAATTTCCTTGCCGATGATTTACTGGAGGGCCGTGGAACTGACTCGCGCGGCTATGAAATCGCCGCCAGGTACATGGCCACGGAATTTGAATCCATGGGGCTCACTCCCGCGGGCGATGCAGGGACCTATCTCCAGAATGTGCCGCTGCGCTCGGCGCGCCCGGACCAGCCGAACACCTGGATGTCGCTTGTCCGCAATGGAAAATCGGAAACTCTCATCTTCCGCAAGGATTTTCTCGCCCAGGGGGATCCCGCGCGCAAGGAAACCTCCGTCGAGGCCCCGGTCGTGTACGTCGGATTCGGCGTCACCGCGCCCGAACAGAATTACGACGACTACAAAGGAATCGATGCCAAGGGCAAGATTGTCGCGATGGTGTTCGAAGCGCCCAATTTCGAATCCTCTCTCAAGGCGCACTATTCCTCTTTCAAGCAGAAAACGGCCAACGCCGTCGCGCACGGGGCCGTTGGACTCATTGTTGTCAACGATCCCGTCCTCGAAGGACTCTATCCATTTAAGGAGCAAGTCCGGGATCTCTCGCGCCCCGCGTTTCGCTGGCTCTCCAAAGAGGGTCTGCCGAACGATTATTTCCCCCAATTGCGAGCCGGGGCCTTTCTCAGCCTCGAGGCCAGCAGACAGCTTTTTGCCGGTAGCGGCCATAGTCCGAAAGAAGTATTTCAGGCTGCCAAGGAAGGTAAGTCGCTCGTGTTCCCGCTGCCGCTTTCGGCCAAGATTCACAAACAGACCACACTGGAGGATGTCAGCAGCCACAACGTGGTGGCAAAACTCGAGGGCAGCGACCCGGCGCTGAAAAACGAATACCTCGTTTACAGCGCGCACCTCGATCACCTCGGCATCGGTGAGCCGGTGAATGGCGACGGTATCTACAACGGCGCGCTCGACAACGCTTCCGGCTGCGCCATCCTGCTCGAAGTTGCCCGCGCCTTCTCGAAAATGAGCCCGCGCCCGAAGCGCTCCATCCTCTTCGTGGCGGTCACCGGGGAAGAAGCCGGCTTGCTCGGCTCCGACTATTTCGCGCACTACCCGACCGTCAGCAAAGACGCCATCGTCGCCAACGTCAACATGGACGAGGACCAGATGCTTTGGCCGTTGTTGGATATTATTCCGTTCGGGGCCGAACATTCGACACTCGATGGAGTCGTCAAGCGTGCTGCCGAGCGCCTGCACCTTGGCATAAGTCCCGACCCCATGCCCGAAGAAGTCATCTTCATTCGCAGCGATCAATACTCTTTCGTGAGGCAGGGTGTTCCCGCCGTTTTTCTGGTGGCGGGATTCAAGTCCAACGACCCGAAGATCGATCCAACGGCCATCTTTAAGGATTGGGAAGCCACGCGGTATCACCAGCCGCAGGACGACATGCAACAGCCCGGCCTCGATTTTAATCAAGCCGTGAAATACGCGCAGTTCGCGTACCTGTGCGGTTGGCTGATCACCCAGGACCCGGCACGTCCCGCCTGGAATGCGCACGATTTCTTCGGCGAACACTACGCCAAAAAGATGTAACCCCCCGTAGCTTAAAAAGGTAATCTTACAAATCTGTAATCATGTTCGATACAGGGCATCTTTCTGCCCGCGCCACGCGCATAGTGAAGCCTACCGTGATTTCAAACTCCTGAATCCAGGGATTGCGGTCTGGAGAACATCATATGCATCGAGCAAAACTACTTGTAAGCGGGCTTTTCCTGACGGCGGCTCTCGCAGTAAGCGGTCCCATCGTGGCCGCGGCAGCGGCACAGGATGCCAATTTCCAGGTTCGCGTCTACGACTCGCATCACCGCGACTACCATAACTGGGATGACCGCGAAGACCGTGCCTACCGGAACTACCAGCAAGAACGCCACGATTCGTACGTCTCGTACGAGCACCGGAAGCATAAGTACCAGCAGCATTATTGGAACTGGCGTCATAGTCACCCGGATCGCGATTAACGAACAAGTTTCATCGTGAACGAGAGAACCCCAAGCACGCCACGTGCGAAGATAGCACGTGGCATGCTTTTTCTCGTTGTTCCCGGCGGGTTACCGATTACTTTTATCGTCGGCCGCGCGCTCCGCTTCCCATCGGACTTTCCGGTTTCACTGCGGCCTTTGCGTTCAAACTCTCCGGCCGATTCTCATCGCACCCGCCTGCTACTTGGGCGTGCAGTCCTGCGCCGGCGGTGCCGCCAAAGTAATGCTCGTATTCAACGATGGAGAATTATCAAAATCAAAGAGATCCTCCAGCGTATGCGCATGCTTGTCGCGTAATGTCAGAAACTGCCGGGTGACTTCTCCGTTGTCCTCGTCCTCGCCGTCATCGGTTGCATTGGTGCTCAAAAACCTCTTTTCGATGAACGCCAGAATGGACGTGTGATCTCCCACCGTGTGCGAAACGTAGTGCGGCTTCGAAAACGCCGACACGGCCATGAACGGTACGCGCACTCCCAACTGGTCAAACGACGCGCAGTCCGCCGGAAACGGCCCGGTCGGATCGGTGGCGAACTCCGGGCAAAGCGCCGCGGCGTCATTCACGGAAGTATCCGTCGCGCTCAATGGATTGTGCGCGCACTCGGCTCCGCCCCCTGGCTGCAGGCTCAGCGGAGGGTTCGAAAGATCCGCGCACTGCCCCGGGAAAATGCCGTCCGGTGTCCGCGAAGATTCCTGCCGGGCCGCCGGAGGAGCCACGTGGTCGAAGTAGCCGCCGTGTTCGTCATAGGTGATGAAGATAACCGTGTCCTGCCAGTAGGGGCCGTTGCGCAACGCATTCACCACCAGCGAGACAAACGCCTGTCCGCGCTGAATGTCCGTCGGCGGGTGTTCGTCGTTTTCGTGGGCAATTCCAAACAAGCCGAAATTGGGGTCTACAAAAGATACGCTTGGCAGAGGTGGCAGGTTGGGCGCTCCCGCTGCTTGCTGCAACAGCACCGGAAGGGGAAAGAAGTGCGGATCGATGCCGGTTGTTCCGAACAAACGGAAAGCGCCGGCCTGGGGCGCATCCTGGAAATAATCCGCCCAGCTCACATTATTTTTCTCCAGCAGGTCAAGAATCGTTCCGGTGACGGGCTTGTAGCCGCCTGGAGGCGGAAACGTGTCGCTGGTCGTCAGGTGTCCAAACGAGGTCGCCGCCAGAAGGTAGGAACGATTCGGAAAGGTCGGACCCAGAACAGACGCGAAGTAACGGTCATTGATCGCAAATTGGCTGGCAAGGTTGTAATAAAAGGGAATGTCGTCCTGGTTGTAGAACCCCATGGTTTGGTCATCAGTCGGATTCTCGATCCCGTTATCAATCTGTTCGGTCTTGTCATTCACCCGCACAAACCCATCGCTCAGAGAAAAGTGTCGCGTGCTGTTCGGGTGCAGGAAATTCATTTCCTGATGGGTCCCCAGCCACGAATGGTCCAGGTCGGGCGCAGCGCAGCGCCGCGGATCATGGAAAACGGAGACGAGTGACCCATCGTCATCGCGGTTCGCGTTGTAGCAGTGCAGGCCCCCGTGATTGTCCGGCACGCAGGTCAGTCCGTCGACGCAGGAGTGGTCTCCATTTCGGCATCCAAATAGCCCCCTATGGTAAGGGCTGCCCGGCGCATACGCCAGCGCCCCGAAGTAGTTATCAAACGAGTGGTTTTCTTGCATGATCACGACCACATGTTTCACTTTTTTCAGGTTGCCGTCAGCGTTGGCTGGCTCCCCGGCCAGCCATCCCAGAATCAGCGGCAGCAATAGCGCCACCCGGAAAATTTGTGACAATTTCATCGGTGTTGCTCCTTGAACTTTGCTCTTTAGCCCTGGCGTGCGCGGTCCCCGGCTCCACCTAAGAGAACACATCCTCCGTAAATTCTTCATCAATCTTTTGCGAACATTCCGTGATGCTTGCAGGCCGAATCGTGGGCAGCCTCATGTGGAATGAACTTTCTGCGAACATTCCGTGATGCTTGCAGGCCGAATCGTGGGCAGCCTCATGTGGAATGAACTTCGGCTTGTTGCCGGACTGGTTGTCCTGCGATTTCCGATTATCATAGGAGACCGGGGGTGACCCGATGCGCACCGAGCGTGCCGGACTTCACTCCCCCTGGACGATGCACCGGCGAGTTTTGCTGTGCAGTATACGGGATGGAGAGCATGAAAAACCAAAAGTCATTGCCGGAGCATTTGGTGGAACTTCTCAAAGGCGGCCAGGCCCACGTGGATTTTGAGACCGCGGTGAAGGACTTGCCGGCGAATCTACAGGGGAAAAAGCCGGAGGGCGCGGCGCACTCACCATGGGAAGTGCTGGAACATATGCGCGTTGCCCAGTGGGACATCCTGGAATTCACGCGAGACCCCAAACACGTTTCGCCCGAGTTTCCCGCCGGGTATTGGCCAAAGACGCAGGCTCCTCCCGACAACAAGGCCTGGAAGAAAAGTGTGGATGCGTTTCGCTCCGATTTGAATGCAATGATCAAGATCGTGGAAAGCAAATCAACGGATTTCTTCGCCCCGCTTCCCCACGGCGACGGTCAAACCATTCTGCGCGAAGTGCTCCTCGTGGCCGACCATAACGCCTACCACCTGGGAGAGTTGCTCCTGCTACGTCGCCTGCTGGGAGCCTGGAAATAGCCGAACAGCGCACTCGTCGGTTTACCCGCACAGCGATCGGAGATGCGCCGCATTCCAAAGTGTCCTAAAATAGGGATGTCGTAGCTGTGGGCGTGTAGCTCAGCTGGGAGAGCACCTGCTTTGCAAGCAGGGGGTCGCCGGTTCGATCCCGGCCACGTCCACCAATTTCTTCCTGATTGCAAAAGACTTAAAAAAATCGCTTCGGCCCGAATGCTCCGTTATTCGTGCACAGTGTGCACGAACTGTGCACGAATGCGTCATTGGATCACCTCTGTGCACAATGGCACGCTCGTCAAGGTCTCAGCCTGCGTGGGTACCATTTCGTTGGCTCGACGGTTGAGCTTCTCCAGTGCTTCGCGCTTCATCCGCAACTTCATTTGGGAGTACTTCTTGAAGACTTGCGCGTCGCTCTGGCGGAGCAGTTGAGTGACCCATTCGTCGGCTACGCCTCCGGCGCTCAGCCTTGTGGCATAGGCGGAACGCAGGTCGTAAATCCGAAAATAGGGGATCTTTGCCCGTCGCAGAGTTTTCGTCCAAACGGTCTTGAGTTTCTTGAGATGCCCGGTCGGATTCAGATCACTCGGAAACAAATACGGTTCTGTACCTGAAATCGCCATCTGATTTTTGAAAGCTTCGATGGCGAGCGAGGTGAGGGGAACTTCGGCCGTGCCGTTCGGAGTCTTCGAATCCGGTATCCAGACCACCGCATTTTGCAGATCCACTTGGTCCTTTCGCATCGGAATCAGTTCCTTGTAGATCCGCAACCCGGTCTCCGTGATGATTCGAACGACGTTCCGCAAGTATTGCGGAGCATTGGATTCGATCTTTTGTTGTTCGGACCACGAAACGTAATGTGGTCGGAACAGCCCTTTCACTGCGACCGGGAACTCAACACCTGAACAGGGATTTGCGGCTAGGAGCTTCTTGCGAACCGCCACGTTGAGCATACGCCGGAGAACTCTGAACTCCTGGTGTACCGTGGTGGATTTGACCGTTCCCAGCTGCTTATAACCGAGCTTGGCCTTGATAACGACGCGATCTCGAAGACGTTCGCGAAGGTAGATGTCAATCGAATCCGCGGTGATATCCACCAGTCGGGTTGCGCCAAACGCAACCTTCAGGTGCTTTATACACCGCTTATTCGCTTCGTGGGTCTTCTCGGCGCGCATGGGCGGCTTGGAATAGTTCTCCAAGAAAGAATCCGCCCATTGCCCGTAAGTCAAGGTTTCGCCCTTTCGTACGACTTCTAGAAGATTGGCGTCTCTCGCCAGAAGTCGTTCTCTCAACTTCTTATTTGCTTCTTCCCAATTGGCGGTTTGACTGGACTCTCTTCTGGCGGTGCCCTTTCGATCCCGATAGCGAATCCACCAGATTTGTGTGCCAGCCCGCCTGTAAACCACACCGTCGTACTTTCGTGCTCTAGGCATTCTCCATCTCCTGTTTGAATGATGCGCGGAATGTTTCGAGATCCGATTTGAGGAACCGGATGTTGCGACCCATTACGCGGAGATGGGGAATCTGCTTCCGCTCGACCCAAAGATACACGGTCTGCGGGCTCACTCCAAGAAAATTGGCAGCTTCTGGGACCGTCCAGGGGTGCTCATTGCCGTCGGTGGGTGTCTGGATTTTCATCTCGACCAAGGTGTTCTTCTTCATGGTGTTCCTCTGGCATTGTCCTCGGGCGTGCTGTTATCGGTTCGAGCCGGAGAGGCTTTTTGTTGCAACTCCACCTGAGCCTTTATAACGGTGTGCCGAGCATAATAATTTGGATCGGCTTTATCTTCCGCGCGGTAGTCGGCAATGCGCTGGATGACTACTTCAGGGTCGTCACCACGAGCGAGGGCGCGTTTCGCGTAAGCCCAATCGCGTTCGGATTGGCTTTTGTGGTCTGTGGGCATCGTCCGCTCTCGTTGTTGGTACTCGCCAAAATGCCGGGGTGCTTCGGGGGAGTCTTCGTCAATCACGAATTCGCGGAGGGTGTAAACCGCATCGCTTTCCTGGCGTGCTTGGACGATGAATTCTTGGGGAAGTTTGTGGTTGGCGAATCCGGGTAATCTGAGGACACGAGTCGAGTCGGTTGCTGCCAGATCGCCACCGAACCTATTTGCCAGGCTATGAAGGAGAGACTCTGCCTCATCCTGACCGAACCCACTCACTTTCCACACGACCTGGTGCTTGCCTGGAGAGGTATCGAGGACAAAGTTCGGCGCTGGGGCTTCGGGTGAATTCCGTATTGCGTCGAGAGCCTCATCACCCTTTTTGTCGAGGTCGAGATAGACGTGGCGTATATCCTTTATATTTTCCTTGGTCCGGCTGTACGCGCCATCCTTAATCGGATTCATTCCCACGTATATGTCGGAACCGGCGGCGCTCTGATTCGCCAACCAAGATTGAAAGCGAGGGCTGGCTATCGCTTCCGCCTTGGCTATGGTTTGAACCGTATGGCCCGTGGAGCGATTCCGCACGAGGATCGCGGCGTTATCAGCTGGTCCGAACAGCTCCCGCATATACTCAGAAGCTGTGAGAGATCGCGGTGTGAATGTTTTGTCGGTGCTCATTGGTGATCCTGCTTCGCCAAGAATACGGCGCCGTAGTCGAATAGGTCCGAGTCTGGGTCGTAGCTGTTGACGAGGAGAACCTGGGAAATGTATCTGCGCCCAGGCCGGCGCTCGACGTGGATGACGACGTTGAGCGAATCAGCAATATTCGTCTTGATTGATCTGTAAGGCAGTTCGACGCCGCTTTGCAAAACACAACTCGTGAAACGCGCGAGACCTTGTTGGGCGGAATTTGCGTGGATCGTGCATAACGTCCCAGAGTGACCGGTGTTTAGGAGTTGCAAGAGATCGAAGGCTTCTCCGCCGCGGACCTCTCCCAAAATTATCCTGTCGGGGCGATGGCGGAGGGCCGCTTTCAGCAGATCGCGTATGGCCACTGCCGGAAGGCCATTCTGTTCCCGGCGTGCTTCAAACCGGACAAGATTTTGCTGGGGCAATTGAAGTTCGGCCGTGTCTTCGATAACGAGCACTCGTTCGTCCTGCGGAATGAATTTCCCCAGGATCGAAAGTAGGGTCGACTTTCCAGTGCCGGTTCCACCACAAATGAGCACGTTCTTGCGTGCAAGCACATAGTCTTCGAGGTGGTTGGCGAGCGCACGGTCGAGAGTCCCTTCGCGAATCAGATCCTCCATGTCGAAGTGGCGGGTATGGAACTTGCGGATCGTAAGCGTTACGCCGCCAAGACTGCACGGCGGGATGACCGCGGCGACCCGACTGCCGTCTGGGAGCCGCGAATCGAGAATGGGCTTCGATTCGGAGATGTCGTCCCCGAGACGCCTGGCGATATTTTTCACAGCGACCATGAGGGATCGCTCGCCAATGCATACGTCCGGCACCGGTTGCAGGAAGCCCTGTTTTTCGATGAACACCCGGTCGGGACCGTTCACCATCACCTCGCTAATCGTATCGTCGAGGATGAGGTGCTCGATGGGCTTCAGAAACGGCAAGATCACCTCGAATCCGTTCATTAGAGTTTTCCTTTCGCGAGCTGGACGAAATACGACTCGTTCAGGTCGTTGTAATACGGCTTCAGGTAGCAATACATGGGGGGAATAGGGTTGAGCCCGTCATAGGCGAAGGTGATGGACTGTGCGTTGCGCAGCTCCATGAAGGTCTTCATGTCGAAGCGGTAGTCGCTCTGGGTGTTGTAGCTCTTTGAAGCGATGATGTTGGCCTTGTGGGAGAGGGCCTTGCCCGTGAGCCAACTGACTTTGGTGTCGTGCCCGCTTTCGGACAGGCTGTAGGCAACTTTGAGTTGGTCTTCGCGTCCACAGAGATGGCTCGCAGTGCTCGCGGAGAAATCATCCGACAACGTAAGAAAAATCTTGGTGCGGAAGGTCTGGAGGAGGGTCCGCCAGCTATCGGCAGGCAGCGCGGATTTCAGTGAGCTGATGCTCTGAGTCGCGACGATCGGAATACACTTCGGCTGTCGGGAGAGGCTGAAAAATTTCTCGTCGCCAGTCGGATCACTCTCACCAACGGTGGCGAAGTGCTGGTACTCATCGCAGAGGAACAGCACTTGGCGGAAATGGCGTTCGGGATGGGCTTCCATTGCGGGGACGCGGTTGAGCACGGCACGCTCGAAATCGAGCTTCATCATCACACCCACAGCCTTTGCGAGGCCGGCATTCATGCCAATGGGAAAATTGAGTGCGCACAAAACACCACTCTCAATCAGCCAGCTAAACGAAGGCAAGGGCCTGCCGAACTGGTTGTTGGCATTTCTTTGGGGGTCGTAGCACTCTTTCTTTGGGCAGAAAACCCTTTTCACTTTGGTGTTGTCATCGAAGAGCGAAAGGAAGACGGACACACCCTCGACGATGGAAGTGCGGAGCTTGGGCTCGATCCGTTTCCAATCGTCATTGAACCAACGCTGTACGGCTTCGAACTGCGCTAGTTTTTCGGGATTGGCGCGGTCCGGGTCATGGACTGTGCGGGCCTCAAACGGAATGCCGCGCGTCCTTAATGTGTCCCGCAATTCGGACGTAGCGGGTGCGAGGAAGCGATCTTCTTTCTGGTCATGCACGAAACCGAGGCCTGCGAGGTCTGCGGTACGTTCCCCATAGATCAGTGGCGCAACGGCTGCGTAGTGGTGACCGAGAATGATATCCTCGGCCTCCGCGATCCGAGCTTCAAGCAGCGGCGGAGAGATGGCGCACTGGTAGACATCGAAGAAGGTCACGTAGTCATAGGCGGCCTTATGAAGAAGGATGATGAACTTGACGAGATTGGTGTACGCCTGTTGCCAGAATGGTTCCTTGCCGCGGCCAAAGAGATTGTTGAGGAGTGAAGCGATGTTGTACGCCAAGGCGTAAGCGTCCAGGTCGCTGTGAAGAGGGTTATAGCAGTACTCGGAATCGAGGCCGATTTCGATGTAATCCTCGGCTCGACCGTGCCGGGTGAGAATCTCTTTGACCTTTCGGCAGAAGTCCCCTTTGACTTCGAGGGTTAAGCCACCGATGCGCTTCTCTTTGTCGTCGGCTTTGTAGGCCAGAATTTGCTCAGCGAAGGGATACATTGCGCATGAACTTTTCCCACTGCCTATGGCTCCCAAGATCGCGATTCCGGTGAACAAACCGCGCTCGGGAATTGTTAGCCAATAGGGAGCTTTTGCAGGCACCGGCTTGCGGGGGTTATGCACTTCCCCGACGACAAGAAAGAGGTCGTCTCTCTTACTAGGATCGGGATAGTTGGGCAGACGACCAGGCGAGATGTGCTCGCGGGCCTTGAGCGTGAAGATGTAGAGACCAGAGAGGAGCGTCAAACACACCAAGTAGGGTGTGGTGAACAAGAGCGTGTAATAGAGGTATTTGAAGCTCAGGAAGGCCTGCGGAGCGCGCATGGCAATGACACGCAAAAAGATCTGCTGCTCAGGGAACGGATGCGCGTAAAACAGGAAGGCTCCGATGGCCATCGCGAGGATGGCCGAGAGGAAGGTGCGCGATTCGAGTGCTCGTTGCATTAGGCCCTCGCTCGCGCTTCGGTGGGTTGGGCTTTGTCTGTGCTGGATTGGGCTGTGCGGCGCGTTTCACGCCACTTGCGGTAGTCCTGATCCCGCCAGAGCACCTTCTTGAGCACGGCATTGACGACGTGGTCGGCGTTGCTCTCGATGAACCGAGCGTAGTCTTCGAGCAGTTCATTGACCGGCTCTTCGAGTTTTACTTCCCGAGTCATGATTCCTGGTGCTCTCTTAACGATCGGCATATTGCTCCTCCTCTGTGATTTGTCTTTCTTCCGAACTCCCCGTCACCGTGGGAAAAAAGCCAGGCACGAATTACCGTGCCGGAGGGCGGGAGCGACCCCACGAACTTTTTGGGCGGCTGAAAGCCGAAAAAGTGGGGTCGCTCCCGCCCGATTTGACTTTTTTTTCCACGGTGACTTTCCCTTTCCTCGCTGTCGTATTGCTCCGGTTTCCAAGGACTTCGGATCACGTGCGGGTGAAGAAGTGTCAATTCCAAGAGTGCAGAGCGTAATTCTTACCTTCTTCACTCGGTACTCGCTGAATCCACGCCAGGTGCAATCCGTTGCAGAAGAAACGTGCCAAAGCCGACGGTGTGCGTCCTGTCATTCGTTCCTACCTCCTGCCGAACGCCGATTTCACTGACTCGGCCGTTTTTCCAGCCGCGATAGAGCCCTTCGAATCTTTGGCCGGTAAACCTGGCCCGCGCGTGGTTGCGGAAAATGAGATCGGCGTCCGTCACCGCCGCATATTGTTTTTCATCCCATGCCTTGCGCACGCGGAAGTACCGAAGCAGGTCACCCGCGATATCCGATTCGAGTGGAAGTTTCACGAGGGAATGAAAGATTTCCGTGGCCTTCTGGAAATGAGAATCCGTGCGGGATGCATAGACAAGCCGGAACTCGGATAGCTGACGAAAGAGAGGCAGGTAGTGTTCCAGATGACGAATGAAGTCGGTGAATGCCACTGCACCTTCATGGATGTAGGTAAACGTCGCTACAGGCGAGGGAGGAACGAAGAACATCGGAAACTTATCCACGAAGTACCGGACGGACGTGCTTGGGGTCTTGTGACCGAGGTAAAGCCTGGCCGGAAGGTAGTGCTTCTGGATGTTCAGAGCACCACAGAAGAAGCGCACTTTTTCGGGCTCGGTTTCGAGGTACTGATACCCCTGGTTGAGAAGAACAAAATCGAGGATGGCGATGCGTCGTTTGATGAATTCGAACTCGTGCTCGCGGCGGTTACGAAGGTTTTCCTTTTCGATCTGCCGGTAGAGCCGCCGCGCGAAGAGGTGATAAACCACGCCGCTCTTGGGAAAGCACTCCATGCGAGCATGTCGTTTGGTTTCGAGCTTGCTCCAGAAAGTCGTGGTCCTTTTGCCCCAATGAGCGCCGGTGAACGCGAGGAACTGGCGGGCGGTGAAATAACCGGAGTGGGTGGCGACGATGTAGAGAAACCGAGTTTCCACTTCGCTGTAGCCGAGCGCTTTCAGAGCGTCGAGATGAGCAGGTGCGATGTTCATAGCGAAAGGATCCCTGCGGTGAGTTCGCGTTCATCCAGAATGCGGCGCAGACGCGAAGCGTCTTCCGGGCGGCTGTACATGGAGAAACCCGCGGCAACCTTTTCCGCCAAAGCTCTGGGGCGGTACTCGCGTGTTGCCAGTTCGAGGTCCACGTGGCGGACGTCAAGCTCGGCGGTCTCATACTCGACGCGCATATCGGGGACAGGAATCTTTCCGTCGACGAGCTGAAGGCCGTGCTTTGCGGCAACCTCGCTCTTGCGATCCGGGTTGTCTTTGTCGGGGCCAAGCAGCGCGAGATCGCGATTTAGGTTTCGCTTGAGTTCATAGTCCAGGAGGACGCGGAGTGGCCTGCCTCCGTCGCGCACAATGCGAGCGGCCTCTTTCTGGTAGAGGCGATAGAGATCGGCATCGTGTTTGACTTCGCGCGGTTTGACTAAACCGTGGTAGATGGGCTGGTTGTCGGGGAGTTGGTTGGTCCTCTTGAGAAGGCGATGTCCGGCCTTTGTAAGTGTGACGACTCGGAGGGTCTTTTTCTGCGAGATTGCAACGGTTTTGTCGGTGAGGAGGGACTGCCGTGCGAGGCCCCGGATGTCCTTCTCCATACGTTCGCGATTACCACCATAGGCATACTTCGCGAGGTCCGACACAGGTATCACGCGGAACCTACCGATTTCCTTCAGGGAGTGCATCTCGGATTCGCGAAGGCGATACGCGCGGTCACGAACGTAATAGGTGCGAGGGGAGTCGCTGCGTTCGTCAGGGGTGAGATGTTGTTCGCGGAGCTCGGTACCCTCGGAGCGCGCAAGGGATTCCGGCCCGTCGTTGCTGTCGTTTCGCGTATCCGGAGGTGTAGATGTGCGCTGGCGGACCGAGGGGCGCGGCGACGTGTCGCGCGTGTCCTGCGGATCGTGGGAAAAGGCGTCGCGCGACACTAGTTGAAGTCCTCTTCGTTCAGTGGAACGGGAAGATCCGCATGGGTGACATTGAACTGTTTGTCGAGGTGCGAGAGCTTGCGCCCGGTGTTCTTGAGGAAGAAGCGCCGACCGATGGCGAGCGCGGCGCCGAACAAATTCACAGACAGCAGGGCGAGGAAGATGAGAATAGCGTTCCCATAGGCGTGAAAAAGAACGGCCTTGTAACGAGCCATGAATTTCAACTGGTCGAGCAGCCAAAAACCGTAGCCCAGTAGGATGACGGTCGTGAATAGCACTGCGTTGGCGATCATTTCAGTCCTCCCTGAGCAACCGAAAAGCTAGACGCGATCTCTCTTGAAACGCAGTCGGGAGCGGGCGGGAAGCCGTTAAGCACCGGAGGCCCTCCAGAAGCGCGCCGTTTGTTCCGGTAGCAAGGTCCAAGGGAAAGGGCTGTAGCGTAAACGAGGGCAAGAGTCGATGAGGAAAGACGGAAGTGGCGCGCGGAGGTTGGGCCGAGGATGCGAGGCGCCCGCCCGCGACCTCTTGGGTTTGCTTCTGGACTCGGATTCTCATTTGAACGCCTGGTCTTCCCGGAAGTAAGTAACGCTCAGTCCTAATGGGTTGATCGGGATGAGTTCGTTGGGGACATGGGATTTGAAAAGGAACACAAAATTCGCCGTGTAAAGATCGCGCTTCAGCTCGCTATGGTCGGCGGGCGAGTAATAGACCATGTAGAAGTCCACGCGCGCGCGAAACGGTGGTGTTTGCATCTCTTCGAGTGCGACTTTCTTCACGTCCACATCGATTTCGGGCGCAGCAGTGTTCGTGATGAACTTCTTGATGATGTCGTCCTTCCGGTAGGCGTCGAGGATGCCGTTGGCCAGCTTGCCGTCGAGGAAGTAAAGGGACTTCGAAAAGTCATCCTGAATCGTGTAGCGGTTGCGGCGGTAGTAGAGGGTGCAGAACTGCGAGAGAAAATACTTTGCTTCGGCGTCCTGGGGTTTGTACTCGAGGTTGTGGTAGTTGATGGCTTCGGCGCGACCCAAGTCGTCAATGCGGATCACCAGCGGGCGAAAGTTCTGGAACGTGCGAATGGTCCTGAGATCGATGAGGGCCAGGGCCACACAAACAACGGATAAGAGTGCGAGAGCAATCTTGAGATAGGTATTCGTCACCATGGGATCACCGCAAGATTCGAGATAGAGGCGTTTGGCATCGTTGAAACTCGCGTCGTTGTTCATCCGAAGACCCTTTCCACAATCCCTGCAGAAGATCCGCCTGCCGTGCCGCTGAAGATGTGGTTGGTCAGAGCAGGCACTTTCAAGAGGGTGTAGATCGAAGCGAGAAACGTAATGAAGAGGACCGGGAACCAGGCGATGAGCTGGACGGTGGAGAGGGTGCCCGCAGGTGGGAGGCGCAACGCACCGAGCATGAGGTTTCCAATGATATAAACCACGGCTGCGGCGATGACCTGATAGAATGCGTACTGGATGAAGCAGCGGAACCAACCCCAGAAGAGCCACTCCATCTTTGGAACAATGAAAAACGGTATGAAGACCGGCCCCACCAGGACACAGACCGCAGTGGCAATGAATCCATAGGCGATGACCACAATCGCCACGGCCTGAGCCGCAGCGAGCAAGATGGTCACGACGAAGTAGATGGCCGTTCCGAAAATATCCCCCCAAGTTGGGGAGTCCATGCGGGATTCAAAGTCCGCAACTTGGCTAACGACGGTTTGGAGTTGCGCCTGATCAATCTGGCCCGACAGGAATTGCGCTTCATTGGTGACGAGATTGTGGAAGCTAACGCCGATGCCGGGAATGGGCGCGTTGTAGTAATTGACCATGGCAAAGCCGAAGCTGATGGTCATCAGCAAGCTCGCGAAATGATCGAACTGGAATGCATAACGGCCGCTGGCGGCAGAGAGCGCGGATTTGATTCCGAACCAAGCGATGAGGATCGTGGCGAACGAACGAAACAGATTCTGGCCCATAGCGTCGAAGAAGCCGAGGTTCTGGGTGAGCAAGGTGTTGATGGCTTGGAAGATGTACTGCAGATAGTCGGTTTGCACTGCCGTCAGCTCCTTCGACGCTCGGGCGTCTATCTCCGCACGCTTACGGCATGCGGAAGGTTTGAATTGAATTGGTCAAGGTGCCGGTCATCTGCGTCATGTTGGCGGCGAGGCTGGCTTGGCGCTGGATGTCGGCATTGATGGAGTTAGTCGTTGATTCGCGCTGCTGCTTGGCAAGGATGGTCTGCATTTCGAGAAGGGACGCGAGGAGTTTGTTCGAGTCCTGGACGGTGCGGAGAGTCATGACCCCCGCCGCGTTGATCTTGTTCAGAACGGACACTTCGCTATTCAGACCAGAGTCGCTGGAGAACGAGTCCTGTTCGAGGTTGCCGATCTGTGTCTGGATATCCTGGGCGGTGCCCCGGATGGAGCCGATGGTGGCCATGGCGTTGATGTTGGCGCCGTCTACGAGCTGAACGGTGGCATATTGCGATTGCACGCGTTCCAACTCAAAAGGGTCCATCCCTGAGAGATGGTCCGGGCTGTACGGAAGCAGTTGGGTTGTGGACTTCTGGTAGCCGGTGTTGATGTTGGGCAGCACGCCGGTGTTGATGCCGTTGATCCACGAGACGGTGTTCCCGAAGGAGTTGAGCGAGGTTACGTTTCGCCATTGCGAAAACAGAGCACGGTAACGAGCCGGCATGTTGCGGATGAAGGTGGCCATCTGCATGGCGAGATTGAGTTGGTTGGTGATCTGGTTGTAGCTTTTCTGCAATTGCAAGAGGTGCTGCTGGAGCTGTTGGTAGCGGAGCAGCGCGTTTTGGTAATTGGTGGGGTCGTAGACGATCCCGCTCCCGAGTTGCGCGGACGCGGTGCCGACACAGAGAATCAAGATCAAGAGAACTGCCGGAATCTTCTTTTTCATCGAGCTTTTATCCTTATCTTTCTTGCCTTCAGAGATCGGAAGGCATTTTGTGGTTGAGGTAATCGGGCAATGCGAGATCGCCCGCGAGATAGACTTTCACGCGGTGGCCTTCCCGAATGGTCACCGCGGGCATGATGTTTAGGAATTTGTCGAGGATTTGGGCTGCGGACTGAGCCGTGCTGACGGCGAAGCCCTGGCGCATGAGATCGCCACCCGTTGCGTTGAGTGCCCCTCCGGTGCCCGCTTCACTGATGGCCCCAAGCGCGCCAACGGCAAGGGAGACTCCGAAGATGCGAAGGTAATGGTTGTTGACCTGATCTCGCAAACCGGTGTCCCCGATCTGGTTGAGACCCTTGAACTGGTCGAGGTTGACGGAATATCCGTCGGGCATGAGTACGCGATGGAACACAACGGCGAGACGTGTTTGGCCGAGGGTATCCACCTTCTTGGTCTCACCAAGAAGTTTCGCTCCCGCGGGAATAAGCAGGTGCTGGCGGTCGTTGGAATAAACATCGGTAGAGAGCAGACACTCGACGGGGCCGGCAAAGCCCCCATCGAGACGGTTGATGAGAACGGTTTCGAGGATGGTTCCTTCAAACAGGACGTAGGTTTTTCCTGCCGCCGCATTGGTGGAGGTGGCCGACACGGCGGCAGGATTTTTGGCTTCCTCCTTTCGGTCATGTGTTGCTTCCGCGGAATCGTTGCGGACTGGCGCGGGGGAAATCGAATTGGACTGCATGTCTTTCAAGAGTTGGGGGATCTGCAATCCGTCTGGAGCTAAAGGGGTCGGAGCCGGTGCGCCAATCGAAGTTTCGGTTACCGGGGCGGTCGAGTTCGCCGGAGTCTTCCGGTAACTCAGCGCGACGTTTGAGGAGAACAGCGACACGTAGGCACGCCGCTTCCGTTCCGCCTGGATCGGGTCTTCTCCCGGGCGCTGCTCACTGCTTCCAACGGCGCCAGGTTGCTGAGGTTCCGCCGCATCATGCGCGGCCACTCCCAGCGAGCGGGTCTGTTGCGCGAGTGCGGTCTGGGCGAGAAGTTGCTGGCGCTGCAGATCCTGAATGCGGTTCTGCATCTCGGCGATTTTGGATTCGTTGACTTCGAGGGGCGCCTGCACGAGCACGGCGGATGACGCTGCTTTGGCTGGCGTCTGCGGTTTTTTGCCCCCGGTCAGCCACATAATGGCGACCATGAGAAACGCCACTCCGATGAGAAGCCAGGACTGGACGTTCTTCGGCAGCAGGCCTTGCGGCTTCGGCGCTTTTTCCTGAACCTGAGCGGGTTGCGTTGGTTGATCCATTCTCCGCCCCTCAGTTCCCCGCCGCGCGCCGGGCAAACGGCAGCTTCTTTTTGCCGATGGCGAGGTAACCGGCGTCGATGATCTTGGGTGCGATGTAGACGCCGTTCTCGAATTGGAAGGAGATCAGGTTCGGTTTGCCGTCCTTGATTTCATAGAGAGCGGGTTTTTCTCGCGCGCCGCACTTGATATAGGTGAAGGCGTCGTCGTGGTAGATGGCGGAAATCAGGAACGGCTCGCGGCCCGCTTTCGGATCGAGGAGATAGTCGAACTGGAGCTTCGTTGGGTAGGTTGAGCGAAAATGGTTGAGCTGGTCGGCGGACTGGGCCTGCGCAGCGTGTATCTGCTCGGCGGTCTGGGAGCGGAGGGTTTCGAGTTCCTTCTTGTACGCCTGGGCTTCGCCAGCACTGACATAGCTACGCAGCCCGCTGTTGATCGCGATACCAGAGGCTTCTTTCGGCTCTACAAAGAGCTTGAGATCGGGCTCGGCATTCGGCTGATTGCTGATTTCGGTGAGCAAAAACGAATAGACGTGTCCACTCGCGGTGATGAGGTTCAGATTGCTGCGGATGCCGGCCTGGGCTGGATGCACGTAGCAGAGGTTGTGCGCGCCATTGATGACCCAGAATTCCTTGTCTCCGGTAGTGAAATCGAGAATCTCCTCGTCCTCGGGTAGAACGATGAGCGTTGAAAACCGGAGTTTCGCGTGGACGGGAACGATATCCTCTTTCGAATATTTCACGACGCGCGCGGCCTCTTCCGTCGCGGCGTGGGTGGCCGAAGCGTGAAAGACGGCTACGCCAACAACGAGAACGATTAACAGCCGGAGGAAAAAACCGTGGGACTGGCGGTTAAAGATTTGTTTCATTAATTTGCTCCTTTTGAAATGGATTGGCGTTGCTGGGAACTTTCGTGGTGGTCGGAAAAGAGCCCGACAAACCGCTGCACGCCGAAAATGACTGCGGTTGTAAGTGTCGCGAGCGCGAGAGGTAGGAACGCGTAAAGGGGATCGCTCCCCGACTTCCAGGATTGAAGCGAGCAGTGAACAATCACGATTGCCCTCCCGCCAGGATTTCGAGGCCTTTCTCGAATCCGTGGATCTCGAACGCCTCTTTCCGTTTCTTGTTGTCGTAGGGATCGTTCGTGTAGAGCCAATAACTCTTGGCATCGACATTGAGGTTGGCGACCTTCGCCAACTCCGGGGTCTTTATGAGGAATTGCTGTTTGGGGATGAGACCCGAGATGAGTTCGACTTCGGTTTCGTTCAAGTGGAATTGGCGACGGTAGAGGTCGCGGTCCATGTCGGGATTCGCGAGGAAGATTTTCGTGGCGCAGCTCTCGATGATTACGTCGAGGATGTCCGAGCGCTTGAGTTCGTCGAGCGATTGCGTCGAGAGGATCATCGCGGCGTTGTGCTTGCGCCAGGTCTTGAGGGCCTCGACGACGTATCGCTGGATGGCAGGATTCTTCAAAAACACCCACGCTTCATCGATGAAGAAGGCTTTGAAAACGGAACTAATCTTCCGGTCGGCAATTACGGCGTTGGCGCGATGCAGGATGTAGAAGAGCAGGGGCTCCAGAAGTTCCGGGTACTGGCTCATGCGCTGGAAGTCAAAGCACTGGAAACGCGAAAAGGAAATTGTGTCTTCGGCGTTATCGAAGAGAAATCCGAACTGGCCGCCGCGGGTCCACTTCGAGAGGCGGCTCGCAACGTCGTGGCCCAGTGTGTTCGCTAGCACGCCCAGCGTGCGCAGCGCCGGGTCCACCTCATAAAGGTTTTCCACCTGATGAAAGAGATCGCGTTCGGTGGCAGGGTCGAGTTCGCCCGCCCGCTGCCCCTGAATCAGGACTTTCAGGAAGAGAGCGAGGAAATCGAGATTTTCCTTCGTCGGCGGCAGTGAAAATGGGTTGATCTTGAAATCCTGGGATTCGAGGCCCACGCGGACATACGAGCCGCCAAACAGCTGCGTGAGGCTCTCAAAGCTCCCACCCAAATCGAAGATAAAAGTGTGCGGATCGTATTTCTGAAGATTGGTGATGAGGAAATTCAAAAGGAAACTTTTGCCCGCGCCCGTCCGGCCGAGAATCATGGTGTGGGCCACGTCGCGGTAGTGGAGGTTTAGGAAGTAGGGGGTATGGTGGTTGGTTTCGAGAACTGCAAGATACTCCTGCCGGAGATGGGAATTGCGAGGCTCGCCACAGTGAAGGGTGAAGAGAAACGAGAAATCCGCATAGTTGGTGTTGAGCAAATACAGGGAACGCAAGTTGTGAGCGTGGTTGCCGGGAATCGCGGCGAGGAAGGCGTTCAGCAGGTTGTATTTTTCTTCATAGAGCTGAGCATCGTGGACACTGAAGACCTTATAGAAGTCGGCGCATGCCCGGTCCACCTTGGCCATGTCGAGGTCGTAAATCACGACGGTTAGGGAAAACTGGCCAAAGTAATTCCCATGTAGTTCGATCTCCGCAATGCCTTCCCCGAGTTCGCGGACTTGGGATTCCTTGGAATCATCGAGGAGCACGTCTTGGGTCGGAGCGTCGTTGAGACTGATTTGGCTTGCGAAAGAACGCTTGGTGTTGTGAAAGTGGCGGCGCTTGGCCTGGATGATCCGGCGCATCTTGCCGGAATCTTCCTTTTTCCATTCCGTGACGACGTAATAGTTCGCTTCGACTTCGAGCAAGCGTTTGAAGATGAGCGGAAAGCTCTGTGCGGAGGGTTCCTTGAGGGTCAAAACCTTGACGTAGTAATCGTCCACGCGCAGATGCCCGCGATGACATTCGATCGGGGATTCCGGGAGGTAGTAGTCGAGAAAGGTGTCGTATTTGAGCTTGGCGAAATCGAGCTTGACGGGATCGAAGTTGAGCGTTCTCTTCAAAACGCGGAAGGCCTCTTGCTTGTCGAGCGTGCGGACAGCAAGGAAGTCGCTTACTTGCAGGGTGAAGCTCCGGGCCTTTTGAAGCAGCACGGCCTCGGCATTCGTAACGTGTTGCCCGAGGGCGACAACGTGCTTCTGGGAAGAAAAATGGGCTTGCAGATCGGCGACGGCTTTTTTCGGATTCTTGGGAAACTCCGCAAGGGCGCTTCCGAGTTTATGGACGGTCTGAAAACCCTGGTACAGAACCACGTAATAGAGGGACAGGGAAAACAGAGTGTCAGACTTACTGCCGAGATAGGCGATGCGATTCTTAATCGCAGTGTCTACGATGGAGTTTCCATAGAGCTTGTAAGGGATGGTCTCGTTGTTGCGCTTGAAGAGGTATTGGTAGACGCGGTAGTTTTCGTCGAACAGTTTCAAAGCGGATTCGAGACGTTTCGTGAAACCGTCAAGCGAAGCGGTGTCGAGACACTCGTAGTCCACACCGCGCACTTCGAGAATGATGCCGACTTGGCCGGTCTTCGTAAGAAAGATACAGGGACCGACGAAGCCGTAGAGATTGACCTGCTCGCTGAGAGAGCCGGTTTCGTCGTAGTTTTTGAAGATTCGGCTAAGCCTGAGCATGGCCATCTCTTCGGATAACAACCGGAGTGAACTTCATGGGGTCGTATTGCGCGCAGAGTCTTGCGGCCGTCAGCAGAAATCGCAGAACCTGCGGATCGGTCTGGGTGGCCCAGCGCGCCAGGACGTAGAGCAACAAAAACATCAGCAACCCGCCGAACAAGCTGTTGAGCAGGTTGAACGTGGCCGCGCCGAGACACATGGCGAAGAAAAAGAGTTTTCGCTCGGCCCCGAGGATCGTCAGTGGTCGTGACAGCGACCGATGCACTCTGTTGATTCGTCTGCCTTCAGCCATGTGCCTCTCCCTCGGGGACGTGCGCGATTTAGCTGCCAGGGAAAAGCCAGGACAGGAAATTCACCGCTGCGACAGCCATGCCAACGCCGAAGAGCACGCCAGCAAGAACGCGTTTCGAGCCACCTTCCCCGAAGGCGAAGGTGAGGCCGGCCACGACGATGGCCACGAGCGAGAGGCCGCGAGCGATGGTGCTGGTGAACGCTGTCTGAAGTACGCTGACGGCGTTTTCCCACGGCGAAGTTCCCGTTTGGGCGAACGCGGGAGCGGCAAGCAGGAGGCCGATCGCCAAGGCCGTCACGCCATGGGCGAGATTTGAAAAAAAACGATTGCGGGTGGTTTTCATGGAACCTCACAAATAGATTTTCGAAGCACACGATCCCGAGGGGAGTTCACACGGTCCCGATGGAAGAGCGCAGATTCCCGACGCGGTTTCCCCGCTCCTCCGGCTTCCGCAGATGCCGCGAGCGATCCCGCCGGGGAGCCCGGCTAGCGGGCCTGGCCGGTCCGAAGGAAGGCACTAGCAGCCAAGACTCACAAATGTTTTGGCCGTTGGTGCCGAAAGTTCCGTGTGAACTCCCTCTCTATACCTAATCAGCGGAAGCAGGGAAAAACGTGTCGCGCAAAAGCGAAAATATATTTCGAGGTACGTGCGACACGTTTTCGAAAAAGAAGAGTCACGGGGGAAAACGAAAACAATGGAGACGGAGGACTTCACGGGCGCATTCGGTGGCCTCGGCGCGCCAATTTTCGGAGCTTGCCGAGGAGCCGCTTGAGCCGTTGACGCTCGGCATTTGAGAACGCACCGTTTTCGGCTCCGCCTTCGAGCTTGAAGATGATGAGGAGATCGAGTTCGCCGGGGGTGAGCGTTCCGGCTGCGACCGCGCGGCCGAAAAAATGCCGGAGCAAAGCGGCCCGCTCGAAGGAGTCCGCAGCGGATTCCGAGAAGTTCGTTTCCCGGGGGTCGTCTGACCGGGGCGCCTCGAGCGGAGACTTGGCTTCCCGGGCTGCCCACTCGAAGGTCGAGCGGCGCACCCTCCGGGCGATGGCCAATGCGAGATAAGTATGACGTTCCGCCAGACGCGCGGACGCGAGGCAGGCGAACAGCGCACCGAGGGCTTGCTGCGCGGTGTCTTCTCGGGAGAGTGCGGGATAGCGGTGGCGCACGCGGCGGACGGTAGAGTGCAGCACGGGAAGAAACAAGAGAACGAAGACGCTGTCGGCAACGCTGCGGGGAAACTGCGCCCGCGCCTCAAGCAGTTCGAAGAGGAGTGGGTCGGACGCCGAATTTCCATTCAGCGACTGGAGGTGCAACAGGAGATCGCCGACTGTCGGGAAGGCCGCGAGATGAGGACCCGAGCGGAGAACGATGCGGTGGCTTTCGTGGTTCTCGGGGTCGCGAAGCTCCGTGCGAAGTTTTTCCTCAATCAGGCAAAGGGGGCAGCGGCAGTAGGGCCTCTCGCTCATGACCGATCTCCAGGCGTTTGGGAGCACGGTGACAGAACGGGGGACGGGCTCTGCCGTAAGGGCATTTCGCGGGAATGCGGGGGACGGCATCCTGCGGGTGGACATCGTGAGTAGGAAGGTGCCGTGTGTGTTGTGTTTTCGGAGTTTGGCCGGGATCCCGGCCAAAACTGTGCCACAAAGAGCAAAAAAAGGGCCTCCCGGCTAAACCGGGAGGCCCTTTGGACGGCCGCAGCTAGTACGGAATCTCGTCCGGCCCTTCGGGCGCTTGCCCCGCAGCGGCGGAACCAGCCGCTTCCGGCTGGGGTTCGGTGCGATCGAGCTTGCGGACAACGTCGGCGCGGATGGACCACGAGGTGATCTTGGTCGTCGCCGACTTCTTGCCCTTGCCGTTTGGCCGCTCGTAGGTCGAGCTGACGAGTTCGCCTTCGACGAGGATATGCGAGCCTTTCTTGATCGCCGTGGCCACATGCTCGGCCAACCGCGGACGAAATACCACAACCCGATGCCACTCGGTCTTGAAGGCCCATTCGTCCTCGGTGGTCTTCCAGGAGCGCTGCGTGGCGACGGAAAGAACGGTGAATTTCGCACCGCCATTCCGCGCTTGGCGTTGCTCCGGGTCGGCACCAACAAACCCGACGAGAGTTACCGCGTTTAAGTAGGACATAAAGTTTGATTCTCCATTTTCTGCCCCATTTTCCTGGGGCACAAAAAAGCGAGGGCTTCTGCTTCCAAGGCGAGCGGCTGCATTCTGGGAGGGACCCAAAAGAACCAGAGGGCGGAACCGAGAAAGCAGAAGACGCGAAGCCGCCGGACGCAGGAATTAGCCCGAAGCAGTGACCAGGAAAAGGAGTGGCAGAAAAATGGGCGGCCTACGAAACGCGGGAAGTATCGGTTGTTGGGAAGGGGACAACGTGAGCAACGGCTGCTGGAATAGCGGAGGAAAGCGGCTGACGCCTTCGCCATGCGGCCCGAAGGCATGCGAGTGGGCCTCTTTGCGAGTGGCAGCGATTCAGCAGCGTATCGCTAAGTGGGAGGTAGGGAGCGGAGAAAGGGTGAAGCCGAGGGGCGCAGGAATTAGCGGACGGAGTGGCGGGGAAAAGAGCGGCAGAAAAAGGGGGTCTAGTGGTCTGCAGAGGAATCGACATATGGAGCAGAATCACGGCGGGGCAACCGGATCACAATTCAGGCGCACGCGAATTGCACGCAAGGAGGGCGACTGACTCTAGGTGAAAGCACGCCTCAGAAGAGGCGGTCCCGAGCCACGCTGCAATAATGCGCGTCGAGTTCGATTCCCAGGAAGCGCCGGCCTGCCAGCTTCGCCGCAAGCAATGTCGACCCCGAGCCGCAAAACGGGTCCAGGACCACATCCTGTAGCCGCGAGAAGGACTCGATGATCGGCGTGAGAATACCCAGGGGCTTTTGAGTTGGGTGCAGCCGATTGCCGGAATAGTTCCACGCGAGCACATCCGGTATGCGCACAGCGGGTAGCGCTGGATTACCCTTGGTGAGCAGGTAGGCGTTCTCATGGTGGTAGCGCAAGAAGCGCTCTTTCGAGGCATACGGCTTGGTGAACGTCAGGTGGCCGCCGAGATGAAACCCAGCCGCACGCCACGCTGCGATGAACTTGTCGGCGTGCGACCAGCTGTAGAAGGTGACGCAAAAGGAATCGCGGCGGAGGACGCGGAAGATTTCCGCAAACGCGGGCACGAGCCACGATGCGTCGGCGTCGTTGGCGATTCGCCGGCCGCTGCGGTCGCAGTAGCGCACGAGATAGGGTGGATCGGTGAGTACAAAATCGGCACAGCCTGGGGCGATGCTGCGCATGATTTGGACGCAATCGCCCAGCAGCACCGTATCTTTCAGGTATCCGTGGACGGGCTGCGTCGGTATTGGTTTGGCTTGCGCGGTATTCATGAGGGTTCTCCTGTTTCGGGGAGCTCTGCTCCCTTCACAAAGCGCAGCGGGAGCAGGGACCGAAACGGGGGAACCAAGCGAAGCGATAGGCAAGTCCAGGCGGAACGGGCCGCACGCTTGAGTGACATGGCTTTTCTTGTGGCGCGAGAGCTGCTAGAGACGGCGGTAAGCGCGCAGTTTTAGCGGGACGTGCCAATTGCGGAGCGGCAGGTCGGAGAGCGCAGGGCAAACGGTGGAGGAGACGCAGATCCATCCAATAGGAAAGTGGGTCGTTTTGCGGGGCTGCGGACCCGATTCGATGGTTGGCGGAGTAACCTTCGGCAGCCAGAGGCTGGGCCGTAAATTTTCCACTCGATTTGCCCGCCATCAGGCGCGGTTGCTGCCGGTTGAAGTTCTAGACTACCCATGCTTTTGGTATGTTCATGGCGAGAGGGTAAACCATGACGGCTCCTGAAGCGAAACTCGAATACCGGATCGAGCGGGATGGCGACAAGTTCGTGGCAATCGACTCGGACGAAGAGACCGTAGGCGTCTTCGACACTGAGGGAGAAGCGCAAGCGGACGTTGCGCGAGCGAAAAAAGAGGACGCCATCTGGGAACGGACCAAGGAGTTGATGCGCCATTCGGTTCGGACGATCATTGCGGAATTTGACGTGGACATGGAGACGGCGCTGAACTGGGTCAATGCCGGCGCGGGAATCACTGCACTCGGGATGGAGGAGGGGGACGAGGAACCGTGAGACCTGTTGCCTGTTTTGGCACCGCATCCTCGCAGGCAATCGATCGCAACAGCTAAACTGATGATTAGAAATCTATGGAAAACAATCGTGGCGTTGTTGTCGATGTCGATCTCAGGCCCAATGATGTTTACACCCCATTTCGATGGGATCGCAGCAATCTTGCGAGATGGGTCACTTCCATCGTCCTCTGCTTAGTCTTCTATGATCTATACAAAAGCTCGCGGGCGACTATCTTGTCCTTTCAAGGAGGAGAGTCGATCCTGGCAATCATCGCGTTACTGGTGCTCTTCATTCTCCTAGGGCTTCTTCTTTTCCCATACCTTAGAGTGCGGGCGATGTTCCGGAAATCCGCTGCGATGACAAAAACAAGACGCTTTACCATCGGTGCCACAGGAATCACGATTCAATCCGATGATGCAACTAGCGATTGCAAGTGGTCTTACTTTCAGCGGGTTGATGAGACGCCAAGCGTCTTCGTCTTTTCGCTAACCTCACATCATGGGACATATATTCCCAAGAGGTGCTTCGCCTCTGTCGATGAGATTGCACGAGTTCGCGATCTCATTCGTGAAAATATGCCAGGGAGATGGCGGCTGCGACGTGCGTAAGGCTGGTACGCACTTTTCCGGTTACCGCGTTTACCAGGAGTTACCCAAGAATTTGAGAACTAATTCACTTTTCAAGGTGAACTCATGTCCGTGCCCTCAACTTTACGCGACTGAATGCCATTTCCTTGCGCGTCAGCTTCTGGCGCGGTTAATCGTTTTATTTGTATCTAGAGCACCCGTTTATCCCATCTATTGTGGTATGTGCCTCCAATAACCTTCGCGAGGCGCCCACCCGGTTGAAGTGGCTCGAAGGAGGGTAATTCCTATGTGCGTTGCTCGTTTCGGTTCTTTGCTTTTCGCATCTGTCCTTCTTGCCGCCGTAGCTTCTGCGCAAATTGACGCGCCTTCCAAAGCGCTGATTCCGACCACCCAAGTTCCCAACGACATGATTCATCTGGATGTCGTAGTGACTCCCAGATCCGATCCGCCGCTTACCGGACTTCAGCAACAAGATTTCACCGTTTTGGATAACAAAAAGGAACAGCCCATCAGTTCTTTCAAAGCCGTTCGTGGGCGCGATGCGGACGTTCACATCGTTCTGGTTATCGATGATGTGAACACCGGCGTCGATCACATCGCGTACGAACGGTCCGAACTCGACAAATTCTTAAAGATGGACGAGGGCCACCTTGCCCACCCCATAGCACTAGCGTTCCTGACGGATAAGGGCATTCAGGTGCAAGATTCCTTTTCGACCGATGGGAATGCGCTGCGTGCCTCGCTCGACCAAACCTCTGTCGGATTGCATTCCATTCTCCGGTCTGGTGGCATCTATAGTGCGGAAGAGCGCTTCGAGGTTTCGCTCAAGGCTCTGTACGAACTGGCCAATCGAGAGGCAGCTCTGCCCGGTCGCAAGTTCCTGATCTGGCTCTCCCCGGGATGGCCAGTGCTCTCGGGCCCGGGCGTCCAGGAACAGCTCGATACCAAGCAACGCGAGCAAATCTTCCATGACATCATCAGCTTTTCCAACCTTTTGCGCAGTGCCCACATTACGCTTTACAGCATCGATCCGCTGGGCGATGCGGACTTCGGCACCCGCGCCTTCTGGTGGAAGGAATATGTGGGCGGTGTGAGCAAGCCCTACGACGCGAACTTGGGCAACCTCGCGTTGCAAGTCCTCGCGGTTCAAAGTGGCGGGATGGCCCTAACTGTAAGCAACGATATCGCTGCGGAAGTGCAAAAATGCGTTAACGATGCCGAGGCTTACTATGAGCTTTCGTTTGCGCCACCCTCGGACCAGAAACCGAACGAATTAAATAGAGTGCAGGTGCGGGTGAACAAGCCCAGCGTGGACGCGCGCGCCCGCCAGGTCTATTATTGGCAACCCTGAAGGCTAAAATCGGGTTACTTTCTCTGGGGCAGTGTTTTACCGTTCACTTGAATCCTTGCAGTCTACTCCCGATTAGCCCTGACTGCGTCTTCGAAGCGCCGCTCGGCAAACCGGACAAGTTCGTTCCAGTACCCACATGGACCGTTAGCGCGTTAATCAGGACTTGAATCCCGAGGCGTGTTCGGTATATTCGGTCCATGACTTCCGTCCGCTGTCTAATGCGGGTCATGCCTCGGGCCTGGTGGTTCTTTTTGCTCTCTCAAATCGTTTGGCTGAATAGTTGTCAGCACCGCGTTGAACCCGTAAACGATAATGAAAACGCGGAAGTCACGATAGGGGCCATG